>Ga0194037_1000563_pt1 | contig 28507 bp, 23 predicted proteins | sample JunL306m_MetaG_FD_148653 | JGI IMG/M metagenome (GOLD analysis project Ga0194037, IMG submission 148653) | Anoxic zone freshwater microbial communities from boreal shield lake in IISD Experimental Lakes Area, Ontario, Canada - Jun2016-L304-6m | ecosystem: Environmental > Aquatic > Freshwater >...
TAGAGCGCACGTCTTCCAAGGAGCGGCGGAATCCGTCCGCCGATGGCCATGGCAAGCCGACGAACTGCGGGAACCGCTTTACCACGACGCCGCATGGGCATGGGCGATCGGATATCGCCCTTCCTTGCCTCCCGTAGAGCGCACGTCTTCCAAGGAGCGGCGGAATCCGTCCGCCGATGGCCATGGCAAGCCGACGAACTGCGGGAACCGCTTTACCACGACGCCGCATGGGCATGGGCGATCGGATATCGCCCTTCCTTGGGGTGCGGCGGCGGCCTCAATGCGCGAGGATGAAATCCACGATCGGCTGCGGATCTGCCAGGCTGTGCGGATGATGGCCGACGCCGGGCTTGACGATGACCTTGATCTCGCCACCCAACTCACGGTAGCGCTTCTCCACCACCTGGATGTTTTCAGCGATGGGCACCACGTCGTCGGCGTCGCCGCAGACCGCGATGACGGGGATTTTGGCCGCGGCGAGCGGCTTGAGGTTGTCGACCGGGTTGAGCTGATAGGCCAGAGCCTGCTCCTCGGTGAGGCCGTAGACTTTCAAACAACCTTCCCAGTTGGCGGGCGACCCCTTGCCTTTGCCCTTGCCGCCCGGCCAGCTCTTGAAGTCGCACACCGGCGCATCGACATACAGGCAGGCGACCTTTGCGGGGTTGAGCGCGGCCCAGTTGAAGGCGAACAGTCCGCCACGGCTGAAACCTTCCACCACCACCTTGCGCGACAGCTGGCAGGTAGTGGTGAGGTGGGCATAATATTGATTCATGAGCGCCATGGCCACCGGCGCGCCATACATGTTTTCCACGTTCATGTAGGCGACATGATAGCCCTTGCCCAGCAGCGCCTCATCGGCGGCGGGAAAAGCCCCGAAGAACTCGGTGCGCCAGATCCAGGGGTTGCCGGGCGCGGGCGTCTTGGGGATGACCAGCAGGCACGGGCGATCGGCCACCAGGAAGTCGAGCCGCTGATAGCCCTGCCATTGCGAGCGCACCATGGCCGGCACGGGGCCATCGAACACCTTGCCGGTCAGCGCGTTGAAGACGGTCTTGGCCAGCAGCGCCGCGCCCTCAGCATTGGGGTGGACGCGGTCTGGAATCAGAACGTCCTTACCGGCGAAGGCACCGTGGATGTCGATCACGCCGAGGTGCTCCCGATCGGCCAGGGTATCGAGCAGCGGGATCTCCTCCTGCACGCCCGCTTCGTTGATGCCAAAGTTGCCGGTGCCGGGCACGGGCACGGGATGGCAGATGAAGATGCGCGGTTTGCTCGGGAGCGCCCTGAATTTGCCGATCAAGTCTTGATAGTCGGCAACGAACTGGTCTTTCAGGCGCCAGTTCTGAGGTTTGGTGTCATTGGTGCCCAGCATGATGACCACCACGTCGGGCTGCAACGCCAGGGCTTTTTGAAAGGCCTCGGTTTTCTGGTAGGGGTGGTCGCCCGCATTGAGCAGGGTCGTGCCGCTGACGCCGAAGTTGGAGACCTGCCAGCGCTCATCCAACAGCCGCCCCAACTGCTTGGGGTAGGCCTGGAACGCCGGACTGGCGGTGCCGGAGCCCGCCGTGATGCTGTCGCCCACGCAGGCGACGCGAATCGCGGCCTTGTAGTCCTGGGTGGCGATGGGCGCGTCGGCGGCGCGGGTCGCGGCCACCAACGGCGCCAGGACAAGGACGTTGAACGTCGCGATGATGACACTTCTGTGAAGTTGAACTTTCATGATTTCCAGATCGAGGTGACCACTGATACGCGCCAAATGCCGGAGTGTATCAACGAGCGGCGACTTTTTATCCATGGGCGCGCGGCCCTGCCAAAATCGCGCGGGCCGGATCTTTTCGCTTGCGTGGAACGTGGCGCGTTGTATTTGTTCCCAAGAACACTGTTCATAAAGCTATGCAACCGAATCTCACCCGCCGCCAACAGGAGATCCTCGAATACCTGCGCCAGTCGCAACGCCGCACCGGGATCATGCCCAGCACCCGCGAAATCCAACACGCGTTCGGCTTCGCCAGCCAGACTGCGGCCATGAGCCACTTGCGCGCCCTCGAACGCAAAGGCGTCATCCAACGCCTGGCCGGCAAAGCCCGGGCGGTGATTTTCCCGGAAGTCCTGGATCGGGGCGAAATCGCCGATATTCCGATCTACGGCGACATCGCCGCGGGCATGTCCCAGGACGCCGAACCCGAGCGCCAGGGTTCGATCTCGGTGGACATCGCCGCGCTTGGCATCGCCAGCCACGCCCGCACCTTCGCCCTCAAAGTGCGCGGGGACTCGATGATCGACGCCCACATCTGCGATGGCGACACGGTGATTCTGGAAATCCGCGAACCCCGCAAGGGCGAGATCGTGGCCGCCCTGATCGATGGCGAAACCACCCTCAAACGCTATCTGGTGGAAAAAGGGCAGCCATTCCTCCGCGCGGAAAACGCCGCCTACCCCGACCTGATCCCCGCCCGGGAACTGGTCGTCCAGGGCGTGCTCGTCGCCTTGCTGCGGCACGCCGCGTAAGCCTGGATTGGAAAAAGGGGTTCTCCCGTTCATTTGCGGGATCCATCGACCCCGGGGGCTCACTTTTTGACGCGGCCGGCCTCGCTGAGGGCGCGCCACCCGCCGCGCAACACGGCCACCTGCGCGCCGAGATCGAGGCTGCGGATGCGCGCGGCGACTTGCCGGCTGACGCCGCAGTTTTCATCGCTGCAATAGACGATGACGCGGGGGGTGACGGCGATCCGCACCGCGGCCGCGGCCTCGAACGCCTGCATGTCCTCGGCGGGATCGAGATTCCATAACAACGAGCCGGGAACTCCGGATTTCTGCCAAGCCGCGCGCGGGCGGGCATCGATCCACACCACCGCCGCGTCGGCGGGAATCGACTCCAGGCAAACCTCGTCGGGCTTCAAGGCAGCGGGATCGCAGTGGAACAGCCGGTTCGGAGGCCCTTTGTGCCACCAGGTGGCACCCGCGGCGGCCAGCGCGATGCAGACCAGCAATACCAATTGTCGCCACGGCTTCATGGTTTCACAGCGGCGGGGGCGGGGCTGGGCTTGCGCACGGTGGCGAATGCCTGCTGGATCCGGTGTTTCGGAATCAGGCAGTCGGTTTCAATGCGGAAAATCCCCAGGCCCGGCGTTCGCATATCCGTCGGCGTCACGACCAGGTCATAGCTCCGGCCGTCCTCGAGCGTTTTGAGCTCATACTTGAACGCTTCCGAAGAAGAATTCACAGAGATCACCCGAATCGGTTTCTGGTAGTTCATCTGGATGTGGATCGTCTTGGCTTCGGGGGTGCCGTTGAGATCCCATTTGAGCGTCTTGGGTTCCAAGGCGACCAGCACAGGAATATGCACCCGCACCGTCAGGGCGAGCGACGGCTTGTCCGGGGCATCGTCGTCGAGCCACACCGCCACCATCTTGTCGACCGCGCCGGAAAAATTGCCCATGTCGAATTCGGTGCGGATGAGTCCGGCCTCGCCGGGGGCATAGCGGAGCTTGCCCTCCTTGATCTGCACCGAGATGCAAGAGCAGGCGGCATCGTATTTGGTGACGTTGACCGGCTTGTCGGTGTGGTTGGCAAACTCGAAATCGACGGTGACGGTTTTGGCGTCGGCCGGGGCGTGGACCTCCTTGAAGACCACCGGGAAATCCAGGGCGGCGGCCTGAAGCCACCCCAGCATGGCCAGCCAAATGATGCCTGCAATTTGCATAGGGCCAATGTTATAAGGCGGGCTTAGGGCTTGGCGCAAGCGCCACGGCAATAATCAGCCGCCCGTCACGCCAGGCCGGCCCCAGCACAAACAGCGGCCGGTCGCCTTCAAGGCGCGCGTCCGTTTTGACGATCTTCTTGCGCCCGAGCCATAATTCCAGATCCAGTGCCACCAGCTTGCGGGTCGGAACCCCCTGTGCCTCGAAGCGCACCAACACCTCGTCGGAGGGTTTCAAGGGCTGCGCCCAGCTTTCATAACTCCGCAGCAAGGGCTGCGTGTCCTGTCCTAACACCCGGTAATGCTTGAACCGAAGCCGCTCCTCCTTGCGCAGGCGGTCGGCCGTTTCCTGGTTCACCGCAGCCAGCTTGTCCGCCGCGACCGGCCCGTCGCTGGCGTGATAGACCGTCACCCGGATCCGGGCGATGGGCGCCTTGCCCGGGTCCTCCTGGGCCGCACCCACTGCGGACAGGGCAACACCCAGGCACGCGATCATCCAGCAGCGGCGGATCATAAGCTTGGGGCGTCGGTCCTTTCCAGTTCAAGCACTGCGGTGGCGCGGCGGCCCGGCACCGCATCCTGCTGCGAGGTGGGGGCTGAAAAATCCGTGCTATCGGGAATGGCCGCCACGCCATTCAACACAATCACCGTGGCCGACGCACCCGCGCTGGCAAACGATTCCGCCCTGACTCCGGTCTCGGGCGTATAGACAAACGACTCGACGGGGATCGCCCGCGGCGCGCCGGCGACCACCACCTCGGGAGGCGAGGCGGCGGTTTTCGCGCCCAGCCAGAAGGCGAACGCCATCCCCGCGCACGCGGCCAGCGGCATGACCCAGGATGACCCGAAGAGACGGCGCCTGGCCACCACGGCGGCTGCCGGCGCTTGCTCGCGGATCGCCCGCGCCACGCGCAGGTTGAAAAAATCCGGATAGGGAGGCTCCTGCGAGGCCGGCAACGCGGTGCCGATCAGTTCGCGCCACCGCCGGTCTTCAGCGCGTGCGGCCAGTGCCTCCGGCGGGCTGCCAGCACCGGCATCATCTGCGGCGAGTTCCTCGCCATGCAAGGGATCGTCCAGCCACTTGGCCAGCGTGGTTTCATCGGGATTCATATTCATCTTTGAGCATCACTTGGAGTTTCTGGCGGGCGTAAAACAAGCGGCTCATCACGGTGCCCATGGAGCACTCCATCACCTCGGCGATTTCCTTGTAAGAAAGTCCCTGCACGTCCTTCCATATCACCACCTCGCGGTGCTCGGCGGACAACTTGCCCAGCGCCTTTGCGATTTTCACCCGCAACTCGTCGTGCTCCATCAGGTCATCCGGCGGGGCCCCGCCCGAGGGCGTGGTGCAGGAGGCGGCATCGATCCGCTCACGCTCGAACACCTCGTCATTCCACTCGCCAGCGCTGTCGAGTTTGCGTTTGCGCGTCCAATCATAGACCACGTTGTGGGCGATCCGGTACAGCCAAGTGGAGAACCGGGCCTTGGCTTCGAAGCGCGGCAGTGCGTTCCAAGCCTTGATGAAGACCTCTTGCGAGAGATCCCATGCGTCGGCTTCCTGATGGATCATGTTGCGGATCATGGCAAAGATTCTTCCCCTGTGACGGGTCACCAGCACATCGTAGGAACCCAAATCCCCCTGCTGCGCCTGCGCAACCAGCCGGAAATCGTCATCCGGATCCGCCATCGCGGGGTCCGCATCCGCAGCACCGACTGGTCCTCGCACGTGCTTGGACGGTTCTTCGCTGGATTTATTCATCATTCGGCTGGGAAATCACGCGCCGCGCGGACTTCCTGCGGCGACCGGGGCAGAGTGCCCGCCCGCAGACGCCGAGGCAACCCACAAATCGGCCGGCGGATCGTCGAATATGCTTGAGGAAAAGCGAATAAGGCGGAGCGTCTGCGCCAGCCGTCGCCTAGCGTTTCGCCACGGTCAGCAAGCCCGTCACCGCCAACCCTCTCCCAATCCAATGCCACCCATGAAGGAATCCGAAGCCCGCACACCCCACGTCAAATTTTTCAGCGGCCAGGAGATTCCGCTCGAGCTCCACAAGGTGCGCATCGTCCAGAAGCTCCACTTGCGGCCGATCGAGCGCCGCAAGGCCGCCATGGAAGAGGCCGGCTTCAACACCTTCCTGCTGGAAACCAAGGACGTGTTTCTCGACATGCTCACCGACAGCGGCACCAACGCCATGAGCGACCAGCAGCTCAGCTCGATGATGGTGGCCGATGACGCCTACGCCGGGTCCGCGAGTTTCACCCGCATGCAGGAAGCCGTGCGCGACGTGTTCGGCATGCACTACGTGCTGCCCGTCCACCAAGGACGCGCCGCGGAAAACATCATCTCCAAGGTCTTTATCAAACCCGGCGACGTGGTGCCGATGAACTATCATTTCACCACCACCAAGGCGCACATCGACATCAACGGCGGCCAAGTCCTCGAGATTTTCACCGACGAAGCGCTCAAGATCAAAAGCGACTGCCCGTTCAAGGGCAACCTCGACCTCAACCGGTTCGCCGCGGTCATCGAGAAATACGGCGCGGCCAAAATCCCCTACGTGCGGATGGAGGCCTCCACCAACCTGATTGGCGGCCAGCCGTTCTCGATGCAGAACCTGCGCGAAGTCAATGCCATGGCCAAAAAACACGGCATCATGGTGCTGCTCGACGTCAGCCTGGTGGGCGAAAACGCCTGGTTCATCAAGCAACGCGAAGCCGGCTACGAAACCACCTCGATCCGCGACATCCTGATCGAAATGTGCGGCCTGAGCGACCTGATCTATTTCTCCAGCCGCAAGGTGAGTTGTTCACGCGGCGGCGGCATCGCCACTAACAGCCTCACCCTCTACAACCAAATGAAGGATCTGGTGCCTCTCTACGAGGGGTTCCTCACCTATGGCGGCATGTCGGTGCGCGAAATCGAAGCCATGGCCGTCGGCCTGCGCGAAACCACCGACGAAGCGATGGTCGGCCAATCTCCCGCCTTCATCAAATACCTCGTCAACGATCTCGACGCCGCGGGCGTGCCAGTGGTCACCCCGGCCGGTGGCCTGGGCGCTCACATCGACGCCGGCGGGTTCCTGCCGCACATCCCGCAATCCGAATACCCCGCCGGCGCGCTGGCCGCCGCGTTCTTCATCATCTCGGGCGCGCGCGGCATGGAGCGCGGGACGATTTCCAGCGTGCGCGACGAACACGGCGATGACATCCTCGCCGATGTCGAACTGCTCCGCCTGGCCCTGCCGCGCCGCGTCTTCACCCTCTCCCAGGTCATGTATGTGGCCGACCGCATGAAGTGGCTGCACGCCAACCGCGAACTCGTCGGCGGCTTGAAATTCACTGACGAACCGGCCGTGCTGCGCTTCTTCCTCGGTCGCCTGGCACCGGTTTCCAACTGGCCCGACCAGCTGCTGGCGAAGTTCCGTCAGGATTTTGGTGATAGCCTTTGATTCCGGGGGGATTCATTGGCCGCCATAGGCCGCCACTACTGGTTCGTCCGGTGGTGGAGTTCTGGTGGCGAGGCCCATGCCGCTATCCCTGTTGCCATTTTAGTAACAATCCGAGGCGGCGGCCAGCGCCTCGCGCGTGAGGCGGGTGATATCGGCCCACTTGCCGTCGTTGACAAGTTGTTTGTCGACCATCCACGAGCCACCGATGGCGGCGACCACTGGCAGTTTGAGGTAGGCGGAGAGGTTGCCCGACGAGACGCCGCCGGTGGGGATGAACTTCACGCCGGTGTGGGCGTAGGGGCCGGCGAGGGCTTTGAGCATGTTGACGCCGCCGGCAACTTCGGCGGGGAAGAACTTGAGCAGCTTGCAGCCCAGCGCGAGCGCGAGTTCAACCTCGCTGGGAGTCATCACGCCAGGGGCGAATTGCAGGCCGATTTGGCGGGCGGTGGCGAGGATGGCCGGGTTGAGGCCGGGGGCGAGGCCGAACACCGCGCCGGCGTCTCTAGCACGCTGGACCTGGTCCTTGTCGAGCAGGGTGCCCGCGCCCAGCAGGATTTCCGGAAAGCGGGCGGCGATGCGCTGGATGGAGGCCTCGGCGGCGGCGGTGCGGAAGGTGATTTCCATAATATCCAAGCCGCCAGCCAGCAGGGCCTCGGCCAGGGGTTCGGCGGATTCGACACGGTCGAGGACGACCACGGGGACAATGCGTTTGGCGAGGATGCGATCAATCATGGGAGTGGCAATGAGGATGATGAAGAATCGATGGATAGGAAAGCAAATGCCGAGTTGCCGTGGAAACTTTCCGGCACCCCGCGAGTCACTGGCCAGCTACAGCTTGACACCTGGGCTTTGACCTTCCAGCGTTTTTTCGCTCCCCCATGCCATTCCCAGAAGCCGTGCCGTCATGACCGGTGCTTGGGGTTCCGGCCGCCGGGCCCCACCCTTCATGAACATCCAACAGAAATCCGTCCGCGCCTGGCTGGCATTGCTCTGCATTTTTTCGCCCCTGCTGGCAGCCGCGGCGGATCCGCCAGCCGCCCGGGTGGCGGCCAAGCTCCTGACCATTGGCAACAGCTTTGCGGACAATTCCACCCACTTCCTGCCCCAGCTTGCCACCGCCGGCGGCAAGACGTTGGTCCTGTTCCGGGCCAATCTGGGCGGCCACTCGCTCCAGCAGCACGCCGGCTATCTGCAGGCGTTCGAGGCCGACCCCAAGGACCCTAAAGGTTCCCCCTACCAGGTGAAGGTCGATCCGGCCACGGGGCAAAAGAAAGGGCAAAGCCTGCGCGAGGCCCTCGCCAGCGCACCCTGGGATTTCGTCACCATCCAGCAAGTCAGCCAGCTCAGCCCGCTGCCAGAAACCTATCAGCCATACGCCGGGATTTTGGTGGCATATATCCACCGCTACGCGCCGCAGGCAAAAATCCTGATTCACGAAACCTGGGCCTACCCCGACGATTGCCCGCGCTATAAGGACGCCAAGTTGCCCTATCTGAAAAACCCGCAGGTGATGTATCAAGGCGTGAAGGCGGCCTACGCCAAACTCTCGGCCGACACCGGCCTCGGCGTCCTCCCGGTGGGCGACGCGTTCCACGCGGTGCTGACCGGCCCCGATCCGCTGCGCCTGCACCGCAAGGCCGACATTCACGCCAATTCCAACGGCGAATATCTCGGGGCCGCCGTGTTTTATGAAATGATTTACGGCGAGCCCGTTGCAGCCACCTCCTACCTACCGCCCGGAGTGAGCGCTGAAGACGCCGCCAGGCTGCGCGAAACCGCGCACGCGACCGTGACGCAGGCCGCCAAGAACTGAGCGACGGCCCCCCCTGCCGATGGCGTCCCGTCAATCCTTCCCCCCCGGCGTCTGACCCGGATCGCGGTCACTTAACCGCCTGAAGAGGCGGCACTACATCCATCCCCAAGCCCGCCGCTGCCAGCGTAGCTAGTCCCGCCCTCAGGCGGACTCTGGTTCCACCCAGTCCGCCACCAATCCCGACGTGTTGCCGCGCGGCACCGCCCCGGGGTCACCTGCATTTCCAAAAAATGCCGCTTCCCCACGCTAGCCACAACTGGTTTCATGCCGTGCCAATCCGTATGCCGTCCGCGCACCACTCCTTCGCCCGCCTGACTCTGGTCCTTGCCTGTGGTTTGTTAGCGTCTTGCGCTCCGACCGCGCCCCCCCCCGGCCCGGCCTCGCCGGGCGGACGCTTGGCCGCGGCGGACGCCCTGCTCAAGCAGGCCGAGCACGCCACGGCCACGCCTGCCGCCGTGGAGTCGCTGCGCGCGGCGGAGATCGCCTGGGGCGAACTGGACACCCGCGGCGGCTCGATCCGTCACACCACGGCCCTGCCCGAGGATCAGCGACACGCCCTGCGCATTCTGGCATCGGCCACCGAAAACCTTGCTCCCTGGTTCATCGGATCCAACTCTCAGCCAGAAAAAACCTTCAGCGACCAGGGCTGCTCCTACCGTGTGAGCGCCACCCGCGCCGCCAAGCCCGGCGTCTATCCGCTAGCCCGCCTGAACTCCGCCCGGCCGGCCCGCAAGGTGCCCCACACACTCTGCCGCAACTGGCACACCGAGGACGGCGTCGGCGTGCCGTTCGCGCCCTCCTGGAGCACGCCCGGCGATTCGGGCCTGCGGCGCTTCATCTCCAGCAAGCGCGGCTACATGGAACCCCTCACCGGCGTGCTCGCCTTCGACGGTCCGGCCAAGCCGGGTGGCGCGCGATGCGCCTCGCTCATCGGCTACGATCCGACCACGATTTCCAGCGTCCGCCTCGGTCGCACCGACTACCCGCTGGCCGCCGATTTCACCGCCCCCATCGTCGAGCAGACCCACGACATCAACGAGCTGCGCTTGGGCCTGCTGGGACTCATCCACCCGGGTGCCCTCGACGCCAAGCTCATCCTGCTAGAGCCCTACGACCCGAAGCGCATCCCGTTGCTGCTGGTTCACGGCCTCAACTCGCATCCCCGGATGTGGAAGGACGTGATCAACGACCTGCGCGCCGACCCGCAGCTGCGCGGACGCTATCAGTTCATGCTTTTCTATTACCCGACCGGCTGGCCGATCTCATACTCGGCGATGCGCCTGCGCGAGGAACTCGCCGCCTTGGAGCAACAAACCGGCCGCCCGAAAAAGATGGTGCTCATCGGCCACAGCATGGGCGGCCTGCTGGCCCGCATGCAGGTCATCAACCCCGGCCAGACGATCTGGAATTCCCAACTCAGCCAACAAGCGCGCTCCGTGGACCGACAACTCCCCGCCTCCCACCTCGCCCGGCGCATCTTCCTCTATCAAGCCGACCCCGGCATCGGCCGCGAAATCTACATCTGCACCCCGCACCGCGGCAGCGGGCTGGCGGACCTGTCGCTCACCAACCTGTTCGTCAAACTGCTGAGCCTGCCCACCACCATCACCGGCGTGCTCATTGACCTGCCAACGACGCTCGCCACCCCCTCGCGCATGTCCAGCGTCAAAGGGCTCTCGCCCACCAATCCGCTGTTCACAGCCCTCGACCAACTCCCGATCCAGGTCCCCCACCACTCGATCATTGGCGACCGCGGCAAGGGCGACACACCTCACAGCAGCGACGGGGTCGTCCCGTACTGGAGCTCCCACCTCGCCAGCGCCCGATCCGAAGTGATTGTCCCGGGCGGCCACGGTTCCTATGACGACCCGCAGGCCATCCGCGAAGTGCGCCGCATCCTGCTGCTCCATCTCAAGGCCAACCCCCGCTGAGTCCCATCCACCACCATGCCATCACCCGCCGTCACCCCAGCAGATCTCAACATCACCAGCCTCGGCCCGCGCCGGTTTCCCTCGCCCGGTTGCGTGGGTGCCTTCGCCGCGGAGGGTGCCAGCTGGCATTCCGATGGCGACCGCATCCTGCTCGACAACCACATGGACGCGGTGCGCGGTGCGATGCAAAGCGACATCGAGGCGCCCTCGATCGAACTGGCCGGCCCGCGGCGCGAGATCTATTTCAAGCCGGCGGACACCTGTTGCGCCATCGTCACCTGCGGCGGCCTCTGCCCGGGCATCAACGACGTCATCCGCGCCATCGTGATGCAGGCCCACTACACCTATGGCGTGGGGGAAATCCTCGGCATCCAATACGGCTACGAGGGCCTCGATCCCGCGTTCGGCCACAAACCCATCGAACTCACCCCCGACCTGGTGCGCACCATCCCCACCTTCGGCGGCTCGTTCCTCGGCTCGTCGCGCGGCCAGCGCGACACCAAGGTCATGGTCAACCGGCTCGAGGCGTTAGGCGTCAACATCCTCTTTGTCATCGGTGGTGACGGGTCGCAGCGCGGCGCCCAGGAAATCTACCAGGAAGCGCAGCGCCGCGGCAGCCAGCTCGCCGTGGTCGGCGTGCCCAAGACCATCGACAACGACCTGATGTTCATGGACCGCAGCTTCGGCTATCAGACGGCATTCACCATGGCCTTCCACGCCGTGGCCGCCGCCCACACCGAGGCACGCGGCGCCCGCAACGGCGTGGGCCTGGTCAAACTCATGGGCCGCGACTCCGGCTTCATCGCCTGCTCGGCCGCCCTGGCCACCGGCGAGGCCAACGCCGTGCTCATCCCCGAGGTCCCCTTCAAACTCAAGGGCCCCCATGGACTGTTCGCCATGCTCGAGGAGCGGCTCGCCACCCGCGGCCACGCCGTGATCATCGCCGCCGAGGGCGCCGGCCAGGACCTCATGGCTGGCGCCGCCCACGCCACCGACGCCTCCGGCAACCTGATCCACGCCGACATCGGCCTGTTTCTCAAGGACCAGATCTGCAGCCACTTCAAGGCGAGGCAGTTAGAGATCAACCTCAAATACATCGACCCGAGCTATCTGATCCGCAGCGTGCCCGCCGCGCCCGACGACCGGGTCTTCTGCCTCAACCTCGGCCGCCACGCGGTCCACGCCGGCATGGCCGGCAAAACCGGCATGGTCGTCGCGCTGCTGCACCAGAGCTTCGTCCACCTTCCAATGAGCCTGGTCACCCGCGGCCGGCGCAAGGTCGATCCCACCGGCGACCTCTGGCGCTCGGTGGTCGAATCCACCGGCCAACCCGCCAGGATGGGCGCCTGAGCCCGCCGCGGCTAACCCTGGATATGACGATGACCACTGATTTCACTGACTATACTGATGACTAAGAAGTTTCGGCGTCATGCGCTCTCGCCGTCCGAGGAACTTGAGGTTCATTGGCCGAATTCCAAGGAGCGGCGCAATCCGTCCGCCGATGCCCGGGGCAAGTCCAGGAAGGGTGCGGAGCCGCTTGGCCTGGCCTCCACATGGGCATGGGCGATCGGATATCGCCCCTCCTTGAGCACACTGCACCTGCCCAAGTGAATCATCGTTCCACACCCCCAGCACCGGGTTCTGGTGCTCAAAGGCTAACCTCACATCTGTTAACTCAAATCCGACTCTTGCAGTAAAATCAGTGCAATCAGTGGTGAAAAAAAGCCGCTCTGTCTGATTCCATTTTCCCGCTTAGGCTACTCAAACACCCATGAAATCACTCTACACCTTCATTGCCGTGATGCTGCCGCTGGCGGCCGCCGCCGCGCCGCTGGATGCGGGCGCGACCCGCCCGAACTCCGCCGCCCTGGTCGGCGAGTTGCCAAGCTCGGCAGTCCATCCCGAGGGCTGGCTCAAGGAATTCCTGGCGCGCCAGATCAGCGGACTCACCGGCCATCCCGCGGCGATGGGCTTCCCCTTCAACCAGCAGATGTGGGCCGCCCCGCTCGACGTCAAGGACCGCCAGTTCAGCCAATTCGGCACCGACTGGTGGCCCTACGAACAAACCGCCTACTATGTGGACGGCGCGCTGCGCTGCGCCTATCTGATGCGCGACGAGGCGCTGCTGGCGGCGGCGCGCCGGAGCCTGGACGCGGTGGTCGGGCACCCGAAAGCCAATGGCCGCCTGGGGCCGGCCAACGTGGACAACGACTCGTGGCCGATGGTGGTGTTCATGCGCGCGCTGCTCGAGGAATACGAGAACACCGGCGAGCGCAAGCTGCTCGACGCCATCGAGCACCACTACGCCGCCATCTATCCGGACAAGGACCGCCTGCCCGCCTTGAAACTCACCGGCTTCAACCAGCGCAGCGTCCTGCACGCCGAGAACCTCTGCCGGCTGGCCAAGCTCACCGGCAACCCGGACTACGCCACCCTGGCGGCGCGCATCTACCAGAAGTTCTGCGAGGACAACCCGACCGACGGCAAGACCCCCGCCAACATGCTCAAGGGCGCGGTGGAGCACGAGCACGCCGTCACCTATCAGGAGTTCCTCAAGCTGCCCGCCCTGCTCCACTCCGCCACCGGCGACGCGTCCTACCTGCGGGCCGCCGAGCGCGGGTTTGCCATGCTCGAGGCAAGCCACGAGCTGGCCGACGGGCTGAGCAGCGGCCACGAGGGGCTCGCCGGGCAACGCAGCGACAAGGTGCACGAGACCTGCACCGCCACGGACTTCATCTGGACCTGCGGCTACATGCTGGAGGCCACCGGCCAGGCGAAGTGGGCCGACAAGATCGAGAAGGTGCTGTTCAACGCGGGCTTCGGCGCCTTGACCAAGGATTTCAAGGCGCACCAGTATTATTCCGGGCCGAACCAGGTGGTTCTAACCGGCAAATCCAGCCACTGGAACCTCGACCAGGACTGGGGGTGGATGGCCACCGGTCGGATGTGCTACCGCCCGGGGCACGACACCGAATGCTGCAGCGGCAACATCCACCGCCTGCTGCCCGCGTTCATCAAGCGGATGTGGCTCGTCGACAACGCCGCCCCGGGCGTCACCGCCGCGCTCTACTCGCCCTGCCAGGCGAGCTTCCAACTCGCGCAGGGGCCGCCCCTGACGATTGCCGAGCGCACCAACTATCCGTTCGAGCAGCGCATCGAGTTCGTTTTCGCCACCGCCACCCCGCAACTCCTGACGTTCCGGATGCGAATCCCCGGTTGGAGCAAGGGCTTCAAGGTCCTGTGCAATGGCCGCGCCGTCGATCTAACCGCTACGCCGGAGGGGTTTGTCAGCCTGCACCGCGAGTTCCGCGACGGCGACAGGGTGGAACTGGGCCTGGAGGCGCAACCGGTGATCCGCCGTTCGGGTCCGGGCGCGTCGATCAGTTATGGCGCGCTGGTGTTCTCGCTGCCGGTCACGGCCAAGGTGACCACCCTCACCGACCTCCCCAAATCCTCGCCGCAGTTCCCCGCCTACGAGATGCTCCCCATTTCCCAATGGAACTATGCCCTGCCCGCGACGTTGTCAGCCAGCCAGGTGCAGGTGGTGACCCGCCCGCCCGCCGGCTATCCGTGGGACGCGGGCGCATCGCCCGTCGTGCTGCGCGTCAGCGGCCGCACCGCGACCAATTGGACTCTCGGCGACAAGCCCTACACGCCGGACATCCCGGAGCATGTCACCACCACCGGCGAAAAACACCTGCTGGAACTCGTCCCCTTGGGCAGCACCCTGCTGCGGGTGACGGAATTCCCGCGGGAATGAGCGAATCCAGTCGGACCGCGAGTCTCCAGACTCGCCGGCACCGCGAAGTGCCCAGCCGCGTCATGGCTTTCGCTTGTGCGAAGCGGAACGAATTCTGCGAGTCTGGAGACTCGCGGTCCTTGGAATCACAGCCCTATTGCCGCGCCGCGCGGAACGCGACGCCCGGGTCATAGAGCTTGCCCGCGGTGGTCAGCGGCCAGTCGTCGGTGCGAAACGGCGCGCAGGGCAGGCCCGCGCCGTTGAAGAAGTCCGCCTCGATGTTAGGCGCCCAGCCGTAACGCGCGGCCACCGGCTCGGTGACCGCCTCACAGGTCAGCACCACCGTCTCGCCCGCGATCCGGGCATCCGCCCAATGCCAGGCCTGGTCCTTGCCGGCCACGGCGAAGAACCGCAGCTTGCCAGGCGCGGTGGCGGAGCGCGACACCAACCCGCCCGCCAGGTGGTCGAACTGAAGCACGATTTTCGCGCCGTCGATTTGCATGCTTTTGAAAACCGGCCCGCTGGCCTCGATTTTCTCCCGATAGGTTTTCGCCCGCGCGACGAGTCCCAGCCGGCGACCGACCTCCTGCTTGTTGAGCGGGTGGATGAAGTCGGCCATGCCGATGTCCAGGGTGACCGCCATGCCGGTGTTAGGAACCGCCAGCGCCAGCGCCTGGGCCTCGCGCAGCTCGGCCCAGGTGTTTCCGCCGGGGTTTTGCGGGATCCCCCCGTAGCCGGCCAGCTGGACGAAATAGAACGGGAAATCGCCCTGCCCCCAGCGCTGCCGCCAATCGGCGATCATCGCGGGAAAGAGGCTGCGGTATTCCACCGACCGGTCGGCGTTGGATTCGCCCTGATACCAGATCGCCCCGCGGATGGCGTAGGGGATGAGCGGCGCGAGGCCCCCGTTGTAGAGACATGACGGCTTGCCCTTGGGGGCGATTTTCTCGTAATCGGGCATGTGGGCGAAGTCGCCATGCTGATAGAATGCCGCCACCTCCTTGAACTGCGGGATCCTGGCCAGCGCCTCGATGCTGGTCCATTGTTCTGCTTGGCTGCTGCTGCACGCGCTGGCGATGATCCCGACGGGCACTTGCAGCGATTCGGCGAGATCCCGCCCGTAAAAATAGCCGACCGCGGAGAACCCTTTCACCGATTCCGGCGAGCACGTTTGCCAACCCGCGCCCGGCACGGTGGTTAGAGGACGCGGCGTGAACTGCCGCTCGACCTTGCACAGCCGCAGCAGCGGGTGATTCGCGTTCTTCAATTCCTCCTCAAAATTCTGAACCCCGGGATAGCGGCGCGGGATGCCGGGCGGGTCGACGTTGCCCACCGGCATCTCCATGTTGGATTGGCCGGAGGCCAGCCACACCTCGCCGACCAGCACATCGGTGAGCGTGATCTCGTTGCTCGCCGAAACCTTCAAAGTCAGCGGCCGGGCGCTCGCCGCCAGCGGCTTGAGCCGCACCCGCCAGCTGCCGTCCGCCCCGGCCGTGGTGGTTAGGGAGTGTCCCGCGATGGCCACCGTCACTTTTTCAGCGGGCGCAGCCGTCCCCCACACCGGCACCGCCATCCCGCGCTGCAGCACCATGTGGTCGGAGAAAATCACCGGCACTTTGACGTCCGCCCGGGAGTGGGCGCATACCAGGGCTGCGATGGCGGCGAAAATCCAACGGGTTGTTTGCATAGGGTTTGATAGTTGGAGTGAATCAGGGAATACACGAGGAGGAAAATTCGTAATGGCCGCTCTGGACCGCGTAAACCCCCGCTCCGGATTCCCGGCGCAGGAATTTCACCCCCTCAGCCATCCCGGCGGGCCGGCCGCCTTCGGTCACTACAGAATTTTCCACAGCGGGAACAAAGACATCGGCCGTGGTGTTAGGCGGAATCGTGACGGAGAGTGACAATTGCTGGTCTTCCTTGCTCCAGCGCGTCTCGATGCGCCCCCGGATGCTGTCGTAACGGGTTTCCGCGTGGGTCAGATTCGGGTCGATTTGCGGCGCGATGAGGATTTTTTTATAGGCGGGGCCGTCGCTGCGGATGCCGCCGATGTTTTCCACCATCCATTGATAGACCGCGCAGAACGCGTAGTGGTTGAAGGAGTTCATGCTGGGATCGGCCTCCGGCAGCGACCCGTTCCACCGCTCCCACAGGGTGGTTCCGCCGCTCTTCAGGAAGAATCCCCACGACGGATAGGTGTCGTTGTGAAGAAGCCGGAAGGCCACATCGTTGCGGCCTATCTTGGTGAGCGCGTTCATGAGCTCCTTGGTGCCATGGATTCCAGTGGATAGATGCCAGTCCCGTTCCTCGATCGCTTTGACCAGGTGTTCACCCGCAAGTTTTTGCTTGTCCGCATCGAGCAAGCCAAAGGCAATCGCCAGCACATAGCGGGTCTGCAGGCCTCCTTTGAGGCGGGCGTCCTCGACCACTCCATCCCCGGCACGGGTGGGGGCTTTGGCGCCGGGTTTCAACTCGCCGCCCTGGATCCGTCCATCGTCGGTGACATATTCATGATTGAACGCCGCTTTGATTCGCTCAAACAACGCGTGGAACTTCACCGCGTCTTCCCGCTTGCCTAGAGCCTCGGCGGCCGTTTCTAGCAATTTCGTGCTGTGGGCGAAGTACGCCATGCAAAACACATCCTTGGGCGTGCCGGCGGACACATTCAACCAATCGTCCATGATTTGCAGATCCGCAGGCGGGACGAGGCCCGGCCCGAAACGCTTCTCGCAATAATCGATGAAGCGGACCATGCCCGGATAAGCGGATTCGAGCGCCCGCCGGTCGCCATAGGTGGCGTAAATCGTCCACGGGCAGATCACGCCGGCATCCTCCCAACCGGGGCTGTTGAAGATGCCAACGCGTGAGGGTGCCGTTGGAGCAAATTGACCGTTCTTGCCTTGTGCGTCTGCAATATCGACGAGCCACTTGGTGAAAAACGCCTGTACGTCGGTATTGAAGGTGGCTGCGCGCATGGAAATCATCGCGTCGGCCGTCCACCCGAGGCGCTCGCTGCGCTGCGGGCAGTCGGTGGGAACATCCATGTAGTTGCTGCGCAGCGTCCAATAGATCGCGTTGCTGAGTTGGTTGAGCATCGGGTCGGAGCAAGAAAAGCTCCCCGCCCTGGCCATGTCGGTGCCCAACGCCACACCCACGACGGTGTCAGCATCAGGCTTGTGCGTCAGTCCGGTGAGCTCGATGAATCGGAAGCCGTGGTAGGTAAAGCGCGGCTGCCAGGTTTCGATCAGTCCCCCGCCCCGGCAAATATAAGTATCGGTGACCCGCGCGTCGCGCAGATTGCCAGTATACAGGGTTCCGTCAGGCTTCAACCGTTCCCCATAACGCATGGCCACCTTTTGGCCGGGCGTGCCTTTGAGAGTGAGCCGGCCCACGCCCGCGAAATTCTGACCCAGGTCGAGGATATAGACACCCGGTGACGGTTGGGTGATCGTCTTGGCCTTGAACTCGGCGATCGCCCGCACCGGCTCGCCCGGATGCGCGTGAACCGTCGGATTCAAGGGAGAGCCGACGCTCACCCCGGCCCACGTGTGATCGTCAAAGCCCGGTTCTCTCCACTTGCCGGTTTCGGCCCGGGCATCGTAGGTTTCGCCCATCAGCAAATCCGCTTCCTGCAACGCCCCCACAGCGGACTTCCAGGCTGGACCTGTTGCCACCACGGTGCTCGAACCATCCGCGTATTCCACGTGAAGCTGCACCTGCACCCGGGGGTTTTTGCCATAGCCATCGCGGGCGTTGAGCACGTGGCCGCTAAACCAGCCGTCGGCAATCACCGCGCCGAGCGCGTTGTCGCCTTGCCGCAGCATTCCGGTCACATCGTAGCTCCGCGCATAGACGCGCTGGTGGTAATCGGTCCAACCCGAGGTGAACGAGTCGTCGCTCACGCGTTTTCCGTTGAGATAAATGTCTGTTAGTCCGAGGGCGGCGGCATGCAGCGTCGCGCGCTGGACTTGCTTGTCCACTTGGAACCCGGTGCGCACCTGCACCGGCGGCGGCAAGAACAACGAATCCTTGTTGACCGCCTTGGCATCAGGCGAACGAGCGGCTTCCGCTGCGGCGCGAGGGGCATCCCAGCCGATCCATTGCCCCTGCCACTCCGAGGGTTTTAGCAGGCCCATGAACCATGAGGCCGGGGCGCTCCATGCCGAGGGCTTGCCGGTCCCATCCCAGGTCCGCACCTTCCAATAACAACGATTCTCGGAAACTAGCGGGCTCCCGGCATAGGCAATGTTAAAAGTGTCGGCGGACTCGACCTTGCCGCTGTCCCACAGATCGCCCTGGTCCTTGGCCAGCTTGGCGGACGATGAGGCGACCAGGACTTGGTAGGCGCTTTGCCTGGCCCCGCGCTCAGCGGACTGGAGGATCCAGCTCAGGCGGGGAGTCGTGACATCAATCCCAGCCGGGTTGGCGCGGGCTTCACAGCGGAGCTTGCCCGGGGTGGAGGCCTGCAAAAAGGCAGTGTTGAGCGATAAAATAGTCAGGCAACGCAAAATGCGTTTTGAAACATTAGTTAGATGCATGGGCAGATTGCGACGTGGTTGGTCATCTACTACTTGCTAGGGCGCGATCTTTCACTGTCATAGCTAGCGATACCATTCAGCCCCCCAAGGAGGGGCGGAATCCGTCCGCCCAACCCATGCCCGGCCAACGTCGAGCGTCTGTCGCTAGCCATTGGCGTCCTGTGGGCGGGCGATCGGATGTCGCCCCTCCATGAGTCCGCATAGTCCCCCGCCGCAGGATCGAATCTCAGTATTCCACGCGCCAGGCAACATCGCCGTTGTCCGCGCGCTCCAGCACCAGCACGCTCAAGCTTGGATCGGCGGGATGGGCCTCAATGCGCCCTTGGGCACCTTGGGCGCTGACCTTGCCCGGCTTGTGGCCATTGCCCGCCAGCACGATGCGGAACGGTTCGCCACCGACCACCTTGGCCACGCCCGCCAGATGCTTGGCGCGGGCATCCCACTTGACGTTGGCAAGGTCCACATACCCCTGCATCAGGTGGCGGTTGGTGGAGAGCACTTGCGGGTGGTCGAGCACTTCGCGCACCGAATACATCCGGGCCTCCCCGGCCGCCAGCGGCACCTCGAGCTTGGCCGACCCGGCGAGCTTGCCCAGAAACCTATCACTCCAGAACTCGTAGACATAGTAATTTTTGGATGCGTCCAGCCCGAGCGATCCGGTGGCGGCCTGTTCTCCGCTCAGCGGGGCGCTGATGGTGTTAGGCGCGGCCTCGTCGTTGCAGAAGGCCACCTGCTGCCACTGGTCGTCCACCCGGAATGCGTACACCCGCGGGGTTTTGAGGCCGGTGAAGGCGTCCACCGGACGCGCGCTCTGGGGCGTGCCGTGCATTGGGAACGCGCGGCCCAGGTCGTAAATCGTCGGCCCGTCGAGTTTCGTCAGCGAGGTGGCCGACTCGATGCGGCCGCTGGTGGCATAAAGCATGGTGATGATCGAGCGGCGTTGGATGATGTCCATCGGCGCGTGATCGATGCGCCCCTTGTCGTTAAACCCGACCAGCGCCTTGCTGTCGGGATAATAACTCATGACCACGCGGTTCTTATACCAGCGCAGGCCGCATTTGGCCGCCATCCCGGGATACCAGCGGTCCGCGTCGCCCCACACCCGCTGCAAATCGACGATACCCGCGGTGACATCCAGGCAGTTGTTGCCCAGGGCGCGCTCGTGAATGAGTGCCGCGGGACCGAGCCCGTCGCGGCACAACTGGAACCACGCCCGATAGGCCGAGGCGGTCGTGGCATGCTTGTCTTCAAATCCGCCCTCCGGCCGCCAGGCGATGTCCGGATAATCGAATTTGATGCCCGCCAGACCGCATTCCTTGAGGTAGCCCCAAACCTTGCGCATGTGCTCCTGGAAGCCGGGGTCGGTGGCATCGTAAGTCACCGGCGGGGTGATGTGCGTGTGGCGGCGGTGCAGGTTGCTGATGTCGTTGTTGAGCATGTGGCCGGGGAATGCCTCGGCGTAATCATCGGAGGGCATGCCGCATTGGAAATAGGTTTCGGCGTTGCCGCCGCGCTCCTTCACCGCCGCGATCCACTTTTTGAAAGTATCATAGGGCGGTGCCAGATGGTGGAATTTGAGCCAGTGGGCGTCATCCCACCACCCTTGCTCGGTGTTGCCGTTGTCCTCCCCGCAATACGTGTCGGGTTCGAGACGCACGGTGACGGGGATGGTCTTGAGCATGTCGACCTTGCGGGCGTAATCCATCTCCTCGACCAGCGCCTTGGCGCTGTTGCGGCCGCTGAACCAGCCGCAAATCGAGAAATTGTTATACGTGTTGGGACGCGAATGGGTCGCGGTGCGCAACGCCTTGCCGTAGCGCTCCAACGCCACGAACGGGTCGGCGGTGGTCACATCCACATAAAACAGGTCGTTAGGCTGATAGGTCGCCCCCGGATCCACCAGCCGCCCGACCGGATCGACGGCGGCCAGCTGGCCGTTGACCGCCGGGAATCCAGCCGGAAGGCGGTTGGCGTCGATTTTGTTCCAGACGGTGCGCCAGGTCTGGCCGATCTCGGGCTGATGCCAATACCCGGGATAGGTGTCCCAGCACTGGTAGGGGCCGAGCGCCGCGTATTTGGCGAAGTCCTGATAGGTCAGCCCGCCCAGCACCAGGCTGCGGCGCGCGCCGTTGGCGGTGAACGTCAACAGCAGGCTGTTTTCACACGCCAGATCGGTGCCTTGATTCACCAGGTTCGGGGTCGAGCCCGCGCCACCGTTGAGGTTTTTCGGGTCCTTCATCTCCAACGCCGGGAACAGCGCCCCGCCGGCCAGCGGCTGGAAGCTTTTCATCCGGATGCCATAGGACCGGTGGTTGACGATACCGCTGCCCAGCACGACAAACCCCTGGCCGTCGCGCACGGTGAAGGTGGTGATGAATTCGCGGGCGTCGCTGCGCAGGTTGTGCACGGTGAGCGTTTTGCCGCGCCCGAGCTCGTCGGAGATGTCCGTGGCGGCCCAGGTGATCTTGGCGGCCGGATCCAGCTTGCGGGTGGCAAATCCCTGCGGATCTCCCCCCAGCCCGTCCACTTCCGCATGGGCGTTGGCGATGGCCACCGTGCCGTCGCGGGCATCCACCAGGTTGTAGCTGCCGGTCTTGAGGTTGAACTCCACGCGCACCAGCGTGTTGGCCAGGGTCACCACCCCGGCCGTTGGCACCAACTCCACCGCCCGCGCCGCGAACCCTAGTCCTAACCAACAGACACAAAGCGCCAACACCCGCAAAGCAATCAGAATGGGTTTCATAGATGAGGAGGAGGGACTCCCGCGAGATGCGGGCGCGCGCCACGGGGCTTGGATCTATCCAGAGCGCGCCCATGCGTCAAGCCCCGACAGCCCATTGGGACACGCAATACTCCAGCCAAGATGCGGGGGCACAAAAAACCCGCCGTCCGGACGAACCGGGCGGCGGGGTGAGGATTCAAGTTTCGCAGGTTAGGCGGCGGCCGAAGCACGTTTGGCTTCGAGCGCCTTCTTGACCTGGGCAACGATGGCGGAGAACGCGGCGGCATCGGTGATCGCCAGATCCGAGAGGATCTTGCGGTCAGCTTCGATGCCGGCGGCTTTCAAACCTTCGATGAAACGCGAGTAGGTGAGATCCTCGGCGCGGACGGCGGCGTTGATACGCTGCGTCCACAGACGACGGAACTGACCCTTGCGCTTTTTCCGATCTCGATACTCGTAGGTCATCGCCTTGCGGACAGCGTCCTTGGCGTAACGGAAGAGTTTCGAGCGGAACCCGCGGAAACCCTTGGCACGGAGCAGCACGCGCTTGCGACGCTTGCGGCTGGCCGGTGAGTTGGTGGCACGTGGCATTTGGTATTATTGGTTGGAACAGACCGTTGATTTCATTTCCTTCCACAGTCTCGACTGTTCTTGTCTCCCTCGCGGGATCAGGCTGTGTAAAGGCCGTCCGATTCGCGGACGGGGCGTATTATTCGTTGCGGCGCTTCAGTTACCGGGAGAAAGGAAGGTTTTCCCTGACGTTGCGAAGGTCAGCATCGGAGACCAATGCTGCTTGCCCAAGCCTGCGCTTGCGCTTGCTGTTCTTGCCTTGCAGCAAGTGACGAGCTCCTTGTTTACGACGTAGGATCTTCCCTGTCCCAGTGACTTTGAAACGCTTGGCAACGGCTTTCCGTGTCTTTGCTTTTCCAGAGACTCTTGGCATGGGACGGGCAAACTAGGCATCCCCCACCCCTTGGCAAGTCAAAAATGACAGATTTCGGATTTTGAATTCTGGACGGTGAATGGCGGCTCATCGCTCGCCTTCCATCTGAAATTCAAAATCTGAAATTCAAAATCGTAAATTCCATCCCCGGATTGACAGCCGGGGCCATTCGCACCCACGGTTGGCCCATGTCACGCTTTGCCAATAAAATCGCCGTCGTCACCGGAGGTGGCCGTGGAATCGGTCAGGAAATCGCCCGCGCCCTGGCGGCCGAAGGAGCCAAGGTGGCGGTGGTCAGCCGCAGTGCCGCGAGCTGCGGCAAGGCCGCCGCGGAAATCAACGCCATCTATCCGGGCGCGGCCACGGCCTATGCAGTCGATGTGGCCGACCACGCAGCGGTTCAGGAGCTGGCGAAGAAGATCGGCGAGGAGTTAGGCGCGGTGAACATTCTGGTCAACAACGCCGGGGTCACGCGCGACGGCCTGCTGATGCGGATGAAGGAGGAGGACTGGGACACGGTGCTCGACACCAACCTCAAGGGGGCCTTCAACACCGTGAAATCCTTCATGCGCGTGCTGATGAAAGCCGAGGACCCGCGCATCATCAACATCGCCTCGGTCATCGGCCTGATCGGCAACGCCGGCCAGAGCAACTACGCCGCCAGCAAGGCCGGCCTGATCGGCTTCACCAAGTCCATCGCCCGCGAACTCGCCGGCCGCGGCGTCACCTGCAACGCCGTGGCACCCGGCTTCATCACCACCGACATGACCGACGAACTGCCCCAGGCAGTTAAAGATGCCGTGCTCGCCAAAATCCCCTTGGGTGCCTTTGGTGCCACCACCGACATCGCCACCACCGTCACCTTCCTCGCCAGCCCGGCCGCCCGTTATATCACCGGCCAAGTCATCGCCGTCGATGGTGGCATGACGATGTGAGAGAGAAGCACTAAATCTTAAGCACGAAATCCGAAACGGAAGAGAAAATATCAGATTGAAGACTGCGCATTGCGGGATAAGCTTTCCATCCTCCCTCTTCGTTTAGAATTTAAAATTTAGAATTTAGAATTTCCCCCCCATGGATCTAATTCTTCTGCGCCACGGCAAGGCCGAAAACCTCAACCCCGGGGGTGACGGCGCGCGTGCCCTTGTCGACAAGGGCCGCGAGCAGGCACGCCATGCCGGCAAGCTGCTGAAACGGGCTAAATGGCTGCCCGACATCGTACTCACCAGTCCGCTGGTGCGGGCCCGCCAGACCGCCGACGAATTCTGCGAAACCGCAGGCATCCCGGGTGCCGTCATCCAGGGCTGGCTGGCCTGCGGCATGCGCCCGTCGCAAGCCCTGCAAGAGCTCACTGCGTTTCGCGAATTCAAACGGGTCGCCATCGTCGGCCACGAAACCGATTTCTCCCAATTGATCGAGTGGGTCCTGGGAGCCTCGGGCGGCTATGTGGAAGTGAAAAAAGGCGCCCTTGCCTGCCTGCAAGTGTTCCCACCCGCGCGTCATGGCACCCTTGCCTTCCTAATCCCGCCTAAAATCGCCGAGCATTTGGAGGACTGAATCCACTGTCGTCCCACAGACTGCGCATGAAGCCGCCTGAGACTTGATTTTACGATTGGGGCGGGCGGGCTGTCCGATGCGGAATTGTTGCGACGCCTGGGCGCGATTTATAACGAGGCGCAGGTGCAGGAGGTGGCCACGGAATTGGCGGAGGCGCGCAAGAAGATCCGGGCGGGTGTGGCGGAAGAGTCGTTGGCGGCGGCGATCCACGCGCGGTTCACCTATCGGATGCACGACTTGAGCGAGTTCATGAAGAGTTTCACGCAGCGCTACACGCAATGGCATATTTCACCGACGGGGCGGTGATCGGCAGCAAGGCGTTTGTAAACGAGGCGTTTGCCAACGCGCGGGAACGATTCAGCAAGGCGCGCCAGGATGGTGCCAGGACGATGCGGGGCAGCGGCTCCGCCACCCAGGGGCTATTGTGGAGCGCGAGGGATTTGCGGGTGGGGGTGGACGGGTAAACCTAAAAGGGAAAGTGGAAACGGCTGGCCGGATTTTTCAAACCACTGATAGAGCTGATTTTTCACTGATTTCACCGAAAAAATCAAATCGAGATACCAGTTCATGGGGGCACCTTTTAGGGCGGAAGCCATGCCCCAAGACCTTGCCCATCACCCAGGCCGTTTAGTTCCGGACATCAAGGCACACCAAATGGCCGGTCGAGTTGCGCGCATAAATCCGGCCGCCGGCCAGGACCGGCATCGTCCAGCAGCGGCCGTCAACCACCTGGGTGGAGGCAAGCTCCTGATAGGCGGCGGGGGTGGCGGCCACGATGGCCAGGCACCCGGTCTCGCCGAGCACGATGAGCTTGTCGCCGGCGGCCATCAGGGAGCCTTTCAGCAGGGATTTCTCATTCCATTTTTTCTCGCCGGTCTTCCACTCCAGACAGACCAGGCGGTTGTCATCAAACCCGTAGAGGTAGCCATGGATCAGCACCGGGCCGCTCATGTGGGAGCGCATGTTCTTGTTCTCCCAAACAGGTTTGGGTTCAGAGCCGGCAAAGTCCACCACAGTCGCGCCGTGTCCGTAGCCGGAAGAAATGAACATCTGGCTGCCAGAGATGACCGGGTCCGCGGCATTGATGTCGTGTTCCGTCTGCCAAGGGTAGGACCAGAGCACCTTGCCGTCGCCCGGAGACACCGCCGTCAGGGTGTCCTTGGCGAACAGCGCGAGGCCGGGTTTGCCGTTGTGCTCGAAGGGCACCGGCGTGGCATAACCGCACACGTCATCCGCGCTGGCCCAGATCACCGCGCCAGTGTCCTTGTCATAAGCCACCCCGGCGCTGCCCGCATTGAAAATCACCGCTTTCCCGCAGGCCAAGGCAGAGCTGGAAAATCCCCAGGTGGGAACTTTAAGCCCAAATTCCTTGTTCCAGATCACCTTGCCGGTGTCGGCGTTGAGACAGAACACCTTGCCACTCTTGCTGGCAAAATAGACCTTGCCGTCGGCGACGGTCGGGGTAGCGCTGCAGCCGCCCGAGTAATACTTGGGAGCCAGCGGTTCGGGATACTCATGCCGCCAGAGCGGCTTGCCGCTGGCCGCATCCAGGCAGCAAACCGCATCGGCATCCTTGTTGAAATTACCGGCGGTGTAGACCTTGCCGTTGGCCACCGCCACCGCGGAATAGCCGGCCCCGACCTCCGCTTCCCATGCCACCTTGCGGGCGCTCACCGCGGCGGGATTCCAGGCGGTTTCCTGGCTGATGCCATCATGGTTTGGGCCCCGCCAATTCGGCCACTCGCCGGCCGTGGCGAGGCAGGCGGTCGCCAACACGGTTATCACTGCCATCACCGAGCCATTTTTGAATTTCATGCGTGTCTCCTTGTTCCATGGATTCCAGCTGCCAACGGTGCGACGCCGCCACGGGAACCGCAAGGCCGAATGCCTGCGCGCCGAATGTTTGGCACGGCGGCTGATTTTTCAGTGACGGCAAGAATTTTCCCGCTACTCATGGCGATGGCAGTGGCGGCCCGCGCAAGATCTCTCAAGCGCGCTCCGTAGCCTCACCTTACCGAAATCCAACCTCCTCACCCATGATTCTGAAATCCCACACCGCTCAACTCGCCGCCCTGGCGTTGGCCCTATCCGCCGCTCCCGCCGGGGCGGAAACCCCGCCGCCACCGCCCGCGGCCGCCCCACCGGCCCCGGCCCTGTTCGTGGATGCCTCCCAGTTCGGATTTGCGCCCGCCGCCAGCGGCCTGGACAACACCCGGGCGCTGCAGCGCGCGGTCGATCAGACCGGCACCATCGTGGTCAGCCAGCCCGGCACCTATCAGATGGCTGGCACCGTGTTTATCGGCAGCAACACGTCCCTGGTCTTCGGCGCCAACACCTTCCTTAAGAAAGTCAACGAGCACGGCACCTTCTCACACGTCCTGGTCAACAAGGGTGCCCGCACCAAAACCTACGACCAAAACATTTCCATCGAAGGCCTGTCGATCCTCGTCAACGGCATGGACGCCTGCAACTACGAGGTTGCCTACGGCCTGCGCGGCCAGCTCGCCTTTTTCTACATCAAGGACCTGCGGATCGACCGCTTCCGCTGCCTGGATCTGGGAAAGTCGCAGTTTTGCATCCAGGTCTGCACCTTCGAGGACATCAGTATCAACGATGTCGTGATCAAGGGTGACAAGGACGGGGTGCATCTCGGCCGCGGCAAACGCTTTGCCATCCGCAACGGGATTTTCCAAACCTACGACGACGCCGTGGCCCTGAACGGCCATGACTATTCCTCCGGCAACCCCGAACTGGGCTGGATCGAGGACGGGGTGATTGAAAACTGCCATGACCTCGCCGATGACAAAAAACCCATCGGGTTTTTCTGCCGGATCCTGGCCGGTGCCTGGCTCGACTGGACGCCCGGCATGGAGGTCCAACAATCCGACTCGGTGGTGTCTAACGGCATAATCTATCGGGTCCAGGCCAAGCCGGACGGCGCGGTGTACCACTCCGTGACGCGGCCGACCCACCGCACCGGCAGCCAGGTCATTGACGGCATCAACTGGGGCGTGGTGCAGACCGACGTGACCTACACCGCGGGCGTGCGCAACCTCAGCGTGCGCAACATCTTCCTGGAAAAGCCCCGTATCGGGTTTTCCGTCCACTTCGACAACGACCATTACAGCCGCTCCTATTATCCGGGAGCCGCCGTGCCGATGCAGCAGCAGCTCACCTTTGACAACATCCGCGTCCTCCATGAGCAAGCGACCGATGTGTTCGCGATCGGCACCCCGGTCGATGTGCTGACCATCTCCAATTCAAGCTTCCGCAACAACCACATCAATTTCCGTGGCAACAAGGCCATGACCGATTATCTGAAAACCCAAATCAACCTTTACGGCTGCGTGTTCAACTCGAAGGGCCGCTTGGAGTTGGTGACCAACAGCGTGCCCAACAAGGAAATCGTGCTGAAAACCTCTTCTAACATCGCAATCGCCGATGATTTCTCCGCCAGCGTGACCCCCGGTCCCGGCAAAATCACCGTCGACTCGGACCTCAGCGGCCTCAACGAGGCCCCCGGAGATTGATCCGCCGGCGACCTCTGGCCCAGGCGGGCTTGCTTCGGTTGGCGATCGGCGGGAATTCCATCGCATCTCTGGCCATCCAACTTTGGCAGCACTGGCGATGCGCCTTTGTATCGCGACGGCAAACTTCGGGCTTGCATCAAATCCGCTCCAAACTAAAAAACGTCCGGCAAGAGTTTCCAAAAGCGATCGTGCGCTATTACCGCACCCGACCCGAGGAAAAGTCATAAGCCGCTGTAGCTCAGGGGTAGAGCAGCTCATTCGTAATGAGCAGGTCGTCGGTTCGAATCCGACCAGCGGCTCCACTGGAAAACAAGCCAAAAGCCCTTATCTCAAGGGCTTTTTTCGTTTAGGGGGTGAAACGCCATGATCCGCAGCCTGCGGCATTTGTACGCGGAAATCCGAAATAATGGTGCATTTTTGGCAACTGATTTGGCAACTGGTTAAGACATCTTAAGTATCTCCATATTCGCCTGTTGTGGTGCGGCCAGACTGGCAGACAGGACAGCTGCCTGTCTCCATCATGCCGAGAGTTGGCAAAATGTCCGTGCCAACCGGGACCAGAGCTGCTGTGATGCGCCCCATGGC
>Ga0194037_1000564_pt1 | contig 28481 bp, 19 predicted proteins | sample JunL306m_MetaG_FD_148653 | JGI IMG/M metagenome (GOLD analysis project Ga0194037, IMG submission 148653) | Anoxic zone freshwater microbial communities from boreal shield lake in IISD Experimental Lakes Area, Ontario, Canada - Jun2016-L304-6m | ecosystem: Environmental > Aquatic > Freshwater >...
TCTTTGGCTATCCTATTCTAGGATATAGCTCACTTCTCAAATTTATAGTTATTTATAATTTTAAATTGGGGTTGCTAAAAGAATTATCCTATTTATTTTAATTATTAAACAAGATAGTATTACAATAGTTTAGCTTTTAGCAATACGATGAATCTGAAATATCATGGCTGCAAAAATCATAAATGCACCTGCCTGGTGAAGCACACCAAGCCAAACCGGAACATTAAACAATAAAGTAAATATGCCTAAAAGTACCTGAATTAACATGATTGCCATCGTCATATTGATGGAAGAGATTTGTTCTGAGTTTAATTTCCACGAAAGTTTTTTTCTCATCAGCCAAATACCAAACACCAAACAAAAAATAATTAAAGCTAGGGTGCGGTGAATGAATTGAACGGTTGCCATGCTGTTAAATAAACTAGTTATTCCATCACTTTCAAAAGATGAGGTAACAGATGAAGCAATCCAATCATCACCCATTTTTGGCCACGAATTAAAAATATGTCCTGCATGAAGTCCAGCCACAAAAGCACCATAAGTAATTTGAATGGTCAATAAAACAAAGGCCGTTATACTTAATAGCAATACATTTTTATTGATTGTTTTATTTTTTACGGATGGATAATTTAAATCCTGAACTACCCAAAATATATATCCGAATGTGAGGAAGGCATTTACTAAATGAATGGCAAGTCGGTAATGACTTACAAAAGGATTATTCTGCAAACCACTTTTAACCATATACCAACCCAAGAAACCTTGCCACGCACCAAGTAAAAAAATGATAATGAGCTTTGGTAATAATTTTTTATCGATCTGTTTTTTGAAATAGAAATATAGAAATGGAATGATAAATACAATTCCAATCATTCGACCAATTAGCCTATGAAAATATTCCCAGAAATAAATTTGTTTAAAATCTTCGATGTTAAAATCGGAATTTATTTTTTGAAACTGTGGCGATAGTTGATATTGAGCAAACTCTAACTGCCAATCAGTTTCGTTCAGGGGTGGCAATGTTCCTGTAATGACCTTCCATTCGGTGATTGATAATCCTGAACCTGTTAGGCGAGTGATACCGCCAATTACCACCATTGCAAAAACTAAAATGCAACCGGAGTAAAGCCAAAATATTATTTTTTTATTAGATGATTTCATGAGTGGTATGCTGCATCAATATTAAATTGTAAGTGCAAATAAAAAAAGTCTTAAATTTTAATTACTGTCAAATTTTTTATATCATAATATGTTTAAGCACTCCTTTCAATTTATTACTTATGGTATTTTTCAAATGTATAGTCTTTTATTTGAGCCACAGATTTCACAGATTATTAAAAAATGTTTTAAAATTTATCTGTGTAATCTGTGGCTTTACTTTTCTTGTCAATAACTCACCACTCTATTTTATAGATATTGATAATTTTAGATTTGGGTTGCTATTTTTTTTAACAGCAAAGTTTCGCAGAGAAAAAAGAGTGTATTATTTTGTTTTGATGTTAAATGGAACTTTAATATTGATAAATGCATTCATGCCAATATTATAAACTCCATAAGGGCGTAGGCGCGAAAGATGATCGTAATACAATTCATTCAACAGGTTATTTATACCAACAGCGATGATGAATTTTTGTTTGAACATTTTTACAACTCCACCAAAACTTAAATTTACAATATTGTATGCGGGTGTTGTAAATTCATTTACAGCAACATTATTTTGTGCAAAAACATAATTGTATCCAACACGCATAAACGAATTATTGATTTTTGTAAAAACTTTTCCTCTCAAAACAATTTCATTGTTCAATTTATTTTGAGGCATAAAAGGTAAATAAGTGCCATCATTTAAATGTCCTTCCAATTGAGAATAAGTGCTTCGCAAATCAAGCCATTTTAAAGTTGCAGGATGAATATCAATACCTGCTTCACCGCCAAATATCCAGGCATCAGCTTGTTTAAATTCATACACAGGCATTGCACTTAAAGTATCACCACGCCTTTGTGTATAGATAAAATTATTGATATGATTGTAAAACGCAGAACCTTCAATACTAAAATCATTGAACTCTGAATGCAAACCAATTTCTCCCTGAAGATTTGTTTCTTTTAAGAAAGTGTTATTTCCAACTTCATATCGTTGCGTTTCTAAACGTTTACCATTTGAAGTAAGCTCAGCCATGTTCGGTGCACGGAAGCCAGAACCTACATTTCCATATATTGAAATATTATTTGAAAGAAGGTAATTTACACCAAATGAAGTACTCATATTTTCATAGTTTTTTGAAAGCGCCTGCATATAATCGGCCGAATCTTTTATGCCTGACGTTTCACTATTAATATCTCGTTTGTCGTATCTCGCACCTATATCAATATTCAATTTATTTTTCGCTAAGCGATATTTATTCAACGCATAAATTCCAATATCTGATTGAGAATAATTTGGTATCAAACGGCTGTACCCATTGTTTGTGTTTTGTTGATAGGATATTTGCGCACCTCCAACTAATTCAATATGCTTATTGAAATTGTGGTCGGCTTTTACATCACCCGAAATCACATTGAGGTTTATACCAAGAAAAGGATTTGTTTCAGTATTTCCGGGTTCTAATTCCATACGTTGATCATTTTGAAATGAAACCGTACTTATCAGATTCGTTTTCCCAAAAAGTAAAGTGTTTTTTACTAATGCAGTTTGATGAATTAATGTATGATATGGAGTTTCAAATTCCATCGGATGATCTTCAGTTTCTGTTGCACTTTTCTTTTCAAATGGTTCAACAATTCCGTAGTAACCAAAATTTAATTGATAAGAAAAAAGTGTCACCGATCTTTTATAATTCAAACTATAAGTTGCTTTTCCAAACACTTCACGAAAACGTGAATTAGCTACACGATCAAAATTTGCATTATAATAATCAGAGCTGTTGTTAAGCCCTGCACGCAGGCTCCAGTTGGAATGTTCTTTTGCACCTTTCACTCCAATAGCTGTTGTTGTACCAAAAGTATTTGAATTAAATCCTGCAGTGATATCACCAATAATTGTATTGATAGCAGCCGGTTTTTCGTCAATAAAATTCAGTACTCCACCCATCGCATCCGAGCCATATAAAAACGTAGCAGGTCCTTTAATGATTTCTATACGATCAATTCCATATTGATTTAAACCAAGTGTATGTTCCATATCCCATTGCTGGTTTTCAAGTTTAATACCATTAATAATTGTGGCAATTCTGTTTCCTGTTAAACCTCTGATAACAGGTCGTGCAATACCCGGACCGGTTGATATAAGGGATACTCCGGGCTTTGTTGCCAATACTTCCATCACCGTAATTTGACCAAGTTCAAACAGTTCATTCATGTTTGCAACATCAATATTTATGGTACTATTATTTTGTAATGAATTTCGTGTGCCTGATACCACAATTTCTTTCATTTCAATTTGACTTTTTTCTAATTGGATATCAATTGAAATTGTTTTTTCATTTTGATTGATAGAAATTCCATCAACTTTTTTATGTTTAGATTCATCGAAAGGTATAGCTAATTCTATGAACAAAGTTTTGTAACCGATGCTTTTTATTTCAATGGAATAAAATCCTTCAGAAATATTATTGAACCTGAAGATGCCACTAGAATCTGTTATTGCAGTCTTGTTAGCTTCTGATAAATAAATTATTGCATTGCTGTTTTTTACCAATCCATTTATTTGGTATTGTGCTTTTGCAAAATGGATTGATAACAGCAAAATGCTGAAACATAAAAATTTTCTCATGTCTGATGAATTGAAATGTTTTAATAATAGCTCCGACTTTTAAGTCGGGGTAAATAAATAATAATTATGAAAGGGCCTCAGCCCAAAAAATTGATGGGGGCAAAAAATTAACTTTTTGGAGGAGGGAAATCTTGGAAAATAAAACTACTTAGCTCATTTTGTAAAGTAAAAAATGGAAATGTTTTACTTAAATTATTTTGTGATTCAGCGTTTGAATTTGTTGATGAAATATATTTTTCAGCACTATTTTTTTGTAATGATTTGATAGCTTTTGAAAGGTCGTTTTGAGCTTTATTAAAAATGGAATCATCAGAAATAGTTGTTGCCAGAGTTTCTTCTTCAAAGTCGCGAAGGCAATAAACATAAGCTTTTCCGTTAATTGATTCAGATCTTATTACATCATACATTTTTCCTTCTACACAAATTTCATTTTCAATTTTCTCGTTGGAGGAGAGTTCAATAAGTGTAAGTTTTTCATTCGGAAGGGTAGAAGCCAATTCTTCCAATTGCTCATGCATCCAACATTTCCAAACAAAAAATGTAGCATAGCAACCAACAATATTGTATGTAAACAATATCAGCAGCAACCACGACAAAATTTTTGATGAAAGTTTTCGATTCATTATTGGGCAATTTATACCGAATGAATTGAATTCAAAATTATTTTATATGAATTCGGACAACTCGTTAAAATGCGTGTCCGATATTAAAGAAGAATTGAGCGTCCTCATTTGAAACAGCATAATCAAAACGTAAAATGGTGTTTACATCCCAAGCAATTCGCAAACCTAATCCCGGTGAGTAACGGAAATTATTTAGGTTGCTGCCAATACGATCGAAGCTATTCCATGCAGCACCTGCATCAATAAATGGAACAGCACTAAATGCTAAATGTTGTTTCAGGAAATTTGTTTGAGCAAACCTCCATCGCAATTCAATATTCTCAAAATTCATTACACGACCTAAAAAGCGTGCTTGCTTGTAACCTCTTATTGTATGAGCTCCACCAAGACCTTCAATGCTTCCTTCCGAACTCCATTCATCTTGATACTCATAAAACGGAGCATCACCGGCTGTGTATCCTATACCAATTCGTGAAGCAAAAATTAACTTTTTAAATACTGATGGAAATAGCTGTGTGTAAAATTTTCCATGAACAAAAACTTTATCATAATTAAAACTTGAACCTAATGCACTGTTAGAAAATTCATTTGTTATTTCTGCAAATATTCCTTTTGATGGATCTGTTTCCAAGTCGCGGGTATCATATACAATTCCTAATTGCAGCTGGCTAATAATATTTGATCCGTAACCTAATATCTTATGGCTGGAATAATCATCACTTACTTTACTTAATCCATTTTTTACCGTGTTACCGTTTACATCGGTGATATCGGTTTGGTTATTATCAAACGTGGAAATATTTATCCATGCCAATTCATATCCTGCTAGCAATCGTAACTTACTATCGAGATAGGAATGCTCGGCACTCATATTAAAAATGGCTTCTTCTTTTTGATAAGTATTATAAAATTTATCAGTAACAGTTGTAACATTTCCGTTTGATGAAGTTACCTGTCTTATGTTACTCAATGATGAATTATAGTCACTAAAATTTTCGTAGGTTGTACCGTTATGTTGTAATTTATTAAAACTACTTTCATCATTTCCGAAATACAATAGATTAGGATTTACTTCATAAGCAGCCTCCATTCTTAACCGCCATTTGGTATTAAAAATATATGGGATATCGAGTTTTATTTTAGCAACACGTTGTAGTTTGGTGGTATAAAAAACTTCAAAATCTAAACGAGTTCTATATGGAGTATAATTAAAAAAAGGGTCTGACTTTTTACCATCAAAAAACAAAGATCCTTCAACACCGATACCAAAACCATCAACCGGGTCAGAGCTTATATCAGGCTCTCCGGTTACATAAACGCCTTCTTTTTTATTTGCAAGATCTTCGGCTGACAACTTTTTTTCATCGGCAATAGCAAATGGAAGTCTAGTAGAATCTGCAGGATTTTGAGCAAACAATTGAAATTGTACGACAGTTGAAAATATTAATACAGGAAATGTTTTTTTTAGAAACGAAACGACCATGAAAGTAAAATGATTTATTGGTAGCGAAAGTAGAAAGAACCGTATTAACCGAAAGTTAAATTTTAGATGATATTTTTATTTTTGGATTTCATATTTCTTATCAAATTTTACTGAAGAAATAAAATGCAATAAGATTACTCGTGAAAATCGATAAACCCAAGGAGCACTTAAAATAACAGTGCCACAAATAATTCCGATGTATACCCAAAAATCGGGATTATGTCCAATCAAATAGGTTAACGTTCCAAGCACTAACATCATTCCTGTGGTTATTCCGTAACTCACATACATTGCTCCCCAGTAAAAGCCAGGTTCGATTTCAAAATGCAAATTGCATACAGAACATTTTTCGTTCATGTCGGTAAACTTCGCAAGATTGGAAGCTTTTGCCTTAAACATATTACCACTTTGGCAACGTGGGCATTTTTCATGAAATATAGAAAGTGCTTTACCGTGTATGTATTTGTCTGACATGAATAAAATCTTAAATGTTAAATTTTGAATTGCTAATTGCTAATTGCATTTTGTTTATTGCAAATTGCTAATTGCCTATTGCTCATTACGAATTGAACGATTCATTTTTTTGAGCTTGTTATTGCGGTAAAGGATAATTCCAAATACAGTTGCGATGCTGTATGGTAATGCAAGAAGGTATAGTATTCCACCGTTTAAAGTGTTGCCAACATTGCTTCCGTTTTCTTTAGCACTTTCTAATGATGCTTTGCACATGGGACATTGTGCAGAAATGTCGAATGCAAAAGTGAGTAAAAGGATGAATACAATAATTGAAATTTGGCTTTTAATTTTCATGATTCAATAATAGTTTTTATTCAATATATTTTTAATCGTTTTTTTAATTTCTTGTCAGTTCGATCCCGATAGCTATCGGGAGAGAACAATTTCTAAGAAGCACTTTGCTCAACACAAACATCGCTTCTCGTCCGATAGCTATCGGACAAACTCGAAGTGACAATCTAAGTTTTATTTGTCAGTTCTCTCCCGATAGCTATCGGGAGAGAAAAGGTTTTAGAAGCATAATGCTAAAAACAAACATCGCTTCTCGACTCCGCTCGAAGTGACAGTCTTAATATTACTTGTCAGTTCGATCCCGATAGCTATCGGGAGAGAACAGGTTATTATAAGCACAATACTCAATACAAACATCGCTTCTCGACTCCGCTCGAAGTGAAAAAAATATTAACAGTTAGTTTATCAATTAAGTTTTTTCTGTAAAGCAAACATTTCATCACGCAAACGGGCGGCCTCCATAAAGTCTAATTCTTTTGCTGCTTTAGCCATTCGTTTCTGAGTTTCTTCGATGGTTCGTTTTAGTTGGTCAACATTCATGTATTGAATAATTGGGTCGGCAGCGATATTTATTTCTTCAGGTTCAACATAATATTTTTCTTCAGGATGGTGTTTTGAATCAGCCACAGAAGTGAGCTTCATAATCTCATCTTTACTTTTCAAAATTGTAGTAGGAGTGATGCCATGTTCTGTATTGTATGCCATTTGTTTGATGCGCTTGTGCTCATTGTCTTCAATAGTTTTACGCATGCTTTCTGTAATTCTATCGGCATACATGATCACTTTTCCTCTGTCGTTTCTTGCAGCTCGTCCTATGGTTTGTATCAATGAACTTTCACTACGTAAAAAACCTTCTTTATCTGCATCCATGATTGCTACCAATGAAACTTCCGGAAGATCCAATCCTTCACGCAAAAGATTTACACCAATCAATACATCAATTTTTCCAAGTCGGAGGTTTCGTAAAATTTCAACACGGTCAATAGTTTTAACGTCACTGTGAATGTATTGGCATTTGATATTTAGTTTTGACATGTATTTGCTGAGTTCTTCAGCCATACGTTTGGTTAGGGTGGTTACCAAAATACGGTCGCCCATTTTGATGCGTTCAGCAATTTCATCAAGCAAATCATCTACTTGATTGATAAGTGGGCGAACCTCAATTTGCGGATCGAGTAATCCTGTTGGGCGAATAATTTGTTCAACAATCACACCCTCAGATTGTCGGATTTCATATTCGGCAGGAGTGGCGCTTACATAAATAGTTTGACTTGCCAGTGCTTCAAATTCATTAAAAGTTAAGGGACGATTATCCATTGCAGCAGGTAAGCGAAAACCGTATTCCACTAAATTCTCTTTACGCGAACGATCGCCTCCATACATACCACGCACTTGCGGCATGCTCACATGGCTTTCGTCAACTACCAATAAAAAATCTTTTGGGAAATAATCTACCAAACAAAAAGGTCGGTCACCAGGTTTTCTTTGATCCATATAACGCGAATAATTTTCGATACCGCTGCAATAACCAAGTTCTCGCATCATTTCTAAATCAAAATTTGTTCGCTCTTCCAATCGTTTTGCTTCGAGATGTTTTCCTATAGATTTAAAGTATTCAACTTGAGCAACAAGGTCGTCTTGTATTTCACGAATTGCCCTTTGTAATTGTTCTTTTGGAGTGACATAAATATTGGCTGGAAAAATTGCAGCAATTTCTGTGGTGTCAAATTTTCTTCCACTAACCGGGTCGATTAAGTCGATCTGTTCAATTTCATTTCCAAAAAATGTAATGCGTAAAGCATGATCTGCGTAAGCCAGAAAAACATCAACCACATCACCTTTTACTCTGAAATTCCCCCTTTGAAAATCAGCTGTAGTTCTCGAATACAATGAATCAATTAACGAATATAAAAGTGTATTACGCGGAATTTTTTGACCTTTATGTAAACGAATAATACTGCTTTCATAATCTTTTGGATTTCCTGCACCATAAATACAACTCACCGATGCAACAACAATTACATCTCGTCTTCCTGATAGGAGTGAAGATGTAGTTTTTAACCGCATTTTTTCTATTTCTTCATTGATGGCGAGATCTTTTTCAATATAAGTATTGCTTGATGGAATGAATGCTTCAGGTTGATAATAATCGTAATAGGAAACAAAATATTCGACAGCATTATCCGGGAAAAACTGTTTGAACTCACTGTATAATTGAGCAACTAAAGTTTTATTATGGCTAAGAATTAATGTAGGCCGATTTATTTTTTCAAGAACATTTGCAATGGTAAAAGTTTTACCTGAACCTGTAACTCCCAGCAAAACTTGTGCATGATCACCACGTAAAATTCCTTCTGTTAAAGATTTTATCGCATCGGGTTGATCACCGGTGGGAACATATTCGGAAGTGAGTTTAAAATCCATTTGGCGAAAATAATCAATTGCCTTTTCATCAGGTTATTTTGTTTTAACATTCGCATAGATAATTACCGTGTTATTATTTTGTCATAATTTTTGAAACGCACTTTTTTTTTTTAAAAAAAAAACTATTTTCCGCCAAAATAAATATAACATAATGAACAATTATTCTACTAAACGATTAGTGCGACATCCTGAAAATCGGATGTTATTTACAAAGAAAACTGCAATTCGATTTTGGGTTGCTTTGTTATTTACCTTTAGCATTTTTGGGGCAAATGCACAACAGTACTATAATGGTACTTCAGGAACAAGTTACAACGCTTTTCCTTTAAATTCAACATCTAATGATGTGCAATGGATTTATGCACCAGGAACTTTAAATAGTGCAGGATCTACTGGTATACCGGCAGGAGCTGGGAATATTACCAAGATCTATTTTCGATTAGGTACAACTGTAGGCGCTGTAACTTATACCAATTTTACGATTAAACTTTCGCAAAATATGGGTACTGCATCTGTTTATCCAAGTACTGCATTTAATACTGGTATGACTACATGTTTTGGTCCTGCTACTTATACAATGGTTAGTCCTGTTGCTTTAGGTTGGTATGGAGTTACTTTGACTACTCCTTTTTATTATAATCCAGCCCTTTCATTACAGTTTGAATTGGCTTGTTCAGCAGGTACAGGAAATCAAGTTGCTCAAGTTTCAGGTACAGGAAACCAACGTGTTTGGGGTACTTATGGAAGTACAGGAGGATCAGGAGGTGCTGGTCTAGTTGATTTTGGAATGGACGTTTCAGCATCTTCAACAAATGATGCTGGTGTGATGTCAATCGATTCGCCTTATACTTTTTGCTCAACAGGAACTTATCCTGTTAAAGCAACAATCAAAAATTATGGACGTAACCAAATATATGGTGTAAGTGTAAACTGGTCAGTTGCCGGTACTACTCAAACACCAATCACATATTCAACATTGCTTGATACATCAGGTGGTTCAGGATCAAGTTCTGCACAAGTTAATTTAGGTTCTTATGCATTTACTTCTACTCCTGTTGATATTAAAGCTTGGACATCATACCCGAATAGTGTTGCTGATACCGTTAGAATTAACGATTCAGCTTTTGCGTTTGGAAAACAACCTTCATTCCCGGGTGGTACTTATACCATCAATTCATCATCACCTACCAGTGGAACCAATTTCGCATCCTTTGCTGCAGCTATATCTGCAATGACAACAGCCGGTATTTGTGGACCTGTTGTGTTTAACGTTGCTGCCGGCACTTATACTCAAACATCACCTATTATTATACCAGCTATTGTAGGAGTAAGCAGAACCAATACTATCACTTTTGATGGAGGAAATGGAAATGCTGTTTCACGTATAGTTACGGGTAGTATTGCTACATCAGCTTTGATTTTTATTAATTGTAATTATGTTACTTGGCGTAATATGACAGTATCAAATACTTACACAACAAACTGTGCTGGTATTGCTCTTTGCGGTTCTATTATTAAACCTACTATCAATAATTGTATCATCACACTTCCTGTTTATAGTTCTACAAGTTATTGTATAGCTACAATGGGTGGTCCAAGTGGTTATTCAGCCGGTGCTTCAAGTGTAGATTCATTAAGAATTGATAGTAACGTTTTAAATGGCGGATATTATGGAATGTATATTTATGGCAACTCAACTACCGCAGGTGCTTTTGGATTTAACAGAGATTTTAAAATTAGAAACAATACTTTAAACAATCAATACTATTATGGTATCCAATTATATGCTATCCAAAATGGTTTTGATCTAATGTATAATACCTTGAATTTAGGTTCAACAGCTTATTACGGTTTATACATGTACTATTGCTATAACCACAATGCTGGTAATGCTCCTCACCGTATCATAGGAAATAAGATTATGAATTTTGCTTATAACTATATGTATTATTTTAGTTCAACTATTAATAATCCAACTATAGTTTATAATAATATGTTTGGTGGTTCAACACAAGCTACAACTAATTATGGTTTGTATTGTTCTAATGCTACTTATGCAGGTTACTATCAAATTTACCATAACACTTTTAACATGAATAATGGAACCGGTACAGTTTACGGTCTTTATTATTCAAATACCACCGGTGGTGATGCATTGATCAAGAATAATATTTTCTCAATTACATCAACAGGTGCAACTTCAGGTTACCCTCTTTATTGCTCAAGCAATCCTGCAACAAGCAGTGTTAATTATAATGTATATTACAATGCATCAAACACTAATCTTGTCTATCGTAACGCTACAACTTATATTTCTTCTACCTACTTAACAAACATAGCAGGTGGAGATACTGCATATAACGTGAATCCGAATTTCATAAATCCGGCTTCCAATCTTCATCTTGTTGACGCTTGTTCGGGTAAACCGGGTGCTTCATATTTATTAACGACAGTACCTACTGATATTGATGGAACAACTCGTACAGTTCCAATTATTGGTGCTCATGAAGCAGCTTCTTCAGCAAATGATATGACAGCATCTGTTGTAATCTCTCCGGTAGCACCTGTTAACTCAGGAACAGCAACCGTAGCAGTTCGATTTAAAAATGTAGGTTCAACTCCCGTTTATACTTTCACTGCGAATTATAGATTGAATGGAGGAACCCCTGTAACTCAATCTTGGGGTGGAACTTTAGCTCCTTGTGCTGATACTTTGATTACCTTCACTACAACTTGTACTTTAGGTACAACCAATAACTTTAAATTTTATAGCAGCAGTCCAAATGGTACTGTAGATGGTAACCGTAATAATGATACCATTACAACCACACTTTTAGCTGCAATGGCAGGAGGAACTTATACTATAAACTCTTCGGTTGCAACCGGTGGAACTAACTTTAATACATTTGCTGCTGCTACATCAGCTATGGCTGCAGGTATCAATGGTGCAATTACATTTAACGTTGCGGCTGGAACATATAACGAGCAAGTAATTATTCCAAATTGTCCTGGTATGTCGGCAACAAATACCGTAACATTTGAAGGTGGAAATGGAAATGCTTCAACAAGAATTATTTCTTGGTCAGGATCATCAGTCCCAGCATTATTATTTTATAACTGTAAATACGTTAAAGTAAGAAATATCACCATCACCAATCCTTTTGCAGGATCTTGTCAAGGTGTTGCCTTTGTTGCAACAGCAGCAGGATTGAATGTTGGAAACACTTTAAATAATTGTATTGTTACTTTACCTAATGCAGGTACAAGTACAAGTTATGGAATTACCTCTACTGGTATAGCCAGCGGATACGGTGCAGGGGTAAATACTGTAGATTCATTAAGACTTGACAGCAATAATATTAGCGGATCTTATTATGGAATCTATCTTTATGGAAACAGCACAACTGCCGGAACATGGGGATACAATAGAGACTTTAAGATCAGATGGAATAACATAAATAATATTTACTACTATGCTATGTATTTATATTATATACAAAGTGGTATTGATGTGATTGGAAATAATATTAACAACTTGAGTGCAGCAGCAGGCTATTATGGTTTGTATATGTACTATTGTCAAAACCATGTTTCAACAAACGCAGCTCATAGAATAAACGGTAATAGTTTTAGTTCAATGGCATATAACTATGTTTATTATACATCTGCAACTGCTACAAACCCAACACAGATTACAAACAATATGGTTTTTAATACCAAAAACTATTCTACAAATTATGGCTTTTATGTTTACAATGGTTCAGGTAATACAGGAGATTTTTTAATTTATAATAACTCTATTTATTTATCGAGCGGAACAAGTACTGCTTATGGTCTGTATTACTACAACTCTGTTGGTGGTTCGGCAACTTATATTAAGAACAATATCTTTGGTTTAAGCTCTGGATCTTTATCTACAGGTTACCCATTATATTGCAGTACCAATCCTCCAACAAGTGCAGTAAACTATAATATTTACACAAACGCTGCAGGAGCATATCTTGTTTATCGTAACTCTCTTTCTTATATTTCATCTACTTACCTTACAAATATTGCTGGTGGAGATACTTCGTATAACATGAATCCTTCATTTGTAAATTCAACTACCAACTTACGTTTAACTAGTCCTTGTTCTCCAAGAGCAGTAAACACAGGTTTAACAAGCGTAACAGGTGTTACTTTTGATATAGATGGAAATACTCGCGCAGCTAGTCCACAAATTGGTTGTTCTGAAGTTTCATCATATGCAAATGATATGTCGGTAGTAACTTTATTATCTCCTAGTTACCCAATTGCTTTAGGTACACAAACAGTATCTGCCAGGTATCAAAATTTTGGATCAAATACGATTTATACTTTTACAGCTGGTTATAAAGTAAATTCGGGTACACCGGTTACACAAACTATTGCTCCTTCAACAGCATTAAATACTTGTGATACAATTTCGGTAACATTCACTACACCATTTACTCTTTCAGCACAATCTACTTTAAAAGTATATAGCGCAAGCCCTGGTGGTTCTGCTGATAACAATACTTTAAATGACACCATCACTGCAATTGTTGCTCCTCCAATGGGTGGAACATATACAATTGGAACAAGCCCATCTGACTTTACAACATTTGGAGCAGCAATTTCTGCTTTGCAAACTTTAGGAGTTGGTGCACCGGTAACATTTAATGTTAAGTCGGCAACCTACAATGAGTATATTGATTTCAGTACAGCTCCAATTATAGGACTTACTGCTTCGAATCCGATAACCTTTAAATCGGTTGCAGGTGTTGCTGATTCTGTAGTATTATCTCCATCAGCAAATGCATTTGTTGTGAAGTTCCAAAATACTTCGTTCATTAGTTTCAAGAACATGACTCTTAACCAACCAACACTTGGAAATAACGGAATTGTTTTCGCTGGATCAACAAGTTCATTCGATACAATTTATAATTGTAAAGTTACTCTTCAAATTGGTTCTACTACAGCATATATAGTAACATCAAACGGAGCATATATCAATAACATCGTATTCAGAAAGAACATTTTTACAGGTGGTTATTATGGATTATATTTATATAATACAGCAGCACCTTATGTTGGAAAGAATTGTGTGATCGACAGTAATACCATTCAAAGTGTTTATTACTATTCAATTTATTGTTACTACAATTCTGAGAACTTTAAAGTGAGAAACAATACCTTTACTTTAAATGGTGGTTCAGGTGTTGGATATATCTATTTCTATTATCCTGATTCGGCATATGAATTTAGTAATAACATTACGAATGTTGCTTCAACAACAACTTCTGTTTATTATTATGTTGCATATTATGCACAAGGTAATGCTGCAAATCATGCAATAGTTCATCACAATAAAATAAATTTAGCAACAACATCTACTAGCGTTATTTCTTATCTAGGATATTATTCACAGTATACTGATGTGTACAATAACGACCTAAACTTAGGTTCAGGTTACGTATATTCTGGAGGAAATAATTATACTCGTTTGTATAATAATACGATTGCAAGTGCGGGTGCTACATATACTCTTTATTTGTATGCAGGTTATACAGGAACTGAATTAAGAAATAATATTTTGTCGAACACAGCCGGTATAACCCCATTAACATTAAGTGGTACATTGGGAACAACAGAGTTACTTGATTATAACTTATATTATTCAACAGGAGCAAATCAGGTATCTACTTATACTTTGGCAGCTTGGAAAGCATTAGCTGCAAACTCTTCAGTTGCTAGAGACAGAAACTCTTTATCATATCGTCCTCCATATACTAGCACATTAAGTTTAGTTCCTAATCCATTGGATTCGGCTGTTTGGGCAATCAACGGTCGCGCACAATTTTTACCAATGATTACTTCTGATGTGAATTATACAACAAGACCAACTGTTCCTTTTGGAAGTGGTTATACTGGAGTTCCTGATATTGGTGCTTATGAAGTTACACCAAATGCAGCTACTTTAGCACCATTAGCAACAGCTACTCCAACAGTTCCTGTAGCTAACTCGAGCCAATGGTTCTTATTTGCAGGCGATACTTTGGCAAGAGTTGATTATGCTACATCATATCCTGTTCCTTCAGCAATAGGTTTGAGACATTATGCAGGTGTTAGACCTCCACAGTCAGGAACAGCGGCATTGGATTATATGGCAGCATATTGGGATATGACTGTTTCAGGTACATACCTTTATAACTTGACTCAGTACTACAAGAAACCATGGATTGGTACAAATGCTTCAGAAGTTGGAATGTTCCTTTCTAAGAAAGCTGCAGGATCAGCATGGTCTATTGCAACTTATTATGGAGCAACAACAGTTGATACATTTAATTGCTGGCTAACAACAAACGCTCTTACCAGCTTTGGATATTTCTCTGCTACAGATATCCTTGCACCACTTCCGGTAAGCTTAACACATTTTGATGCTACGCTTTCAGCTAATGATGCATTATTGAATTGGTCAACCGCATCTGAGAACAACTCATCTTTATTTGATATTGAGCGTTCGCTTAATGGTTCGAACTTTGTTTCTATTGCAAAAGTTAAGGCTTCAGGAAATACCAATGAAATGACAAATTATCATTTTGATGATGTGAATGCAGCGAGCTTGTTTACTCAATCAAATACCATATACTATCGTTTGAAAATGGTTGATAAAGATGGTTCATTTACATACTCTGACATTGCAATGGTAAATCGTAAATTGAATGCTTTAGGAACAGTAAATGTTTATCCTAATCCTTTCAATAATGAATTGAATATTACAATGAATTCATTGAAAGATGCGACTGCTAAAATTGAAGTAGTAGACATTCAAGGCAGAATTGTTTTAACTAAATCAGCTAATGTTTTCAAAGGCGATAATAAGATCACCGTATCTGAATTATCAAATTTAAATTCAGGAATTTATTTCGTGAACATGGTTGTTAATGGCGAAATGATCCATGCAAAAGTGATCAAGAATTAATTCAAACTATAATAATGAAAAAGCCCTTCGATTGCTCGAAGGGCTTTTTTTATGGACTATTTTTTTGATACGATAAGAATTGTGATGCTTATTTTTTGTTAGAATTAAATAATCTAAATTCTATTAATGGCATCAAAATCTTCAAGCTCAATATCCGGAGTTAAATAACTTTGTTTTACCGGTTCATCTTTCATTAAATCGGTGCTCAAATATTTTTTATTGCTATCACTAAATATCGTTACTACAGTTTTATCTGCACCATATTTATTTTGCAATTTTACTGCTCCAAGAAAATTAGAACCTGATGATATTCCAACTGCGAGACCTAGTTGATGAGCAAGTTTTTGTGCCATCAAAATCGAATCGCCATCTGATGCTTGTATCACTTCATCCAATTCATTCAATGAAACTATTGCCGGAATAAATTCATCTGATATTCCTTGTATCCGATGTGAGCCTACTTTATGCCCGGTGGTGAGAGTTGGAGATTCTTCCGGTTCGAGTGGATGAACTTTTATCGAAGGATCCATTTTTTTAAGAAAATCTTTTACACCCATCACAGTTCCACCTGTTCCTACACCTGCAACAAACATGTCAGGCTTTTTATTGATTGAATGCAATTGCTCCCAAATTTCCGGTCCGGTGGTATTGGTATGAGCCATTGCGTTGTATTGATTTCTAAATTGCTGTGGTAAGAAAATATTCGAATCTTCTTTTGCCATTTTTTCGGATAAGGCAATGCTTCCTAAAAAGCCACCTTCTTCTTTGCTGATAAGTATCACTTCAGCACCTAAACTATTGATAATATCGATACGTTCTTTGCTTAACCAGTTAGGCATGATGATTCTAACCTGATGACCTAATGCTTTACCGATTGCTGCAAACGCAATTCCTGTATTTCCACTGGTAGCTTCAACAATAACGTTTCCTGGTTTTATTTTTCCTGTAGCATACGATTGCTCTAAAATATACAAAGCCATGCGGTCTTTAATACTTCCTGTTAAATTGTAGTGCTCACTTTTAGCATAAATAGTTCTGGGCTCACCTTTGTAAGTGTAATTAATTTCCAGCATGGGAGTGTTGCCAACCATCTTCCATAAATGATCCAGTTTATCTTTGATGTTTAAATGATGGTGAAGGTGTTCCATTTTTTTTAGTTATGAATATTAAAACAAATTAATGAGTTGATGCATTAAGTTCCATTGACTATTGACATTTTTTATATTATAAAAAAGATATATAACGACACGCTGATATTTCTCACGGATAAAAATGCACCACATTTTTTATACTTACTATTTTTGACATTCTTTCTTATTTTTACAGCGATATGAATGAGTTAGAAGCTAAAATAAAAATAGATAACCTCACCCAATTATTAAATGAGCATAATTATAAATATTATGTTCTCTCACAGCCAACCCTAAGAGATTCAGAGTTTGATTTATTATTAAAAGAACTCGAAAAATTAGAAACTGAATTTCCTCAATTTGCAAATACAGAATCCCCAACCCAAAAAGTTGGTGGGGCTATCACCAAACAATTTCAAACTGTTAAGCATAAGTATCCGATGCTGAGTTTGGGAAATACCTACAGCGAAGATGAACTGCGTGAGTTTGATAATAGAATTAGAAAATCCATTGGTGATAATTTTGACTATGTATGTGAATTAAAATTTGATGGACTTGCCATTGGTTTAACTTATCAAAAAGGAAAACTTGTTCGTGCTGTAACACGCGGGAATGGTGTTGAAGGCGATGATGTAACCAATAATGTTAAAACAATCAAGTCTATTCCTCATCAATTAAAACCCGGAAATTACCCCGATGAGTTTGAAATACGCGGTGAAGTTTTTATGCATAAAAAAACGTTTGAGAAATTAAATGATAAGCTTAAAAATGAACTTGAGCAAAAAGGTTTTGATGAAGATGAGATCAGAGAAAAGTTATATAAAAATCCTCGCAACTTTGCTTCAGGTACTTTAAAAATGATGGACTCCAGAGAAGTTGCAAAACGTCCGCTCGATTGTTTTTTATATTTTATTTACTGCGATATTCCTGTTGCTGATAATCATTTTGATAGTTTGAAGAAAGCCGAATCATGGGGCTTTCAAATTTCTGACCATTATAAAAAGTGTAAAACACTGGAAGATGTTTTTTCATTTATAACTAATTATGATTCCGAACGCGAGAAGCTGAGTTATGAAATTGATGGTGTGGTAATAAAAGTAAACGATTATCATCAACAGCAGGAACTGGGATTTACGGCAAAGAATCCGCGTTGGGCAATTTCTTATAAATTTAAATCACAAAGTGCATCAACTTTATTAGAGAAAGTTACTTTTCAGGTTGGACGAACAGGAGCGATTACACCCGTTGCAAATTTAACACCTGTGCAACTTGCAGGAACAACTGTAAAGCGTGCAAGTTTGTATAATGCTGATGAAATTGAACGTTTGGATTTGCATGAACTCGATGAAGTTTTTGTAGAAAAAGGCGGAGAGATTATTCCAAAAATAACAGGTGTTGATATTTCAAAACGAAAACCTCATGCACATCAAATTCGTTATGCAACTCATTGTCCCGAATGCGCTACAGAGCTTATTCGCAAAGAAGGAGAAGTAGTTCATTATTGTCCTAACGAAGATGGTTGCCCTACACAATTGAAAGGGAAAATCGAACATTTTATAGGAAGAAAAGCGATGAATATTGATAGCCTTGGTGCTGAAACCATCAATGGGTTATTTGATAAAGGAGTGATAAAAAATTATGCCGATTTGTATACTTTAAAATATGAAGATTTGATAGGGTTAGAGTTTACTGTTGGCGATGAAGAAGAAAATAAAAAACGCTCTTTGCAAAAAAAATCAGTAGAAAATATTTTGCAGGGAATTGAAGATTCAAAACAGATTCCGTTTGAGCGGGTATTGTTTGCCTTAGGTATTAGAATGATTGGAGAAACCGTTGCCCAAAAACTTGTTCAGCATTTTCATACTATTGAAAAACTTGAGAATGCAACCATGGAAGACTTGTTGAATGTTCATGAAATCGGGGAGAAGATTGCCGAACAATTGTTGAAATTCTTTAGCGATATTAAAAATAAACATCTGATAGAGAAACTAAAAAATGCAGGCTTACAGTTTGAAATTGTTCATGATGAAAGTATTAAACGAAGCAATAAACTCGAAGGGAAAAGTTTTTTGGTTTCGGGTGTGTTTACCATAAGTCGTGATGAACTTAAGAAAATAATTCAAGTTAACGGAGGACGCAATGTTAGCAGTATTTCAAAGAGTCTTGATTATTTAATTGCAGGTGATAAAATGGGACCTGAAAAACTAAAAAAAGCAACTGATTTAACTATCAAAATAATTTCGGAAGAAGAGTTTATGAAGATGATTGATTAATTCTCATGCGGAGAATAACCATGCTATTCACCGCATAATTTGCGGAGAATAAGTTTGGAGTAGTTACATTTGTTAAAATGGATTCATTTTTTGGATTCTAAATTTAAATCAATGAAATTAATAGAAGATATAAAAAATTATATAGGAAGGTTTTTATTGGGAAGGGAAATTGCTCAAAAAAAACTTAAAAGAACATTCACTTCATTTAATGATGTGCAGCATATTGGAATTGTTTACAATGCCGAAAAGAAAGAAGAGGAAGCACTTGTTGTAAATTATGCAAATCAATTACGGCAAGATGGTAAAAAGGTTTTTTTGATGGGATATGTAGATCTGAAACAACTTCCTCATTCCAAAAAATTTAGCATGCAAAGTGAATTTTTTTGGAAAGAAAAACTCAACGAATTCAATCTTCCCATGAAAGGTAAAATTGGAAGATTTTTAGAAATGGATTTTGATTTATTACTTAATTTATATTTTGAACCATCATTGCCAATGCAAGCTATTGCTGCTTATTCCAACGCAAAGTATAGGGTAGGAGCAAAAATTGAAGGTGGCTTGGATTATATTGATGCAATGATTGATGTGGGACAAAAAAAGGAACTCTCTTTTTTGATTGAACAAATTGATTTTTATTTGAAAAACATAAAATGAGTTAATAGGTTGATGGATTAATAAGTGATTTGTAGTTTCAAGTTTGATTATCCAATAACCAATTAACTATTCAACCAATAACTAACCACCATGAAAGGAACAGGCGTAGCATTAGTAACTCCATTTAAAAAAGATCTTAGCATCGATTTTGATGCACTGTCAAAAATTATTGAACATGTTATTGCAGGCGGTGTTGAATATGTTGTAGCTCTTGGTACAACAGGCGAAGCGCCAACTCTTAGCAAAGATGAAAAGAAACAGATCTACTCATTTGTTTCTGAAAAAGTGAATGGCCGTGTGAAATGCATTGCAGGAATTGGAGGTAATAATACTCCCGAAGTTGTTGAAACTATCAAAGCATTTGATTTCTCAAAATATGATGGGATTCTTTCTGTGAGTCCATATTATAATAAGCCAAATCAGGAAGGAATTTATTTACATTATATGGAATTGGCAAAAGCTTCTCCTAAGCCAATCATTATTTATAATGTACCGGGACGAACAGGTTCTACTATTTCTGCTGCAACAACTTTAAGACTTGCAAACGCCAGTGATAAATTTATTGCAACCAAAGAAGCTTCAGGAAATGCTGAGCAGTTCATGGATATTTTACACCAAAAACCTGGCAACTTTTCAGTGATATCAGGTGATGATAACCTTACCCTTCCATTTTTGGCAATGGGAATGAGTGGTGTTATTTCTGTAATAGGAAATGCATTTCCAAAAGATTTTTCAAACATGGTTCGCTTTGGTTTGAAAGGTGATTTCGATTCGGCAAGAGAGCTTCATTATAAATTATATGATGCAATGAAATCGATATTTTTAGATGGTAGTCCGGGTGGAATAAAAGTAATTTTGAATGAACTGGGACTGTGTGAAAATATTGTGAGATTACCTCTTGCACCGGTAAATGAAATCGTTGAAGCGAAACTTCGTCAACTGGCTAATAAGTTGAAATAAATTATTCTGAAGTTACTCCCAGTTTTTTTCTTGTAAGCTCATAAGCAAATTGAAATTGTTGCTCACGGTTCATATTTGATGTATCCAACACAATAGCATCTTCAGCTTTTACTAAAGGACTATCGGCACGGGTTGTGTCAATGTGGTCGCGTTTTTGAAGGTTAGCCAAAACTTCTTCGATGGTGGTTGTTTGTCCTTTTTCTTTTAATTCGTCAAACCTTCGTTGTGCACGAATTTGAGGATCGGCTGTAACAAATATTTTTAATTCAGCATGAGGAAAAACAACAGTGCCAATATCACGACCATCCATTACAATCCCTTTTTCATTTCCCAAAAATTGTTGTTGCTTTACTAAAAATCTTCTAACTTCACTTATCGCACTTACATCACTCACAATACTTGCAATGCGGGAGTTTATGCGAAGAGCCATTTCCACATTCTCATCATTTAAATATGTTTCCTGTAAGTGATTTTCAGGGTTAATTTTAAAATCAATTTTGATATTTTTTAATGATTCAGCAACCGCATCCAGATTATAAATATCAATTTGATGATTGATTAAATATAAAGTTACTGCACGATACATTGCACCCGAATCAATAAAACGGTATTCCAAAGTTTTAGCCAATTGCTTTGCCAATGTGCTTTTCCCGCATGAAGAATAACCGTCAATTGCTATAATTATTTTGTGCATTGCTGAATAATTTATGGAACAAATTAACTCAATAAGTTTTTAACTTTATAATGAATTAAGATTTTTCTGCTTGTTTCTTTTTGATAAAATCATTCACATTGATGATGAATGAAAAATGGTCGGTACCATATCCAACACTATAACCTGTATGTCCGTATGCTAATTGAAACTTGCTTATTTTTACTCCAAAGCCCCACGAAAACCCTGAGAATCCGCCATATTGATCAAGCTTTAATTCCCATCTCCTTAAATAATTATAACCAAATCCGATGTAAAAACTTTTACTTAAAATAATCTCAGCACTTAAATTTAAATGACTTAAAGTTTTTTTAGCCCAGTTAATATTTTCTAGCTGAATGAGTCCGGTTTCAAGATCTTTTGTTAAACCTGGTTTATCAGGATTTTGATACATCAACCCACCGGGGTTTTCAAGATGATTTGCAATCAAAGAAAAACGAAGTGGTGCTTTCATTAATTTTTTTGAGATACCCATCTGAACATTTAATGGCAAGGTCTCATTATTATCTGGTCGATAGGTTTTTAATTGTTTGCCATAATTACTAATCACACCAGAGATTGTTACCAGATTTTTTTTGTTATAATAAGTTGCTGAAATATCCGCTGCTAATCCAAATGAATTGTATTCTTCAAGTGTTGAATTGATAAATTTAAGTGCTCCACCAAATGAAAAATCACGATATTTTCTGGCGAAGGAAAGATGTAGATTATATTCTCCTGCATGGAAATTTCCAATCACATCTCCATTGGAAGCGGTTTTAGTAAAATCTCCATAATTAATATATTGTATTCCTAAAGCAAATGTTCCAATACTGTCAAAATGGTGAGCACAACCTGCATATCCTGCTCCTATTCCGGCAACATAACTTACATAATTAAAAGTTACCTGATTGTTCATTTCGCTATTTAATAACGATGGGTTTTGAATAGCAAGATTCATATCGTTATCAGGATTTGCGATTCCAGAACCTCCAAGTGCAGCAATGCGTGCATTAGGTTGCAATGTTAAAAACTGATACGTGTTAGTACCACCAATTTGTGCAAAAACAGGGTAGGTAGCAATTATAAAAAAGAAGAGTGAAAATATTTTCCTCATGCAACTCCAAAAATATTCTTTTAAACGGGGAAATCAGATAATTGTTGTCAGTTTAATGACTTATCGTTTAATCTTAATTTCTTCGTCCGGTAAATATTGCAACATAATAAAGCAAAGCTGCGAGCGATGATAATGCTGCTATCACATATGTTGATGCTGCCCAATTTAAAGCATTTCGTGCCATCGATGATTCATCTGTTTGAACAATATTTCTATTATTTAACCAGGCCATCGCACGATTACTTGCATCAAATTCAACAGGAAGAGTAATGATTGAAAATAAAGTTACCGCAGCCAACATGATAATTCCTATCAACAATATTTGAGGGAATGAATTCATTAATAAAATTCCTCCTAACAATACCCATTGAACCCATTTTGAAGTAATACTCACAACAGGTACAATTGCCGAACGGAAGTTTAACCAAACATATGCATCAGCATGTTGAACTGCATGTCCGCACTCATGTGCTGCAATAGCTGCAGAGATTACATTCTTGCCATAAAACACATCTTGACTAAGGTTAACTGTTTTATCGGTGGGGTTATAATGATCTGTCAATTGTCCTTCGGCACTAATTACTTTTACATCAAAAATGCCATTGTCTCTCAACATTTTTTCGGCTATTTCCGATCCTGATAAATTGTTGGTTAAAGCTACTTCTGAGTATTCTTTAACTTTTGATTTAAATTTCCAACTGATAAGTAAACTGATTACTAAAAAGAAAATTCCAATAAATAGCATATTTTTTTTGTTTAAATTTTGTGAGAGATTATCAAAGTCTGTTCCATTAAAAAACATAGCGAATTATCATGACAACTACTGCCACGATAAACATTAATATCGAAATACGATTGATACCATGCATCATTTTCAGATAGGTTGATGACTGTTCGTCAGGGTTAGGCTTTTGCCAAAACGCGATATAAGAAATAAATTTTTTAATCATGATTCTATATGAACAAATATAACAAGGTTTTGTTCATTGTTTTCAAAACAATCGTGTAATTATTTTACTAGAGATGCTTGTTGAACAGGAGTTTCTTTTTGTTCACTGGCAACATGAATGTTCAGGTCTTCATCGATTGCAGCAGCCTCAAAATTTATAAAACTATTTTGTCCGCATGCCCAACCTATTCCTGCAGTTGTGAACCAAATTTTTGTAAGGATGGCATTGTTTATTTTTTCTTTACTTGAAGTCCATTCTTTTCCATTATAAGTAAGGATGATTCCTTTATCACCAACGGCCCATGCTTGGTTATTACTGATTGAAAATACACTTCTGAGTTTAAGGTTTTCAGGGGCATTAGCATTGATGGTCATTAAAGTCCAAACACCATTCTCAAACTTTAAAATAGTTCCGTTATCTCCAACAGCAAATCCAATATTATTTTCAAAATGAATAGCTCTTAATTTATTTGTAGTAGGTGACTCTACTTTTTTCCATCTGTCGTTTTCGCATTTTAGGATCACCCCATTTTCACCAACAGCCCATCCTGTTTTATTATTAAAAGTTACAGCGAATAATTGTTCAGTAACATCATTGCAACTTATTCTCGACCATTTTTTACCTTCAAAATGAAAAATGTTTTCACCCGATGAAACTGCCCAAGCATTATTTTTATCAATGGTGCAAACACTACGAACATCAATCATAGGTTTGTTTTTTTTGTCAAAATCTTTTTTATCTATTTCAACGTTATTGAAAAAATTCCAGCTGTTATTTTGTTTGTTGTATTGATAAAAACTTGCGCCTTCACCAACTACCCATCCAAAAGTATCTGTACACATGCTGATAGCAAAAAAAGCTGCAGGAGAGTTAGCAGGAACATCTTGTTTTCTCCAACCCATTCCGTCAAACATTAATATTGTAGAACCATTTCCAACTGCCCATCCATATTCTGGATTTAAAAAACACATATCATTAAAGTATGCGCTTTGAGAAAATTCATCATCAATATTTGCTTTCACATCTCTCCATTGTGCATTACTTGATTGGCTGAAGAATGTAAGAATGACGATGATTAACGGCTTTATATTTTTTATAGAAGTGTTCATTGAATTCTTTTTAATTATCTGAATTCAATTTTACAATTTGTTAACATGAATACTGGAGTTAGGTACTGCACTTATGTGGATAAAGTGTGGATAGGTTACCCAAAGGTGTACAGATTCAGCAACACCTTTTAGTCCTTTATTCTGAAGATACTTTTTGTAATCTTAGAGGTAATTCAGCTTGCTCAAACAAATTTATTTTATCAAATTCAAGTACAGTTGCTGAGCCATTTTCAGAAGCATGAAACATAGGAAGAAATTTTGCTCCCCAAATTATTTCGTGATATTTATATGACGACCGGGTATGTATGACTTGTGAGTAGGTATCGTCATAAGCTTTAAACATTAGAATAAATTCAGCGTCAGCATCTGCAAGATCTTCCTGGGTAAAAGTCATTAATGGACTTTCTTCATTTAATGGATGAACAACAGTCCAACTCATTGCCATTGATGCAACTTTGGAGCGTTCCAATTTTAAAGGTAAAAATTTTCTGTTTGCATTTCCGTTTTCATTGATAACGAAACTCACCATCAATTGTAATTCGCATTCGATGAGTTGATCTTTTCCGGCATTGGCAATTCGAAACATCAGTGCCGAAATTCCTTGGTAAGGAGCAACGATCATATTTTTACTATATAGCATTTTTGCCTGTGCTCTCGAAAAACGTGAGTATAATAAACTGGTAACTACCGCTAGCGACATCACACCCATTAATGCTTCAAGTGATGCGATAATATTGGTGAGAATTCCTGTAGGGTTTATTCTTCCATATCCTACAGTTGCAAATGTTTGAGTACTAAAAAAGAAGGATTCTGAAAATTTATCTAACTCTGAATTTCCTGCTGTGCCATTTAAATGTTCAACACCAACAAAATAATACAGGCTGCCAAAAAATAAATTCATCGCTGTGTAAAATGCCAATACAATAAAAATAAATTTCGACCATTTCATCATGATTAGTTCATGAAAGAAATTTAGCCTCGACACAAATGGCAAACCTTTTCTGATCACATTAAATGATCCGTTCGAATTGAGCAGTCTTCCTCCTTGGATATTTGCCTTGGCTGAAAATCCGGTGTCCTGATCATCTTTAAATTTATTTGATAATTTTTTTATCATGGTTCGAAGTAAAAATCAGTAAACACTTTTATATCTGCAAATGTTTATTTTCGTTTGCATAAAAAGATATTTTAGCTGCTGAAGATTTATACAATTCACTTTAGTTGTAAATAAATATTGACTTATTGTTATAAATTTAAAATTTAAAATTCATGGATAAAGAATATTTCTCACACGAAACTGCAATCATAGATGATGGATGTACCATTGGAAAAGGAACTAAGATCTGGCATTTTTCGCATGTAATGAAAGGATGTGTGCTTGGCGAAAATTGTAATCTCGGACAAAATGTAGTGATTAGCCCTGAAGTTATTTTAGGCAATAATGTTAAGATTCAAAACAACGTTTCGGTATATACAGGAGTTACTTGTGGGGATGATGTTTTTTTAGGACCATCGTGTGTTTTTACCAATGTTACCAACCCTCGAAGTGGGGTAAATAGGAGAGGACAATATTCAAAAACACATGTTGGAACCGGTGCTTCAATTGGAGCAAATGCAACTATTGTTTGCGGACATGATATTGGTGAGTATGCATTTATTGGAGCTGGTTCAGTAGTTACTAAAAATGTTCCGGCTTATGCATTGCTTGTTGGAAATCCTGCAAAGCAAATAGGTTGGATGAGTGAGTTCGGACACCGATTAACATTTGATCAAAACGGAAAGGCAACCTGCGAAGAAAGTGGTCAGAACTATGAATTGAAAGATGGCTTGGTGAAGAGAATTGTGTAAATTAACTATCGAACACTGAAAGAATTAAACTTCAACATTCATCATTGGAAGTTCGATATTCGCTATTGATTATTTAATTTAAATATCGAACACTGAACACTGAATGTCGAATGTCGAATGTTTTTGCAGAATGAAATAAACTTCAATATTCAATATTGGGAGTTCGATATTCGATATTGATTATTTAATTTAACTATCGAACACTGAACACTGAATGTCGAATAACGAATGGTTTTGTGAAAGAATTAAACTTCAATGTTCAATATTGATTATTTAAGCGGCTTCAATAAATATTCAAGTCCATTTATTTTTATTTCACAAATTGTTTCAAGTTGCATTCCGAGTTTTCCTTTTGGAAATCCTTGTCGCTTGAACCATTCCAGATAATGCACAGGAAGGTCACATAGCAATCTTCCTGCATATTTCCCAAAGGGCATTTTGTCTTTTACTAAGCTTAATAATATTTCTCTATCGGGTGATTGCATGATGGTGAACTTGATAAGTGAATTTTGAAAAACAAAATGATAAAATAATTCAACATTCATTATTTGATGTTCAATATTCGATATTAATTTGAAAATGAAAATAACGAATAATAAACAAAGAACTTCGAATGATGAAGGCGATAAATAAAACTTACAAGTTTGTAACTTACAAAACTGTAAGTTTTAAACGATCAACTAATTCTTCCCCATTTTTGATGCTTCGAAAATTCTGTAAAATAGGTGAGCAACTGAGCGTTTTCAGGTTTGTTTAAATTGGGGTCAATCGTTAATATTTGTTGTGCAATATCTCTAGCTTTTTGAAGAATGATTTGGTCTTTTGCAATGTCTGCAATTCTTAAATCTAACACACCACTTTGTTGGGTGCCTTCCAATTCACCAGGACCACGTAATTTTAAATCCACTTCCGAAATTTCAAATCCATCATTTGTTTTACACATGGTATTCATGCGCAATTTTGCATCGGCACTCAATTTAAAACTTGTCATCAAAATACAGAATGACTGATCAGCGCCTCTGCCAACTCTCCCACGCAATTGATGTAACTGCGACAATCCAAATCGTTCAGCACTTTCAATGATCATTACACTTGCATTTGGAATATTTACACCTACTTCAATTACCGTTGTTGCCACCATAATATTTGCTTCGCCTCTCACAAATCTTTGCATTTCAAATTCCTTTTCTTTCGGTTTCATTTTTCCGTGCACCATGCAAATTTGATATTGAGGTAAAGGAAATTCTCTCGACATATTTTCAAATCCATCTTGCAAATTTTTGAAATCCATTTTTTCACTTTCAGCAATCAATGGATACACAATATATATTTGTCTGCCTAAAGCAATTTGTTCTCTCATAAAACCATTAACGCGCAAACGATTGTTGTCAAAACGATGTTCGGTACGAATGGGTTTTCTTCCTGCAGGTAATTCGTTTATCACAGAGGTGTCCAGATCTCCATACAATGTCATGGCAAGTGTGCGAGGTATTGGAGTTGCTGTCATTATCAATACGTGAGGAGGGTAAATGTTTTTATTCCAAAGTTTCGAACGTTGTTCCACACCAAAACGATGTTGCTCATCTATTACAGCAAATCCAAGATTTTTGAATTTAACAATCTGTTCGATGATAGCATGTGTGCCTATCAGTATTTGA
>Ga0194037_1000565_pt1 | contig 28433 bp, 21 predicted proteins | sample JunL306m_MetaG_FD_148653 | JGI IMG/M metagenome (GOLD analysis project Ga0194037, IMG submission 148653) | Anoxic zone freshwater microbial communities from boreal shield lake in IISD Experimental Lakes Area, Ontario, Canada - Jun2016-L304-6m | ecosystem: Environmental > Aquatic > Freshwater >...
GAAATGCACAGGAAAAATATAAATAGCACAGAGGCAATTTTCCGATGGAAAGAACGGAATTGTTGTAATAATGATTTCGACATAAGTTTATGTATAAAAAAAGGTATCGATGTTCAGTTGAACAAGGATACCTTATGTTCAGCATTCAAAAAAATTAATGTTGGTTACCCCGTCCATTGCTTTGATAGGCGCCGATGTCTCTTCCCGGAGGAGTGATCTCGCTTGCACCATATTTAACATCAACAGGCACATCTCCACGAGGGGCAAATCCTGTATATCCTGCACCAATACAAGGAGAGGTTTGCTTCAATGCAAAATTATAAGTACCTACTACAGCGATATCTCTTAATAAGAAACCTGCAGGCATCGGTACGGGACCATTGATGAACTGAGGATTATTTGCTCCTAATACGGATGCAGGTGCGGTGTACACGGCTCCTACTGCCCAACCGGATGGTAAATAAGTAGAAGGTTTAGGAATATCAGTTTCCTGTGGTTGGCTGATGGCTGTACTCACCGAAAGTGAAGGGATGAATTGACTGGCAACCGTCAATGAATCTGCATAATACCAGTTATAACCATAGCGAATATGCGCTGTATCAGCAATTGGATTTTGAACGATCCTTAAGCCGAACTTGCAATTCACGATTAAATTATTATATGCCATACCGCCAGCACCTTCTTCAAAATTGATAGAACCGCCCCTGCCTGCAGCTGATCTTCTGTATCCGCAGTTTACGATGGTGTTATTATACATCCTTACATTTGAACTGGGTACGCCAACTTGTACGTTTACGTTTGATAATTTTGGACCATTGGTGGCCATACCAATACATAGATTGTATGCGAAGTCACCGATGGTTCCTGCTTTTGCATTCATGGCTTCTCCTCCGGTAAATCCGCATTTTTCGAAAGTATTCCGCATTACACAGATCTTACCACCATTGATACGCCATGGATCATCAGTACTTCCATATACCCAAGAATCTTCCAAAACAAAAATACCTGCAGGATTAGCAAAATAAAGTGGGTAAGGACTTGCTCCACTGGTGAAAGTTTTCATACCTGCGCTGATGGCTGCACCTCCAAATTCAATATGGGTCCATTTGAAGATCATGTATTTTGCAATTGGAGCACCAATAATGCCGGTCCATTTTCCTTTAAGTGCCGGATCAAGATTGGGATCTGCTCCTAACTGATCGGTCTTGGTAACACCCGGGTACGTGATCCAGATGGGATGGTCTTTCGTTCCCAAACAAAACAGTGAACCTTTAACACCTAATCCACAGGGTGCATTGGAACCATTGGATGTATTGGGTCCGAAATTCAGCCTAACGCCTTCTTGTATGGTTAATGTATCACCATCGTTTACAAAAATATCGCCACATACCGTATAAGTTTTACCTGCCAGCATGGTGCCTTTTACCGATCCGGAAAGACAGGCAGAATCACTGATAGGAGAGGCGATAGGAACTACAGCTTTCCATAAGTCCTTTGTATCCATTTTCTTTTGGCAGGAAACCGCCAGCAATGACACAGAAGCAATGCTCAGTAATAATTTAATTTGTTTCATTAGTTTATTTTTAAAAAGTAAGATGATTATAGTTTGAAACGCAATCCAAATAAAAACGATGTTTTATAAAAATCCTTTTGGATAAATATTTTGTTATTTGGATCTGTTTGTAATGCCAGAGCTCTTGAACCACTTGATTTCAGGTAGTTGTTGTACGACTGGTGTAACGACAATTCATATGGTGCATTGGTGATATTGTTGATCTTTCCATACACCGTCAGTTTTTTGACAAGGGTTTTCTCAAAAGAGAAATCGAGCTGTGTTGTTGGCGACTGCCAGTAATGCAATCCCAAATATGGACTGATGAATGATACCCTTTCTCCTGTATAAACCAACGCGCCCTGTATATCCAATCCAATTTTAGGATTTTTGTAGATCAAAGAAAGGTTTCCGATATGATTCGACTGTCCTTGTAATGGCCTTGATTCAGATACAAATTTTGTTTGACGGGTAGCAGCATCATATAAGATCATATTGTCGTTCGTGATCTTTGATTGCGTATAGGTATAATTGGCCGACACTCCAAACACTCCGAAATACTTGGTCACCACTGCTTCAAAACCATAATTGGTGGCATCTCCAATATTTACTGGTGCCAGATACAAACTATTGTTGTTGAATGTTTTTAAAGTTGATATTTCAATGGGATCCTGAATTTTCTTGTAGAAAACTCCCAATAAGATCTGGTCTGCATTGCCGGGGAAATATTCGTACCGCAGATCTATGTTATGTGCAACTGTATGTTCAAGGTTTACCGGGTTTCCTACTTCTTTAAAGAATTCTCCGTCGGGTCCGTCGGGGATCATCTCTGCAAAACCCGGCCTGGCAAGTGCTTTGTAATAGGCAAGACGTAAATTTTGAGTTTTAGTTAAAGCATATTTAACTTGTACACTGGGCAATACATCAGTATATTTAATCGTGCCTGATCGTGCATCCACATCTTTACTCAGTGAGGTTTCATATTGTTGCTTGGTGTTTTCGATCCTTACGCCACCTAACAGTTCCATATTTTTTCCAAGGTTCCATTTGCCTTGTACATAACCTGCACCAATTTGTTCTTTAAATGTATAATTGTTTCCACTAACACTGGGAACACCACCACCGGTAGGGAAAACAAAAACAGCCGCATTGATATTGGTATATACTTCATCCAATGTGGGGTTCAAAGAATAAGAATTGTAAAAATTATCCCGATGTTTATCCCTGAACATACCTCCAACTTTTAATTCAAATGGATTTTTTAACAGCTTTAAGTTTTTGGTCAGGTTAAAATAGGCGTCATAGTCTTTATCGCTGTTATGAGCCCATACCCGCGACATGCTCTGAATTTTATCGGTGGTCAGTGAAGTAGTAACCAGCGCATATTGATGCGAGAACTGTGCCTGATCGGGCATATGGTTATTCGCTATTGAATACACGAGGTCCCAATCCAGTTTCAATGTATTGGAAAGTTTATGGTTACCCTGTAAGGTTGAATTGTAAATAGACTGATATTGCCAGGTGCTTCTTTGAGAGTTGGTTACCAAAGAATTCAAGGCTACAGTATCATAAATGACACGGGTTTGAAATTCATCCAGTCTTACAAAAGTATTGAACAGAGATATTTTATTGCGCTCGTTGATATGGAAATCAAATTTTCCATTCAGGCCCATCCTTTTGCTTTGAACTGAATAGTGGCGATGTTGCAAGTCGGAGAATATTGGAATATTGTCCAGACCTGGTTGTGAGTTGGGCAAAAAGAAATCTGAACTCGTTCCGCGGAAAATATTCTGATAACTACCGGATACGATATAACCGAATTTTTTATTGTTTCCAAAACGATTGCCAAAAGTCAAACCCAGTGTGGTATTAACCGGTCCTTTTTTATCTGTATAGGAAAGATGCGACAACGGAAAATCTTGAGGAGTGGCAACATAATTGCTTCCATTTCTTTCAGCAGGTGATTGCTTATTGATACTGCCTTTGTCGAATTTTTGAAAGGCCTGTTCACCTAGGATACTGTTATATCCTAATGAAAGGTTAGCCTGGAACAATTTTTTAGCCGGGGCGTCTTTCATCACTAAATTGATGGTACCACCAATGGCATCCCCTTCCATAGAAGGAGTAAGGCTCTTACTCACCTCAAGTCTTTCCAAAAGCTCTGATGGGAAAAGATCAAGTGGGATAAATCTGTTTTTGTTATCCGGACTTGGGATTTTGATACCATTTACCAGTGTATTGATGTATCTTTTTTCCATACCCCTGATGATCGGGTAGCGCGCTTCACCACTACCACTTTTTTCAATGGTAACCCCACTAACGCGTTGCATGGCATTGGCCACGGTGATATCGGGTAGTAACTGCAGGGTTTTGGCCGACAATACATTTAATATGGGATCTGCAATTTTTTCTAATCTTCTTACCGCGCCGTCCTTATCAGAAGCAGAGGAGGTGATGGTAACCGACTGCAGTTCTGTGGCCGTGGGTTGCAGGTTAATATTAATGGTCTTGGTTTCATTGGCCCCAACAACGATTTCGTTGGCAGATTCAATTTCCTTGTAACCCGTATAGGTTATCGTTTGTTTATACGTTCCTGCCGGTAGCTTCGAGAAGGAATAGCTTCCATCTAATCTAACCAAGGTACTATATTTAGTGCCTGAAAGTTTTACCGTAGCACCTACTAAAGGCTCCCCGGTAGCAGCATCAAACACTTTCCCTTTGATGGTTTGGGCATTGGTAATTAGTACTGAAAAGCTGAATAGGAATAGGGTCAAGCATTGCTTGAGGTAATTGTTCAATGTTACAGTCATGTTTGGTTATTTTTTTAGAAAAGGCAAATGTTTGCTTTTTGATTCAATTTATTCCGGCTTAACAAAAGCATGATAATTTGATAACGATATCTTTGTTATTTGTTAATGATTACATAATCTTTTCTTAATATCGTTATTATAAATTCTTTCTTTTCACCGATGGTAGCTTGTTCATGCATGATTGCATTTAACACCCACGTAACATTGGCTTAATGATTTGGTTACATAGAAGTATTTACTTTATGCTACTAACCCAACATCTTAGCCATGAAAAAGATCAATTATTATTTTTTAGAAATTTCTATACGAATATTTCTACCCTTACTTTCCGGCTTTTATCCCGCTTTAAAATTTCATAAGATCCACTAGTGGAGAAAGCCAAAAAAAGGAAGGTCGACATCCTGGTATTGTCTGATATTCATTTGGGAACCTTTGGTTGTCATGCCAAAGAGTTACTCCACTACCTGAAAACCATCAAGCCCAAAACGGTGATCTTGAATGGCGATATCATTGATATCTGGCAATTCAATAAGCGGTATTGGCCCAAATCGCATATGAAAGTGGTCAAGCATTTGATGGCCTGGATGAGTAAGGGGGTGAAGATCTATTATGTTACCGGCAACCACGATGAGATGCTTCGCAAATTCGTGGGTTTTAAAATGGGTTCCTTTAAAATAGTGAATAAAGTGATCCTTGAGCTCGACAATAATACCAAGGCCTGGATCTTTCATGGAGATGTATTTGATGTAACCATGCAGCACAGTAAATGGCTGGCGAAACTGGGGGCGGTGGGTTATGATACACTTATTCTGATCAATCGGGTAGTCAATTTTGTTTCTGAAAAAATATTCAGGAGGGGCAAGTTATCCCTGTCTAAAAAGATCAAGAACAGCGTAAAAAGCGCTGTTAAGTTCATTAATAATTTTGAACAAACAGCCGCTGATATCGCGATCAGCAATCAGTATGACTTTGTAGTGTGTGGACATATTCATCAGCCGGAAATGAGGGAAATCAGTAATGAACACGGGAAAGTGATGTATTTGAATAGTGGCGACTGGATCGAAAATCTATCAGCATTGGAATATGTGGAAGGCGAATGGTCGGTGTACCGATTTGATGAAGTAGATATGCTCAATATGATCGTAGAAACCCCTGAAGAACCAGAGCTCAATAATGCTGAATTATTCGATAACCTGATGGAAGAATTTAATTTAATGAAAAGGGTATGAAAATATTATATGCCATACAAGGAACAGGGAATGGCCATTTGAGTAGGGCAAGGGATATTATACCCATACTTCAACAAAAAGGGGAGCTCGATATTTTGGTAAGCGGTATTCAGGCTGATGTGGATCTGCCGTATCCGGTAAAATACAAATTCAAGGGCCTCAGTTTTATTTTTGGAAAAAAAGGAGGCATTGACCTGATCGCTACCTATAAAAAAAGTAATTTAAAGCAACTGTATAAAGAGATCAAAAGTTTACCCGTTGAAGACTATGACCTGGTGATCAATGATTTTGAACCGGTAAGCGCCTGGGCTTGTAAAATGAAAAAGAAAGCCTGTATCGGACTCAGTCACCAGGCTGCTGTGATCAACAAACACTCGCCCAAGCCAAAGAAAAAAGACCCGGTAGGCAAGGCGGTGCTGCACAATTATGCACCCGTTACTGCTTCCTATGGATTCCATTTTGTTTCTTATGATGAAAATATCTTTACCCCGGTGATCCGTGCCCAGGTAAGGAATGCAAAGGCAGTTGACAAATCACATTATACAGTTTATCTTCCGGCATATGGTGATGAGCGGATCATCAAATTGCTGAGTACCTTACCTGCGATCAAATGGGAGGTATTTAGTAAGCATTCTAAGCGCGCCTATTCCGAAAAAAATGTAGCCATACAGCCCATAAACAATGAGGCATTTATTGAAAGCATGATCAGCTGCACAGGAATATTATGCGGTGCAGGTTTTGAAACGCCGGCAGAAGCCTTGTATTTGAAAAAGAAACTCATGGCGATACCCATGAAAGGTCAGTATGAACAACAATGTAATGCGGCGGCATTAAAAAAACTTGGTGTTCCGGTGATTAAAAGTTTAAAGAAAAAACAGCTTCCTGCCATACAGTCGTGGGTTGAATCAGCACAATCCATACCGGTGAATTTTCCCGACAACACCCATGATATCATTTCCATGATCATAAAAAAATATGGAACCATTTCAGCAAAAAATAAATTGGAGCTGGGCAAGGGGATTCATTCTTTACGAAAATTAAAAGAAAAAAGCCTGGGAACGATCTTAACGCAACTGGCTGAATAAGTGTTATGCTGTTTACTAAAAATGATTTTGGCGACAACTTCAAGTGGGGTGTTTCTACCGCTGCTTACCAGATAGAAGGGGCTCATAATGAGGACGGAAAAGGCAGCTCTATCTGGGATGATTTTGTGCAGCAAAAGAAGAAAATATTCAATGGCCATCAGGGAAATATTGCCTGTAATTTTTATCATCATTATGCCGATGATATTGCCCTGATGTATAAAATGAATATCCCCAATTATCGGTTTTCCATTTCCTGGAGCCGTATTTTTCCGCATGGTACCGGAGTCATCAATTACAAAGGGATTGATTTCTATAATCGGGTAATCGATTTTTGTTTAGAGCTGGGGATAGAGCCCTGGGTTACTTTATATCATTGGGACTTACCCAGTGATCTGCAAAAAAAAGGAGGCTGGACAAATCGGGATATCCTGCAATGGTTCAGTGATTTTGTGGCCTGTTGTGTAAAGCATTTTGGCGACCGGGTAAAACATTGGATGGTGATGAATGAGCCCATGGTATTTACGGGCGCAGGATATTTCCTGGGCGTTCATGCCCCGGGTAAAAAGGGCTTAAGCAATTTTCTTGCTTCAGCGCATCATGCGGCTTTATGCCAGGCAGAAGGGGGAAGGATAATACGTTCATTGCACAGTGATTGCAAAATTGGTACTACTTTTTCTTATTCACATATTGAACCCTATCGAGATCAGGATAAGCGAGATATTATCGCTGCTGCCAAAGTTGATGCAATGCTCAACCGGATGTTCATTGAACCTTTATTGGGAATGGGGTATCCAAGTTCCTCAGTTCCCATTCTGAACAGGATTGAACGGTATATATTGCCCAATGATGATAAAAAACTGGTATTCGACATGGACTTTATAGGCTTGCAAAATTATACCCGCGAGTTGGTAACCCATGCTCCATTAATGCCTTTTATGAGAGCAAAGATCATCAAGGCCAGCAAACGAAATGTACCGTTTACACAGATGGACTGGGAAGTGCATCCACCCTCTATTTACAATGCATTAAAAAGATACAACAGTTACCCAGGAATTAAATCTATCGTGGTAACAGAGAATGGTGCTGCATTTGAAGATCGTTTAACCGACGGGATGATTGATGATAAACATCGGGTACAATATCTGCAAAATCATATTGCACAGGTATTGCTTGCCCGAAAAGAAGGCGTGAGGGTAAATGGTTATTTTGTTTGGACACTGCTAGATAATTTTGAATGGGCAGAGGGCTATCATCCGAAATTTGGTCTGGTTCATGTGGATTTTAATACGCAAAAAAGAGTAATAAAGAATTCCGGGAAATGGTATAGCCAGTTTTTGAAGAATACGGTTTCCATCTCCAAGGAAACTGAAACAGCGGCAGCGGTTTAATACCTTATGTTGATCTGTAGTAAAATTTCAGGGCTTGTAATTTTTTAAGCGCCAAACATAAAATATCCTGCAGCTTAATCCATTTCTTTTTTGTTCAATGATTTGAGGGGCGAGCTTAATGTCAAAATGGGAACTGTAATTGGCCTGTACATCATAATAGTAGTTAGAGGGAATGATACAATACGCATCGTCTCCACGCTGAAGTTTCTTTCGCGTTGGATTGATCCAAGCGTATTGGTGTATATCAGTCAATTCCCCCAGACAAAGTAATTCCATATGTAAAGGCCGGGCTACATAGTAATCCAGATGAGCAGCAGGAAACCATTTATTGGAAAGCAAGACAGCGCCTTTTTTCATGCTTTTAGTTTTTATATCCTTGAGCTGTATTTCCTTAAATTGATTTTCCAATTCGCGCCAACCAATCATGTCAAGAGTAAAATCACCATCTCCCAATCTGAGTGTTTGTTTATTTCCCAGTGTTCCCGGGAAAAGATGAATGATACTCACTCCGGCAATCAGAAAGAATACGCTAAATACTCCTGCAATAATGATGGGTCGAGGAATGAATTTATTAGGGGTATATATTTTTTTATTTCTTTTCGAAAAGTAACAGGCAGCCAGTAATATCAAACTGCAGTAAGCAGGACCAGTCCAATGTGGGAGTACCGGTTTAAAAAACGAAATCACAAATGCTGTAGCAATGAGCGGTAACGCGGTCAGCAGCAATAATCGCTTATGTGATAATTTTATGGGAAGATTATTCCTGAGTGCCGCCGATAAGGTTATAATGATGATGATAAATATAACCGGGTTGGTATATAGAAATTGCCCGGTAACAAAACTTATTACACTCATGATGTCTAATCCACTATCTGAAATGCTGACACGGTTGCTATGGTATAAATAGGTAACAAAATGATTATCGATATTCCATTTTATTATCGGATAACAGAACAACAACGTGATGGCACCCGAAACATACAGGAAGGGTTGCAGGAACCATTTTCGGTTGTATAGGATCAGGTAAATAATTAATCCCAGCCATAAAAATGTTGTATGGATCTTGCATAGCATGCCCAACCCTGCTATCAGTCCGAATAAAAGCAGTAGTTTATTTTTCTTGCTAGTGATGTTTTTTGTATCAGTCAATTCAATCAACAGGTATAAGGCCGCTAACCAGCAAACCAATTGAGGCGAATCGGGAAGAATAAAGACTCCTGCAATAACCGAACTATAAATACTGACTGTGTACATGCAGGCCGCCATGAATCCCGTATGGGTATTTCCCAGTTTTTTTCCGCATAAGAATATCAACCAGGTTGCTGCTGCTGCAGATAAAATGGCACCCAGCCTGATAAAAAGTTCTGTATCTGCATTCAGATTAAGGGTGGTGAGCCGGATCAGCCATCCCACCATAGGAGGATGATCAAAATAATTCCATTGAAGATAGGATGCGTATAACCTGTAATACACCTCATCGTTGCCTAATTCAACTGAGCAAGCCAGCAAACCCCTGATCAAACTAGCCAGTAAGATCAGTATGATCGTTTTTTTATTGTAATTCAAACTGCTTAATTAAAAGTAAACGCCAGATTGATAAAATAATTCCAAAAAAAGACCATGGCAATGACCATAATTTTCAAGAGGTAAAAATTAAATTTGGTATGCTTAACAAGCAGAAACAGACACAGATTATTGATGACCAGTCCGACCAATGAAACCAGTAAAAATTTTGGGAACTGGCTCAGTGAAGACTCACTTGTTTGTTCAAAGGTCCAGTTCCTGTTCAATAAGTAATTACTGATCACGGCCATAGAAAACCCCACTGAATTGGCCAGATATTTATTGAGTTTCAGTTTTTCTTTAATGAGCCAGGTTACGCTAAAATCTATGGCCATTCCAGATAAGCCTACTAATCCGAATTTGAATATTTTTGAATGAAGGGCTTGAATCATGCCGGCATCACATTACCGGTATCCGAAGCGGTCGTATTATTTTCAATCCGATGCATTTTTTTAAATGATAGCCGAATTCGGTGCATATTCAAAGCTAGTGATACTGAAGCCAGTCCGGATAATGTTCCAATGATCGCCCCAACCAGCACATCAATTAAAAAATGTTGGGCCAGGTAAATTCTTGAATACCCAACTAATACCGCTGCGGCCAATATGGGCAATTGCCATTTCTTATTCTTTATCAGGATGATGAATACGGTGGCTATTGCAAATGCAGTGGCAGTATGTCCGGAAGGGAAACTGGAATTATTGGCAAGTGAAACCCGGTCAACAAAATATAGGTATTGTCCGGGTTCAAAGAAAAGTCTTGGCCTGGGGGCATTTACAAGATTTTTAATGAGTTGAACCATTAATCCAGAAAATAAAAATGCGTATAATAAAGCTATGGCTTCCTTTTTCTGTTTGAAATAGAATGCCATCACGGCAATTAGGCCGATGGCGAATATTCCATCGCCCATAAATGTATAATTGACAAAGAACACATTCAGCCAAAATGGGTGGAAGCTGTTTAAGGCAATAAAACTGGATGCTTTTCCATTCAGGATAACAAATAGAAAACCTGATGTTATCACCAATAGCAGGGCAAGAAAGAAATTGCGGTTATTCCGAATAAAGGGTATAGAATTTTTCAAGCGGAAAGGTATAAATGGGTTATTTAATAAGGGCAAGTTATTGGTTGTATTTAACCGGGGCATTAAATTTCTATTAAGACATTGTTACTAAAAAGGGCAGAATCGTGATTCTGCCCATAGGGTACGAATGGAGCTTATTTACTAACCGATTTATGCTGACCGGCAATGCCGGATGTGTAAATCACTGTAAATGTCAACCTTGCTGATGAACGAAAAGTAAAGCGGAGGTTACCAAATCATTAATCTGCAAATCACTTAACTCCAGTGGGAAAAGAAAAGGAAATGATCGGATCAGCAACCGGGTGTTTGGCAGAAAAACTTTCTCCCAAATAACCAGCAATCGTTTGTGCAAATTGGGCTGTATTGAAATCAGCTTTTTCTTTAACCTCTCCCAGGGGGGTAATATTGGGCCCCATTTGTACCATCCAGGTTTCATCCGAACCGCCTATAAAAGGACCATGAGTGGTCCATTTGCTAGGTTTGCGGCCCCTACCATGATCTGTGGTAATGAATAGGGTGGTTTTGTTTTTATAAAATTCATCCTGCTGAATAAGGGTCCATAATTGCGCAAGGAATTTATCAAATTGATTGGCCTGGTTCAGGTAATTATCATATTGCCCATGGTGGGCAAATTCATCGGTTTCGCCAAAGCCCATATATACCACATGCGGATGATTTTTTGTGATGTATTCAGTAGCCAGGGTAAATGTAAGCAGGTCGGTCCTGGTTGGCAGGGTATTGTTGCTGCTGTTTTGCTGGAGAAAATTTACAGTTTGTTCGGTGATGCTGAGTGAATCTTCTTCCATTGAATCATAACCGCAATTAAGTGGAATTTTTTTATTTGTGCCATTGGCGATATACGAGAATAGTTTCCAGGAGCCGAATAAGGCAACACTATTTTTGAATTGCGGTAATCCATTTAAATATCCCAGCAAATTACTGTTCCGGTTGTTTTTTGGCTTGTTGGTCACTACCAATGGATCGGCATAACCCGTTAGCAATTCATTATATCCTGCATAAGAGAAATGATAGGGGTTGGCCACAGAAACTTGATTATCATATTTCCTGTTTCCCCATAGCTGTCCTTTTACCGCCACATAATTCCATAGAAATGGCATTAGTTTTTTTCTGCGTTCCTCAGCAGTTGCAGCCCAATACAGATAGGGTAAATAGCTGGTATCTTTTACATACTGAGGATTAAATAAGATGGCAGAATCGGCGCCGGAGAACAATTCTTCCCAACGAAAACCATCGGTAGTAATGATGAAGATATTTTCGCAACTTGGTTTTTGTGAAGAGGCGGTTGTTGAAAAAAACAGGAATACAATAAATAGTTTTTTCACAGATGAGGTTTTACAAAGTACCTTATCTGTTGTAACTGAATTGTAAAGGAAAGATTAGCTAATTGTTAATAAAAAGCGCTGATTATTTATTCAGTGATAGTAACAATTCTTTTGCCGCTGCTGACAATCGGGTGCTATATATTTTTCCCTTCAAACTGAAAATAAAATGCATGCACTCGGCGGCATTCATCCTGAAGGAGACATCCTGAACTACGATATCGTTCTTGAAAAAATGCAGACTTCCATCATAGCCACAGTTTTGAATTGCGAGTTGTTCTGATTCAATTTGTCTGGCCAGGCCTTCTATTGTCTTTTTATTTTTGATGATCAGCACACGGTGAACACTGTCCATGCTGCCATCTCCCTTAAAAAAATTAATGGCCACACTATCCGCATCAGTGACCAGGTTTTTGATGCCCGTAGGCTTATTGCAAGCGTTGAGGGATACAATAAACAGCAGTAAGAATATTGATCGCATTTTTTCAGGAAAGGTACAAAAAAAGTCACCGATAAGAATAACGGTGACTAGCATGAGAAACTTGCTATTTGCTTAAGAAAGTCTTGTGCGATTGCTATGCATTAAACTCATGCACAATTTCTTTATATTGTATTAACTGAGCGTTACGGCTGGGTTATCTGAATGTTATGAATAATAGTTAAAAAAAGCCACCGTTAAGAATAACGGTGGCTAACTATAACGCTTCTTTTGTTTATGAAAAGTTAGAAATTGTATTTTACCCCAAACTGACCTTGCCAGCGGCTATTGATCGGATCCAGTGTGTAATAGTGACCGCTTACACCAGTTGGTTTAACGAAATTGAAAGTAGGCAGGTAACCACTTGCAGGAGTTCCTGCTGCTTTTCCATTCGCATCAGTTGCATATTTCAGGAAGTTCACATCGTACTGGTTAACATTCGTAACAAAGTTTACATGTCCCCAGCTATTGCTGATCAGGTTCAGTACATTGAATATATCCAGACTAACTTGTAATGTATGTTGCTTATTGGTCCTGCTTAATTTGAACTCATGCATTAATTTCATATCTAGTTCATTGTTCCAGGGTGTACGCATGCCATTTCTTTCGGCATACTGACCACGGCGGGTTTTCAGATAACTATCGCCATCAATGAAACTATTCAGGTCGGCCCACTGTTGTGCAGCAGTATATAAGTTCCCGTTTAATGTGTAATCAGCTAAACGTATATCAGACTGGTCTTTTGGAACATAAGGCAAAGCTGCGTTTGAACCACCACTACCAGGAGCTGACTGGTAAACCAAAGTATAAGGGTTACCAGACTGTCCAGCATAATAGAATGTCAGTGAGGTTGTGTTCATGGTGTTCCAATGGAAGTTTCCACCAAATGTGCCTACAATCCTGTTGCGGAGGTCGAAGTTTGAGTAGCCCAGTTGAGGATCATTGGGAGCAATGGCAGGATTCAGGTTGAAGTTACTTTCCCATGAGTTACGGATACCATTGCTGATGTCTTTACTTACGCCATAAGTATAGGCAAGGCTCCAATTCATATCAAGGAGATGACTTCCTATTTTTATGTCATTGGTAGTTTTACTGATGCTACCAGTGATATTATAACGATATCCTTCTTTGGTATTGCTTAAGAAATATACGTTTGAATAATTTGAATTGTATTTACCGTTGGTACCTGAACCCCTTGCTACATAGATTGGAGATTGAGTTGGACCGGTAGTGAAGTATTGAACAGAATCAAATAAGTTAACCTGTTGGAATTTCACATCATACAAAGTTTTGGTATACAATACATCAAAAGTGGCTTTGTATCCTTTCCCAAATTTATAATCAACAGCCAGGTTCGTACGCCATACCCTAGGCAGTTTAAAATTATTGTCTACAATATCCAGCTCACGGGTACTGCTTCTTGAAGCACCACCATATTTTGTAACGGTATCTTTTAAACCATAAGGATTGATGGCCAGCGGAACTGTAGTTGACGAACTGATATTATTCCAGTCGATATTTCCATATGTATTTCCATTAAGGGTATAACCATAACCCATCCAGGCAAATGGCATCCTACCCAAAAATATTCCTGTTCCACCACGAATCACAACAGAGCCATTTCCGTTTACATCATAATTAAAGCCCAGTCGTGGAGAAAAACTTGCCTTACCGAGATAAGTATTATTCATTTCACTGAATGGGGTATTTGAATAAGTCGGGTTGGTTGTTTGTGTAGTTCTTACTGTTGCGTTCAGGCTTGAATCTACTCCGGGTTGCTTGTTTACAGATGAATAGTCGATCCTGAAACCTGGAGTGATCTTCAATCTTTTATTCACTGCAATTTCATCCTGTGTATAGAAACTCAGCAAACTAACTTTAAAAGGATTGGGAGGGTTGTTGTAAATGGCTTCCCTGTCGTTTGGTAATTTTCCTGTATTACGTGAAAAAGCACCTCGTACACGACTTGGATTGTTATTCAGGAAACTGTTTACACCACGAGAATATTCCCAACGGCCGTTCCATGAATTAATGAATCCGTAAGTGAGATCGTAAAATTCGTTATGTGTACCGAAAGTAAATTTATTGATGCCTTTAGTATAAGTCACATTATCACTGATCTCAATTGTTTTTTGCTTCATATTATAAATAGAAGCTTCCCTCCAGGTGCCTGCCCAAATTCTGCCATTGTCTATATCAACAAATGGGGCTAATGCTCCAGGGAATGTACGATATTCATGAACATCAATATAGCTCATGTTGAACTGGTTGTTCAGGTTATTGCTGATCTTGGTTTTCAATTCAGCCACCAGGTTCAGGTTCTTTGTATACTGTGTAAAATCTGTTGAGCCGAACTGGAAATTGGTTGAGGACCTTTCCAAGTTATTTCCTGAACCACTGGTATATATGGCACGCAACATCAAAGTGCTTTTATCACTCAATTTAAAATCAAAACGAGTAAATAGCTTATCACTATTAGTGAATAATTTGTATGCACCAGTATAACTTCCTGCATCGTATCCAAGGGCTTGTAATTTATTGTAGATGGCTTGGGCATCAGTTAAAGTTACAGCCGCTCCTGGATCACCTATATTATAAAAAGTAGGCTCCTGTCTGCGTGTTTGCTCAAAATTCACAAAGAAGAAAGCTTTGTTCTTAACGAGTGGGCCACTGAAACTGGCACCATACTGGTATTCATGAAAATCGGATCCGATCTTAGTTTTTAATCCATCAACGCTTTTTCCCATCAACGCCTGATTGCGCAGATAAACATAGGCAGATCCATGAAAATTATTGGTTCCGCTCTTGGTTACTGCATTCACTGAACCACCGGTAAAATTACCCAGCTTAACATCAAATGGAGCGAGTTGAACTTGTACCTCTTGGATGGCATCGATGCTATAAGGATTGGTACGGGTACCTGATCCTGCAGCGCCTGACTGGCCGCCACCACTTACTCCACCAAATGAGTTACTGAATCCGATGGCATCATTATTAATAGCACCATCAATGGTCAGGTTATTGTAACGGAAGTTAGAACCAGCATATGAGTTGTTATTGGATTGTGGCGTTAAACGGGTGAAATCACTTAAACTCCTGCCCAATGTGGGAAGTACATTCATCTGTGCTCTTCCAATATTAAGACCTGCACCTGTTAATCTTTTTCCGGCACTTACTACCACTTCGCTCATGCTCTGTGTATTGATCTTCATCCCGATATTGATATCAGGATTATTGCCCAAGATCAGGTTCAAGTTTTCCATTTTTTCTTCATGATAACCCACAAAGGTTACCTTAACGGTGTATGGTCCACCTGCTTTTAAGTTGGGGATGCTGAACAACCCTTTTTTATTGGTTTGAGTAGTACTGCTGATTCCGGTTGGAATATGTATGGCAGTAATTGTTGCGCCTGCAATGGCTAATCCTTTTTCATCATTAATATTACCATTCAGGGTACTACTGGTTTCCTGTGCGAAAACACCAATGGTACTGAACAGTAAAGCAAAAATTGCAAGTAATAATTTTTTCATTTTCATGCTGTTTTATTTACTGCAAAAAGACAACTTGCATGTTAATACAGCATGAATCAAACGTTAGGAAAATGTTACCAGAATGTTACGGAATTGTTACCTGCGGGTTTTAAAAACGGAATTGAAGCCGGCTGGTGAATACATTATCCTTTACATCCTTGGTATAACCGGTGAGAGCAGTTTTTTCATTGGTCACTATTTCGTACCAAAGCACCAGCTTTAAATTTTCAGTGATATAATGAATATAGCCAAAGCCCAGTGTGCTGTATTTAATATCGGCCACATTCAGATTGGTTCCGGCCTTTCCTATTTCTGTTCCGGCAACCCTTGTATTTGGATCGTACCAGTCGTACTTAATGCCCAATTGGTGGTGCGTGTTGAAAATATTATGCAGCAGATAGAAATAAGCGCCATTGAATTTTCGGGTATAGTAGCCATCTGTAGCCGTGAGTAAACTGGCTGGTGTTTCTGTACTGGTAGCTGTGGCGGATTGGGTACCTGTCATGAATTCGGCCCTGATCTCGGTAAAGCCAGATCTGTGTTTGATCTTCAGCTGTGCATCGGCACCATAATATTTGCGGGGTGCAATTTTGCCCAAATTAGTGCTGGATGAATCTACTGTAAAGGTTTTTCCAGCTCCATTGGTATTGGTGGTAAATACATATTTGCTATTCTGTAAAAAACCTCCTCCAAGAAAAGAAGCACCTGCACTTAATGAAATATTCTTTGAAAGGGGATAGGGTTTTAACGATATACGGCTGATAAAATCCTTATGACTGTCGAAATCTCCAGTGGCAGGCAATCCCTGTCCGTTGAAAAAACCGGCATCAATTTTCAATCGCCGCAGTGGATGGTCTTTTTTCCGGGGGTCAAAAGATACCATGGCCCCAAGGTCACGTTCAGTCTTCATCAGGATCTGGCTCATCCTTCCGCGTTCAGGAGATTCCCTGTCACTGGAAGAAAGATTAAGTTCATAACTAAATGGCCTTGCAAACATCCCTGCAGTTAGCGCAAAGACCTGGTATTTATTTTCAAATATCCTGCCCCAGAAATCGCGGATGAATACCCCTCTTTCGGTACCATCAAATTGAAATACAAATTGAATAGACGGTCCTTTATTTTCTGCAAAATGGATATAATCAAAACGAATACGGCCCCGGCGCAACATAAAACGGTTGTTTACATTTGTCGTAAAGTCTCCACCATCAAAGCTTTTGGCTCCTTTTTCCTGTGCCGCCTGGAACTGGGGTTGCAGATACCCACCTATTTTTATATTATCAAATTTCTTATAAATGGAAAGCATACTTTTTCCCATTTCCTTGCTGGTATCCACCATATCCATTAGAAACTGGGCATTTACCAGCAGGGAGGCTGTCATAAAAGCAAAAAGCAATATGATCTTCTTCAAGTGTAGCAAATTTTGGCGTAATGTAATAAGAAATAATTGTTACTCCAATGTTAACTTATTATTACCATTCATTTCATTGATAGCCACAAAATCAATAATTATACTTTTGCTTCAAATTCTAACATTATGGCAGGTTTAAACTCAATTCTAAAGATCTTTTTACCCAAAGACAGGGTCTTCTTTCAACTGTTTGAAAGTGTATCAGCCGAGCTGGTGAAAATGGGCGATAAATTAAAAGAAGTAGTGAATGAACCCGATTTTGACAAACGGGCCAAACTCATCCAGGAGATTGAAGATATGGAACACGTGAATGATGATTATACCCACAAGATCTTTACAGAATTGGGAAAGAATTTTATTACCCCTTTCGATCGGGAAGATATCCATTACCTAGCTACCGCACTCGATGATATTGCCGATTATATGTATGCCTCTGCAAAAAAGATCAATTTTTATCGGGTGAATCCAAATGATATGGGATTCAATAAAATGTCGGACCTGATCGCATTGGCTTGTGTGCAAGTTGACAATGCCGTGAAAGAATTACGCAACATGAAAAATATGCGCCAGATCACCGATGCATTGGTAGCCATCAACAGCATAGAAAATCAGGCCGATGATATTTTCGATATGAGCATTGAACGCCTGTTTGCCACTGAGCCCGATGCCAAGGAGGTGATCAAGAAAAGAGAGATCTATCAGGTGATGGAGATCGTGACCGATAAATGCGAAGATGCTGCCAATGTGATAGAAAGTATCATTGTGAAGTATGCCTAAACCAGAAAGCAGATCGCTCATTTGCACATTTTCTAATCAGCACTTTTTATCATGACCTTAGTAATAGTTATCATTGCATTGGCCTTAATATTCGACTACATCAATGGATTTCATGATGCAGCCAATTCCATTGCAACCGTAGTGTCCACCAAAGTACTCACTCCTTTTCAAGCCGTGGTTTGGGCTGCATTTTTTAACTGTGTGGCTTTTTTCATTTTTAAAGACCATGCAGTAGCCAACACCATCAGCAAAACGGTTAGTAAAGAATTCATTACCCTACCCGTAATTTTATCGGGATTGATCGCGGCTATTTTCTGGAACCTACTCACTTGGTGGTATGGCATTCCATCCTCTTCCTCTCATACCCTGATCGGAGGTTTTGCTGGTGCCGCCATTGCTCATGGCATGATGATAAAAGGAGTAAATATCAGCTGGGGTAAAATTGTTGAATCTGATATCATCATCAATACCATCTTGTTTATATTTCTGGCGCCACTGATTGGAATGGGAATTTCCATTTTCATCAGTATTGTTACAATTATGCGGAATATATGGGCCCGAATAGGGATAATTGCGGTGTCCACAATTTTAACGGTTTTCATGTTTGGAAAATTTGAAGCCACTAAAATGGAGGATGGCTTACAAAAATTTCTTAAAGTAGATAAATATCAAAAGGAATTAGGCGATGCTGCAGCTAAGTTAAAAGTCAATCCTAATGATTCAGCAACGATGGTGGCTTATCATACTGCCAAGGAAAAATTAGACAAGGCCCTTCCTAATTATAACCATATTGATTCACTGTTAAAGCATTTTGATAAGCTGGGCGCCAAAGAAATTGCGAAGCAGGCCTATGCAAATGGATGGCTGAAAGATATTGAGGCCAGTCGGCTCAAAGATGATGTACGCAATGCCAACGACTACTTGGTATTGGAAGCTAAGTCACCGAGCGATGAAAAAATTATGGCTGAATATAATTTAGCCAAAGTGGCTACTGAAAAATATAAAGAGCCAATAAAAAAATATTTTGCTAAGGAACTTACATTGGATAGTACCTTGATCGCTTTGAATGCTATATCACCCATCAAAGCTCAGAATATTGAAAAAGTGCGGGCCAAGATCCAGGGATTCAGCATTGAGAAAGCCCTGGCGAAAGACATTGATAAATCGGATAACAGCATGATCGTTTGGGGAATTGTATTCACTTGTATCCTGTTCTCACTGGTTTATCTCTATGTTGAAAAGATAAGAACACCTACCGCATTTAAAGTGGCGAATATGTTTAAGAAACTGCAGTTATTCAGTTCTGCAGCCTTCAGTATCGGTCATGGTGGAAATGATGCACAAAAAGTAATGGGCATCATTGGTGCAGCACTGATCGCCAACGGAACCATCCAGAATTTTTCTGATCTGCCCAATTGGGTACCCGCCGCCTGTTATTTGTCCATCGGTTTGGGTACCATGAGTGGTGGCTGGAAGATCGTAAAAACAATGGGAACAAAGATCACCAAGGTTACTCCACTAGAAGGGGTAGCGGCTGAAACAGCGGGTGCTTTTACACTATTCTTTACCGGACAAATGGGTATACCGGTATCAACCACCCATACCATCACCGGTAGTATCATCGGTGTGGGTGCTACTAAACGATTAAGTGCCGTTCGCTGGGGAGTAACCGTTAACCTGTTATGGGCCTGGATATTGACCATTCCCGTAAGTGGCCTGTTAGCCGCCGCAACGTATTATGTGATACATTTCTTCTTTAAATAATATCACAAATAGCATGATCAAAATCACTCACTGACCATGAGTGATTTTTTGTTTCTTTGTACCATGAAAAAGATATTGGTTACTGGCGGTTGTGGCTATATTGGTTCACACACCATCGTTGACTTACTTGAACATGGTTACGAAGTAATTTCGGCCGATAATAATTCTAGAAGCAGTGAAAAAGTATTGGATGCCGTTGAAAAAATAACCGGTAAAAAAGTAAAAAATTATACGGTTAATCTTTGCATTTACGACGATACCTATGCCATATTCCAGGAAAATCCCGATATCAGTGGCATCATTCATTTCGCAGCCTATAAATCAGTAGGAGAGTCGGTAGAACAACCCCTCATGTATTTCGAAAATAATTTGAATTCACTGATCAATATTTTAAAATGTGCAGATGAATTTGGGGTAGACTATTTTGTATTCTCCTCTTCCTGTACCGTGTATGGCAACCCCGACCAGATACCGGTGTTAGAAACCACACCCCAAAAAACCGCAACCTCTCCTTATGGGGCTACTAAACAAATGGGAGAGCAAATCGTGGAAGAAGCCATAAAAGCCAGTGTTACAAAAGCTATTTTGCTGCGATATTTTAATCCGGTAGGTGCCCACCCCAGTAACCTGATCGGAGAAATGCCCCTGGGTAAACCCGCCAATCTTTTCCCGGCCATCACTCAAACGGCAGTTGGTAAATTGCCCATGATGCAGGTATGGGGACATGACTATCCAACTAAAGATGGATCATGTATAAGAGATTATATTCATGTATCAGATATTGCACATGCTCATACACTAGCACTTGGATACCTGATGAACTCAGCATCAGCTGAAAAATGTTCCATATTCAACCTGGGCAGTGGCAATGGGTATACTGTACTGGAAGTGATCGCCGCCTTTGAAAAGATCAGCGGTTTGTCCTTAAATTACCAACTGGGCCCACGCAGGGCAGGTGATGTGATCGCTATATATGCCAATAGCGACAAGGCCCGGATTGAATTGGGCTGGGAGCCACAACTTGGACTGGATGCTATGATTCGCACAGCCTGGGAATGGGAAAAGGCTATTAAATGATCAAGGATTTATAGTTTTCCACAGCGTATTTTATTTCCTGTTTTATATTATCTTCGTCTTCCCCAATATTCAATTTCCAAACATTTTTATTTATAATGACAATGGCAAAACGTTTTGCGGGGTATGCTTTTTTTTGGATGATGGTAATTACAGCGGTTACCGGATGTAAAAAATTTGAAAAATACGGGCAGGTAAAAGAACCGGGCGTAGCACTTACTTTTGATGATAATTACGTGGATGATTGGTATAGTTTTTTACCAACACTTGACTCAGCAGGGGTACGCGCCACTTTTTATATATGCCGGTATAACAGGCTTACAAAAGAGCAGAAAGAAAAACTGGCCGTGATCCAAAGCCATGGACATGAAATAGCCTACCATACCACCAACCATTATAATATGATGGATTATGTGTATAAACAAAAGCATACGGTAGAGGAAATGATGCAGTGTGAAATAGAAGCGGGATTAAAACTAATGAACCGTGATGGATTCTATCCTACCACATTCGCTTACCCCGCAGGGGCACACAACGGTCTTTTTGACAAAATGCTACAACGTTATTTTAAAAGCGTAAGGGCATTGAACGGCACTGCTGATTTTTCAAAAAGTCTGGTTCCTGTTGAAAAAAATGATGTTTTATACGGATTGGGTATCGATAAAAGCAGTAAGAGAAGCGATGAAGAAGTGCTGAAGTTGATCCAATCGGCCTATGAAAATAAGGATTGTGCCATATTTGTTGCCCATCGCATCAATAAAAATACGGGGATCAGTGTTTCCAAAGAACGGTTGATTAAAATGTTTGCCTACATCAATTCGCTTGGATTGAAATATTATACCGTTGCCGAAATTTCAAATTAAAGATGGATGTTTTGAAAACTTTGTGAGCAACTTTTTCAACCTGGCAAGTTTTCATGGAAATCTTTCTTTTACTTTGTGACATCAAAAACCAGTCATAAAGTTTGCTCTATGCTCAACAACATTCAGGTTACCGGAAATAAAGATACCCGTAGCGGTTTTGGCGATGGAATTTTAGAAGCCGCCAGAAAAAATCCCAATATCGTTGCCCTTACAGCCGATCTGGCGGGTTCGTTAAAGCTTAACGGATTCATGAAAGAATTTCCCGAACGCTTTATCCAGTGCGGAATTGCAGAAGCGAACATGATGGGTATCGCTGCCGGACTCACCATTGGAGGTAAAATTCCCTATACCACTACATTTGCCAATTTTTCAACCGGAAGAGTATACGATCAGATCCGCCAGAGTATTGCCTATAGCGGAAAAAATGTGAAGATCTGTGCTTCTCATGCCGGATTAACCCTTGGCGAAGATGGTGCAACCCACCAGATACTGGAAGATATCGGGTTGATGAAAATGCTTCCGGGCATGACAGTGATCGTACCCGCCGATTATAACCAAACCAAAGCGGCAACCATGGCCATTGCCGATTATGAAGGGCCTGTTTATCTTCGTTTTGGCCGCCCCGTTTGGCCCATCTTTACACAAGAATCTGATTTTAAAATTGGGAAGGCCCAAACCATCTGTGAAGGGGCCGATGTAAGCATTTTTGCCTGCGGACACTTGGTATGGAAAGCTATTGAAGCCGGCAAGATCCTTCAGGAAAAAGGATTCAGCGTGGAGGTCATCAATATCCATACCATCAAACCACTTGATGAAACGGCCATCATTGCCTCCATCAAAAAAACCAAATGTGCTGTAACGGCTGAAGAACATAATATCATAGGTGGATTGGGCGACAGTATTGCACAAGTGGCAGCCCGTCATTTCCCGATACCTATTGAGTATATTGGCACCCATGATACATTCGGCGAAAGTGGTAAGCCCATGGAACTGTTGAAAAAATACGGACTGGAAACCGATGATATTGTTAATGCCGCGCAAAAAGTGATGGCAAGAAAATAAACCAATTAAACTTTCAATGAAAAAGCCAATCATATGATTGGTTTTTTTATTTTTACTGCTCATCTGCTTACTATGGCCGAACACTTAGACGATAAGGAATTGTTGATGCAATTCCGGGAATCCACTTCAAAAGAAGCAGGATATACCCGGATCATTAAAAAGTACCAGGAAAAATTGTACTGGCATATACGCCGCATGGTGGTTACCCACGATGATGCCAATGATGTGTTACAAAATATGTTCATCAAGGTTTGGAACGGGTTGGATAATTTCAGGGAAGACAGTCAACTGTATACCTGGCTTTACCGTATCGCCACCAATGAAAGCCTGAGTTTTTTGGAGCAACAGAAAAAACGTTCCTCCATTTCACTCAGCGATGTGGAAACAGGATTGAGCAATCGGCTCCAGGCCGATAAACATTTTGATGCCAATAAGCTGGAATGGAAATTACAATTGGGGATACAGCAATTGCCTGAAAAACAACGTGCTGTGTTCAATTTGCGGTATTATGATGAAATGCCATATGAAGAAATGAGCAGGGTTTTGGAAACCAGTGAGGGGGCTTTAAAAGCCAGTTATCATCATGCAGTAAAAAAAATTGAGGATTTTATTCTAAATCATTAAACTTTAAAGCCATTATGGCGTCCAAACAACGTGAATTTCCGCAACCACGATATTAAACTAGAACTGGAGCAGTTGAGTCCGCTATTAGCAGGTTTGGATAAAACCAATCCCTATAGTGTACCAGCGGACTATTTTGAGGGTTTGCCTGCTGTTGTTTTATCTATGGTAAATGAGGGACAGCCGGGCTTTTTATTGAACAATAACAAACAACCTTTACAGGAATTGCCGGAAGGTTATTTTGATCAACTGGCCGGAAATATTTTAGATAGGATCAAGAATCAAAATACCGAAACAGCCCCTGAAGAATTGCGTAGCCTTTCGCCGTTATTATACAGCATCGGTAACGACAATATTTATGAAGTACCCCGCAACTATTTTGCTGAACTGGCAGAAACCATCACCGCTAATATACAAGCTCCTAGAGTAGTGTTGATGCAAAGCCGTACCCGCATATTCTTTAAATATGCCGTTGCAGCGGTCTTTACCGGTTTGATGGCATTGGGTGTTTTTAAACTGACCAATGGTAACAAAGTGAATATGGATCCAGTGGTGGCCCAGGGAATACAAATTGCCAAAGAAAATAATCTGGATGCAGAATTGGCAAAACTGGATAATGCCGATATTGTAAAATATCTGGAATCAAATGGTGGAGACGTAAAGGCAGCCATGGTGGCCAATAGTGTTGATGATAATAAATTGCCTACCCAGGAAGATTATCTTCTGGATGATAAGGCCCTGGATCATTATCTGGATCAGATCAATATCAATGATTTAAAAAACTAAATACGCAACATGAAAAAATATTTACTCATACTCGCACTCATCATTGGCATCATGCCTTCTCTGAAAGCACAGGAGGATAATAATGAAGATCCCAATAAACGCCAGGAAAGGATAAAGGCCCTGTATGTGGCGTATATTACCCAGCAACTGAACCTGAACGCAGATGAAGCGCAACGATTCTGGCCCATTCATGCACAGTTCGTGGCGGATATGAAAGGGGTAAAGCACGACCTGCCCGAACTGGAAAAACAGCAGTCTATCTTAAATATCAAGAAAAAATACCAGGATAATTTCAACAGGATCCTGGGACCTAATCGCTGCGAACATTTTTTCAGAATGGATAGCGAGTTCAAGAATAAACTGATTGAACGTATGCGCAACAAACCTGATAACCCAAGGCCAGGAGGAGGAAATAGGAGAGGATTGTAGAAAAGGATATTAAATAAATGAATAAAAAGACCGGCTAAATTTTAGCCGGTCTTTTTATTAGCGATTATTATTTTATGAATTTCTGTGTTGTCTTTCTTCCATTGGAGTATAAAGTAAGTATATAGGGGCCCTTGGGTAAATTACCGATATCCCAGTTTCTGGTATACACTCCGGTCATGATGAAATTTTCTGAACGATTCCAAATCGTTTGTCCGGCAAGGTTAGTGATCGAAAAATTAGCCATACCGCGTGCTGCTATTTTAAATATCAGGTTCAGATCATGTTGAACTGGATTCGGGAATATCCTGCTGATCTCAGGTTCACCATTAGCGCTATTCTTGAATAATTTAAGGGTATTGGAATATCTGATATTGCCGGATACTTCATGACTACTGATTCGATAATATACATGCTGTTGGACTGGCACATCAACAAAGTTGTATGCGTTTTTTGAATTGTAATTAACCGTTCCTTTTTTGGTAAAATGAATGGCATCGCTCGACTCTTCAACATCAAAACTATTTACCGGAAAGGCATCTCCGTAATTCCATTGTAATTGTACCGTTTCGTTGTTCCATTTACCCTGCAATAAAAATTTATTAGTGGGCACAATGGAATAATATGATTGGGTCCATAATCCACGGCCATGGGTAGTTGCAGCTACAAGATGGTCTGATGGCCGATATTTTAGCATATCAGTTCTAACTGTTGGAAAACTCGGACTTGGGATCCATGCGGTTGAAGCGCCATTGACATTTAAGGTAAGGTATACACCGGCTTCTGTTGCAATGATGGCCACCGTGTTGGAAAAGGGAGAGAACATGCACCAACGAACTGGCATATCGGGCAAATCGCCATCAATGGCTGTCCAGGTTGTTCCTCCATTGCTGCTTATCCAAATTTGCTGCACACCATAATTGCTATAGCAGGCCATTAAGTTATTATCGGTACTGCCCAAAGCAATGCATGATATTGTTCCGTTTGGTAAACCAGTACTGATATTACTGCCTGCTGAGCCCGAAGCAATGGTATTGCCATTGTCTACTTGAACAACCCGGCCTCCAGATGTGCCGAAATATACCCGGTTGGTAGTGAAAGGAGAAACGGTAATTGCAGTAACATCCGAAGCATTAAAACCCGTAATGGTTACCGATGCAGAGGTTGTGCCTGTTCTCGGATTTGTCCATCTTCGATAACTGCCTGTTGTATTCCCGCAATACATAATTAAAGATGCAGTATCGTAATCTGAAGGATTTATAAAAAGCCCTGTATTTGAAGCTAAAGTTCCAGTCCAACTAGCGCCACCATTTGAACTTCTGTAGAGATTGTTATACACATATGAGGTATATTGATAAAGCGGATTTTTTTGGTCTATATGAACAAAAGCACCATCTCCTCCGGTAACTTCAACAGTACTCCCCAACCCAGCACTGGTAAATTTATGTGAACCATTATCCTGAGCACCTGCTAAAAAATAATCCGCTGTACTGGGATGAATGGCGCAAGAAAAAAATTGTTTGATACGAAGCCCACTATTTCGGTCTCTGATAGTTGTGCCATTATCGCTGCTATAATGAATACCTCCATCGCAACAAAAAAGAACTCTATTGCTACCATACATTTTTATGTTATGGATATCAGCATGTACATATTGAGTGGTTACTGGAGGCAGGCTGGCATTATTGGTCCAGTCAGATAGTTTGGTCCAGGTAGTTCCTCCGTTGGTAGAACGGTAGGGGTCTAGTCCACCAACAATTACATTGCCCGAACCATCGATATCAACTGCTAAAGCATACCAAGCCTGACCACTTGCCCAACCTGCTGTCGGTTGCCCGGTAGTGGCCGCCCAGTTAGCACCCCCATTTGTCGATTTGTAAATGGTTGGTACTTCGTATGAAGCATCACTTGGTAAAGCGTAAAGAATATTTCCGTTACAGCCTAACTCGATTCTAAGTGTACTGGTAGGAAAGCCAGACGTGGCAGATGTCCAGGTTCCAGCAGCAACTGTAGCAGGGATATCTGTGAAGCGATAAGTTGTTGCTCCAACATTAACACCAGCGCTGATATGAAGTCTGCCTGTGCTACTAAGTTCCATATCACTTACCCCGTAACCCGCTAGTCCGGTGGGGGTAATATCCACCCAGGTTGTTCCTCCATCTACTGATCTAAAAATTCCCGATCTTGTAGATACATAAACATTTCCAGAAGCATCGCATAATATCTTGGTGCAGTAATCAAATTGAGCGCCAGTGGTATTTGCTAATTGTGTCCAGCTAACCCCACTATTGGTAGTTTTAAAAATTCCGTCACCTCCAACTGCATCTGCATTATAAAAAGCCTCGCCTGTACAGAAATACATGGTACTGGGCACTGCTGGATTCTGGCAAATGGAAGTAATGGCCATATTGCTGAAAAAATCATTGATGGGTGTCCAGGTCGCTGGCGAAACAGTGATATCTGTTGTCTTCCATAGTCCTCCGGCAACTCCACCCACCCAAACTGTATTGCCTGTTGCATCTGCGGCATCAACCAGCATAGCCCTGATTCTTCCGGAAGCGATGCCACTGTTAGCACGGGTGTTTCCATTTGAAGGGCCAACAACATCACTTACTGGTCCTCGTTCTGCCCAGTTACCATACCCTGCGATGAACTGCATGGGAAGGATGGCTTTCAATGAGTCTGTATATTGAAGTGCATGTATCAATCTTTCTCTTGGGACTTTACCTGTAGCCGGGTCCTTTGTTCTGTCAAATTCAAATTGCATGGCCTGATCTGGTCCATCATACATTTCTGCATTATCAACAACAGGATTTATTTTTTTTAAACATCCTTCAAAGAAAATGAGCGATAGTATTAAAATTATTAAAGAAAAAATAGAGAATGATTTTTTTATGTTCATAAGTGATTATTATAATCCAGCATTCAAGTAGACCAACTAATGGCTTTAATTAAAGATAAAAAAAAACCCCCGAAATAATTTCGGGGGTTTTTTTTATGAATTTATAAGTACTATCTCACAACTTCTACTCTTCCTACTGCAAGACGATTACCATCCAGGTCTACCACTTCAACCCAATAAACTCCTGTTGCCTGATTGCTCAGATCAACGGCCATTGGTGCAAATGGAATACCCAGGGTGTATTTCTGTGTCAGTACTCGTTTGCCCATTGCATCAAATATATTGATACCATTTGGTGTCACGATATTATGAGCCGGGTTGTACCGAACAACAAATTGTCCTGAAGTTGGATTTGGAGAGATGAACACTCTACCTGATGTAGAATCTCCGATCACTACTGTGTTAGAATTGTTCAAGCAACCATTCACATCAACAACCCTAAGTCTGTAACTTCCTTGTCCGTCAACCCTGATCAGCAATGAGCTGGCAGTTGCACCGGATACTACAAAACCATTCCTTAACCAGGTATAGGTAGCAGCAGCGGGTGATGAAGTTGAAGACAAAGTAGTACTTAAGGTTGGCAACAGGTTCAGATAAGGTGATGCTGAGATCACTACCGTTGGCAGTGGGTTTACAGTCAATACCCTGCTTGCCGAGAACACAGTGGCACAAGGTGCAGCACCTGCTACAG
>Ga0194037_1000566_pt1 | contig 28433 bp, 25 predicted proteins | sample JunL306m_MetaG_FD_148653 | JGI IMG/M metagenome (GOLD analysis project Ga0194037, IMG submission 148653) | Anoxic zone freshwater microbial communities from boreal shield lake in IISD Experimental Lakes Area, Ontario, Canada - Jun2016-L304-6m | ecosystem: Environmental > Aquatic > Freshwater >...
TGCGCTTTTCGCCCTCTTTGGTTTCATATGAACGCTGTTTTAGGCGTCCGGACACAATCACGCGCATACCTTTGGTGAGTGACTCAGCAACATTTTCTGCTGCTTGACGCCAAATGTTGCACTGCAAAAAAAGACTATCTCCGTCTTTCCACTCATTCGTGTTCTTATCTAAGTAACGAGGAGTGGAGGCAACACGGAATTTTGCAACGGCCGCACCTGATGGTGTGAAACGTAGCTCTGGATCATCGACAAGGTTGCCGATCATGGTGATGTTTGTATCTCCTGCTGCCATTGTTGTCTCTTCTCTTGAATGTGTATTCGGAACCTAGAAAGTTACTGGATAAATAGAATGAACTACTCAGGCCGCATAACTTTTGTGCGCAATACCGCTTCGTTCAAATTAAGTTGACGATCCAACTCTTTGATTGCGGCTGGCTCGCAGTGCATATCAACCACTGCGTAGATTCCTTCAGCCTTCTTAAGAATCTCGAAAGACATACGGCGCTTGCCCCAAACATCGAGCTTGTCTACGCGACCGCCGCTTTCTTTGATGATCTTGAGATAGGTCTCAAGGCTCGGTGCGACTGTTCGTTCTTCTAATTCTGGATCAAGGATGACCATTAGTTCATAGTGACGCATGCGTTAACCCGACCTCCTCTGGACTAAAGCGGCCACGGCATTTCCGTGACAGGAGGGTTAGTGCTCCCTTGCCTACATCTGCCCAGGTGGGCGGAGGTTTGCGAAGGGGGCTAAGGGTAACTCTCGGCGGTACCGAATAGAAAATCGGCGAGGCGACCACGGGCTTCTTTTCTGGGCTGGGAAGGGTTTTTAAGGGCCCGGCGAACAAGAACGAGGAGGAAATAGAGTGTTGCGGCGATCCGGATGAGCGTGGCGATCGCATAGGCGCCATCGGGAAGGCCGAAGTGAGCGCCACTGACCAGAGCAAGATGTTGCCAAATTGCCACGTGATAAACGGCCTCTCCGCCCTGCCAGATCCAAAATGCCGGAAGGTCGCGCCGATCTCGTAGCGCCAAAATGGCCAATGGGGCCAGCCATAAAACATATTGCGGGGAGTACACCTTGCCAACACACAGCACAGAAGCAATCAGAATAAAACTGACTTGAGCTAACGGGAGAGGGGTGTCGAAGTCGGCAAGGAAGAGAAGGAAGAGAAGAAGGATCACAACAACAGAAAGAATGCTGAAGTAATTCAGGTGGTTCATATTGATTCCGAGCAAAGAGAGCGCATACCAAATAGATCCCCAATCGGCATCGCGGTTCAAATTAAGATCGTAGAAACGCCACCATCCTTTGGGTGTTGTAAGAAATACTGGAGCGTTAATTGCAAACCATACAAAAACTGTCATCAAGAGGTAGTGGCTTGCCTCGCGCACTCGCCGGCCTTTCCAGAAGATAAAGAGAATCGGAAGGAGCAATAAAACGGGAAAGAATTTCGTCGCGATGGAAACTGCCAGTGCAATAGCGCTCGCCGAATAGTGGTGTCTATCAAAATAGTAAATAGCAAGAATCATTGTGATGATTCCCCACATATCCCAATTAATAAAGAGAGAGCCAATAACTGCAGGAGCTACTGGAAGTAGGTAAGCAAATTTCGGTCGCATCTTGCCGATGAGTAGAACGACTCCTACAAAAAGCAACAAGAGTAGTAACGCATTGATATAGAAATAGTTTCGGATTTCATTTCCGGCCGCCGGTGTTAACCATGTTGTTGCCCACATAATCGCGCCCATGACAACGGGGTATTCGATCGCCTTATCGCCATTGCTATAGGCCCATTGGTGCGTGTTAAGTCCACGGTCTGTAAAGAGAGATGGAATATCTGAATAACATGCGTGGATATCAACATCTGGTGTAGCCCAGTTTGAATTTATGCAGTGATCAAATTTTACAAAAGATAAAACACCGGCGAGCAGTGAAAGTAAAAGAAGTAATTTGGTGGCCGAACTCCACATAATGGAGGTGCGCATATCGTTGGAGTATTACTTACCGTTTGTTGCTGCCGAGTCAGCAGGGCCGCCTGGAGTCGGAGAAGGAGAGCTCATCACTGTAGGTAATTCACCACCAATGTGCACGGGTGCTGGGAAATCAAGTTTTGGTTGCCCTTTGAGTGCAGCCTTCATAAATGCTGTCCACACTTTCGCGGGGAACGTTCCACCGGTTACTGAAGTTAACCCACCAATGCCGTTGAGTGTTTCTGAGGCGCTATCCCTAAAGAAGGCAACTGATGCAGCAAGCTGTGGTGTGTACCCACTAAACCATGCTGAAGCATTCTGCTCACTTGTGCCGGTTTTACCTGCTGCAGGTCGACCTAATCCCGCAGTTCCATAACTAGCGGTGCCACTTCGCACAACTTCAGAGAGTGCGTACGTCAAATCAGCCATCACATCTTTAGTGAAAGCTTCTTGCCCTTGAGGTTTTGCTTGGTATAAAAGGCCCTTATTAGAGCCTTGTACTTCACTCACTAAAAATGGTTTGGCATATATACCTTGTGCTGCGAAAGTGGCATAGGCACCGGCTACATCAACTACGTGAGGACTTGCAACTCCGAGAACAACTGATGGAGTTGGCATAAGGGCAACGCTTGTTGGAATACCAGCACGCCGAGCAACGTCTACAACTTTATCTGGCCCGACTTTTATTCCGAGTGGCACATAGATCGTGTTGACAGAATCTGCTGTTGCTTTGAGAAGATCAATTTGTCCCCACTGTTCATTTCCGTAGTTGGAAACTACATAGGGCTTTCCTGCATCATCGAATAGTTGTGGGGAATTACCATTCCATACAGAAGTTAAAGGAATTCCTTGTTCCAGCGCTGCTATTAGGGCGAAAGGTTTAAATGTTGATCCCGCTAGGGCAATCGACTGAGTTGCATCACTGAGTTGTCGGACTAAGAAATCTTTGCCGCCATAAAGGGCCACGATTTCGCCAGTACCTGGCCGAACTGCAACTAAACCAATGTGAAGATTAGGTGGTGACTTCTTTGGCCAACCTTTTTCTACAGCGTCTACTGCGGCTTGTTGTGAGACTTGATCCAATGTTGTTTTTACAACGAGGCCACCGACTAATAATTGTTCATCCGTAAATCCCAGAGCATTTAATTCTTTCTGTGCCAACGCCAAAATGTGGCCTTTAGGACCAGAGAGAGAGCCGGAAGTTACCCGAGCGCGAACGGTTGGCATCTTTGCTTTCGCGGCCTCTGCTGGAGTGATCCATTTTGCTCCGAGCATTCCTTTGATCACATAGTCAAAACGAGCAGATAATCTTTTCGCATTTGCATCAGAGTAAGAAGGATCGTAATAACCGGGTGATCGCAAGATACTTGCCAGGACAGCTGCTTGGGAAAGATTCAATTGATTGACGCTTCGATTAAAATATTGTTGGGCGGCAGTTTGAACGCCGTAAGAACCTCGACCAAAGTAGATGGTGTTGAGATAATTTTCTAAAATTTGATCTTTTGACAACTGGTTCTCTAATTTGATGGCGATAACGAGTTCTTTAATTTTGCGTTGAATATTTCGCTCTGGAGTTAAGAAAGCAGTTTTCGCATATTGCTGGGTGATAGTTGAACCACCTTGGAGCGCTCCACCGCGTAAATTATTTACAATAGCTCGCAAGATTCCTGTGGGGCTAAATGCGCGCTCGGAATAGAAATTGCGATCCTCTGCGGCAAGAACAGCTCGGCGAACATTAAGTGGGATTCTGGCCAATGGGACAATGGTTCGGTTCTCTGAACCCATTCTGCCGATCTCAGTCCCGTTGGAGTATTCAATAATTGTTGCTTGGCTGTTGACGAAGGCATTAACCGTAGGGATATTGACCGTGAAATAAGCGTAAGCAAAAAGTGCAGATCCGATGATAAAGCCAGTGCCGCCAATGAATATGGCGGAGCGAAAGAGTATTTTTCGGATCACGTGTGAAGGTTACCGCTTTACCCAATCGTCATCTTCCAAGGTCCGCTGGCGTCGTGGCGCTTTGCGCTCGGTGCCATCACCCAGAATGAACGAGGCGCTCAGGTGGTTCCAAGAACAATCTCGGCAAATTTCGACAACATAGACACGAAATTCTCCGTATTCCTTCTCCATTTCAGTGAGTTCTTTAATCGATTTTATTCTTCCGGAAAATTGTCCAAGTTGATCACCAAATGTGTATCGCAATTCAACCAGCGCTTTTTTGCATACCGGGCACGGCCGTTCCACTTTGACTCCGTGAAATTTTGCAGCGAGCAACAAATAAGGGTCGGCATCGCATGCATCAACTCGTCCTTTGAATAGCGCCTTAAGTGTTGCGCGTTTATCCAGGGTGTAGTCGATATAACCCCGTAAAGAATTCATGGGCGCAAGAATAACAAGACGAGAGCGCGTAAAGAAACTACTCTGTGCCTTATGCCTAGTTTGGGATTTCTTGAGTTACTAAAACATCCCAGACTCTCCAGGCTTTTCGCGGCTCGCTGGTTGGGGCAGGCAACGGATGGAATCTTTCAAAGCGCTCTCGCCTCATTCGTTCTCTTTAGTCCTGAAAGAAAAGCCAACGCCCTTGGAGCGGCTTTGGCCTTCGCTGTCGTGTTGCTGCCGTACTCCTTAATTGGCCCTTTTGTTGGAACAATTCTCGATCGAGTTTCCAGGCAGCGCGCTGTGCTAATCGCAAACCTGGCTCGAGCTGGAAGTTTGCTCGTCATCGCTCTCTTCATTTCGCAAGGTCACACCGGCGTTGAACTCACCTTTGTTGTTCTTCTTGCTTTTGGGTTAAACAGACTGATCTTGGCAGCACTTTCTGCAGGGCTTCCGCTTATCGTGGAAAATCATTCATTGATCTCTGCAAATGCGATGGCAGTGACAGGCGGTTCCATCTTTGTTGTTATTGGTGGCGGTTTAGGACTCGGACTTCGAAAGATTTTTGACTCTTTCCACAACGCAAATCATTCCGATGCCTCGATGATTTTGATTGCGACGATTGGGTATTTTCTTACTTCATTATTAATTCTTCGTATAGGAAAGAAGGAAATAGGTCCACTGGATCACGAGAAAGCCAGTGCCAGTTTCACTCACGGCATTAACGAAATGCGTGAAGGATTTGCGTTTCTGGCACAACATTCTGATGTTGCTCGTGGGATCTGCGCGACCGCCATTCAACGCGGTGGCTTGAACGCTCTCTTAATTATCGCAATCTTGCTAGAACGAAATACTTTTCATTCTTCCTCACAACCTCAGGCTGGGCTCTCCGGGTTGGCTGTGGCACTAACGCTTGCAGGTTTCGGACTCGCACTTGGAGCGCTTATTGCGCCTTATGGTGTTGAGAAATACGGGCGTCACAGATGGATTCGAATCATGATGATCGGTAGCGCACTTTCACCTTTACTCGTGGCCCTTTCAGAGACTCCGATTCCACTCTTTATTGCTGCATTCGTCACGAGCCTTTGCGGACAAAGTGTGAAAGTCACCAATGATGCCCTTGTTCAATCCAAAATTGATGACTATTTCCGAGGCAGAGTTTTTGCCGTTTACGATGTGTTAGTCAATGGCGCCATTGTTTCCGGAGCGGTTATTGCCGCACTGTTGTTGCCAGCATCAGGTAAATCTGTGCTTGTTCCAATTCTGATTTCCTTTGTATATTTTCTAACAGCGGCGCGGCTGTTGCGCCCAGGGCGTTTTAGTTTTTCGCTCTAGTTGCCCACCATTTCATCAATTCCTCTTCTGCTCTTTCGGCTCCCAATGGACCGTTCTCGAGCCGTAATTCAAGAAGAAAATCCAGAGCATCGCCCACTGCGCTAGATGGTTTGACGTTAAGCAAGCGCATTACCTGTCCGCCATCTAAATCCGGACGAATCTTAGATAACTCTTCTTGCTCCATCAATACTTTAATGCGATCTTCCAAGCTTTGGTAAGTTGCGGCAAGGGCATCAGCTTTTCTTTTATTGCGTGTGGTGCAATCTGCCCGCGTTAAGACATGTAAATGTTCTAGCAAGCTACCTGCGTCGCGAACGTATCTGCGTACCGCAGAATCTGTCCACTCACCCTCGCCGTAACCGTGAAATCTCAGGTGAAGTGAAACTAATGTTGAGACTTCTTCTATTGTCTCTGAACTAAAGCGCAAAGCCTTCAGTCGTTCTTTAGTTAATCTTCCACCAACAACTTCGTGGTGGTGAAAAGAAACGCCACCGCCCGCAATCAGGCTACGTGTCTTAGGTTTGCCAATGTCATGTAGCAGTGCAGCCAAACGTATAATGAGGTTTGGCCCACCTAGTCGGCCTTCTAGCGCAATCGCTTGTTCTAAAACCGTGAGTGAATGCTCATAAACATCTTTATGGTGGTGGTGCTCGTCGATCTCAAGTTGTAACTTTGGAATTTCTGGCAGCACGATCTCCGCTAGACCTACATCGACCAACATTGTTATACCCACGCGAGGATTTTGTGACATGAGCAATTTAACTAATTCATCTCGCACTCTCTCAGCAGAAATAATGGAAATCCTGCTAGCCATACTCTTCATGGCTTCAACAACATCTGGTGCGACTTCGAAATTCAATTGACTGGCAAACCGAGCAGCTCTCATCATTCTTAATGGGTCATCTGAAAAGGAATTTGTTGCGCTAGTGGGTGTCCGCAATATTTTATTTGCTAAATCATGTAAACCATTAAAAGGATCGATAAAGATTGGTGTGCCTTGTGTAAGTTCTAAAGCCATTGCATTGACGGTGAAGTCTCTTCGCGATAAATCTCCTTCGATGTGATCACCGAATTCAACTTCTGGTTTCCGGCTATCAATTTCATATACTTCTGTCCGATATGTTGTTACTTCAACCGTTGTGTCTCCACGTTTTGCCGCAACTGTTCCAAATGCGATTCCGGTATCCCAGACATTTTCAGCCCAATTTTTCAAGATTTTTTTTGTTGCCTCTGGGCGTGCATCCGTTGTGAAATCTAAATCATTTCCAAGGCGCCCCAGAATTGCATCCCGCACTGGTCCGCCAACGAGCGCCAGACGGTATCCAGCCTTTTTAAAGGCCTCAGCAAGTGAGCTCGCCAAAGGCGCCCGTTCAATGAGGGAGCGAATCGCAAGTTCTCCCGCGGCTCCTAATGCACTCGTCACAATGAGTAAGGCTAGAGCAGTACCCTTGCTTCATGACCCCTGCACCCGGTGCGGGCAGCGAAGGTACCAAGAAGAAGCGGCGGCGCAGACGGCCCGCCAATCGCGCCCCACAAGATCCGACTTCACCTCCCGCTCAAAAAGTCGCGCCTAAAACCGAAAATAAGCCCAATCGCCCCTACACAAAACGCGTGGATGAAGTCAGCGCCGGCGGGCTCGTGATTAGCACCTCAGGGAGCCATGGTTTGCTCATTGGTCGGATCGATCAAAAGGACGCCAATAAAACAAGATTGTTATGGTCGCTACCAAAAGGCCACATTGAACCCGGGGAAACTCCTGAACAAGCAGCAATTCGAGAAGTTATGGAAGAGACTGGGATTGAAAGTGCCATAGAACGTGAATTGGGAGTTATAGATTTTTGGTTTATGGCGGGTGGAAAGCGAATCCATAAGACCGTTCATCACTATCTCTTTCGCGAAACCGGTGGCCTCTTAGCTCCTCAAGTAAGTGAAGTGGATGAAGTCGCCTGGTTCCCGCTGACTGAAATTATCGAGCGGCTCGCCTACCCCGATGAAAAGAAACTCATCGGGCGAAGCGGTGAATTAGCTATATGAAAACTTCCCGTTGGCTTCTCGCACTCTTCTTAATTATTGCGCCGATAATTACAAATGCTCCTAACGCGGTAGCGGAACCTAATCAAAACATTGTCCTTGTCGATCTACCTCATAGAGATTTTCAAGGAAATTTCTTTGCTGACGATTTTGCGAGTTCATTGCTTCCTACGGGTGCCCTCGGAGTGAAAGTGTTTACTCCCGTGGCGCGACCCCGCACATGGCTAATTGACCCTGCTCTTATAGATGACGTTCAGACGTTAGCCCTTAAAAATGTAGATGCGCAAAATTGGTTGGTACAACTTAAGAGCGCCTCAAGCCTGGACCCAGTACTTGCTGTTCCTTACGCACATCCAGATCTTTCGATGATGAAGCGTTTAGCTCCTAATGAGTTGAATTACTATTTTGACTACAGCAAAAAGCAATTACAAAAGTTTTTGGGAGTGGATGTTGCGATAGATAAATCAGCCCTGTGGAGTTCTGGGTATGCCAAAGTAACTTCTGAGGCTGCTCTGTCATATACATACAACCGTCGAGCATTGGTTTTGATGAGTACTGTAATTCCTGTTGAACAGCTAGATCCCATACGATCAAAATTGGCAGTACTGCTTTCCGCTGGAATTAGTCCCTCCAGGCAAAGTTCTCTCGCCTCCAGTGCAGACCAAGCACTTACTGAGGAACGACATCGGTTGCGAATCGTTGGTGGTAACTATCGTTTGACTTCATTGCATGAAAAAGTTCCAGTTACATTGGTCAATGAATTTGATGCGCCAGTAATAGTAAATGTGCACCTTGGGGTTCAAAATTCTCGTATAAAGGTCGCGAAAATAGGGCAGGTTACTTTGCCCGCGAAATCCAAAACTCAAGTTTTCTTGCAAATCACAGTTATCGCCTCAGGAACAACCACTGTTTTAGCCGAGTACCGAAATAATTCAGGGAAAACCATCAACGATGTTTCAATATTAACGATTAACAGTTCTGTTATTAGCCCTGCAGTTGCTTGGTTTACAACCGGGGCCGCCATTATTCTTTTCTTGGCTGCGATCACTCAAAGTGTTCGAAGGGTGAGGAGGTCTCGTAAATGAAACCTACAGAACTCTTTCATGCATCCAGCGTGATGGCTCTTGGGACAATTCTTTCTCGCATTACTGGTTTCATTCGAGGAATCCTTGCTGTTGCAGTGTTGGGAACTGCTTTATTGGCTGATACTTACAACGTCGCCAATACGCTTCCATTTATCTTATACAACTTGCTAGTAGGTGGCGCCCTTACTGCAATTTTTGTGCCCCAACTTGTTCGTTCTTTTGAAGACGAAGATGGGGGTCACGCTTTTGCTTCTCGGTTAGTTACATCTATTAGCGCTATCTTGTTGGGTTTGGTTATTGTCGGAACTGTATTAGCGCCACTACTTGTTCGAATCTATGCCCCGGAATTTACTAACCCAGGTTTTGAAAATGAATTCCGTTTAGCAGTGGCATTTACTCGTTACTGTCTTCCTCAAATATTCTTTCTTGGAATATTTACAATGTTCGGTCAAGTGGCAAATGCTCGTGGGTCCTTCGCTCCACTCATGTGGGCACCAATTGCGAACAATTTAGTAGTGATCGCTGTCTTTATTGGTGTCCTAACACAGGCACCGCATTTGGCAAGCTCGACTATTACCTCAACCCAGACGCAGATACTTGGGTGGGGAACAACTCTCGGTGTGGTTGTGCAGGCCCTTATTTTGATTCCAGTGGTGAAGCGATCAGGGATTCACATTCGTCCAAAATTGGGTTGGCAGGGTTTAGGAAAATCGTTTTCCTTAGCTGGCTGGACTCTTGTTTATGTTTTAATTTCACAGTTGGGCTATCTCGTTACCGTCAATATTTCAACCAGTGCGGCTGTGCGTAGCGCCAATGAAGGAATCAAGACCGGTGTTGGTTATACACCCTTTAGTAACGCTTATTTAATAATGATGTTGCCTTATTCAATTGTGACTATTTCAATCATTACAGCGCTTTTGCCACATATGTCCAAACTTGCGATCGATGGAAAGCGAGAGGAAGTTCGGATTCAGTTAATTAAGGCCATCAAGATGGTTGGCGTAATCACTATTCCGAGTAGTGTCGCCTTTGTATTTTTTGGCCCTATGATCACAAAGGTTCTCTACTTTGGAATTGGGAAAGATGATTCGACATACATCGGTTACGTTTTGTCAGCCCTTGGAATAGGGCTTGTTTTCTTTAGTATTAACTTGATTTTAATTCGCGGATTCAATGCTTTCGAAGATACTCGAACTCAGGTTTTATCTATCTTACTTATTAATATCATTGCCGTAAGTTTGTCTTACCTTTTCCTAAACACCTTACACACCCGATGGATTACCGTTGGTCTAGGTGGAGCGTTTTCAGTGAGTTATATAGCGGGTCTCTTTGTTACTTTGGCCTTGCTCAAACGCCATACGGGTTCTATTCGATTTAGTCATTTTGCTGGTCAACATTTTCGCCTCTACCTAGCTTCCTTTATTGCTATGGCTCCTTTCTTTCTTCTTTCAACGACCCAACATTGGGTAAATGGTAATTCAAGTAAATTGGATCACATTGGTCAATTGATGCTTGTAATGTCTGTGAGCCCGGTGGTGTATTTCTTTGTTGCAAAGGCCTTAGCTGTTGAGGAGATATCGATAACAAGTGAATTGATTAAGATTCAATTTGCGCGCGCCACGGCTAAGATTCGCAAGTCCACTCCTAAAGTTGGGGAATAAGTAACCCTAAGATTCGGTTATGGTGATGCTATGACAACAGAAACTGATATCCATCAAGTAGTTATTGTCGGGTCCGGTCCAGCTGGCTACACGGCCGCGATTTATGCGGCGAGGGCTCAACTTTCCCCTGTTCTTTATGAAGGTTCAGTAACCGCCGGTGGCGCTCTCATGAATACCACGGAGGTAGAAAATTTCCCCGGGTTTACAGATGGTGTTATAGGGCCTGACCTTATGGAATCAATGAGAAAACAGGCAGCACGTTTTGGAACAAATTTGATCACTGATGACATTGTAGAAATGGATCTCGAGGGTCCCGTTAAGACCCTAAAGGATGGATCGGGAAATGTAATTCGCGCTAAGTCTGTCATTCTTGCAATGGGGTCGGCTTTTAAAGAGATAGGACTTCCCAACGAAAAACGCCTCTCTGGAAGAGGTGTCTCATGGTGCGCCACGTGCGACGGATTCTTCTTTAGAGATCAAGAAATTGCCGTAGTAGGTGGCGGTGATTCAGCAATTGAGGAGGCAACTTTCCTTACTAGGTTTGCTAGCAAAGTTGTTCTCATTCATCGTCGCGACACTTTGCGAGCATCTAAAATTATGGTGGATCGCGCCTTCGCAAATCCGAAGATTGAATTTTTATGGAACCATGAAGTTGTAGATGTTTTAGGGGAACAAAAGACAGAAGCTTTGCAGTTGCGAGATACTTTGACTGGCGAAGAATCTACCCGGGCATTTACTGGGCTCTTTGTTGCAATTGGCCATACTCCAAGAAGTGAGCTCGTCACTGGTCATATCGATTGCGACTCTGAAGGCTATGTAAAGGTTGTGGGGCGAACCTCCCAAACTAATATCAACGGCGTCTTCGCATGTGGGGATTTAGTGGACCACACTTACCGCCAAGCAATAACAGCGGCAGGCTCAGGATGCCAGGCAGCCTTAGATGCCGAAAGATTTTTATCCCACCTGTAAAGTAAGCCGTTAGAAAACCCAAAAAGGAGCAGTCGATGAGCGCACTAGAGCATGTAACCACTTCCACTTTTGATGAGTCGGTTTTGAAAAGCACTACACCGGTTTTGGTGGATTTTTGGGCTGAATGGTGTGGACCTTGTCGAGCAGTGGCACCCATTCTTGAGGAAATATCTAAAGAACATGGCGGAAAGATCAAGATTGTAAAACTTAATACCGATGAAGAATCTGCGATCGCGATTAAATATGGAATTACTTCAATTCCAACCCTTAACGTTTTTGTTAATGGCGAGGTAGTTAAATCAATCATCGGCGCAAAACCAAAGCCTGCGCTCTTGAAAGAACTCGAATCATTTCTTTAAATAGAAGCTGATGGACGAATTACCGCTTAAATTAACAGATCGAAACGATGTGGTGACTCATGTCATCAATATTTTGCATCGTTTAGGTTTGTTGTCTTTCGTTCATGATTCTTTTGATTCTGCAGTCGCCGATTCCGTCAGAGCATTTCAACAATCTCGAGGATTGGTTGTTACTGGTTTTGTTGATGCAGTAACTCTTCGCTCACTCGAGGAAGCCCGTTGGAAATTGGGTGATCGCTCCTTATATCTTCAACCTTCTCCACTTATGCGCGGCGATGATGTCGCCACACTTCAGGCACGACTGACTGAAATGGGATTCGATTGCGGAAGAGTCGATGGTGTTTTCGGAGAACGATCCGAAAGCGCTGTTAGGGAATTCCAAAAATCGGCAGGTGTTTCCGTTGATGGAAAATGTGGTCCCGCCACAATTACTGCTCTTATGCGCTTATCACGAACTGTTTCTGGAGGTGCCCCTGCCATTCTGAGAGAAAGTGCAATGCAAAAGAATCGCGGACCAGCGCTGGCCAATAAGGTGATTGTTTTAGATCCTAGTTGTGGCGGTAGTGATCAGGGTTACGTCGGTCATGGGATTAATGAGGCAGAGGTTGTCTACGATGTCGCACAACGCTTAGAAGGCAGGCTTTTAGCCTTAGGTGTGAGCGTTTTCCTGACACGCGGTGGGAACAACTCCCCTTCGGAAGGGCAACGTTTGGTGTTCGCCAATGAAACCAGTGCCGATTTAATAATTTCATTGCATTTAGATAGTTATGCCAACGAGAAGGCGCATGGAGTTGCCACTTATTTTTACGGGAGCCATGCACACGGAATCCACTCCGTGGTGGGTGAGCGTTTTGCCTCCATCGTCCAACGCGAAATTTGTGCGCGGACTGATCTACTCAATTGCCGAACACATGAAAAGACATGGGATTTATTGAGACTTACAAAAGCTCCTACCGTCAGAATTGATTTAGGTTATGCCTCAAATTCTGGAGATGCTGAGCGTTTAAGCCGTCCTGATTTCCGAGATGTCATTGCAGAGTCCGTAGTCATCGCGATTCAGCGCTTGTATTTAGCTTCAGAGGATGATGCAAAGACAGGCACGTTACGGCTTTCTGACCTTCGTAAAGCCGGAATTCGTAAATAGGTTCTCGGAAGTACGCTCCTTTATGGCACACTTCCCCAATGTCTGAACTTATAAGCCGCCATCAAACAGGAGCCCCTCAAAATCTTGAGGAGCGTTTCGCCCTGCGTGCGGCCGGGATGCAACCCAGCGAAATTCGTTCACTTTTCGCTGTGGCTTCTCGCCCAGAAATTGTCTCTTTGGCAGGCGGCATGCCTAATCTTTCTGCCCTACCTATGGACATGATGGCCTCTGTTGTTAGTGATTTGATTTTGACCAACGGAGCTGAAGCTTTGCAGTATGGAAGCGGTCAAGGCCATCCTTTATTACGTGAACAAATCTGCGACGTTATGGCACTTGAAGGTATTCGGGCGAACCCTGACGACATTATTGTGACAACAGGTTCTCAACAAGCTTTGGATTTAATTTCTCGTATTTTTATTGATCCGGGTGATGTTGTGTTGGTTGAGGCTCCTTCTTATGTTGGAGCCCTCGGAACTTTCCATCAGTATGAGGCTCAAGTCATCCATGTTGAACTCGATGAGCAAGGTTTGGTGCCACAGGCACTTAGAGATGCGATTACCACTGTTCGTGGCGCCGGAAAGAAAATTAAGTTTTTGTATTTGATTCCGAATTACCAAAACCCAACGGGTGCTCTTTTGCCCGCGGACCGCCGCACAGAAATTCTCGAAATTTGTCGCGATGCTGGAATTTTTGTTGTTGAAGATAATCCGTATGGTCTTCTCGGTTTCGATCGGCCATCACCCAACGCTATGCGGGCTCAAGATAGTGAAAATGTTATTTACTTAGGTACATTCTCTAAAACCATTGCGCCGGGACTACGTGTGGGTTGGGCATTGGTTCCGCCCTCATTAAAAGAGAAGCTTGTTATTGCTAGTGAGTCTTCAATTCTTTGTCCTTCAAATTTCACACAGTTAACTATTTCCCGTTATTTAGCCGATCAGCCGTGGCGTGACCAGATAGCTTCATTTTGCGATTTATATAAAGTTCGCCGCGATGCAATGTTGGAATCTTTAGATAAATATTTCCCAGCATCTGCAACTTGGACTAAACCTGGTGGTGGATTTTATGTCTGGGTAAATTTACCTCCGGAGATTGATACAAAATTAATGGTTCCTAAAGCAATTGTTGCCAAAGTTGCTTACGTTCCAGGAACCGCTTTTTACGCCGACGGTTATGGCACGTGGGCTATGCGTTTATCTTTTTGTCATCCAACTCCAGAACGTATTCGCGATGGAATTAAAGCGCTTGGTGGAGTTGTTAAGCAAGAGATTGCTAGGCGTAGTAGCGGTTTTGAACTTAAAGATTAATCTTCAAGTAAGTCAATAATTCTTTCTAGATCTTCGTTGCCGGAAAATTCAATAGTTATTTTCCCTTTTGCTTTTCCTGACTGAACACTCACTCGTGTGTCGAACAACCCAGATAAGCGATCAGCCACTTCTAACAAGTGGGGTTCAATAATTGACGCCTTTTTTGTTGATGAGTTTCTAGATTTAGTTCCAAGGGAAACTATTTCTTCGGTTGCGCGAACACTCAACCCTTCGGCAACAATTCTTGAAGCTAGACGCTCAATTTCGGCATCATCTGCAAGTCCCAATAAAGCCCGGGCGTGGCCCGCCGAAAGAACTCCTGCTGCAACTTTCCTTTGAACCGTTGCAGGTAAATTTAATAAGCGCATTGTGTTAGTGATGTGAGGGCGAGACTTTCCTAGTTTCGTGGCAAGTTCATCATGTGTGTAATTAAAGTCGTTTAAAATTTGTGTGTATGCGGCGCCTTCTTCAAGCGGGTTAAGTTGACTACGGTGAATATTTTCAATCAGAGCTTCTCGTAATAATTCATTGTCCGAGGTCTGGCGAATGATGACGGGAATACTTGTAAGACCTGCAGCTTTTGATGCACGGAGTCTGCGCTCTCCCATAATTAGTTCATACTTGCCGGGAGCGATTTCACGTACAACAGGTGGTTGAAGAAGACCAACTTCCTTAATGGATTGAGTTAATTCATTGAGTGCATCTTCGTCAAAAACCGTACGGGGTTGTTTTGGGTTTGGTGAAATAGAACCAATCGGAACTTCATTTTGTTGAGCAACTTCAACTCCAGAAACAGAAAGTGATGTTGGAATTAGAGCATCGAGATTAGTGCCGAGTCCACCTTTTCTTACACTCATGCGCTCTCCCCTTTCTTGTAGTTGATGCTCACAACATTAGAATCAAATGGTTTTCCACGTTCTGCAATTTCTCTAGCCACTTGCAAATATGCGATAGCCCCGGGAGAACCTGGATCGTAAGTCATTACCGTTTGACCGTATGAAGGGGCTTCTGAAACTCTCACAGCGCGGGGAATTGGAATATCAATTAACTCTTGCGGAAAATGGGAGCGAACACTTGCCGCAACATCATTAGCTAACCGTGTTCGCCCGTCAAACATTGTTAAAATTATCGTTGAGAGCTTGAGATCTGCATTCAGGCGTTTTTTAACAACCCCATAGGTCTCTAATAATTGCGTGAGACCTTCTAGGGCGTAGTACTCGCATTGAATAGGGATAAGCAGTTCTTGGGCAGCTGCTAAAGCGTTTACTGTCAAAAGCCCCAAACTTGGTGGGCAATCAATAAAAATATAATCATAGGGTTGGTCCATTGCTGATTTAGTTTGAATAAGGTCGGTCAGCGCTTCCTTGAGTCGGAGTTCGCGGGCAACCATGGAGACTAAATTAATCTCTGCTTGCGCCAGTGCGGTGTTGGAAGAAATACATTCCAAACGAGGGAATCCTGCGACTTTTTGCACGACTGAATTGATGTTTGCGCTACCCATAAGAACTTCGTAGATGCCCTCATTGTTGTGATGTTCAATTCCTAAAGCGGTACTTGCGTTTCCTTGTGGGTCAAGGTCTACAACAAGAACATGCAACCCTCCCATAGCTAGGGCGGCTGCGATATTCACCGTTGTGGTGGTCTTTCCAACCCCACCTTTTTGATTAGAGACGGTGAAAATTCGAAGGTGGTCAGGTTTTGGCATGGGTTCTTTGAGGCGCCGAGTACCTATCACCACCTTAGGTGATGTTTCACGTGAATCTTCCATGAGCGCTAGTTAACCAGGCTTTCGCAGGGAAATAACACGGCCTTGAGGGAGGTCATCCATATCGATCTCATGGAATTGAGTTCCAGGTACGCGCATCGCCTCTTCTTGGGCACTTTCTCCTTTAATGGCGAGTAAAACGCCACCTGGTTTAAGTAAGTGGCGGGTAATAGTGATGAGTTTTTCCATGGGGGCAACTGCTCGGGCTGTGACTACTTCAGACTTTGTTTTAACGTCTTGGGCTCTTCCTCGAAAAACAGTGACATTATCGCTCTCTATTATCCCGAGCGCCTCGTTGAGGAAATCTACTCGTCGTTGTAGGGGCTCCACTAAAACAACCGTGAGGTCGGGTCTGGCTAGCGCTATAGGAATTCCTGGCAAACCGGCGCCTGAGCCAATATCTATTACTTTCACTCCCTTGGGAATGAGGGAGAGAACAGGTAGGCAGTTGAAAATATGGCGCTCCCATATAATGTCACCCTCTTTGGGGCCAATGAGTCCGCGTTCAATCCCTGCAGATGTGAGAAAGTCAGCGTAAGCGCCGATTTGCCTCTCGCGCCCAGGAAAATAGCGAGAAATTAAGGTTTCACGTGAAACCATTAAGTTAGTCGCGCCTCTTTAGGCTGGAAAGATGACGACGCAGCGATCTGGGTCTTCACCTTCGGATTCACTACTCAAACCTAATGTTTGGATTGTGTCATGAATAATCTTGCGCTCGAAGGCATTCATAGGGGCCAATTTGATGGACGTTTTTGTCGAGGTCGCTTCATCAGCGCTCTCTTTAGCCAACTGGCGAAGTTCGGTTTTACGGCCAGCACGGTATCCGTCTATATCTAACATGAGGCGGCTACGGTCACCGGTTGCTGTTTGGACAGCGAGGCGCGTTAACTCCTGAATGGCATCAAGGACTTCCCCATCACTGCCCACAAGGTGGCGTAATTTCCCGCCGACAATAGCGAGTGATGCACGGTCGTTTTCCACATCAATATCGATATCTCCATCGAGATCAGTGATATCTAGGAGGCCTTCAAGGTAATCCGCGGCGATGTCGCCTTCTTCCTCGAGTTTAGAGATGAGGGATCCTTCTGTTTTTTCAACAACTTTTTCCGTTGTGGTCTCTGTTTCACTCATAGCACTGCTCCTTTAGCCCGATTGTCGGGTTTGTGTGTTTATAAACCTATTTGGGTGTATTTATGATTTCTTTTTCTTCTTCTTTTTTTGTGGTTGTTGGCGTTGGCCTTTAACGTCAGTGGTGGGTGCTGGATTCTCTTCAGTGGAAAGTTCAGGGTTTGGCAGGGTCAGGCCACTCTTTTTTGCCCGTTTTTCTTGCAGCTCTATAAAAGCTGGAGATCCGGGGGTGGGGTTTCTTTTAATGACATAGAACTGTTGGCCCCATGTCCAAAGGTTGGTTGTTGACCAGTAAATCAAAACACCGATCGGAAAGTTAACTCCAGAGAGAGCAAAAATAACAGGGAACGCATACAACATGATTTTTTGTTGTTGCAACATCATGTTGTTACTGGAATCCATTTTTGGCATTCCTTTAACCATCAATTGACGTTGAGTTGTGAATGTTGTCAACGACATAAAAGCAATCAAAATAACGGTAACAATTTTAACTGTTGTATTTGAGGAGCCTAGGAAAGTTGCTGAAATTGGTGCTCCGAAGAAGGTTGCGTTGTGAGCACTCACTACATCCGCTTGGGTGAGAACACCATGTGCGACGGGTGGATTTTTTCCAATTCCGTTTAGAACTGTAAAGAGTGAAAAGAAAATTGGTGCTTGCGCCAAAATTGGGAAACAAGATGCGAGTGGATTTGTTTTATGCTCTTTATATAACTTCATCATCTCTTCGGATTGTTTTTGGCGGTCATCCTTATGTTTCTTTTGAATCTCTTTGAGGTGTGGTTGTAACGCTGTGAGAGCGCGTTGGCTTTTAATCTGCTTTACAAACAAAGGAATAAGAAGAATGCGGATGAGAATAACAAGGCCGATGATCGAAAGGCTCCATGAGACACCACTATTGGAAGAGAAGATCGGGGTAAGAAGTTTATGGATTGAGACAATAACCCAAGAAACAGCGATATATAAGGGTTTTAGGATGGTACTCATGGGTTTACGCCCTTAATTACTAGGTTGTCGTGGTTGTTAAAAATAGTTTTCTTTTCTGGTACGTAATCGACGCCGCCATGAGACCAAGGATTGCAACGCAATAATCGCCAGGCGGACATCAGTAACCCTTTTAACCCATACCGTGAAATAGCGGTGATTGCATATGCCGAACACGATGGGTAGTACTTACAACGAGGTGGAAACATTGGAGAGATCCATTTTTGATAGAGCCCTAGTATTTGTATGGCAAATTTTCTCATGTGGAGGCCATTGTTTTTTCAAGCAAAGATGTGATGGTCTTATCGAGATCAGTGATTAAAGTTTTATAGGAGGTGTTGGGAAGCACGCGAATAACAACCAGGCTTCCTGAGGGAATCTGGTTGAGGTGAGTAATCAACCCGTGTCTAATTTGTCGAGCGAGTTTATGGCGGCCAACCGAGCCGGCCACATTCTTGCTGATTACCAATCCACAGCGTGCCGGGTGGGTAGCTCCAGTTGAATATAAATAACCGACTAAGGATTTACTGGTAGCGCGGAAACCGGACTTTGTTGTGCGTGCGAAATCTTCAGGTGTAGTTAAACGTGCAGAACGAGGTAGCACGAGGTGTGATTACGCAGAGATGCGGGCGCGACCTTTAGCGCGACGGGCAGATAGAACAGCTCGTCCTGCGCGAGTTGCCATGCGGGCGCGAAATCCGTGCTTCTTTGCGCGACGGCGTACGTTCGGCTGGAAAGTGCGCTTTGTCATGAGAACTCCTTGAAGGTGCGGTAAAAGTTATAAGAGGGGAACAAGGAGGTAACGGTAGAGGTCTGGGGATAACTGGGTCAAACTCACTTTTCCTAAAAAATGCCATCTACGCTCAATGTCATCTCGCGTGATCTTTACTTGTGGATAACTACTTGCTTTTCTCGCCATTTCCCTCTATTTTTCAAGCCTCTCCACAGGGCCGGCGATAGACCGGCGGTAGTTAGAGGCTCAAGTAAGGGTTTAGACCACAGCCTGTGGAAAAACCTGTGGATAGTTTAAGGGGTTAAATATGGCTGTAGTCGAGACTGATTTAGCCGCCCTTTGGGCGCGGGTTATTGCCGATGTGGCGGTAGATGCCCCTCAACACAGGGCTTTTTTGGCCTTAACAAAACCTTTGGGTCTTATCCAGTCAGGCGGGTCTACTAACTTTTTGGTTGCAGCCCCCAATGTTTTTGCAAAAGATGTTCTTGAAACACGGTTGCGCGCCGTCGTGGGTGAAGTTCTTTCTCGCGAACTAGGAGAGAAAACTAATATCGCCGTCACTGTCGATGAAGGTTTAGATCTACCAAACCCTCCCGCCCCCGAAGTAGAAATTGAAATTATTCAACCAAAACATGGCACCGGTCGAGATGATCAACCCGCAGTAAAAACTTCAGAAGTTTCACAACTTAACCCTCGCTACATTTTTGAAACTTTTGTTATTGGCGCCTCTAATAGATTTGCTCATGCAGCAGCCGTGGCTGTGGCTGAAGCGCCTGCTAAAGCGTATAACCCATTATTTATTTACGGCGAATCAGGATTGGGTAAAACACATTTACTGCACGCTATCGGGGCTTACGCAAAAGAACTTTATAGCGGTGTACGTGTTCGATATGTCTCAAGCGAAGAGTTCACAAATGACTTTATTAACTCTATCCGCGATGATAAAGCCTCTGCTTTTCAGCGTAGATATCGCGATTTAGATGTTCTTTTGGTTGATGATATTCAATTCTTAGAGAACAAAGAACGCACCCAAGAAGAATTTTTTCATACATTCAACACTTTATATAACGCAAACAAACAGATAGTAATTTCTAGTGATAGGCCTCCTAAACAATTAACAACCTTGGAGGACCGTCTGCGTAGTCGTTTTGAATGGGGTTTAATCACAGACATTCAACCTCCGGAACTAGAAACTCGTATTGCCATCCTTCGTAAAAAGGCCGCTCAAGATAAACTCAATGCCTCCGATGAAGTTTTGGAATATATAGCGAGTAAAATCTCCACAAATATTCGTGAGCTTGAAGGTGCACTTATTCGAGTTACTGCTTTTGCTAGTTTGAACCGGCAAGGTGTCGATTTAAATCTTGCTGAGATTGTTTTAAAGGATCTAATTCCAAATGAAGCAACTCCAAACATCACTGGCGCAACGATCATGGCTCAAACGGCTGCTTATTTCAGTTTGACGATGGATGACCTTTGTGGCACCTCGAGATCTCGGGTTTTAGTCAATGCCCGCCAGATTGCGATGTATTTGTGTCGCGAACTCACTGAGTTATCTCTTCCTAAAATTGGGCAAATGTTTGGCGGGCGCGACCACACCACGGTTATGCACGCCGACCGGAAAATTCGGCAATTAATGGCTGAACGGCGATCCATTTATAACCAGGTCACTGAGTTAACAAACCGAATAAAACAACAAGCGAAGAATAATTAAGGTGGAAATGTCCGTTATAGGCTCTTTTACCCCCAGGTGGGGGAAAGGTGTGGATAACTATGGGGGAATTGGTGCACAAAGTGGTGGCTCCACAGAAACCATTTATGTATCTTTGAAAACAAATGTTCTTCTTCTTTCTTTATCCACAACTATTACAAAGTTATCCACACGATGAAAACGAGACACTCGGCTCTGGCTAGGGCTTTCTGTTTTTACCCACATTTAACGGCCTGGTTACTACTACTACTTATATCTATTAAAAGGTTGAGGGTGGAGAACTTTGTGAAAGACTTTCAAACAGGAGCCCTGCATTTGCCAGGCTCACAAGTATCTATGATTACGAGAGGTGCGGCGTGAAATTTACCGTCGAACAACACGCGTTAGCGGATGCAGTCCATTGGGTTTCACGAAGCCTTTCAACCCGCCCAATAATGACGGCTTTACTCGGAATAGTGATCGATGTGCAAAACAACGAAGTTCTCCTCTCGGGATCAGATCTAGAGACTTCAAGCAAAGCTAACTTCCCAGCTGATGTATCAATCACAGGGAAAGTTTTAGTACCTGGAAAATTACTAGCTGAAATATCGCGATCGCTGCCGTCAAAACCTGTGACAGTGGAACTCGATGGAACACGGGTGCTAGTCACAGCAGGGAGTGCGAAATTCACACTCCCCACCTTGTCACTTAATGATTACCCGTCTTTACCGGAATTACCTGAACCCACAGGAGTGATTGCAACAGATATTTTTTCCACCGCAGTAGCACAAGTAGCTGTAGCGGCTGGACGCGATGATTCACTACCAACCCTTACAGGTATACATATCGACATCAATCACGACACCATCACTTTAGCTGCAACAGACCGATACCGTTTGGCGGTCAGAGAATTACAATGGCAAGCGGCACAACCTAATGTTGAGACGACAGCGCTACTTCGAGCACGCACATTAGCGGAGGCGGCAAAATCACTAACAGGTGCAAAAAACGTTTCTATCTCGTTAGCACCAACTGCTTCACACGACAGGCTTGCAGGGTTTTCTGAAGAAAATAAATCGATGACATCCAGAATGCTCGATGGAACCTTCCCTCCCTTTAAACACTTGTTGCCTCAAGAAGTAACAACAACTGTGGTTGTAGAAGTAGCGCAATTCCTAGATTCAGTACGTCGTGTCGCTTTAGTAACAGACAAGACAGTACCTCTACGTTTATCTTTTTCTGGTTCAGCCTTAGAACTGGAAGCTGGAGCCGGCGAAGAAGCTCAAGCAACCGAAGCAATAGAAATTTTACTAACAGGGGAACCAATAACAATCGCTTTCAACCCAACATTCCTTATTGATGGACTTCAAGCGATCGGGACGCAGTTCGTTCAAATTTCATTCACTGGATCTAATAAACCAGCGATCTTGATGGGTAAAACCACACAGGATGGCGCAGCTATAGAAAACTATAAGTACCTACTTATGCCGATGCGCTACGCCTCGTAAATGAATGCATATCAACCAACTCTCTTTAACAAATTTTAGGTCCTACCCTCAGTTAGACCTTACATTTAAACCTGGTGTAACAACCTTTTTAGGAGATAACGGTTCAGGAAAGACTAATATCGCCGAGGCTATTATTTACCTAGCATTTCTTTCATCACACCGAGTTTCAAACAACCAACCTTTGATTACTTTAGGCAGCGATCAAGCAATTGTCCGAGCAGAAATAGAAAAAGATGGGCGCTTGCTACAGGTTGATTTAGAGATAAATGCGAATAAAGCAAACCGTGCCAAACTTAACCAAAACACAACACGAAGCCAAAAAGAAATACTAGGCGCTTGCCAGGTTATCTATTTTTCCCCTGAAGACCTAGATCTTGTACGTGGTGATCCATCAACTAGAAGAGACTTTCTAGACAAGTTACTTATTACAAGGAGCCCTCGTTTAGCAGGAGTAATTTCCGATTATGAGCGCGTAGTAAAACAAAGAAACGCTCTATTAAAAACGAGAACCTCACAGAATGCGTTAGCACCATGGAATGAACAACTGATATCACTAGGAGCGAAATTAGCCGCCGAGAGAATCTCTTTAGTTGAAGTATTAAACCCATGGGTTCAACAAAGCTACGCAAACCTTAATGAAGTTAAACCCACAGAGATCTATTATAAATCCTCCTCCGAAGGACTTTCTAAAAATTCAACACTTAATGAGGAGGTTTACGCCGCAAAAGTGATGGAGATGCAATACCAAGAGATTGAAAGAGGCTTGACATTATTTGGGCCCCACCGAGATGATTTACAACTTCAACTTGGTCCATTTCCTGCAAAAGGGTATGCAAGTCACGGCGAATCCTGGTCTATGGCAATATCTCTAAGGCTAGGCTCATTCAACCTCTTGAAAAATGAAGGCGCAGAACCAATACTTATCCTTGATGATATTTTCGCAGAACTCGATAACTCCCGCCGCCAACAATTGATCCACGCAACAGAAATAGCCGAGCAAACAATTATTACTGCGGCTGTATCTAGTGATCTTCCTCGAGATCTCCAAGGAGAGAGAAGATTTGTTGAACCAGGACGAGTGACAGAAAGGAGTGAGTGATGGCAAAAAAAGATTTAGCGTTAGATTTGTTTCACTCTTTCCAAACACATAAAAGAAAACCAAAAAAACAAATTAAAGAAAGCACTCAAACCGCTACCGACCCCCAACCTTTAAGTGATGTGTTATCAAAATTAATTCATGACCGTCAATGGAAGACGGGAATCGCCGAAGGAACCCTCTTCTCGTCATGGGCTTCTATAGTTGGGGAACAAATCTCCCAACACACAACACCAATCTCCCTTCTTGATGGAGTCCTAACAATCCGGACTTCATCAACGGCTTGGTCCACACAACTTCAACTCGTGGCACCTGATGTCTTACAAAGCATCCAACACAGCGCCCCGGGAGCTTTGGTTGACTCCCTCAACATCTTGGGCCCAGACGGCCCAAACTGGAAACATGGCCGCCGGTCAATAAAAGGCGCCCAAGGACCCCGAGATACCTACACCTAATAAAGGACCCTTTCCGGTGTTTTCTTAATAGGAACCCTCACCTCTGGTGAGTTCGTGCCCCTATGCCCACCCCTAAGGCTTACCTGCGCTACACGGATATTAATTTCACGGTAGGATTCAGGGGTGCTAAAAGGGAAAATATCCCTAGCGGGCCACTAGAGCCATTTTCCCAATATTGGGTTCATCTGGCTTTCACGGCCAGAATTCTTCACTTTGAGCGTAAAAGGAGCGTTGTGCCAAACAAAACGAACACCTACAACGCCAGTTCGATCACCGTCCTAGAAGGCTTAGCGGCGGTGCGTAAACGTCCAGGTATGTATATCGGCTCCACCGGTGAGCGCGGTCTTCACCACCTGGTCTATGAAGTTGTGGATAACGCCGTGGATGAGGCCTTGGCTGGCTACTGCACAGATATCAATGTCACTCTGATGCCTGATGGCAGCCTTAAATGTGTAGACAATGGTCGTGGAATCCCTGTGGATATGCACCCAATCGAAAAAAAACCTGCACTCGAAATTGTTATGACTGTTCTTCACGCCGGCGGAAAATTTGGTGATGGTGGGTACTCGGTATCCGGTGGGCTTCACGGCGTAGGTATTTCTGTAGTAAACGCTCTAAGTTCTGATTTATCAGTAATAGTTCAACGAGACGGATTTTTTTGGTCCCAAGATTACAAACTAGGAGTTCCCACTGCCGAGGTGGCTAAAGGTGAACCATCAACTTCAAACGGCACGACAGTTCAATTCTGGCCATCGAAAGAAATTTTCGAAACCACCGATTTCTCTTTTGAAATACTTTCCACACGCTTTCGTGAAATGGCATTCCTTAATCAAGGCTTAACAATCACTTTGAAAGATGAGCGCGCAGGACACGTAGATGAGAAGGGTGAACAACTTGATGTTCGCTATCACTACGAAGGGGGCATCACTGATTTCGTTCGCCATCTAAACCTCACACGCGGAGAGACTCACAAATCCATAATTGCTTTTTCAGCTACAGACGAAAAACAACGCATGTCGTTGGAAATCTCTATGCAATGGAATGCAGGATTTTCTGAATCTGTTTACACTTTTGCGAACACAATTAACACTCAAGAAGGTGGAACCCATGAAGAAGGTTTCCGTACAGCCTTAACTTCCATCGTAAATAAATTTGGTGAAGAGTGGGGTTTTATCCGCAAGAAAGAAGACAGGCTTACCGGTGAAGATGTTCGCGAAGGTTTAACGGCAATTCTTTCCATTAAATTGGCAGAACCTCAATTTGAAGGTCAAACTAAAACAAAATTGGGAAACACAGAAGCAAAATCTTTTGTTCAAAAAGTTGTCAATGAAGAATTTACAACGTGGTTGCAAAAAAACCCTGCTGAAGGCAAAGACATCGTACGTAAATCTATTGATGCAGCAGCAGCACGTGTGGCAGCTCGAAAAGCGCGAGATCTTTCCCGTAACCGGAAAGGTTTACTTGAAGGCAGGGGAATGCCTGGAAAGCTTGCGGACTGCCAATGGACAGAACCAGAAAAATGCGAGCTCTACATTGTCGAAGGTGACTCCGCAGGTGGTTCAACAAAGGGTGGCCGTGATTCCCGATACCAAGCAGTACTCCCGATCCGAGGGAAAATTCTAAATGTTGAGAAGGCGCGCATTGATCGAGTTCTTCAAAACAATGAAGTCCAAGCGCTAATAACAGCACTAGGCACTGGTGTACACGATGAATTTGATATTGCAAAACTGCGCTACCACAAGATTATTTTGATGGCCGATGCTGATGTCGACGGTCAACATATCCGAACACTTTTACTCACACTCTTGTTTAGATTTATGCGCCCTCTCATTGAACAAGGATTTGTTTATTTGGCACAACCACCTCTTTACAAACTTAAATGGGGTGGAAAAGAACCAGTTCAATACGCGTTCTCAGACCGCGAACGAGACGGTTTTATTAAAATTGGAGTAGAAGCAGGCAAGCGCTTACCCAAAGAAGACGGAATCCAGCGATTTAAAGGTCTTGGAGAAATGCCCGCGAAGGAATTGTGGGATACAACGATGGACCCTCAGCACCGGGTTCTCATTCATGTAAGTCTTGATGATGCGGCTGCGGCAGATGATCTCTTCTCGGTTCTTATGGGCGAAGATGTTGAACTGCGCAGACAATTTATTCAACGTAATGCCAAAGATGTTCGCTTCCTAGATATTTAATGTGATTCAGAAATCCAAAGGACGGTAATGGACGAGATACGCAAAGACTTCGATCGCATCGAAGTTGTCGACCTCCAAGTGGAGATGGCGCGCTCTTATCTTGATTATGCAATGAGTGTCATTGTTGGTCGCGCTCTTCCAGATGTCCGCGATGGATTAAAACCTGTTCACCGCAGAGTTTTGTTTGCGATGTACGATGGTGGATATCGTCCAGATAAGGGTTACTACAAATCATCGCGTATCGTCGGTGACGTTATGGGTAAATATCACCCACATGGAGACACGGCGATTTATGACACAGTTGTTCGATTAGCTCAAACTTGGTCCTTGCGTTACCCGCTCGTAGACGGAAACGGTAACTTCGGTTCACCTGGAAATGATCCAGCCGCTGCAATGCGTTACACCGAAGCACGACTCTCTCCTATGGCTATGGAGATGATGCGTGACATCGATGAGAACACTGTTAACTACAGCCCCAATTATGATGGGCGATCTGAAGAACCTGATGTTCTTCCAAGTCGCTTCCCAAATCTCCTTGTCAATGGAAGCGCTGGCATTGCTGTCGGTATGGCTACCAATATTCCACCGCATAACTTGCGAGAAATTGCTGAAGGTGTTGATTGGGCGCTTGCTAACCCAGAAGCAAAATCAGATGAACTTTTATCTCAACTGTTAAAAATTGTTAAAGGTCCAGATTTCCCTACTCGTGGACTTATTGTTGGCCGCACCGGTATAGAAGATGCTTACCGAACCGGGCGTGGGTCGATAACCATGCGCGCCGTGGTCTCTGTAGAGGAAATCAATAAACGCACGTGTTTAGTTGTGACCGAACTGCCTTATCAAGTAAACCCAGATAATTTGGCTTTGAAAATTGCCGAGCTTGTAAAAGATGGCAAAATCAAAGGCATTGCTGATGTTCGCGATGAAGGAAATGAACGCTTAGGGCAGCGTTTAGTTGTGGTCCTACGAAATGATGCCATTCCAAAAGTTGTACTCAATAACCTCTACAAACAAACACAACTCCAAGACACCTTCGGAGCGAACATGCTTGCCCTTGTTGATGGGGTTCCTCGCACTCTGCGATTAGATGAGTTTGTTCGTTATTACATCGATCACCAAGTAGAGGTCATTGTTCGGCGCACACAATATCGTTTGACAGAGAAAGAGCGCCGAGCTCATATTTTGCGCGGCTACCTCAAGGCACTCGATGCACTCGATGCCGTAATTGCTTTGATTCGAGCAAGTACAACACCTGAAGAAGCGCGTACGGGATTGATGAAATTACTTGATGTAGATGAAATTCAAGCCAATGCTATTTTGGACATGCAGCTACGTCGCATCGCAGCTCTTGAGCGCCAAAAAATCAATGATGAGTACGACGGCCTTATGGCTGACATTGTTGAACTGACAGCGATCCTTGCCAGCCCTGAAAAACAGCGCGAAATAATTAAAACAGAACTCTCAGACCTAGTCGCTAAATACGGTGACGAGCGCCGTACGCAGATTATTGCTAGCGAAGGTGATTTCTCTGCAGAGGATCTCATCCCAGACCAAGAAGCTGTTGTCACTATTACACACAGTGGTTATTCAAAACGGACAAAGGCTGATCTCTACCGATCACAAAAACGTGGAGGAAAAGGCGTTAAAGGCGCAATGCTTAAACAAGATGATGTCGTAGATCATTTCTTTGTGGCTTCAACACATGACTGGTTATTGTTCTTTACAAACCAAGGCCGTGTTTATCGCGCGAAAGTTCATGAACTTCCAGACGCGGGTCGAGATGCGCGAGGCCAACATGTCGCCAATCTTTTAGCGTTTAAACCAGAGGAACATATCGCTCAAGTCTTATCCATTAAGAACTATGAAGCTGCTCCTTATTTAGTTCTAGCAACCAAAAATGGTTTAGTGAAGAAAACCCCTTTGAGTGAATACGATTCACCAAGAGCGGGTGGACTTATAGCAATAACTTTAAAGAATGAAGACGAAGTAGTGAGCGCAACGCTTGTAGATGGCAAAGACGAACTTTTGCTTGTTTCTAGAAAAGGTATGGCTATGCGTTTCACCGCTGACGACGAATCGTTGCGTCCAATGGGTAGATCCACGAGCGGTGTTATCGGGATGAAATTCCGCGCCGGCGATGAACTCCTCACTATGGCCCGGATCAATTCTCAAGATTCCAATCTTTTAGTCTTCACTGCCACCGATGGTGGTTATGGCAAGAAGACACCACTCGAGGAATACCGCCTACAAGGTCGCGGTGGTATCGGGATTAAAGCCGCCAAGATCGACGAGGATTCTCGAGGGGTACTTGTTAGCGCCTTGGTTTTGAGTGATGATGATGAGGTTTTAGCGATTACATCTGCTGGTACTGTTATGCGCACTCCAGCCGCTGAAGTACGCCAAACCGGGCGTGATTCAATGGGGGTACGGCTAGTCAACCTCAGTGATGGGGTCGTCGTTGTTTCAGTCACTAAAAGCGCGGAGGTGGATTCAGCTGTAGAAAGCTGAGCATAAATTCTCGTTTTGGGTCTAACTCAACTTACCTGTAGCCTTACGCAGGTTTTCGGGGCCTTTAGCTCAGCCTGGTTAGAGCGCTTCCCTGATAAGGAAGAGGTCGGAGGTTCAAGTCCTCCAAGGCCCAC
>Ga0194037_1000567_pt1 | contig 28409 bp, 26 predicted proteins | sample JunL306m_MetaG_FD_148653 | JGI IMG/M metagenome (GOLD analysis project Ga0194037, IMG submission 148653) | Anoxic zone freshwater microbial communities from boreal shield lake in IISD Experimental Lakes Area, Ontario, Canada - Jun2016-L304-6m | ecosystem: Environmental > Aquatic > Freshwater >...
TAAAGAATAACATGCAGGTTTACAGACCTTTTTGTGTCAGGCTATTCAAGAGAACGCATTTTGAAACAACCTGGAGGAACGCGAGAAAAAAGAATCAGGGGGCTAGGGTAGAGGGCACGACGTTACAACAGATCAAACTGACGGAAGAGCTTATCATCTTCGCGCAGCAGCATCCGCAGGGCCGTCGGCGCCGTATACCAGACTGTAATTCCTTCATCCTGGATAAGGCGAAACCACGCCTCGGCGTCATAGTTGCCACCATAGTGAACCTGGGTTACGCCATGGCTCCAGGGACCAATTATTCCATACGACGTTCCGGTCACCCACCCCTGATCCGCCGTACACCAGAAGATGTCATCCTCGGTTAGGCCAAACACGTCTGAAGTCGTCGCATGCTGGTGGAGAATGCTGTTGTGGCGGTGCAGCACCCCCTTGGGTTTGCCGGTGGAGCCGGAGGTATAGTGCAGCAATGAAGGAGCATCAGAGGAGGTGAGTGGGGTGTTGAATTTAGAAGAGGCATCACGTGTCAGCCTGTTGTAACTCAAGATATCCGGTGATTGATGCTCGTCTATATCGACGACGATCAGATACTTCAGCGCCGGGAGTTCCCCTCTGATCCGCTGGATCTTCTTCAAAAAGCTTTTCTTGGTAACAAGCACTTTTGCGCCGGCATCACCCAACCGGTCAAGCAGGGCATCATCACCAAAGTTGGCAAACAGGGTCCCGGTAATCAACTGCATCTTCAGAGAACCAAGGACAGCGAAGAACTGTTCGGGCAATTTGGGAAGGAAGGTAAACAGAACATCACTCTGAGCGAGACCAAGCGAGACAAGAACATTGGCAAAGCGGTTGCTTTCAGCGTCCAGATCGGAAAAACAATAATCCCTGCATTCGCCATGTGCAGGGACCCAACGCATGGCAACCTTATTGCCTCTGCCCATGTCACACTGCTTGCTGGTGCAGATGTGGGCGATGTTGTACTGGTTACGAATAACAAGTTCTGTTTTGGTTTGCATGGATGCACCTCCTATTTAGCTAAAACTTTTTTCTTTAGCCTCTGGATTACTGCAATTCCTCTGGATTTAACGTCAAAAACAAAGGCTCAGGTCAAACTCAAGGGATCAAAGAGAGTCAGATTGTCAATCCATTCAAAATCAGAGGTATTGCGGGTAGCAAGAAGGACTCCATATTCAATTGCTGTTGCAGCTATAAGTGAATCACCCAAGCTCATTTTCCGTCGTTGTCTCAAGTTGATTGCAATTTCATATGTGTGGATAGAGGGGTAACGAATAGTTAGGCAAGAAAACAATCTCAACAATCCAGTTTTGTGTTCTGCTGTAAGACGATGATACCCGAGTGTTTCAATTTTACTGATAACTGAAACAGAAGGAAGCTGATCTAATATCCAGTCCATAAGTCGCTGATGATCTGGCAATAACGCATAAATGAGTATGTTGCTGTCTATAAGCATTTTAGAACTCTCGTCCAGGCAAGTGACGCTCAACTCTTGTGTCACGCTGCCAATTCTCAGGATTTTCAATCTCGCTGAACACATTCGACTGCTGTAAAAAAATCATTGCCTCACGTAGTTTGGCACGCCTCTCATTTACGGTGAAATGTGCGACGTTTAAATCAGTTTTCTGTTGTAGAAACAGGACGAAATCAAGGACTTCCGATTGAACCGGTTCTGGAAACTGTTCCACATGATGAAATATAATCTCAGCAGTATTCATTTAACACCTCCACAAAATTTGCAAGCTCTTTGATAACCGGAGCCATTTTAAAAGCTTCTGGTCTTGTCCCAATAACTGTATATTTTAATCATAAACATTCTCCAAAGACATCATTCCAAAATATTCAAGCAACAAATTTGACCTAATCCAGAATCAGCCATTGAAAATATCTCGTCATATTGTTTCCTCAATTCTGTTTTTAATAACTTTGGCCGAGTTACCCACGGCTATCCACCACGATCAGATACTTTAAAGCCGGAAGTTGCAGCCGGATTCGTTCAATCTTTTTTAGAAAGCTTTTCTTACCTTAGCCCCTGCATCACCCAACCGGTCAAGCAGCGCATCATCATTGCCTCTGCCCATGTCACACTGCTTGCTGGTGCAGATGTGGGCGATGTTGTACTGGTTATGAATAACGAGTTCTGATTTGGTTTGCATGGATGTCCTCAAATAAAAAGAGTTGGCAACGCGACATTCAAAGAAAATCTGATGGTTCGGGAGGAGAGGCAGGAGATTTTGCAAGTATCGCCATTATTTCATCTTTTTGGATTGTTGCCCTCATTTTTTTAAGGGCAGCATAATAGCCAGCACTCTTCCAGAAATCAAAATCCATATCATCCCGGACAACGACACCCAACCGCATAAAGTCGGCAACTGCCTGTTCACCGCAATCAACACCAGCCGCTCGTGTGAAATCATAATAAAGCTCGCAAAGATTCGCAGCATGCATCATGAAGGCATTCCCAGCTCCTGATGTTTACGAATATTGAATTCCTCACTCGAAGTGGGTACAGATGCATATTTACCCATAACAGTATCCAGAAGCGCAAGACGCTTGGCATTGGAAACAATATCTGGCAGTTCCTCCGACGTCTGCAGGACGAACGGCAACCTCTTACGGTTTCTAACAACACTGAAAAAACCCTTAATTGCTTCAGAAGTAGAAAGACCGAGCTGCTTGAAGACAGCTTCAGCATCATTTTTCAATTGCCCGTCTATTCGCATACTGATTGTTGCGTTTTTTGGCATGGTCGAACCTCCACTGTATTTTTTTCAATAGAACACCCTCTAGGTTGTGTTCCGCAGGTTCGAGCCATTCCAGAGTATATCTGCTGTTAGCCGATTTCAACTTTCTCTATAATGATTTTTTTCGTGCTTTTCGTGGTCAAGCCAAACGTTTCTTTTTGCATTAGACTTTCCCTGTGCCCCTGTGTGAGATCGAATTGCCTACATCCCTACCACGGCAAACCAACCGCCCTGCGAAGCATAACGAGAACATCATCAATATCAAGCTTGCCGTCAGGCTTTGGCTGATGGGTTGTCATATCAATAGGCGCCACGTCAGATCGGATAAATTGTTCCGGTGTGGGGATAACAAGGCCAAGGACATAATTGAGGGAGAGCAGGGCATCGTTCACTGTGACAACTCCATCACTGTTGGCGGCACCGACATTGACCCTGGTGATGGAAGTTGAAGCGGAGGCGATGTTGCCGACGGAATCGGTTGCCGTGACGATGATGCTGTTATTGCCAACAATCAGATTTGTAACCGCAAAAGCCCAGTTGGTTCCGGTAATCGTAGCGGAAGCAGGTGCCGCAGATCCGACGGTTACCTTTACAGTAGTGCCGGGAAGATTGCTGGTAACCGTACCGGTGAGTGTCTGAAAAGTCAGTATGATTGGGCTGGTAATGGGATTAATGGCAATGGTCGGAGGTGGCTGGGTGGCTGACGGTGGTTGTACAGATGGCGGTGGTTGTACAGGCGGTGGTGTAGGGGTAATGGAAGGAGTTTGATCGACGACTATAGTCGCCGATGCTGTTGATATATTTCCCGCAGTATCCTGAGCCGCTACGGTTATGCTGTTAGTTCCGATCAAAAGCCCGGACAGGGCAAAGCTCCACGTACCGCCACTGATTGTCGCCGGAGCGGGAGTGCCGGAACCGAGCTTTACCGTTACGGAAGCAACCCCGATATTGTCATTTACTGTTCCGCTCAGGTTCTGGCTGGTCTGGCTGGATGGGCTTGTAACCGGATTGATGGTGACAGTTGGTGGAGCCAAATCGACAACAACCGTAGCCGATGCGGTTGAGGAGTTGCCTGCAGAGTCCAGGGCAGTGATAGCGATTATGTTAGTACCGGCTGTGAGACCGGTCAGAGCATAGCTCCAAGTGTTGCCGGTTATGGTCGCTGCCGCAGCGGCGCCGGAACCTGCTTTTACCATTACTGAAGCTGTAGCCAGATTGTCACTTACTGTTCCGCTCAGGTTCTGGCCGGTCTGGTTCGTCGGGCTGGTGACAGGGTTGATGATAATGGTTGGAGGAGTCAAGTCAACGACTATTGTGGTCAAAGCGGTTGATGAATTGCCGGCTGTATCCTGAGCGGAAACAGTGATGGTGTTGGAACCGGCCACGAGACCGGAGAGTTGATAACTCCAGGCAGTGCCAGTGATTGTCGCCGGAGCGGCAGGGCCCGAAGCGGTTTTCACGACTACTGAAGCCACTCCGATATTGTCTTTTACTGTTCCGTTCAACGTCTGGCCGGTCTGATTGGTCGGGCTGGTGACAGGATTGATGGTGATGGTTGGGGGAGTCAGATCGACAACAACTATTGTTGCCAATACAGTTGATGTGTTGCCTGCTGTATCCTGTGCCGTCACGACGATGCTGTTCGTTCCGACTGTGAGATCGGAAAGGGTAAAACTCCAGGTTGTGCCGTTGATTGTAGCTGAGCCGGCGGTACCGGAGCTGACTTTTACCGTTACAGAGGCAACCGATTGATTGTCACTTACGGTTCCACTTAGTTTCTGGTTGGTTAGGCTTGTCGGGCTGGTGACTGGAGAAATTGTAAGGGTGGGGGGAATCGATTCAAATACAGTGACAATATTGGAAAAATAACTTTCGTAACCATCAATGTTATAAGCAGTGACTGTAAAATAGTAGGTCAGACCAGGATCCAGACCGGTAAGCGTGGTCGTAGTCCGGTTCCCGACATTGATGGGAGAAGCGCCTTGATCAGCTCCGATTCCATTAAAGGGAAAATCCGGCGAATCTTGTTTATAATATATTTTATAACCAGCCAGATCTGCTTCAGAATTGGGATCCCATTGGAAAGAAACGTCGATAGCGTAGCAAAAAACTGCTGACAAACAGTTAAGTAGAAGGCAGATTGGCAGTAACAAGCGAAATTTCATAGATGTTGACTCCCCAATGCCAAAGATGTTAAGGAAACAGCGGATTAGGTAAGATACAGGCTAATTCCTTCATCACTTTACCACTCTAAACCCACTGGGCGATTTACTAAACCATCACTACCGAGTTATCGCACTGCCATAAAGCGCAAACCACTCCGAAAGCATCAGGAGACGCCAGATCAGTGGACTGGAATCTGTACCCGCTTCGCCATGTTGAAGCAGAATTTGATCTATGGCTGCCATATTAAAAAGAGCAAGCTCTTTCAGTGGTCCGTGCATGATCCGCTCACGGGTAAATCCCGCTAGATCTCTTTTAAACCATTTCTTCAGCGGCACACTGAACCCCATCTTTGGGCGTTGAAAAAAACCTTCCGGTACAAGATCACGGGCCATATCCCGGAGAATATACTTTGATTCACCGTTATTCAGTTTGTATGACGAAGGTAGCCTGGCAACAAATTCCATAAGTTCATGGTCGAGCAACGGAGAACGACCTTCCAGAGCGTGCGCCATACTCATCCGATCGACCTTGACCAAAAGCTCTTCCGGGAGATACGTTTGACTGTCAGTGGCCAGCATCCGATCGAGAAGGCCTTCAGATTCGACATTCTCGAATTGCTCTTCAAGATACTGCTCCGCTGTTTGCACAAGGCGGCGGGAAAACTCTTCATGATATAACGTACGACGGGTTTCAGGCCGTATCTCGCATCTCAGGTCTGCAAAGAGGGCGGCATCACTCTTCCCCAGCAGTTCAGTCAGGCGGGATATTTTCCTGAAAATTGAACCATATGGGCGTTTGCCGATCAGATGGTAGGCAAGTCGAGCCATCGACTCGGGAATTACCTGCTTCAAACGATATAGTGACGCGCCCGTCTGGTACCAGTTATACCCAGCAAACAGTTCATCACCTCCGTCACCATTCAGAGCAACCGTTACATGCTTCTTGGTCATCTCCGAAAGATACCAGGTCGGCAATGCTGACGAGTCTGCAAACGGTTCTCCAAAATGCCTGACAAGAGAGGGAATGACCTCCACAGCATCGGGAGAAACCATAAATTCCTGGTGTTCGGTAGCATAATGTTTCGCGAGACGTGCCGCATAAGGTGTTTCATTGTATTCATTTTCAGAGAAACCGATTGAAAAAGTCTTGACTGGCGTTGAAGACAGCCGGGCCATCATGGCTACAATGATGCTGGAATCAACACCCCCGCTAAGAAAACAGCCCAAAGGGACGTCACTTATCAAACGGATACGGGTTGCACCTTCCAACCGCGCCATCAGTTCAGTCCGGGCTTCTTCATAACTGAGAACGAGTTTTGGCTTATAGGAGATATTCCAGTACCGCTTCGTCCTCAGACCCTGTCTGCCATACTCCAGTAAATGTGCAGCAGGAAGCTTTTTAATACCATTGACAATCGTGTGAGGGCTGGGAATATAGGAATGGACCATGTACAGGTCAAGCGCCTGGTAGTCAAGAGAGCGATCGTAGCCGTCAATTCCGTAGAGCGCCTGAATCTCGGAAGCAAAATAAAGACCATTGGGAGTTTCGGTGTAATAGAATGGCTTTTTCCCAATTCGATCGCGAGCGGCAAACAGGATTTGTCTTTTATCGTCCCAGATGGCAAACGCAAACATGCCCCGCAACTTTTCAAGGCAACCGGTGCCATATTCTTCGTAAAGATGGATGATAGTCTCTGTGTCGGTAGAGGAATGAAACGTATGCCCTCGCCGGACAAGATCGTCCCTCAAAGAGTGGAAATTATATATCTCGCCATTGAAAGAGATCCAGACTGTTCCGTCCTCATTGCACATCGGCTGGTGACCGTCCGGTGAAAGGTCGATAATGCTCAAGCGCCGCTGACCGAGTACCGCCGGACCACGTCGCATTACCCCTTCGTCATCGGGGCCGCGGTGGGCAAAAGCTGCCAGCATCCTTTTTACAGATATTTCATCCGGGTCGTTTGTGAAGGAAATTTGTCCCGCTATACCGCACATAATAGTAACACTCGAATATCAATTGTTCTGACTTTATGGTTTGTACTTGAGATATAAATCGAGATAAGTATTCATGCTATCGACACTGTTATAACTGTTTTCGATTATCTGGCGAGAGCGTTTCCCGAATGACATCCTGGCATTCGGGTCATCCAACAGGTCTATCAGATATGATGCCAGTTTGCCGATATCGTCAGGTTCTATCAGAAATCCGTTCTCTCCCTGGAAAATCACAGAGCTGATGCTGCCGACATCAGAGGCAATAACCGGCTTACCGCATGACATCGCTTCAAGCAGGGAAATAGGCAAACCCTCCCTGCGGGATGGGAGCGTAAAAACATCAAAAAGCCCCACAATATCAGCAATGTCGAAGCGGGGCCCCAAAAAGCGGACATTCTGCTGCACGTTCAATACCCTGGCCAAGGCCTCAAGCGTTGTGCGCTGACTACCGTCACCAACAATTACCAAAGCTGCGTCAGGGCGCTGCCTGGACAATTCGGCAAATGCTTTAAGCAGAGTCTCGATATTCTTTTCAGGTTCCAATCTCGCCACAATCCCAATCACGAAACTGCTGTCATTGATGCCGATACTTTGCCTGGATAGTTGGCTTTTACCTGAAAACTTCTCAATATCTATGCCATTTGTGATGGTGTGTAGCTTGTCCCTGCTCACCTTTACTGTTTCTGCAAGAAAATCGGTTACCTCTGCACTTACACTTGTTACCGCGCAACAAAAATGGCTCAGATATCTGAGTATTACCGTTTTTTTGCCTAACAGGGAATAATACTCATGCTCCGTGTGAATTATCCGGGCACCGCAGAGGATCGCCGGCACAACTGCATAAATCAGTTCATATACGTGATGGGTATGGACGATATCCGGGCGTTGTTGTCTGAAAAAACGGAACATCCGCAAGAAAGCATCAACCTTTGAACCGCTGCTCCTTGAAAGCCAGATATTGGGGATTCCCTCTTGCTCAAGAACCGGTTCGAGCGGTCCTCCATATTCAATCGCGCAAAGGCTGCTTTTCCAGCCCTGTTTTTTCATGAACATTGCGATATTGAGTCCGAGTACTTCAGAGCCGCCGATTGAAAATGAGTATATGACTTGAGTTATTGAAGGCATTCACTACTTCCGTATACCCTGTTAAGATTATTTAGCCAGTTCTGAATAAATATTCTCAATTTTTTTTACACGTGATTGTGGGGAGAAATTCGCGACTAGATGCTGTTTCCCTTGTTCTATTACATGGCATCGCAACTCTGCGTCTGTTAATAATTTCAGTATGGCCGCCTGCATCAATTCAGTGGCCTCAGATGGGACAAGCAGACCTGTTTTCCCATCAATTATCACTTCTGATGTGCCGCCAACATCCGTAGCTACTACCGGCACACCGAAATGTAAAGCCTCAAGCGCTACATTTGGCAACCCTTCACTTCTGGATGGGATCACCATCAGGTCCAGTATCGGATAAAATGTTGCAATATTTTGCTGATATCCGGCAAATATCACCCTATCGCTGATCTGCTGTGCCAGGCAATAATCACGCAATTCATTTTCTAGTATTCCCTCCCCAATAAGAATTGCTTTTACCGGCAAACAGGATTGAGTCAACAACTTGAGCGCCTTAAGGAAAACATCGACACCTTTCTCAGAACTAAAACGACCGATCACCCCGATCAGTTTTTCATCAGGCGAAACGCCGAATTTTTCGCGTAAATCCACTCCGGCAAAAGACGTTGTAAATTGTTCCGGGTCGAAGGAATTCCGTATGACGATTGTTTTTTCGGCAGGTAGCCCGCGCGAAACCAGTCGATTGCGCATTTCATGGGAAACAGTAATTATCCTGTCAGCCTGTTTAGCAAGCTTGAATTCCAATGCATGATATAATCTCACCTTTACATTCTCAGTTGTGTGCCCGTGTAAAAAAGCCACCCATGGTACCTTGACAAAAAAACGGGCAAAAAAGGCAATAAAAGCGGATTTATAGCCATGGGTCTGAATGATATCGAAATGCTTGTCATGTATCAGGCTGCTCACAGCCTTGATCGGTGCTGGATCAACTATTGAACTTTGAGGCAATTTTTCAAATGGAATGCCGAGATTTTCTATCCCACATATAAATTCTGATTTACAAGAAGCAGTAACGGTACTTGCGATGCTGATTTTGAACCTAGTACTGTCGATAAGCTTTATGAGCTGAAACAACTGTCTTGCAGGTCCGCTGATGCGGTCTGTGAACATGATAACCAGAATACGAACCATATCCAAGTTAGACGATTTATCTGATTTATCGGTAGAATTCATAATATCCAAATCGTTACTTGACAATTTTTTGCAAATTCACAGGAACATTTGGTCTATTAGAATAAACATCCGGCAGATCCCCAGGTATGGTAGTATATTGAATTGGATTCCTCATCGTCAAAGGTCCGTAGTTGGTAAGTGATGATTGTTTCATCATCCACGGTGCATCTTGCCCCCATCCATAATACTGCCCATAATATTTCCATAACCAATTCATTAATAACGGCGCTGCGTTTGCCGTATTGATTACGCGGTCGTACCAAGTGGAATACAGTGCGCCGTTTACTGTAGCATCGCCTTTTGTCTTGATAACAAAAGCAATCAAACGTGCATACTCAGGCAGCTCAAATGGCATAGCATCATTGCCGCCACCACAGGTACTTGATGCTCCAGTATCGACAGGATTCTCAAGCGAATAGGGCTTGACGTATGAGTGTGTACCCCATGTTGGGTCAGTCCATTTGTAGTAGACATCCCCTGGTGCTTTCGGCCTTATATTAGTCAAAATAATATCTACTTGTTTCTGGATTATGTCAGGGATACGTGGGTCTCTGTAGAAATACAGATAGGTATCTATCAGGAAATGAGACGGGAAAATAAGTTGAAAAATCGGAATACATGACGAATCTCCAGTCGATGTTAAACCCCGTGGGCTGTTCGGGCGGACCCCTGCAACCAGACCTTCACGGTAGTCGGTTATCTGAGGTTCCATTGCAGTTGCACTTATACCGCCTGATATAGTAAGTGAACCTGTGGTAAACGATCCACCACTAATATTATTCACCATTAAGTAACCTTCCGATGGCATGGCACTACCAGCAAACACCTGTTCATCATGCATCGAATTATAAGTCCTACCATAGTGGGTCGCAGGGTAAACTCCCAGCAATGTTGCTGTTACACCGCCATGTGAAATCGTTCCTCCTGCGGCGGGAACAGTGCCACTCCCGCTATTAAAATGAATCCACTTAAAATCCCATTTCCAATTATTAAGGGCATCAATAGTCCAAGTAATCTGATTGGTCCAGTTATACACCCTGCCATCAAACCACTGTCCATTCACGGGAATGGTAGCATCAATCATCAGTGCTGCCAGCAACGCCCCATACTTTGTCGCGTAGTTGAAGCGGGGAGTATCCCACTCCTGATATTTCTCTAAGTTGGCATATGCATCAGATTGAGAAGTAATCATATTCTGCTGGAACTGTGCAAGAACCGCTACAATCCCCCAGAAATCCCTGTAACCTGTTAGCAGATACATCTGAGCATAGCTAAGTGTCTTGGCAAAGTCCCACTCAGATGGCATACCACATAGTTGACCGCCACTACGTCCGTCAGAGTTGACGACTGTGACAATATCTCTGCATGATGGGGATTGAACGGTGGTGTCGGGAGTGTTTTCCGGGAGCCAGTGTAAAATATATTCAACTGCTTTTTTCTGGTACTTCACGTCCCCTGATCTTGCCCATAATGAAATTATTGAACTAACATTCTCATAATTTGCCGTGCCTCCAACCTCGTTAATTGTAGGAAAAGAAGAAAGCCAGTCAAACCTGTTTATTGCCATTGAAGAGTAGAAAGCTTCTTCAGTGGTAGTTCCAGAACCCGTAGGCAAAAGACCGCGCAGTGTAATACCGGTAATGACCAGATAATTTTTGTCAGATGGTACTATCACGTTGTTGTTGGTGACTATTGCAAGTGTTGGTCTTGTATAGGCAGGATCAGGATATGCTCTAACTCCACCATCTACAATGACATTTGCTGTGAGTTCATCATTCTGTGCCATCGTGCGACTAAACTGGATAAGTATTGAGCGTACAGTCCCGTCTGTATGTCTTCCACGCAATGCAGACACATTAGCTGGCACTTCAGTTCCCTCGACTAAAATTTTGATCTTGCCAGCACGTACCAACTGCTCAGTGACCAATCCCGGCGGCACAGGGAAGCCGCTGCTGATCAGACACGAACCTGTTCCTGTCTGATTTCTGACTATCTTGGCTACGATTATCGTTGTAGCATTTGCCATTGATGATAAGCAAAGTAAAATGATTATTGAAATGATTGTTCTCATTACGTGTTCCCCCTGTAGAAGGTTATTAATCAGCAACGTACCTTCATATATAGCTGTTAGTTCGGTGTTGTACCTTGTGCCTTATAAACATACTATCCGACCCTGAAAATAGTTAAATATACAACCCTGAGGAAATCAGTGTGGAGTTTTTCAAAATAATACCAACTGAACCGTTTTGTTTCTAATTTCTTATCGGAGATCAATCTGACGCGTCTGGCGGCAATACCAATTTACACCTTACAAAAGATGAACCGACTTCCCTAAAAATCTTATGTTTGAGTAGCAAAATACCTTTAATTGGCTCCGTATCAAGCCATTCAATCATAAAAGGGCTTTTTTCAACAATTTGCTCAAATTTATTTATTGTCAGTTGGTTAAGCCCACCTTCAACATCAGAGAACCTTGTTGCGCCGTCAGACTTGAAATCAGAACGCCAACGTATAAGTGCTTCTTCAGTAAAAATAAGATGTGCCCAAGGAAATACTGAAAAGAGATGCCCCCCATGCGGGTGCAGCCAGGTCGGTCCGAACGAGATCAGCACCATTCCGTAAGGCTTGAGCAGTGTGTGCATGGATTGGAGTATCGCAGCAGGATCCAAAAAATGTTCAAACGCGTCCAGACTAACGATTATGTCAGCCAACTCACGGGTATTGGTTGTAAATATGCAACGATCATCAACTGAACTCTGCTTCGCAAGTTCAGCCCCTATTGACAGCATCTTTTCCTGAATATCAAGGCCAATAACTTTTCCAGCTCCCCTTTTGGCCATTTCAACGGCTTGATATCCTCGTCCACAGCCAAAATCAATTACTGTCTTGCCTTGAATTACATCAATGAAATCATCACCAAAATAGTACGGCAGATTTGTATCCGGAGTGTATAAAACAGAACTGTTTGATGTGGGCTTTCGTGGCGCAATCGTTTTCAATAATTTGTAACCTATTTGGCTGCCTATAAAACCCATTATGTGCCTCCTGATGTCTTATTATGATGCAACAACTTCCTGCTTTCTGTTTTTTATAGTTTCAAAAATATCATTTACTGCATCCCGGTTAAATAATAAGTTGGCAATAATATAAACAATACAACCGGTTGAAAATTTCGCAATTAATTTAATAAGTGATGAGTCAATATTTATCATTTCGATAGAACACACAAATATGCCCATTATTGTACTAGTAATAATAGGCATCTTAAAAGCAATCAAAAAATCCAAAAAGCGTATATTTACAAACTTTAAGAAGGAATCGAGGTATATACTAACTACTATTGGATAACATACGGCCCAGGCAATTATAACACCTTTAAGCCCGTACAAATAAGCTAATAACGTAACAGAAAAAGCCATAACCAAAGACAGTGATGCTGCATAATTTACTTGTGATTTTGCGCAACCTTGTGAAGTTAAAACAACTGATATACGATTCTCAATATACTTACAGAACCCAAGCATGGAAAACAACTGCATAGGAAGCACTGCACCAACCCATTTGCTCCCAAGTAGAGTTACAATAATATCTCCGGCCGTTATGGCAAGAAGAACAAAAATTGGTGAAAATACAATAAGTTCTGCGGATAAAATTCGAATAAGACTTTTTTTTACCTGCAACTTGTCGCTCTGAATTTTTGAAAAAAACGGAATAAATACCTGATTGAATACGGGGAGCATTTTCTCAAACGGCTTATTTGCCAGTGTCTGTGCCAAAGAATAGTTACCCAGAAGTGACTTTCCTAAAAGCTTGCCAATGATCAAATAATCAATATTGCGGTTGATATATCTGAACATATTGAAAAACATGATACCCAATCCGAACGTAAGCATCTCTCTGAGTTTGGGCCAATCGCTGATACGCCCTGGTAGTTTTCGCTCATAGTAAAACGAGCCTAAGAAGCCCAATATATTCATGGAAAGGTATTGAATTACTAGAGTCCAAGCCCCGTAACCTTTTATGGCGCAGATCAGGGCAATAATCGATGTAAAAATCCCACACATGACATCCACTTTGGCAAGAGATTCAAAGGCCATCTCACGGACCATAAGGTTCCTTTGCACTGATTTTGCTGAACTGATGAAAAAAGTGATGCTGAGTACCTGCAAAATTGCGATGAGTCTGGGCTCCTTGAAAAATGAGGATATGAGCGGAGCAATAAGCACCGACACCCCTGTCATGAAAGCGCCAACCAGAATTGCGATTGAGTAAATCCCACGAACATCATCCTCATTGAGATTCTGGCGCTGGATAATCGCAGAGCCAACACCTAGCTCATTTATGTATTCTGTCACACCGATATAGACCCCAGCCATTCCGACCAGACCGTAATCGTCAGGATTGAGTATTCTTGCCACAACAAATGTGGATAGCCAAGTTATCGCTTGACACAGCAGGCTGGAGCCGCCTGTTATCATGAGACTTTTTACAAGTTTAGCTTTCATTGCCAGCACCTACCCCCAAAAGCCTTTGCGTTCTTCTAAGCAGATCAACAACCCCGCATAACTCTGCTTCAAACTCTATTTTAGAATAATGTTCACCATCCAGAATGCGGGGGAGGAAAAATCTGTCGTCATTTTCGAAGGCAATCGCCTGTACAGTCGTTGTCGCACTCACGATTCCTGCCTTCTCAAGCACCGGGCCGATATCTCTTGCATGCACTCCGCTAGGATAACAAAAATGTTTGAACCTCTCAGGTTCTGCACCGGTAATCCGGATTAGCTGTCTACGGTTTTCTTCAAGTTCGCCGACAAGATGTTCAACTTTGAAATCACACATGGTGTGGGTATGAGTATGCAACTGCACATCCAGCCCTGCCTTGTATGCTTCAGATAACTCCCCTGGGGCCATGTAGTCGTAGATGCGGCCAGCGACATAGTTGTCAAAATTTATAGACCATATAGCAGCAAGTTCACGAACATTCTCAAGTCTTTCCTGCAAGCTTTTTTCCATACTGGTTGCACCTTGGTACAGTTTGTTGACGGTTCTTTCATCTGCGGGTGATGAACTGATATACCCCAACTCTACCAAGTGCCTGAGATATCGCGCCATAACGTGAGGGATCGGAAGTCTCGACAGGAGATGAGCCGTGTCGCAGTAAAGGGTGGCCGCCATACCGTAATGTCGGAGGGCAGGGAGCATTGTAGAATAAGTACTGTACCAGCCGTCATCAATGGTAATGACTACCGGGCATGGAGGTAGGTCTTTGCTGTAAAGTCCCTCCACTGCACGATCAAGAGTCACTACCGGAAACCCCAGCTCTTGAATACACTTCAACCTCGACTCAAAGGTCGCTACATCCATAAACATGCCGTCGCCGGGGAACCCCTCATCACCCAGCCAGACGCCGTGATAACAGAGTATCCGGATACCGCGATGGGTAAGAAGTCTGGACACGGCGAACAGACCGGTAAACTTCAGGACGTATAAAAAAAGCTTTTTGCATGATTTAAGGAGCGACCGGGACATTCAGAGCGCTCTTGCTTCCCGGGGGAATGTGGCTGCCCATGTGAGGAGCTCCTTCCGAGGCCAGATCAAGACATGAAGCGCAGGACGATATTTTCTTTCTACGAAGAGACGGCGGCGCGTCGCCGACTTGGCAAATGCATAGCTATTTTCGTCGTCATACCCGTAGAAGAAGGTACGTGCACCGTTACGAAGAGTCAGCTCCAGATGATAGGCAAGGTGTGGGCTCACTTTCGATAGATTCGGGTCATAGAGCCACCCGCTACCAACATAGACGCCTTTCATACTTGGTCGGCTCTCCAGCAGGTCGGCTATGCGAAGGAAGAGCCTCTTCCACCCCTCCTCGTTAAAATCATCAAGCTCAAAATCGTGGGTATGAAGATTAAAAAAAGGGGTGTTGCCGTGGCATTTGCACAGGATGAAGCAACTCGCTTCAATGAATTGACGTAGTCCTCTGCGAAAAATCAGGCTGCGAGGGAACGCCGAAATCGGCTCTATCACGCGTGCTCCCCCCGGAATTAAAGTCTGACGGCAAATTCCAAGGTCTTTGAACAGCAAGTCCCTAGGCTGGTAATAGCCAGTAAAATCCATCGAACGAATCTTGTTGAGGATTCGTGTGTAGGAGCGGCGGAAGCAAGCTAAAATAGATTCGGGGTAGCCTTCTGACGGCTTAAGATCGTCAAATCGGCAGATTGCATTGATCATTAATGCGCTATGGTAAATTGCAAATCCTTCTCGCCCACAACATTTAAGCATCTCTTCGCACATAGAACGGGCAACTGGAGTAAATAGCTGATAATTTGTTTTCAATGTATCTGCTTCAAATTCAGTAAGATATTCATTAATATTAAAAGCTGTTTTTATTGATTCTAATAGTGGTGATATAGCAGCATAAGCACTATTAATAAGTGTAGCATCAACTATTTTTGATTGGTTAAGTAATATCATATCAATATTATCAATATTCAATAAAAACTTTGGGTAATGAAAGTGAAGATGCGAATATTTCTTTCTCGTAAGGTATTCCAGCCCTTTTAATATCAAATGGATTTATACTACCTTGATAGTTAATCCCGTTGCTAAATGAGAATCCTAATTTGTATCCTATATTGCGAGCTGCATTCATTGTCTCTTCAGAAAAATGATTGTAGTTTCCTACAGGGTAGGATAACGCGAACACTTCCCTTTTTGACTTATTTTCCAATATTTGTTTTGACAACAACATTTCATCATGTTGATCCTCGATATTTAATGTATTTAAAACACGGTGACTGTGAGTATGAGACCCAATAGTTATACCATTATTTGATACTTCACAAATTTGATCCCAAGTCATTAACTCTTTAGATTGTACCTCTTTATCAGGAAATGGCACATCACAAACTTCACTTAATTTGTCTATCAAATTGATATTATTATCAAATGGCATTGTTTTCATTGTGTTGTGTAGCTTGGTAATAGCATCAAATGGATTAATTAGTTCAATTGTTTCATTGCTAAGCATTATACTCTTTTTTCGAGTCTTTTTTACTATGTATGCAATAAGATCCCACCAGCCAAGCTGCCTGGTTTCAATTTGGTCTGTTGGTATAAAAAAAATTGCAGGGACATTTAGTTGCTTTAAAACAGGATATGCAAGAGTAAAATTATCAATATATCCATCATCAAAGGTTATTAATGTACTTGGCTTGTTTAATTCTCTATTGTTATATATAATTTCAAGCAAGTTCTCTGCTGAAAGTATGTGCGTATGTCTTTTGAGCCATGAGATATTTGCAGTAAACTGAGCTAGAGATGGCCCAAATACGCCATTGTCGAATTCAGTATGTTTATTATTATAATAAATTCTATGGAAGTTACATACTATTAGCTTTCTTGAAGAAAATATTCTAAATAAGTTTAACACATTAGTAAAATAAAGCAATTTACTCAATAGCAGTTTCTTACCATTCACGAGACACTCCATGTTTGTACAGACGTAGTATTGACTTTATCATAGGCATTGTGAAATTAATTATTTCGAAACTCTTCGTAGGCTAAGAAAAGTTCCATCCCCTTACCAAGGGAATATGGCGGAATGAAATCTGTTTTCTGCAACGCTTCTATCGCAATGGTCGTATCCGCGCAGAACTTATCCACTCGGATACGGCTGATGGGGAAATTCTTACCGGTCAAGGCGGCAAGCATGTCGAAAAAGGTACCTCCAAGTATACCCAAACTGTAAGGTATGTTTATTGGAGGTGACGGTAATTTGCCGTTGTAAATCCTAACCTTGCCAACAAGTTCGTTCATCGAGAGATCCGGCTTGTCCACATAATTGAAAACCCTGATGCCGGACTGTCCCAAATCTCCGGCAAACATCAAAAATGCCGCGACGTTGCCTACATAGGCCATAGATTTCCGGTTTGTACCGTCACCAACCATAACGAAACGGCCCGAAACTATTTGGTTAACCAGGTTATAAACATTGCCTCGGTTCCCCTCACCAAACACGACAGTAGGTCTGACGATGGTCAGCGACACGCCCGGATTTTCCCCCGCCCATTGCCGCAACACTTCTTCGCCCTGAAGCTTGCTCCTACCATAGTCATTGAACGGGTTCGGGAGGCTTTCTTCCGATGGAGTCCCGGCATTAAGCCCGTAGACCGCGACACTGCTGGTAAAAATAAATCGTGATATACTATGATTTGAACACGCTTCCGTCAATTTTCGGGTCCCCTCAACATTCACTTCATAATATAAAGAGATCGGACGGACGTCGTCGCGGTGCTCGGCCGCCAGATGATAGACTATGTCAATGCCCTTGACCGCTGCATTAACCGCCGCCGGATCACGGACATCGCCGATTCGGCAAAGTTCCGGATACCTAGTGCTTTGAACCTTGTCGAGTATTCTTACCCAATGCCCATTTGCCAGTAATTCAGAAACGAGACGGGAACCGATGAAGCCGCTTCCGCCTGTAACCAGTACCTTCATTATTTAAACCTCCAACCAATTCATTATATCTTCAGTGTTTTCAATGTGTTCTGGTGTGCTCCCATTTGGCAAAATCCCTTTTTGATATGACCTCAGCAAAAGCGATCATGGGAGAAAACAGGGCGTATGCCAGCGCCTTGAATTTCCTTTTTCCAAGAGCGCAGAATACCAGTAAAGCAAGAAATAAATAGGCAAAGAATAAATAGGGAAAAATACCGATCGTGGCAAAAATAAACACTACCAACCAGAGTGGAATGGCCCAGCGGTTAACTTTGTGAGTTATAACGAGAACAAACACCACCGGAGATTTCAACAACTTCGGAAATAGTCTTCTAACCACATCCATTCCGCCGCTGATAACCCTCTTGCGGCGCATGATTTCCGTCTCTTCATCGGTGACTTCCGAGGAAACTTTGAGTTCCTGCAACTGTACACTGTCATAGCCTTTCAGCAGGAAGGTAAGCGGAATCCAGAGATCATCTGCCATGACCCCCCGCGGAATCTCCTCGTATGCATCCCGGCGGTAGGCATACAGCCAACCGGTCACGACAATCAGTTTCCCGAGAAGCGATTCAGCGTTTCTGATCCTGTCTTCAATGCTCCAATAGTGCTTCTGGCTACCAATGCTTCTACTGTTTAGAACCGGTACGCACGACAGGCAACCCAGCCTGCTGTTGGCTTCAAAAGCGTCAACGATTAACTTTACTGCATTTTGAGGTACTGCAACATCGGCATCGGTGGAAATGACCAGTTCGCCGTGTGCCATCCTCACAAGCTTGTTAAGTGTGTTGCATTTACCTTCATTCTCGAATTTGAGAACCTTCCAGTTGGCAGCGTTCAACTCTTTCAGTCGAGTTTCTGCGATTTCGACTGTCCGGTCCCTGCTACCGTCTGAACCGATCAGAACCTCAACATCAATATTAATTGTTTGCAGTGCCTGCCATAGCGAATCAATCTTTGCGGCAATGTTCAACACTTCATTATAGGCCGGGATAATAATGGATATGCTTTTAAGACGGCATGGGGAAGAAGTTTTTTTTCTGCAGAAGCAATTAAGGAAAACTGACAGCAATACATTGCTTGAAAGCATAAGCAAGCTTAGGAAAGCAAGAGATGTCCAGAAAATTATGTTTAGATTCATACTTTTTTATCCAGTTTATTACTACCTGATTTATTTGCGTTTTTTGATGATTTTGGCGGGGTTACCGACAGCAACCGAGTAATCGTCGATGTTTTTGGTCACAACACTACCTGCCCCGATGACGCATCCCGTACCCAAATCGGCCATGATGATTGCCAAGTTTCCGACCCAGGTGTTGCGCCCGATATGCACTGTTGTCACCTGCCCGCCCTGCAAACGGATCGGTGTTTCAATATCACCAAAATTGTGGGTCATCTTGGCACCGATTACATGTACATTACTACCAAACATAACATCATCACCAATCACGGAATTACTGATATTGCAGTTTGCTCCGATGTATACAAAGGTACCTATCTCGACATCCGGCGTCGGGAAAATAGTCCCGATCGTGATAGTCACGTCCATGGAACATTTTTTCAGCGTGCAGACATAGAAGGAAGTCCTGCAATATTCACCAATCTTACCCGGTATCAAGCTGTACAATTGGGAAAAGCCGGCAAAAACAGTATCACCTTTGAAAATGGCATTCATTAGCCAATAGATGAGTAGCGGAATAAGGTTGATCAGGAAAAATATACCGAAAATCAGTCTTTTGATAAGAATGCGCATGTGTAAATATCCTTTAATCCAGTCAGGAACCCGTAATCATTTACCATCAAGCGAGGTTGAGCACTCTGTCTATAAGCTCCTTGTAATGTTCAACATACCGCCTGGGAGTGTAATGCTCCTGAACAAGACGGTAGCCCGCCTCACCCATATCGCTCCTTAACTTCTCATCCAGCAGTAGTATCCTCATCTTCTCGGCGAGCATCTCATGATTTTCGCTCTCGAACAGATAGCCGTTTACGCCATCCTGGATCAGTTCCGGAATCCCGCCAACCCTTGCTCCGATGACCGCCTTGCCGGCCGACATGGCGTCAATGATTGCCCTAGGCAACCCCTCGCTGCGGGAGGCCAGAACAAAAAACAAGCATTTTTCGAAATGCTGAATAATTTCAGAGTATGGCATCCCTCTATTGAATTCGACAGCTGGATTGCCGCCGGCAAGTTCCTTGTAGGGGGACAGGTCTTCACAATGACCGATGATCTTAAGCCTTACGCCGGGAAAGTCCCCGGAAATAAGATTGAAAGCCCGGATCAGCACATCAACCCCCTTGATCTGATACGGTAACCCGGCAAGAAATATATAGGGCGGCTCTTCGGGGGCATGTTTTGAGAAAACTGAGGAAGGGACAAAGTCGAAGAAGTTTCTTACTTCCTTTCCGGAAAGATCAAAGGTATTGACGAGTTTATTGAGCAGAATAGCGTTGACAAATTTGACTGCGTCCGCCTTGGCTAAGATGAAGCGCATGACCATGGGGACAAGACTGCTCTTCAAACGTTTAAACCAGGAAGTTCCGGTTATTTTCATGGTGCTAACGTTGTCAGTGTTTATTTCGACAATCAACTTGGCGCCGGTAAGCATTTTCAGGATATAACCGACGATGCCGGGCAGAAGCGGATCATTGACTATGATTACATCCACAGGTCCAATAGCTTTAGTCGTTTTTATGCAGTGTAACGTGTACTTGATCAGGCGCTTTATAGAACTGTAATAAGGACAGGAGGAACAAATGAAGTCGCCGATAACATGTTTATTATAACAATCATCTTTCAGATAAAACATTATTCCGGTATAGTGCCCTGAAAGCACTTCGTATTTCACCCGATGAATGGGTGAATCGGGGTTCACTATGACGTTATTGACAAAAACGAGATTCGGTTTATTCATAATACCTCCATTGATGTGTAGTCGAGTCTGAATGTCTATTTGGATTCGCATATTCATTAAACACGCACTTCGCTGTAATAATTGAGAAGTTTTATACAGATAACATTCCAGCTATATGTGTCAACCGCCACTTTTCTCGCGCTGTTAGTAAGCCTGCAGCAGAGTTCCGGATCTTTGAGTAGGCGCACAACCGACGCGGCAAAATCGGCCGGACTGTCAGCCACCAGCAAATCCTTGCCATTAACACACTCGATCCCTTCACAGCCAAGGCTGGTCGAAACCACCGGTTTCCCAATGGAAAACGCTTCCAGGATTTTCAGTCGCGAACCACCGCCGAACCTGAGCGGCACAACATATAGATGTGAGTTATGCACGTAGGGTCTGACATCATCAACTGTGCCGGTTACCCGAATGCCGTCGATATCCGATAACTGCCGTATGTCCTGGGGGGGATCCTTGCCAACCACGTCTAGCTTGATATCAGGAAAATCCAGCCTGATTATCGGCAGAATATCTTTGACAAAGTACTTTATGCCATCGCTGTTGGGCAGCCAGTCCATGGCCCCGACGAAGACAAGTTTCTTTGGCTGATTCTGCAGGGTCTGATTGATGGGAGCAAAATAATCAACATCTACACCGTTTTCCAGCAACCTGACGCTTTTGGCACCAAACTCGGTCTCCAAGGCCTTTTGATCTTCCATCGATACAGAGAGGGTCATGTCGAACTTGGCGCATACTTTTTTCTCATAGCTGCGCATGGCACGATAATTCAGAGAGAGTATCAGTTTTTTGAGAAAATTTGTTTCGCAGCGGCTGTAGCGATAGGCAATCTGGGTTTCCACATTGTGCTCATCCAGAACCTTGGGCTTGTCGTGGATTCTGAGCAGATATTCTGCCATGTGCATATGCTCGCAGTGAATGACATCGGCATCGCAGATATTCTCGGCTATGGCTTTGGCCATTGCGGAGTGCCTGTACTTGCTGACCGTCAGCGGCAATCCGGAAGAGAGGCTGTGGAACAGTTCCTTAAGGCCGACCTGCCTGTCTATAGCCGGGTTCAAAATTGGGATTAATTTGACACCCAGAGAATCGTATATATCAAAATGCTTTTCTTCAGATTCAGAACCGTAAAAAGAAATCAATGTTACCGTGTGCTTATCCGCCAAGGATTTGAGAATATGGAATGCCCGTATCTTGGCGCCTGAAATCATCGGATAGGGAAGGCGTGTGGTGACAATCAGGATGTTCATCTAGTTTGCTCCGGCCCCTTGGCTCTTAGCCGGCGACAAAAACTTCTGAGCAGCTATTGCAAGGGAGATGATAAAGAAAAAGAAAGGGCTGTATGCCTGGGACAGAAAGAAAGCGGTCACCATGTAGATCACCAAGCTCAATTCTATGCCCTGTGTAATCCAGAGCATTTCATCATCATAGTCAATGGCCTCAAGTTCCTTGCGTATGCGCCTGAATTTGAAGAATGTACCGGCCGAAAGCATGACCAGCAAGACCAGGCCAACTATGCCCAGTTCAACTGCAACCAGCAACAGGGAGTTGTGAGCTGTATCCCAACTTCCACTCTCTTTCATGCCCCCATCAGCCACCGCATAGTTGCCGAAGCCGACTCCAAGTACCGGGCTTTTCATAAAGAGCTTGACCCCCGATTCCCAAATCTGGGTCCGGGCTCCCAGGCTCTGGTCATACTCTGTCTGGGGATTAATCATGGAAGAGAAGCGCTCTTTAGTCTCCTGGGGTGCAAATGTGACAATAAATATTATCCCGACAACAGACGTCACGAAATATTTGACCCTGGAGCGAGAGTGCAGCAACAGATATCCGCCGAAGGCTATCAGCCCCAACATGCCACCGCGTGATGCTGTCTTGATAACGGTTATTGCAAGCAGCACAACGCAGATGGACAGTATGTTTTTTTTTATTCCTCGGCAGGATATCATGAAATAGAAGAGTATCGGCAGAGAACAGTCAAGGACCATGGCTATGTCATTGGTGTCATAGGTATCCGTGATACCCTTTGAAATGTGGCTGATGTCTTTGCTTAATACAAAATAAATGATCAGCATATTGTTAACCAACAGTAGCCAAACGAATTTTTCAATGTCCGCTACTGAGCGACAGATTATAGCTGTTATGAACATCAAAACAATCATAGGCAGAAAACTTTTGTAGAGACCGGTTACGCTTCCGCCCAGCCAGATGGAGGTCGGAAGTGTTACAAGACACATTATGAGCAAACCGAGTACCAGTTTTTCTTCACGCACCCAACTATGTTTTTCTTGTACCTTACCGTGTTCAAACCAAAAGGCGGTCACGGCCAGTATGCCGGAAATCATAGCGCAAGGAATATTTGTAAGGAATGGTAACAGTACATGAACTCTGCCGTGTGAAATAAGAAAATAAAAGACCGTAAACCAGAAGGTCACACGGTACGGATAAATTTCCGGTGCCAACAAAGTGCCGTGTAGCAAAGCTTCGCTTTCCAGTATGGTTCTATTTTCGAGAATATTGCTTGCTCGCTCAGACTTCATAGCTCAGATCTTCTCCATCTCATCACGACTCACACCGATAACCTGCATGAGATCATTCCTTATTTTAGCTCCTGAAGCTATAATCTTCTTCAGCTTCGGGATTACTGCGATTATTCTGGATTTTACCGTCAAAGCACAAGCTTTATTCCTGGGTAATCCTGAGGCTAAACTTGTTCAGAGCAGTTTCCGCACCTGCTCAAAATCGTTCGCCCGATAAATACCGTCACAGAGTGATTCACTCGGAACAGCGCCGAATTTAACTTCCAACATCCACTGTATGTCTTCCAGTTTACCTTTCAGCTCACCTTCTTTCATTGCTCTTTGTCGAAAAACTGATACATATGCCTCAGGATTGCTCTGGATTGTGACGTCAAATACATTAAATTTAGGGTCCTCTGGGTAATCCTAAAGATAAAATCACGTCTTAAAGTTCGTAATTTTGTACATACTTTCTCTTTATTTCAACACTTTTCCCGAAATTAATTAACAATCCAACTTCAATCCCGGTTGCTTTGAGATAATTTTTGATCTGTAGTTCATGAATATCACTCAGTTTATCAAGGGCCTTCAATTCTACAATGACAACATCCTCTATTACTATATCCGCAAAGTACTCTCCAATAATATTTCCTTTGTACCTTACCGTTATGCCTTTTTGTGATTCTGACTTTATGCCCTTGGCCCTCAGTTCGACAATAAACGCATTTTCATATACTTTTTCAAGAAATCCGACGCCAAGAATTCTAGGGACTTCATAGGCACAGTTTATGATTTGTTCTGTCAATTCAGCGTACTTGAGATGCTGATTCAATTGTAGCCTCGATTTATTTGGGGAAATCAGAATAACCCAGAAACTAACCCCTTTTTCTTTAGCCACAGGATTACTGCGACTACTCTGGATTCTAATCTCATAGGCTTTAATCCCGGAGAATCCCGAGCAATCCTGAAGCTATAATCTTCTTTAGCCTCGGGATTACTGCGATTACTCTGAATATTAATCTCATAGGCTTTAGTCCCGGAGAATCCCGAGCAATCCTGAAGCTATAATCTTCTTCAGCCTCGGGATTACTGCGATTACTCTGGATTTTAATCTCATAGGCTTTAGTCCCGGAGAATCCCGAGTAATCCTGAAGCTATAATCTTCTTTAGCCTCGGGATTACTGCGATTACTCTGGATTCTAATCTCATAGGCTTTAATCCCGGAGAATCCCGAGTAATCCTGAAGCTATAATCTTCTTTAGCCTCGGGATTACTGCGATTACTCTGGATTTTGACGTCAAAAACTATATGTTTTGGGTTCCCCGAGTAATCCTGAAGCTAAACCACAATTTATACTACCCGAAGGTTTTCTCTTAATTTACATGCCTGTCTATCTCATGAATACAGCACGAAGGCGAGTATAGAGATCATTACCCAATATAGCCTTTGTGGTTGCCAGGAGAGCATGTCGCAGGCGGAGCGCATTCAAGCCTCGTCCCTGTAACAGCGCAGTAAACGAATCCAGTGCATATCAGAAGTCACTGCAAAACGATAGATAATGGTTTGTTTTGATGTCTGCTGATGAAGCTTCGGTCTCGATGAGCATATATATCGGTAACCACTGATTTGAGCCAAATTCTGCGTACATTGGTTCATTCGTCCACCAGGGTACGACATAGAGATAACAGGCACACCGATACAAGCTTCCAATACTTTTTTGAATTATTTAATTCCGCCTTTATATCTGCAGCGGTTAAATCTGACAAGAAGCGTGCGTCACTCCATGACTCCCAATCCCCATCCCCGCGCGATACAACCCCCGAATCTGCTCTTCAGTCATAAAATACTGCGTCCCGATCCAACCGGTTGTGATAAAGAATTCCGCCTTGAAGCGGTATTCCTGCAGGATCGGCAATGCCAAAGTGAAGTTGGACTCGTGTCCATCATCAAAAGTCAGTACTACCGACTTAACCGGCCAATCAACAAGCGCCTGTAACTCATCTAGCAGGAAAGTCTTATACCCCTCCTGGTGAAGATGCTCCATCTGCTCACGGAACTGGCTTACCTGCAGCACATAGCGCTGTTCACCCGCATCCTTTGCCCCGGCCGGATGGGCCTTGTCCTCAAGTGCGTGATACATGAGAACAGGGATACTCTTGGAATTGGTGTCAGCCATGAACTCATACCTTAGGATTCAGATCTTCTCAATCTCTTCACGGCTCAAACCGGTCACCGGCGGAAGCAATGGTGAATATTGAATTGAAATCCATTTTCAGCTTCGGGATTACTGCGATTACTCTGGATTTTACCGTGAAAGCACAAGCTTTATTCCTGGGTAATCCTGAGGCTAAACTTGTTCAGAGCAATTTCCGCACCTGCTCAAAATCAATAAAAATTAGGGACACTTCCCGGTTTTTATTTTTCAAGCCGCAATCTCTCAATCTCTTCATCTGTCAACCCGGTATATTTACTGATCTTGTCATTAAATTCGCCATCTTTTATCATTTCAATTGCTATTTCAATCTTCCCTTCAATCTTCCCTTCAATCTTCCCTTCAATCTTACCTTCAATCTTACCTTCAATCTTACCTTCAATCTTACCTTCAATCTTCCCTTCAATCCAGGATGTCTTCATGGAACTTTCAGCGACGCGACGGTCATCTAAATAACTGTCATATTCAGCACGATCCTCTTTTGAAAGTTTCAGGATGTCAAGTTCCTCCGCAGCTTTTTGCAGCCCTTTGGCACCAAATTCATTCCTGATTTCTGAATTCTTGAGAAAATAGATCCATTCATCAAGAGTGTCTTTGGCAAGATTGTCAAATTCATTGACTTTCAATATGTAGTATTCAGGGAATATCTCTGATACGGAGGTTATCTTGCCAAACTTGCCGCGCTGGATTTCAGAGAGTTGAAGAAGGTCGTTTTTATGAATCCCTTTAAAGTCCGTTACACCCTTGTATATGTAGTCTTCTCCATGCCCAAGATCAAAGTAGACTATATTTATGGATATGACTTTGCGAACCATTTCATATGTAAAACCGGAATCCATGTTGTCTGTTATCAGCTTGCTGCTGCCGTAGAGCATACGGTGAAAGTAGTCAAATTGACCTTCAACCTGAAGCTCAATCAGAACAAGCTCGCTTGATCCTATTTCTGTCAGAAGGTCAACTCGGTTGTATTTGTCGTCACGACTTTCTTTGTTACTCTCGCTTTCAAGGATTTTCTCTATTCTCACATCCTGCTTGAGCAGTTCGGATAGAAAGCCTTCGAGGATCTCGAAGTTGGCCTTGTTGCGGAGCAGTTTTTTGAGAGCCCAGTCGAATCGCACAAGTTGGTTTTTCATTTGATTTCTCCTACTGGGATATTCCAACCACTCCCCACAACCCAATCACACTCACTTCATCAATTCGGATTTTATCGACCTCTTCACGGCTCAAACCGGTCACCGGCGGAAGCAATGGTGAATGTTGAATTGAAATCCATTTTCAGCTTCGGGATTACTGCGATTACTCTGGATTTTACCGTCAAAGCACAAGCTTTATTCCTGGGTAATCCTGAGGCTAGAAAATTAGGGGCACTTCCCGGTTTTTATTTTTCAAGCCGCAATCTCTCAATCTCATCATCCGTTAACCCGGTATATTTTCTTATCTTATCATTTGATTCGCCATCTTTTATCATTTCATGGGCAACCTTCTCAATCCCCTTCTCAATCCCCTTTTCAAACTCCTCTTGAATCTTGTGTCTATCACCTGCATCACGTATCTGCCAATATTCGTAAATCTCCAATTCCTCTTCCGTCCAGGCGTTCATGGCTGCCAGACCATATGCCTCATTCAGTTCCGGTATCTCTGCCGCACTTTTTGGTATCATGGTAAGATTCTCAGCATTTTTGATGAAATAGATCCATTTCTCGATGATACTGTCGAGTTCTTCTTCACACTTGTTAAATTTTTTCAGTTCTATGAAGTTAAACTCAAGATCACGCAAATCCTGGTTCATGGTTTCACGATTCAGGATTAGATGACGGGTAAGATAGTTGTTGCCTTCAAAAGAGTTGAAATCAAGTATGCCGATAAATATTACCTGGTTCAGTTTAGGGTAATCTTCACCTTTTTTTATCTGACCGGTGTAAGCCTTGGAGGTGTAATATATAGCCCGTTTGTCAAAGAATTTTGTGTCTTTGATCTGCATCTCAACGATAAAGCTGATATCGCGGTTGTCAACAGCCCGAATGTCCAGAATTGTTTCTTTGAGAATAGGAATGTCGGGCGGCTGCCAGGGATTTTTCAGGGTGACGGACTTAATGCGCCTGTCACCTTCCAACTCAAGTACGGCATTTAAAAACCCGATCAGAATGTCCTTGTGCTGGTCACTGCCAAAAATCTTTTTGAACGCTATATCAGTTTTAACGTCAACAAACTGCATTGGCGGACTCCTGTCAAAATATTAAAAACAAATTCTGAAAAATTAGGACAAATTAGGGACACTTCCCGGTTTTCATTTTTTAAGCCGCAATCTCTCAATCTCTTCATCCGTCAACCCGGTATATTTACTGATCTTGTCATTTAATTCGCCATCTTTTATCATTTCATGGGCAACCTTCTCAATCCCCTTCTCAATCCCCTTTTCAATCCCTTTTTCAAACTCCTCCTGAATCTTGTATCTATCACCTGCATCTCGAATCTGCCAGTATTCGTAGATCTCGAGTTCCTCTTCTGTCCAGGCATTCATGGATGCCAATTTGTATGCTTCGTTAAGTTCCGGTATATCAAGCGCATTTTTTGGAATCATGGAAAGATTGTCGGCGTTCTTAATAAAGTAGATCCATTTCTCGATGATGGTTTCGAGCTCTTCTTCCTGTTTGTTAAATTTCTTCAGTTCGATGAAGTTGAATTCAAGATCACGCAGATCCTGCTTCATGGTCTCGCGATTCAGGATTAGATGGCGGGTAAGATAGTTGTTGCCTTCAAAGGAGTTGAAATCAAGTATGCCGATAAATATTACCTGGTTCAGTTTAGGGTAGTCTTCACCTTTTTTTATCTGACCGGTGTAAGCCTTGGAGGTGTAATATATAGCCCGTTTGTCAAAAAAGTTGGTGTCCTTTACCTGCATCTCAACAATAAAACTGATACCCCTGTTGTCAACAGCCCTTATATCCAGAATGGTTTCCTTCAAAATAGGTATATCAGGCGGCTGCCAGGGATTTTTCAGGGTGACGGACTTAATGCGCCTGTCACCTTCCAAC
>Ga0194037_1000569_pt1 | contig 28373 bp, 20 predicted proteins | sample JunL306m_MetaG_FD_148653 | JGI IMG/M metagenome (GOLD analysis project Ga0194037, IMG submission 148653) | Anoxic zone freshwater microbial communities from boreal shield lake in IISD Experimental Lakes Area, Ontario, Canada - Jun2016-L304-6m | ecosystem: Environmental > Aquatic > Freshwater >...
CAAGGAGCGGCGGAATCCGTCCGCCGATGCCCATGGCCAGTCTATGAAGTGAGAGAATCCCTCGGCCTTGCCCACGCATGGACTTGGGCGATCGGATATCGCCCCTCCGTTGAGCGAGCCCCCTTCCGTTGAGCGAGCCCCCCTTCAAGGAGCGGCGGAATCCGTCCGCCGATGCCCATGGCCAGTCTATGAAGTGAGAGAATCGCTTGGCCTTGCCCACGCATGGACTTGGGCGATCGGATATCGCTCTTCCGTGCCCCTCCGTTGAGCGAGCACCCTTCAAGGAGCGGCGGAATCCGTCCGCCGATGCCAATGGCCAGTCAACGAAGTGAGAGAATCGCTTGGCCTTGCCCACGCATGGACTTGGGCGATCGGATATCGCCCTTCCGTGCCCCTCCGTTGAGCGAGCACCCTTCAAGGAGCGGCGGAATCCGTCCGCCCACGCGGATGGTGAGCCGATTTGCGGCCAAAATGGCATTATCATCATCATTTCACCCTCACGGCGGACGGATTCCGCCGCTCCTTGATTCCCCACACCACGCCGGGAGCGCTGGGGACTCAGAGTTTGTGCAGGACTTCGACCAGATAGACGAGCAGGCCCGGCACGACGACTGCGGCGGCGACGCACAGAGCGGGCACCATCCATTGGAAAATCATCCGACCCCGCAGCACCAGATAGACCACCACATCCAATGACAGATACACCACCCCCAGGGTGACTCCCACTTGCACCGCTGGTAAGGCCAGATATTTCCCGACCGGGTGTGCCAGATACGCGGCCATCGCAACCTGTCCGATCAGGAGCACAGCCACCCAGAGGCCGCCCAGCGCCAGCAAATCGGTGAATCGTTTGACGATAAACGGATTGTGAAATTCACGGGACGAATCCACTAGAGAAGCGTTGTAGGGTTGATACTGTGGTTGATTCGCCATGTGTTGGCGATGATGCGCCACAGATAGCATCCTGAATAGCGCTCGGGTTTGTTATAACCCTGTCACAGATTGAACCACAGCCGAAGCCATGGGCTGCGGTCTCATCGAGACCGCGCTATCTTGCTTCCACTCTGTCAGGTGGCGCGCTCAGCGGGTGTCCTCGCGCAGCGCTTGCAGGCGGGCTGCCAGCACCAGCAGGTCGTCCTGAAGGCGGCGAATTTCGTCGTTTTTAGCCGCCAAGGTGTCCTGCATGGCGAGGATTTGCTGGTCGTTTTCGACCCGGATGCGCTGGGCGTTAGCCCGGTAGCGATGGAGAGTGAGCTGCATTTCGACCATCCGGGCACCCGCCTCGACGCGGGCGAGGAGTTCACCGGGATCAAACGGCTTGACCAGATAGTCGTTGGCGCCGATTTCGAGGCCGGTGATGATGTTGGCTTTGTCGCTGCGCACGCTCAGCAGGATGATATGGGGCGGTCGGTCGGTTTGCAGGGCACGGACCCGGCGCACGACCTCGGGACCGTCCATTCCGGGCATGATCCAGTCCAGAATCACCAAGCGTGGCGCGTCGGGCTGCTGGAGCACCTGCCAGGCATCGCTGCCATTGGTGGTTTCAATCACCTCATAGCCGTTGTGGCTGAGCACGCGTGCCAGCACGGCGCGGGAAGTGACATCGTCTTCGGCTATCAGGATTTTCATGGGGTGGGGAAAAGTGGGTGTGGGACGCTCCTCATTCCACCAGGCGGTTGAGGATGGCATAGTGAGTCAGTTCGGCATTGGTGCGCATCTTCATTTTATCCAACAGGCGGGCGCGGTAGGTGCTGATCGTATTGCCGGAGAGGACGAGTAGCGCGACCATTTCCTTGAGGGTTTTGCCGGCGGCGATGAGGCGCAGGATTTCCAGTTCGCGGTTGGACAAGTGTTCGTGGAGTTGGCCCTTGGCACCGCGGCCCATGACCGATGCGAGTTGTTCGGCGAGTTCGGCGCTGACATAGCGGCCGCCGGCCAGGATGTGCTCGATGGCCCGGACCAACTCGGTTCCGGCGCTGGCTTTGGTGAGGTAGCCACTGGCCCCGGCCTGCAACGCGCGCACGGCATACTGCCGTTCCGTAAACATGCTCAACATCAGCACCGGGATCGTGGGGCAGCGCGCATGGATCTCCACCAGCACCTCCAGACCGCTCTGGCCGAGCATCGAAATATCGAGGACAATCAAGTCCCATGGCTGCGCCACGGCCGCCGCGAGCGCCTGTTGGGAATTGCCGGCCTCACCGAACTCGACGCTCAGAAACGCCTCCGCCAGCACGAGTTTGAGTCCGCCGCGCAGCATCGCGTGATCATCTACCAGAAGGATTTTCATGAAGTCGGGATAGGGCTCCGGCGCTTGGCGCCGTAGGGCATGCGCACCCGGACGCAGGCCCCGGTGCCGGAGGTGTTGCAAAATTCGACCGCGCCGCCGAACCCGGCGACGCGCTCCTGGATGCCTAACAAGCCGAGCGATTTGGATCCCGGGCGCGACTCGGGTGCGAATCCCCGGCCATCGTCTTGTATCTCCAAGACCACTTGGTCGCCATCGGTGTGGAGCATGACGTCGACCTGGGTCGCCTGCGCATGCCGCACCACATTGGTGAGGGCTTCCTGCACGATCCGGTAGAGTGCCAGCGCGCAGTCATCATCCAACGCCAACGCCTTGGTCGGCAGCGAAAGTTTGCCGATCAAGCCGCAGCGTTTGGCGGTATCCTCGACCTGCCATTCGATGGCGGCCGCCAAGCCCAGATCATACAACACGCTGGGGCGCAAGGCGGCGCACAGCGTCTGGGTCTGCTCGGTGAGGCGTTCGACCACCGGCACCATCGCCACCAGCTTGTCGTGAAACACCGACAGATCCGGCGGCGGGGCGGCTTGCAGGTGGCGGTCCATCCACATCAAGTCGATCTGCAAGGCGGTCAGGTGCTGGCCAAAGAAATCATGCAGTTCGCGCGCCAGGCTGGCCCGCTCTTGTTCGCGGGCGGCTTGCAGGCGGGTGGCCAGGACGCGCAAGTCGGCCTTGGACTGGCGGAGGTCATCCTCGGCCCGTTTGCGCAGCAGGGCCTCGCCGATGTGGGTGGCGATTTCCTCGAGGATTTCGACCGCCTGGAGGGTGAAGCAGCCGTTGCGGTGGGCATTGAGTTGCAGCAGGCCGACGACCTGATCCTTGGTGCGGATCGGCACCAGGGCGATGGAAGCATAGCCATGATCAATGCAGTTGTTGCGCGGATGATAGCGGGGATCCAACTCGGGGGGCAGGTCGCGCAGCGGCAACGAATCGTTGGTCCAGAAGCTGCCGCGGCGGGTGAAATTCGGCTCGGAGGGCTGGGTCTTGCCGCCGATGACCAAGCCGCAGGTGCAGGCCAAGCACGCCTGGCCGTGGCAGTCCTTGCAGATCTCGCCATCCGCGCCGCGCTCGATGAGCGAAGTCTCCGCGAGCAGGAACTCCTTGGAGAATCCGTGCTGGGCGAAATACGGGAAATCCTCCCCGTCCTGCATGCGCATGGCCACCGCATCCACCCCGGTGCGCAGTTTGATGACCGTCAGGATGCGCCGGATCGCTGGGTGGATGGCCCCCGGTTCGTTGAGGATCGTCAGGACTTCGCCGCCCATCTCCTGATAGATCTGGGCCTGCTTGAGGGCGGTAATATCGCGCAGGAAGGTCACCATGAACCCACCCTGGGCCGGTTGATACTGGCAGCTCACTTCGACGTCGAACACGCTGCCGTCCTTGCGCCGGTGGCGCGACTCAAAGCGGTGCTCGCCGAGTTCCACGATCCGCTGGTTGTGAGCCCGCACCTGGGCGGCGGTTTCGTCGATTTCCAAATCGGCGATGTTCATGCCCAACAGCTCGGCGGCGCTGTAGCCGGTCATCCGGCAATAACTCTGGTTGACCTCGAGCAGTTGGCCATCCAGGTCCGCCAGCCAGAAGCCATGCATCGCGGTTTCGAGGATGCTGCGGTGGCGGAGTTCGCTGTCCTGGAGCTTGCGTTCCGCCCGGTGCTTGTAGAGCGCCATTTCGATGACGATGCGCAGTTCGCGATCCTCGAAGGGTTTCAGAATATAGCCGAATGGCTCGGCCTGCTTGGCGCGCTGGAAGACGGCACCCTCGCCGTAGGCGGTGAGAAACACCACCGGGATTTGGCAACGGGTGCGCAGTTCCAGAGCTGCGGCGATGCCGTCCATCAAACCTTGCAAGTGGATGTCCATCAGCACCAGATCCGGGCGCAGCTGCACTGCCAGTTCCATGGCCTCCTCACCGCTGGATGCGGTGCCCACCACCTCGTAGCCCAAGTGCGTCAGCCGGATGGTGACGTCGGCCACCACGATGGCTTCGTCCTCGACAATGAGCAGGCGTGGGGTGGCGGTTTCAGTCATTCGATCATTTGCCGCATTGGCGATATTCCATTGCAAACTCCGCACCCGGTCCAGCACCGATTTCGATCCGCGCGCCCAGCTGACGCGAGAGATCGGCGCAAAGTTTCATGCCCAGCGACGTCAAATGCTGCAAATCAAAGCCCGGCGGCAGACCCACGCCGTCGTCGGCCACGCGCAAACACCAGCCTGGGCCGTCGGCCAGCGGGTGGAGCTCGACGCGCACCTCGCCGTGGCGGCCGTTGGGGAAGGCGTGCTTGAGCGAGTTGGAAACCAACTCGTTGACGATCAGGCCGCAGGGGATCGCCTGATCAATGGTCAGGCTGACGGGCCGGAGGTCGAGGTGAAGGTGGATGGATTCAGGAGTAACCGCGAGAGCGCGGAACAATTGCTGGCAGAGTTGCTGGATATAGGAAGAGAGGTCGACTTCGGCCAGATTGTCGGAGCGGTAGAGGTGCTCATGGATCAAGGCCATCGAGCGGACGCGGTGCTGCATGTCCTGCAACGCGGCTTGAGCGACGGGGCTTTCGATCTGCCCAGCCTGCAGGCGCAGCAGGCTGCTGATGATCTGCAGGTTGTTGTTCACCCGATGGTGGATCTCCTTGAGCATCGATTCCTTTTCGCGCAGGGATTCGCGCAGGGCGCGTTCCGCCAGTTTCAGTTCGGTGATGTCCCAAGCGGAGGACAAGGCACCGGTGACCTCGCCGCGGGCGTCGGTGAGCACCCGGCAACGCCAGGCGAGCAGCCGCTTTTCCCCATCCTTGCGCCGCTGCCAGTTTTCAAAATAGCTCACCGTGGCAAGCTCGTTGTGGAGCCCTTGGCCCAAGGGTTCGTCGGCCTGTTCGCCCTCGAAGTAAAAGGAGGCGGGCTTGCCCAGCATCTCATCGCCGAAAAACGCCAGCGCCGACGGGTTGGCCCAGGTCAAGACCTGGTGGGTGTTGACCTCGATGAGGATCTCGGGCACAGCAGCGAGAATGGCGTCCTGGCGAGCCGACAGGGTCGCCATCACCCCGGCCACGATGCGCTGGTCTTCGGCGGCACTGAGCAGCACCCGCCGGGACTGGTCGGACAAGACCAACAACCTGGAGGTTTCGGCCTGAGCGAGGCGCAATTGCGCTTCGGCTTGGCGGCGTGCCGTAATATCCACGAGCAGCGCGCGGCATTCCATGGCATCGGTCGAGCGCGTGCCTTCCATTTCCACCACGCTGGCTGCCGCATTCTGGCGCTGCAGGGTCACTTCGCAGCTCACTTTGTCGGCACCGGTGAACACGCGTTCCAGAAAATCACTGAAGACGCGTTGATCGGCGTCATTCAGGAGGGGTGCGAAGGGCCGATTGACCAGGCGTGAGCGAGCGACCCCCAACAAGAGTGTGCCGTTGAGGTTGGAGCGCAGGATGTTGCCCAAGCGGCTGAAGGTGAGGTAGCCTGTCGGGGCGAATTCGTAGAGTTCGGCGTATTGGGCCATGAGCGCCTCCGCGTGGGCGCGTGACTGTTGGAGTTCCTCATTCTGCATCTCCAATTCGATCTGATGGACCTGCAGTTGGCTGACCAGCCGGGTGGTGTCCTTCGACATGGGAGCTGCGGCAGGGTCAATGGACGGACTCTTCCTCAGCTCGCGCAGCCGTTGGGTGGCGCGGCGGTGCAGATCGGGGTCGACGTGCGGGCGCTTTTTCATGAGGTGGAGTTTGGGGCCTGGCCAGTGGCGCGTTCGATGGTGGCGATCGCATACATTTGGCCGTGTTCATTGCGCAAGGCGGAGGAGGTGATTGAAACCGCCACCAGCGAGCCATCCTTGGTGAGGCGTTGAGTCGCATAGGCATCCAGGGTTTCCGCCTGACTGAGTTGGTGGAGCTTGGCCAGAGCCGACTGGCGTTGCTCCTGCGGGATCCGCTCCTGGACGTTCATCGCCAGAGCCTCGTCTTCGGTCCAGCCGTAGAGGCGCACCGCGCCCGGGTTCCACGAGATGACGCGTCCCTCCAAGTCCTGCACCGTCATGGCATCGCTGGTATCGCGCACGATCACCGAGAGCCGGAGCAAATCCTCGGTTTTATGCTGCTCCATCTCCGCGAGCTCATGCTCGAAGGTGGTGTCCACCATGGTGAGGATCACGCCATCGATCATGTTTTCGGTGGTGCGGTAGGGCATGATCCGCACGCGGAACCAGCGGCCGTCGCTGGTGGTGACCGATTTTTCATGCACGGCCAGAGTGCGCAGCATCTCGCCCATGTCGCTGGCGAGCGATGGATAGTCGAGAATCGAGACGATGTCGGTGATGGGCCGGCCGACGTCCCCCGGGATGAGCTTGAACACCCGGTTGACCCCGGCCGTGAACATCCGCACATGCAGGCGGGTATCCAGAAACACCGTGCTGACCTCCGCGTTGTCTAGAAGGTTTTTCATGTCGTTGTTGGTCCGGGCCAGTGCGTCCACCTTGGCAAGCTGGATCGAGTTGACCGTCTGGAGTTCCTCGTTGAGCGATTGGAGTTCCTCGTTGGTGGACTGGAGTTCCTCATTGGTGGTATGGAGCTCCTCATTGGCGCAGACGGCATATTCGCGGGTGCTCTGCACTTCCGAACGGGCCGCCAGCAGGTCATGATAGGTCTGCTTTTGATCGCGCTCCAGCTCTTCCACCCGCAGGCGGTCGGGGGTGCGGCCTTTGGCAGTCCGCCGCACCGGCGGAGGCGTGGCCACCTCGACAAAGACGATCAGAACCAAGCCGCTCAGCAGCTCCGGCTCGGAGATGACCTGCACGGTGAGGTCCACCATCTGCTCGCTGCCATAGGCTCCCACCTTCAAATGGCGGCGGGTGAGCGTGGTCTGTTGGCGGAGCGCCTGTTGGAAAGTTTCGATCAGGGCATCGCCCAGCCCCTCGCGGGCCATGGCGAAAATATTCCAATTCACTTTGCCAGCGGCGGGTTCGAGGAATTTGCCGGTGCGCCCGCTGATGTAGAGGATATCGCCCTTGTCGTTGACCAGCACGGCGGCCGGGGCGTAACGCTGCAACAGCATCTTCTCGGCCTCCGACTGCAGATTGACCGGCAGTTTCAAGCTCGGCGGCAACGGCAGCAGCCCGATCTGGGGCGGGGAGAACAAGGCGGGAAACTCCACCGGCAGCTGCCGCAGGTCGGATTCCAGCCGCCGGTAGAGCCGCCGTTTGCCCGGCAGCGGGGCAAACAGGGTGGTGAAGCCGCCGATGGTCTCGGAATTGCCCAACAACAGAAATCCCCCGGGCTCCAGACTGTAGTGAAAGAGCGGCAGCAGCTTTTTCTGCAACTCCGGCATCAGATAGATCAGCAGGTTGCGGCAACTCACCAGGTCCAGCCGGGTGAAGGGCGGATCCATGATCACGTTCTGCGTCGCAAACACCACCATCTCGCGGATCGACTTGCAAATCTGATAGCCCTCGTCGGTCTGGACAAAAAACCGGCTCAAGCGCGCGGGTGAGACCTCCGCCGCGATGTGCGGCGGAAACTGTCCCGCGCGCGCTTTCTCGATGGCCAGCGGGTTGAGGTCGGTGGCGAAGATCTGAAGCGTGGGGCGCGGCCCCACCGGCAATTGGTCAAGGGCCTCACGGAAGATGATGGCCAGGGAATACGCCTCCTCGCCGGTGGCACAGCCGGGGATCCATGCCCGCAGCGGTTGGCCCGGCGGACGGTCGCGCAGCAATTCCGGAATGACCTCGCTGCGGACTTGCGCCCAGACCTCCGGGTCGCGGAAAAAGCTGGTCACGCCGATCAGGAGTTCCCTGAACAGCAGCTCCAACTCCTGAGGGTTTTCCTGCAGAAACCGCACGTAGAGCGCGATGTTTTCAATCTGATGGATGCCCAGCCGGCGCTCGATCCGCCGATACAGGGCGTTTTTCTTATAGAGTGAGAAATCGTGACCGGTATGGGCGCGCAACAGAATGAGCACCTTGTCGAAGTCCCCGGAGTCCTGACCCGCGGCAGGATCCGGGTGACTGGCGATGAGGGGCAGGTGGTGGAGATAGCACAGGAGCTTACCGGGCAACTCCGCCACCGGCGCGACGATGTCGGCCACCCCGGCATGGACCGCGCTGTGAGGCATGCCGTTGTGCTGGGCAGTGGCCGGATCCTGCACCAAGGTCAAGCCCGCCCGCTGCTTGATGGCTAGCAGACCCTGCGTGCCGTCCGAGCCCATGCCGGAAAGAATGACACCGATCGCGCGCTCCTCGCAGTCCGCGGCCAGCGCGCGGAAAAACGAATCGATCGGCAGGCGCTGGCCGCGGGGCATCGCCGGATCCAGCAGATGCAGCACCCCCTTGAAGATCGACAGATCCTTGTTGGGCGGGATCACATAAACGCAGTTCGGCCGGACCCGGGTGCGATCCGTCACCTCGCTCACCGGCATCGCCGTGACCCGCTGCAGCAACTCGGTCATCATGCTGCCACAGGTCGGATCGAGGTGCTGGACGATGACCACGCCCATGCCGCTGTCGACTGGCAGGTATTTCAGGAACTCTTCCAAGGCCTCCAACCCCCCGGCGGAGGCTCCGATGCCGACGATGGGAAACAACTCCCGCGCGTCGGGAGTGTCCACCACGGACGACTCTGGATGGCTGGCGGTGGCGGCTGGGGTGGAACTGGCGGGCTGGCTGTGCTTTTTCATCGGTGGAGACTGGTCAGAGGACCTCACGGTTCCTGGCTGGGATAGCGGATCGGCTCGCCCAGGCGGACCAGCAATTCATTGACTTCGCGTTTGAGTTGGATGTTGCGCTCCTCGCGCCCGAGCATCACGCCCTGCCACTGGCGCAGCTCGTCGAGCTGGATCTGAATTTGGAGTTCGGCCTGTTTGCGCTCGACGGCGTAGCGGACCGCGCGGCTCAGCAGATACGCGCTGAGCAGACGCTTGCTGAGGTAATCCTGAGCACCCTCGCGCACCGCGGCGAGCGCCAGTTCATCATCCTCCATACCGCTCAAGACGATGACCGGAATCTGCGCATTTTCCCGCCGGACATGCTGGAAGGTCACCAGGCCCTGGCTGTCGGGCAGGCCGAGGTCCAATAAGATCAGATCGATGCCCGGGGTCTCCAAGCGGTCGAGGGCGGCAGCCAGGCGCGACACGCACTCGGTTTGAAAAATCACCGGGCCGGATTCCGGCAGCAGCTCGCGGATCAAATCGGCGTCGGCCGGGTTGTCTTCGACTACCAGGATGCGCAGGGTGTCACTCATGGCAGGATGTCGCGCGGCGGCAGTTTGACGATAGTGAACCAGAATTCCTCGATGGCTTGCACCACCTTGATGAACTGGTGCAAGTCGATCGGCTTGGTGATATAGCAATTGGCGTGCAGATTGTAGGTTTTGAGGATGTCCTCCTCGGCCCGGGAAGTGCTCAACACCACCACCGGGATGGACCGCAACGCCGGATCGGATTTGATTTCGGCGAGCACCTGCCGCCCGTCCATCTTCGGCAGGTTGAGGTCGAGCAGCACCAGGTCGGGGCGCGGGGCGGCGGCATAGGCACCCTTGCCGCGCAGGAAGTCCAAGGCGGCCTCGCCGTCGCCCACCACATGCAGCGAGTTGCGCACCTTGCCCTCCTCCAACGCCTCGCGGGCTAGATCCACATCGCCGGGGTTGTCTTCGACTAACAAAATCTCGATTGGAGTGATCATGGGGTTGAAGGAATCACCAGCCACCATGACGGATTATGCGGGCAGGGTAAAGAAAAACGTAGTCCCCTGACCGGGCGTGGACTCGAACCAGATTTTGCCGCCGTGGCGTTCAATGACGCGCTGGCAGATCGCCAGGCCGATACCGGTGCCGGGATACTCGGCGCGGGTGTGGAGGCGCTGGAAGATCTGGAAGACGCGCTCGGCGTGCTGCGGCTCGATGCCGATGCCATTGTCGGTGACGGCAAAGCGCCACCCCCCGGGTCCTGACCGGGCGGAAACCCGGATCTGCGGCAGGCAGTCGGGGCGGCGGAACTTGATCGCATTGGCGATGAGATTCTGGAACACGAGGACCAGCTGGGCGGCATCGGCATGCACCTGTGGCAGGTCCTCGTGAGTGATGTCGGCGTGGTTTTCGGCGATCAAGGGCTGCAGGTTCACCAGCGCCTGGTCCAGGGCGGCTTGGGAGGCGATGGGCGCGAGCGGTTGGCCGCGCAGGCCGACGCGCGAATAGTCCAACAGATCATTGATGAGGGTTTGCATGCGGATGGCGCCGTCCACCGCGTAATGAATGTATTTGTCCGCCTTGTCATCGAGTTGGCCCTCGTACCGCTGCGCCAGCAACTGCACATAACTGGAAACCATCCGCAACGGCTCCTGCAAATCATGCGAGGCGATGGAGGCGAACTGTTCGAGTTCGCGATTGGAGCGTTGCAAGTCCGCCATCGTGCGTTGCAGTTGCTCCTCGGCGAGCTTGCGCTCGGTGATGTTGTAAAAATGGACCACCACTTGGGTGAGCCGGCCCTTGGCGTCACACTGCGGATAGGCATTGCACAGCACCCAAACGGGCCGCTCAAGATCGGGGCGGCGAATGCCTAACATCTGATCGACGAGGGGTTCCCCTGTGGCCAGAACCTGATTGACCGGATATTCCGCCACCGCCATCGGCGTGCCGTCCGCCTGTAAAAAACACCACATCGGGTCGATGGCCACGCGCCCCTGCAACTGGGACTGGGTCAGGCCAAGCAGGCTAGCGGCCTGCGGATTAGCCAGCAGGATGGCCGAGTCGGCAGCATGGACCACCACACCGGAGGAGAGGTTTTCGATCAGGAGACGGTGATTTTCCTCGCTCTCGCGCAGCGAATCCGCCGCGAGCGCCCGTTCCCGATAGACCCAAGCGCGCTGCTGGTGCCAAGCCAGCGCAACACCTGCGCCCACCGCCGACACGACGGTGGTGACGAGCACTTGCCAAAGCCGCTGGAGCAGCGGCGCGAACACTTCGGTCAAGTCCAGCTTGGCGATCATGAACCACCCCGAGTCCGGCACCGCCTGGAGCGCGGCACAGACCGGGTGGCCTCGATAGTCATTGCCCACCATGATCCCCTGCCTGCCCAACGCGGCGGCGGCCGCAGGCAAAGCGGGGGTCGTCAACGGCGAGCGCCGCCGGAGCGCGGAGCCCGGATCAAAGCGGAGTTCATTCAAATAGAGCACTTCGCTGCCTTCCCGCCGGACCAGCAGGGTCTCTCCCGTAGCGCTCGGCACCGGCCAGTGCTGAATAAACGGGTAGAGGGTGGCGGTCGGATCGATGCGAAAAACCACGACCCCCAGCGGGCGATGGCCGTCCGTCTCATCGAAAATCGGTGTCAACACGTCGAGATAAACGCGCTGGTCATATTCGTGACGGAAAAAATCCAGCATCAGGATTTGACCGGTGCCCAGGCATTCGGTCGCGTGCGCCAGACCCGCGGCGGAGACGGGCTCTGACACCTCCGGCATTGCCAAGCGCACCGCGCCTTGAGGATCGATCAAGATGGCCCGGTCATATTGATAGTGCGCGGCAAATGTGCCGAGCCACGCCTGCAGTTGGCGGCGCGCGTCAGCCTCGTGGGACTCAAGACACCGGCGCACCAGTTGCGAGAACACTGGGTTGTTTTGCAGCAGTCCGGCGTCGCCCAGGCGCTCCTTGCGATACCGCACCAACTCGCCGACTTTAAGCGCAGCAATGGCGGTGAGTTGGCGGTCGGCCTCGGCGCGGAAACCGCGCGCATAGTTTCGATAATACAGCCAGCCGCCGACCAGCAGGACCGCCGCCAGCAACAGGAACACCGCCAACCAAGCCGCCCCGGCGCGTGATTCCGGCGCGGGTAAAATAGCTGAGGGATCGGAGTTGGGCTTCATGATTGGGGGGGGGCTAGGGGCTAGCCTCACTCGACGAGTTTGTTGCTGATGGTGTAGTGGGTGAGTTCGGCGTTGGTGCGCAGCTGCATTTTTTCCAGGATACGGGTGCGGTAGGTGCTGATGGTGTTGGAGCTGAGGGACAATTCGACGGCCATTTCCTTGACGGTGCGGCCGGAGGCGATGAGGCGCATGATTTCAAACTCGCGGTCCGACAGGCGCTCGTGGGCCATGCCGCCGCCGGCCCCACTCAACACCGATGCCAGATGCTCAGCCAGTTGGGCACTGACGTAATGGCCGCCGGCGAGAATGTGCTCGACGGCGCGGATCAGCTCGGCTCCGGCGCTGGCCTTGGTGAGGTAGCCATTGGCACCCGCCCGGAACGCCCGAATCGCAAACTGCCGCTCGGTATACATGCTCAGCATCAGGATCGGGGTCTTGACCCGCTGGGTCCGCAATTCCTTGAGCACATCCAGCCCGCCGCGGCCCGGCATCGAAATATCCAGAATGATGAAATCCCAGGGATGGGACAGCGCCGCATCCAGCGCCTGCTGGGAATTCTCAGCTTCGCCAAACTGCACGTCCGGGAAGGCCTCGGCGAGCATCAGCTTGAGGCCGCTGCGCAACATCGCGTGATCGTCTGCTAGAAGGATTTTCATAAGGATTGAGCGGGTAGGGCCGGCTGGCCGGGGCAGGGCACCTGCATCCGCACGCGCACGGCAGCCCCTTTGCCCGGCGCGTTGACAAATTCCACCGTGCCACCGAACACGTCCACCCGCTCGCGGATGCCTAACAACCCCAGGGCCTGCGACCCCGAGATCGAGTGCGGCGCGTAGCCCTGGCCGTCGTCTTCGATGTCGAGTTCCAAGGATTGGCCGTCGGTGCGCAGTCGCACGTCGACCTGGGTGGCGCGGGCGTGGCGGACCACGTTGGTCAGCGCCTCCTGGACGATGCGGAACAAGGCCAGGGCGAAATGCTGATCCAACTCAATGTCCTCGGACGGCAGTGACAACGCGCAGCGGATCTCACTGCGTTTGGCCATGTCCTCGGTCTGCCACTCGATGGCGGCCACCAGGCCCAGCTCAAACAAGACACTCGGCCGCAGCGCGGTGCAGATCGCCTGGGTCTGCTCGGTGAGGCGCTCGACCTGCGGGACCATCGCCACGATGCGATCGCACAACATCGCAAAATCGGGAGGTTTGGGCGCTTGGAGTTGGCGGTCCATCCACATCAAGTCGATCTGCAAGGCGGTGAGGTGTTGCCCGAAGCAGTCGTGGAGTTCGCGCGCGAGGCTGGCGCGCTCTTCTTCGCGCACGGCTTGCAGGCGCGCCGCCAGGACGTGCAGGTCGGCCTGGGTCTGGCGGAGTTGCTCGTTTTGGGTGGCCAGGGCATCCTGCATCTCGACCATGCGGCGGCCGACCGCCAGGCGGGCGAGAAGTTCCTCGGGATCAAACGGCTTGGCCAGATAATCGTTGGCCCCGACTTCCAATCCGGCGATGATGTCGGCCTTGGCACCCTTGGCGGTGAGCATGATGATATAGGGCGGTCGCTCGGTGTGCAGCGCGCGCACCCGGCGCATCACCTCCGGGCCGTCCATCTCGGGCATCATCCAATCGAGAATGACCAGGTGCGGCGGGTCCGCCTGCTCAAGCAAGTGCCACGCCTCGCGGCCGTGACGGGCTTCGACCACCTGATAGCCATTCTTGCGCAACACGCCCGCCAGCACGGCCCGGGACGTGAGATCATCTTCAGCAATCAATATTTTCATGACGTCATGGGGTTAAGTCGGATCACGGATGAGGGTTAGCGCGGGGTGCCCCGCCTGCGGCAGGAGCGGGTCGAGCCGGGTTCGGTTCTTGAGGCAGCCACTTCAGCAGCACCTCGACCAAGGCCTGCGGGAAGACCGGCTTGGTGACGTAATCGTTCATGCCGGCCTCCAGACATTTTTCCAAGTCGCCCTGCATGGCATGGGCGGTCATGGCAATGATCGGCACTTGGTGGTTGCGCACGGCAGACTGCGGATCGCGGATCACCCGGGTCGCAACCAAGCCGTCCATCTCAGGCATCTGCACATCCATCAGCACCAAGTCGTAAGGAATCGCTTCCAGCGCCCTGACGGCCTCCGCGCCGTCGGCCACCGCATCAGCCCGCAGACCAAGTTTTTTGAGGATGCTCAACGCCACCTGCTGGTTGATGATGCTGTCCTCGGCGAGCAGGATGTGGGCGTGGTGACCCTCGAGCAAATTGAGCATCGGCTGGGCATCGAGGCGGGCGGGTTCCGGGCGCTTGAGAGCTTCCTCCTGCCTGCCCAAGCGCACGGTGAACCAGAACTCCGAGCCGTGGCCCTCGTTGCTGATCACGCCGGCACCACCGCCCATCAACTCGGCGAGTTGTTTGGAGATGGTCAGGCCCAGCCCGGTGCCGCCATATTGGCGCGTGGTCGAGGCGTCCACCTGGGTGAACTTCTCGAACAACAGGTCGATTTTATCGGCGGGAATGCCGATGCCGGTGTCACATACCCGGAACCGCAGCAGCACCTCATGCGGAGTCATTTCGAGCAACTCGACGCGGATGGCGATCTCCCCGGCATGGGTGAACTTGATCGCGTTGTCGACCAGGTTGGTCAGAATCTGGCGCAGGCGGCCGGGATCGCCGCGCACCTCGGTGGGAATCGCCGGGTCCGTGGCGCACAGCAAGCGCAAGCCCTTCTGCTGCGCCCGCATCTCCACCGTCGCCACGAAATCGTCGAGCAGATGCGCCAGATCAAAATCGAGAGTCTCGAGTTCAAGCTTGCCGGCCTCGATTTTCGAGAAGTCGAGGATCTCGTTGATCAGGCCGAGCATCGCTTCGCTGCTAGAGCGCACCACCTCGGCATAGCCGCGCTGTTCCTCGTCGAGTTGGGTCTCGAGGAGCAGGCCGTTCATGCCGATGACGCCGTTCATCGGGGTGCGGATTTCATGGCTCATGTTGGCCAGGAACTGGCTTTTGGCGACGTTGGCGATGCCGGCCCGGATCGCCATCTCGTTGGCACGGGCGGTGGTTTGTTCGAGGCTGCGGTTGGTCGTCTGGAGTTCCTCCTGAACCCGGGCCTCGTCCTCGATGATGCCGAGCAGGGCCAACCGGGTCTGGTTGCTTTCGGCCAGCAACGAGCGGACCTGTTCCTCGGCCTGCTTGCGCAACAGCGCCTCTCCCAAGTGGGCCGCGATGCCCTCGAGTTGTTGGATAGCCACCGAGGAAAAGCATCCTTTGCGGGCATCATTGAGCTGGATCAAGCCCACGATCTGATTCTTGGCGCGGATCGGAACCAAGGCGACGGAGGCGTAACCATGGCGCACGCATTGGTTGCGCGGCTGGTGACGCGGATCCTGGTTGGGCGGCAGGTCGAGCAGTGGGAAGGAATCATTGATCCAAAAGCTGCCGCCCCGCGTGAACAGGGGATTGGCAGTTTCAGTCTGGCCGGAAATCACCAAGCCGCAGGTGCATTCCAAACAGGACTTGCCCAGGCTGTCGCGGCACACCGCGCCCTGAGCGTCGCGCTCGATCAGTGAGTTCTGGGTCCGCAGGAAATCGCTGGAAAATCCCTCCTGCACATAATACGGATAATCCTCGCCGTGTTGCAGGCGGATGCCCACGGCATCGAAGCCGGTGCCCGCCTTCATCGCCACCAGCACGCGCTGCAACGAAGCATGGAAATCCCCGGATTCGTTGAGAATCTGCAGCACCTCGCTGCGCATTTCGCGATAAGTTTCCGATTGTTTGCGCTCGGTGATGTCGCGGAAGGACCAGACATGGCCGACCGTGTTGCCATTCATGACAATCGGGGCCGAATAGCGCTCAAAGACCCGCCGATCCTTGAAGTACAAGGTGTCAATCTCGTCCTCCGCGGAGTCATCGCGCAACCGGGACTTGGCACAAAAACCCTCCGGATCGATCAACTGGATGGCGATGTGCTGCAACAACGCGTCGTGATCCTTCGAGTTGACCAGCGTCTGCGGCAGCCGCATCAACTCGGAAAACCGCTTGTTGGTCCGGATCACCTTACCCTGGCGATCCACCGCCAGGATGCCGTCAGCGGTGGATTCCAGGATGACACTCAAATTGGTTTCACTATCGCGCAGGGTCTCGTTGGCCTGTTTGCGTTCGGTGATGTCTCTGGCGGTGGCCTCGAAGCCCAGCAGCGTGCCGTTCTCGTGCAGCGGCACCGCGCTCAAGGCGTTCCAATACCAGGATCCATCGGCGTGGCGCACGCGGTATTCCACGCCCGCCTGGCGTTGACCGGTGGCGATGACCTGGTTCAAATAGGCCATGCAGGCGGGGAAATCCTCGGGATGGACGAAGTGTTCGAGGGACTGGCCCAGCATCCGCTCTTCCGGATAACCCAGGATCACCCAACAGGAAGGTGACACGAAGGTGAATACCGCCTTTTCGGTAAGCAGGTAAATCATATCGAGGCTGTTCTCGATGAGCATGCGATGCTGGGCCTCGCTTTTGCGCAGCTCGGCCTGCTGGGCCAGGATGCCGGCGTCGGTGCGGCGCAGCAGGACATAGATAAAGCCCATCAGCAGCGCCAACAGCACCGCGCTGCCCGTGCCACACAGGACCAGCAGGCGCGCAAAGGCCGCCTTGTCGAGGGTGATGTCGCGCATGATGAGCAAGTCGCCGATTTCCGCGCCCGCCGCATCCCTCATCGGCGTCACCGAAACCCGCCAATCCTTGCCATCGGCCACGAGCTCCCGATACGGTTGGTCCGGCTTGCGCAACCCGTCGGCGCTCTCATCCAACATCCGGGCGAAGCCGTAGGGCAAATGCCCTTGCGAGGCATAGATCACCACGCTGCGTGGCAAGCGGTCCCAGTCGGCTTCCCGGCCCAGCCGCCGCATACTCGCTTCCCAGACCTGGCGCTTGAGTGAGGCTTTGCGGAGGGTGACGGCCACTTGGTGGCCGGCCCGGGTGTGCAACATGTTGAGGGTTTCCTCGATCTCCTTGCCCAGTTCCAGATAGCCGACCCGTTTGCCTGCGACGAGAATCGGCTGCACCACCCGCAGGATCAGCAATCCCTGCGGCCCCAACTCGATGCCCGAGGTGGCCTTGCCCGGGCGTTCACTCTCCGCGGGGGTGATGCGACGACTCGGATCGCCAGGGAGTTCGGGTTGGGTGAGCCGCAGCAGGCACTCCCCCTTGGCATTGAAAAAGTAACAATGGGTGAGGTGCTGTGCTTCGCGCTGCAACTCGAACACCGGCTCGCTGGCAGCACGCAGCCCCGCCACCTCGCCGGCACGCAGGGCGCTTGGCACCGCATCGGTGGCGATGATCGACTGGGCGGTGGTGGTCAGGGCCATCACGTCGCGTTTCAGTCCCACCGACAAATTGCCGGCGATTTCGGAAATATCGGCGGCGCATTCGCTGGCGAGTTGTTGCCGCTGCTGCTCCCACAGGAAGGTGCCCACCGTGACCATCAGCACCACCAGGATGAGCGTCAGGGGCGGCAGCAAACGCCACAGGATCGGCCTCAGCACGACGCTTTCTTGCCGTCCCGGGGCCACCCGCAAGGGCGACGGGTTGGAATAAACCACCGCCGCCACAAAGATCAGCAACACCAGCATCAAACCGACCGGCAGCGTCACCCGGGTGGCCACATTCCAGCGCCAGTCGTTGGCGTCAATGTCCATGCCCATCACCGCCAACAAGGAGCCGGTTTCCGGATCGGTCAGCGGCACCAGAGCGGTGACCCACTCGCCCCAGCGGTTTGAGACCGGGCCCACCACCGCGGCGTCCTTGGTGTTGAACACCGGCCGGTAACCCGCCGGAACATCCGAATAGACCTGCCCCGGCAAACTGGCGTCCAGCACATTGGGTGCCGCGCTGTCCACAAAGAAGAATATGGTGTCGTCGGCCCGGGCGGAGGAACGGCGACCCATCAGGTAAAACCACTTGCAATGCGGGTTGGCCGGACCAATCGACATCAGCTGGGACTTGAGCCGCTGATAATCCGACAGTTCCCGGTCGGCAGCGGTGCCGGTGAGTGCCTTCACGTTGTCAATGTTGAGCGCCTGGGCCACCAGCCGCGCCTGCTGCAGCAGGTTGGCGCGCAATTCCTGGTCGGCCCGATAGGCCGACCACGCGCTGACCACGACAAGCAACGCCAAGGCAACCCACGGCAACAGGCGGAAGGCCCTGGGTGAAAGACGAAAGCGAGGGGCGAGAGCGATCATAAATTGGCCGACCGTTCGAGGTCCTCAGGGGTGGCGTAGGGCAGCGGTTGGTTGAGAAGGGCCGCCAGCTCGTTGACCTCGCGCTTGAGCGCGCCGATCCGGCCCTCGCGGCCGAGGGTGGCGGCGTGCCAGCGTCGCAGTTCCTCCAATTGGCTTTCCATGGCCTGTTCACCGTGTTTGCGGGCCTCGTTTTCCGCGTGCAGGTCTTCCAGCAGATTGAGCATCGAGTCCTGACTTTCCTGGAGGGCGCGGGTCCGTTGCGCCACCAAGTTGGTGAGGCGCTCCTGATCGTTGCGCTGGATCAGCACGGCGGCTTTGATCTTGGCCATCGCCCGAATCTGCGCGCTCAGCTCGATCTCGTCAAACGGCTTGGACAGGAAGCCCTCGGCCCCCACTTCGAGCGCTTGGACACGGCTCGCCCGGTCGGTCTTGAGGGCGGTCAGAAACAGCACCGGAATCATCTGCAGGTGCTCGTCCTCCTTGAGCTTGCGACATACCGCGTAGCCGTCCATTCCCGGCATGACGATATCGAGCAGAATCACATCCGGATCTTCGGCCAAGGCGATTTCCAGCCCCTGCGGGCCGTTCAGGGCGGTCAGCACCCGGGTGCCCGGCAAGCGATCGGAAACCACCGCCTGCAGCGCGATGAGATTGTCCGGGTTGTCATCAATGGCCAGAATTTTCATGGTTCAAGGGCTCATCCCAACATCTCGCGCAACGTCTGGAGCAGCGTCGCGTGATCAATGGGTTTGGAAACATACGCATCGAAGCCGCGGGCCAGGATCTCCTCGCGGTTGCCTTGCATCGCGCTGGCCGTCAAGGCCAACACCGGGATGTCGCTCAAAATCGCGTGGTCACGGATCGACCGCAACGCCTCAAAGCCATCCATCACGGGCAGGGCGACATCCATGAGAATCAGATCGGGCTGGTGGAGCCGGGCCTGGGTCACGGCATTCAACCCATCCTCCGCGGTGATGACCTCATAACTCTCACTCAACAACGCGCGGGCGGTCAGCAAATTGTCGGGATTGTCTTCCACCAGCAGAATCAGCGGCTTTCCGGGGCGCACCGGCCGACGCCGGCGCGGCGCGGCGGGTGGCGGCACCGGTGCCACGGCGGCGGGAGTGACCATGCGGCCCACCGCGGCCAGCAACCCGTCCTTGTTGATGTCACCCTTCTGGATCAACTGATAGACCGCATTGCCCTTGAGGAAACTCAGATCCTCGCGGGTCACGTGCTTGGCGGTTAGAATCAGCACCGGCAGCTGGCCGGCCCGCTCCGTGCCGCGGATCGCCTTGAGGACCTGAAACCCGTCCACCTCGGGCATCATCAGATCGAGGATCATGGCCTCGGGCACGGTGTGCTCGATGATTGCCAGGGCTTGCTTGCCGTTGCGGGCGACCTGCACCTGGTAGCCCTGGGTCTGTAGAATCTCGGTCAACTGGATGATGGCGGCTTCCGAGTCCTCCACGACCAGGATGTTGTGGCCTTGGCCGGAGGCGACAACCCCGCCCGGAGAACCTGCCGGGCCGCGCCTGAGATCGTCCAGCCGGGCGCTCTCCGGCAGCTCCAGCGACTGGGGCAGATGCAGGGTGAAGGTCGAGCCCTGACCCGGCAGGCTTTCCACGGTGATCGAGCCGCCAAGCAACTTGGCATAGTTGCGGGCGATGGCCAGGCCCAACCCGGTGCCACCGTATTTGCGCGAGGTGCTGTCGTCGGCCTGGCGGAATTCATCAAAAATATGCGGGATGTGCTCGCCGGAGATCCCGATGCCGGTGTCGCGGACGGCCACATGCAGCGTCTCCCCCAGCCACTGGGCCGAGATCTCGACGGTGCCGGCCTCGGTGAACTTGACGGCGTTGCCGACCAGGTTCTGCAAGATGTGGCGGCATTTATCCGGATCGGAGGTCAGCGGCGCCAGATCGTCGGCCACCACGCTGGTAAGCATGACGTTTTTCTCCCGGGCCTGCGGGGCGATCATGGCGACGATTTCATCGATGCACTCGCGGATCGAGAAGCGCGTGAGGTGGATATCCTCGCGGCCCGCCTCGATGCGCGACAAGTCGAGGATGTCGTTGATGAGCGACAACAGATTCCTGCCGTTGCGCTCGATGACCTCCAGGTAGCTGTATTCTTCGGCCGGAATCGTGCTGGCGAGCCGGCGATGCAGCACTCCCGAGAGTGCGATCACGGAATTGAGCGGGGTGCGCAACTCATGGCTCATATTCGAGAGGAAGGCGCTCTTGAGCCGGTTGGCCTCATGGAGTTGCTGTTTCTGCATCTCGAGCTCGGTATTCTGCTCGGTGAGTTCATTGGCCTGCACCGCCAACTCCCGTTGCTGCGCCTCCATCTCATGGTTCTGCTGCTCAAGTTGCTCGGCAAAATAGTGGATTTTGCGGAAGGCCAACACCCCATTGACCCGCGCGGTGAGCACACTCCAGATTTCGTCCACCAGCCGCAGGGCGGCGGCGTCATAGGCGTGGACGCTGGCCAGCGAGATCAGCGCCACCACCGAATTCTCCGCCAGCACCGGGATGGTGAGGATTTCCCGCGGGGTGAAGTCGCCACTCACCGCCGCGAAGGTGAAGCGCGTGTCGGCCGGAATATCCGTGATGAGCTGAATCTGCCGCGTCGCCAAGGCCACTCCCAGCTCACCCTCCAGCTCGCTCGAGGAAAACGCGGCGCGGCCGCCAGCACCCAAGCCGATCGACGCAAAATGTCCGAACGAGGTTTTCGCTTCATTCTGGAAATACACCGCGCCCACTTGCGACCCGGTATGCAACATCAGCCCTTGCAGCAACTCATTGCAAAACGCATGCACCTCATCGTGCCGCAACATCAGTTCGGCGAGCTGGGCCGCGTTTTCATTGGCCTGCGTTTGGGCCTGGATCTCGGCGGCCATGGTGTTGAACGAGGTGGCCAGGGTCCCGAACTCATTGCCAGCCACATAATGGCTGCGCACGTCCAAATGCCCCCGCCGGAACTGCGCCGACACCGCCGTAAGTTCCTGCAGCGGCCGCTTGATCCATTTCTGCAGCAACCCGCCAATGACCAGCGACAGCAACAAGATCACCCCCACGCACACGATCAGATGGCGGTTCAAGACCGCGTTCTGGACGGTGGCATCCTGGTAGAAACGGGCAGCCTGGGCGCGGACCAGGTCCTCAACCTGCTGGATTTGACGGATCACCACGCCCATCTGCTGACGGTGCGCCCCTTGCAGGACCCGTTCCTTGGCCGCCGCCGGCTGCCCGGCCCGCAGCAAGCGGACCGCGTCCTCGCGGCACACCTTCAACTTGGCAAAGGCGACGCGCAGGTCGGTGATGTCACTGCGGGGCCCGAGGTACAGCCCCAGCAGTAGATCGAGGCGGCGCGACGCGTCGGCGCTGGCAACCTCAATCTCCTGCAAGGCGACGGTGATTGCCGGATCGGTCGGGTTGAGCAGCATCGCTTGCGTTGCCCCTTGGATGGCCAGCACCGCCGCCTCGATCTCGCCGACCTCCGTGACCACCTGAAACGGATGATCGTACATCATTTGGGTCTGCGCCCACAGGTCATGGGCCTGACGCCACACCACCACTCCGAAACCCACCACCAAACACAAAATGACGCCCAGCGCGAGTCGCAACTGCGTGGCTATTTTAAGATCATCCAATTTCATCAGTTACAGCGGCTGGCGGTCGTCATGAGTAATTCCTGGCGCGAGATGGGTCATGGCTATGCGTCCGGAGCGGGGATGGCAAGTCTTCTGGAATAAAGCGACGGGCGGAGCCACGGCAGACAGGCCATCGTGCGCGGCGACAATATCTCGTTCGGCCTCGCCGGTCACGACATATCCACCAGGGGACAGCGCCCGGCACAGCTTGCTCAGAATCTGCTGGCGGATGTCCAGCCGGTAGTAAAACAACAGATTGCAACAGAAAATCAGATCGAAATCCCCATACAGGCTGGCCTCGGGGCTCGACGAACTCTCGTCCAGCAGATCATAGGCCGAAAAACTCACCCGTTCCCGCAGCCGCGGGGAGATCACCCAACTCCCGTCACGGCGGGAAAAATAGCCTTCCAGATCGCGCCGGCGGACATTGCCCACCGCTTCGGCACTATAAACCCCTGCCGCCGCCATCTCCAAATCCGGCTCCGAGCAATCGGTCCCAAAGATACGATAGAACACCCGCGGCTCGCCCGCCCCGCTCAAGGTATCCAACAGCATCGCGATCGACCACGCCTCCTGGCCGGCGGCGCAACCGGCCGACCACACCCGGATCTCGCTCCGCCCGGCGAGCCGTTTCTCCGCCGCCAGACCGGGCAAAATCCATTGCTCCAGGAAGGCGAAGGTCAGCGGATTGCGAAAAAACTCGCTGTAGCCGATGCGCAGCGCGCGATGCAAATCCGCAACTTCCTGCGGCTGCCGGGCCAACTGCTCGCCATAGGCCGCCAGCGACGGCAGGCCGAGCGCCACCATCCGCTTGGCCATGGTTTTGCGCACGAACGCCTCGTCATAGACCGCGATCTTGCGCCCTTGCGCCCCATACGCGCCGCGGCGCAACCCGGCCATGGGTTCTCCGAGCTCCGGATCGCTCCACTTCACGCCGCTCTGCTTGTCACGGTGCATTGACGATCTTGTATTTTGGCGCCTGCCCGGCCGCTTGCAGCAACGCGTTGACCTCCTGCTTCAACTCGATCATGCGCAACTCCCGCCCCACCGTCACCCGGTGGAAGCGCTCCAGTTCCGCATACTTTTCCTTCAAATCCACTTCCGCGCGCTTGCGTTCCAGGCGCAGGCACTTCTGCACCAGGCAGCTCATCACCACCGGCCCGAGTCGTTTGATATGTTCCTTGATCACATAGTCCCAGGCCCCGGCCTTCATGCACTCCACCGCGGTCTCCTCGTTCATCGACCCGGTGATGATCACAAAGGGCGTGTCCGGTGCCAACTCCAACGCCAACTTCAACGCGCTGAGCCCGTCAAACTGCGGCAGCTTGTAATCCGATAAAATCAGGTCCGGATGATAGACCTCCAACGCCATCAGGAAATCCTCCCGCGTCTCGACCCACAGGAACTCGCTCTTGGGCAGCGCCCGCCGGACTTCTCGCTCGTTGAGCTCGGCGTCGGTGGGCAGGTCTTCCACAATCAGGATTCGGATTACTTCTTCAGTTGTCGGGTCCATGAGAATTACGCTTTGGGCAGTGAGAAAAAAACCGTCGCTCCTGTGCCGAGTTGCCCTTCCGCCCAGGTCCGGCCACCGTGGCGCTCGATGATCCGCCGGACAATGGCCAAGCCCACCCCCGTGCCCTCAAATTCCTTGGCACTGTGCAACCGGTGAAAGACCCCGAACAGCTTGTCGGCAAACTGCATGTCAAAGCCCGCGCCGTTGTCGCGCACCGAATACACGACCTCGTCGGCACCCGCGCTCGCCTGGACTTCGATCACCGCCCGCGACCGCTTGGAGGAAAACTTGACCGCGTTGGACAGCAGGTTGATCCAGACCTGCCGCAACAGCGTCGGGTCCGCCACCGCCTGCGGCAGCGCTCCCACTTGAAAATCAATCCGCTCGCGCTCCGCCGGACTGGTCACCTCAAAGAAGATCGACCGGGACAGCGTCGCAATGTCCACCGCCGACAACTTCAGCGACGAGCGCCCGATGCGCGAGAACGCTAACAGATCCTCGATCAGCTGGCCCATGTCACGGGCCCCCTGCTGGATGATCGAGCAGACCCGCTGACCCTCGGCATCCAGGCCGGCGGCATAGTCGTCGACCAGAATCCGGGTATAACCGTCGACGGCGCGCAGCGGTGCCCGCAGGTCATGGGACACGGAGTAACAGAATGCCTCCAGCTCCTTGTTGGCGGCTTCCAACTCGGCGGTGCGGTCGGCCACCCGCTGTTCCAGTTCCGCGTTGAATGCCTGGAGTTTGCGCTCGGCCTGATGTTTATAGAGCGCCATGTCGATGACGATGCGCAACTCCCGATCCTCGATGGGCTTGAGGATGTAGCCAAACGGCTCGGCCTCCTTGGCACGCTGAAACGTGACCCCCTCGCCATAGGCGGTGAGAAACACCACCGGCAGGCTCAGCCGGGCGCGCAACTCGTGGGCCACCGTGATGCCATCCATCGCGCCTTGCAGGTGGATGTCCATCAATACCAGATCCGGCCGCAGTTGTTCCGCCAAGGCCAAGGCCTCCGCCCCGCGGGCAGCGGAACCCACCACCTCGTAGCCCATTTGCGCCAGACGAATGGCAATGTCCGCCACGACGATGGATTCGTCTTCAACAATCAACAAACGTGGTGTAAATTGGTCGGTCATGGCTTCCACTGGGTTTAAACATGCAACCAACTGCGTGCGATCACAACGCCTGCGCGCCGATAAAATTCAGGGCGCAGCAAATAGGGGCGGCGGGTTCGCGTCGAGGCGGTTGGCGGTCAAGTTCATGGGCGGCTCTCAACGTATTCCATCTCAAAGACCGCCCCGGGTCCAGTCCCGATTTCAAGCCGGCCGCCGAGCTGGCGGGTCAGGTCGGCAACCAGCTTCAGACCCAGCGTGGTCAACTGCCGCAAGTCAAAGTCCGGTGGCAGGCCCACGCCCTCGTCCGCCACGCGCAACCGCCACGGCGGCAAGGTTTTCCGACCGGTAGAGGGGCTCATGGATCAAGCCCCCGCGAGCCCGCCTGACCATAACAATTACCGACTTTCCGCCGCCCGCTCCGCAAATCCTGCCTTTCGTGTCACCGATTCTGCCCTGCCCCGACTCTCCTCTTGAAAACTCCGCCCCAGCGGTCTATTCCTCGCCCGGCGAGCCCGCCGCCCCTTCCTAATTGTTATGAACGCCCTCACCCGTTGCCTCGAAACTTACTGGTCCTCCTCCATCGGGAAAAAGCTCGTCGTCGCCCTCACCGGCCTGGTGCTGGTGCTGTTCCTCGCCGGCCACCTCATCGGCAACCTGGTGGTGTTCATGGGACCGGAGCCGTTCAACACCTACGCCTACTTCCTCCACCACATGCTCCACGGCAAGGGCATCTGGCTGTTCCGCATCGTCATGCTCGGCATGCTCGCCGCCCACATCCTCGCCACCATCGCCCTGACCCTGCAAAACCGCACCGCCCGCAAGGGCTACGAGTGCCGGACGACCATCCAGGCCTCGCTGTCCTCGCGCTACATGATCCTCTCCGGGCTGACCATCCTGGCCTTTGCCGTCTATCACCTGCTGCACTTCACCGCCCGCGTCGGCCCCGCCGCCGGCTACAACACGCTCGCCCGCTACCAAACCACCCTCTTCGGCGTCGAGGGCGAGGTCCACAACGCCTGGCTGATGGTCATCGACGGCTTCTCGGTCTGGTATGTGACGCTGTTCTACGTGATCGCCATGACCCTGCTCTGCACCCACCTGATGCACGGCGTCGGCTCGATCTTCCAAACGCTGGGCTTCCGCTCCAAGAAGGCCTCCAGCCTGATCCAACAGGTTTCGCTGGGCTACAGCCTGTTCATCTGGCTGGGCTTCATCTCCATCCCGCTCGCGATCAACCTGTTCCCCGGCTATTTCCACGCGCTGGCCCAAACCGTCGGCCACTGAGGATTGATGACTCAATTTCAAATCTCAAATCTCCAATCCTCGATCCCAATCCGCCATGTCCATCGTCCTCGATAGCAAGATCCCGTCCGGCCCCCTTGAGCAAAAGTGGTCCAAGCACAAGATGGACTCCAAGCTCATCAACCCGGCCAACAAACGGAAATTCACCGTCATCGTCGTCGGTTCCGGCCTCGCCGGCGGTGCCGCCGCCGCCTCGCTGGCCGAATTGGGCTATCAGGTGAAGTGCTTCTGCTATCAGGACAGCCCGCGCCGCGCCCACTCGATCGCCGCCCAGGGCGGCATCAACGCCGCCAAGAACTATCAGAATGACGGCGACTCGGTGCGCCGCCTGTTCTACGACACCATCAAGGGCGGCGACTTCCGCGCCCGCGAGGCCAACGTCTATCGCCTCGCCGAGGTCTCCAACGCCATCATCGACCAGTGCGTCGCCCAGGGCGTCCCATTTGCCCGCGAATACGGCGGCCTGCTCGACAACCGCTCGTTCGGCGGCTCGCAGGTTTCGCGCACGTTCTACGCCCGCGGCCAGACCGGCCAGCAGCTGCTGATCGGCTGCTATCAGGCACTCGAGAAGGAAATCGGCAAGGGCGGCGTGAAAATGTATTCGCGCACCGAGATGCTCGACCTGGTGCTGGTCAACGGCCACGCCAAGGGCATCGTCGTGCGCGACCTGGCCACCGGCCAGATCAGCACCCACGCCGCGGACGCGGTGATCCTGGCCACCGGCGGCTACGGCAACGTGTTCTTCCTCTCGACCAACGCCATGGGTTGCAACGTGACGGCCGCCTGGCGCGCCACCAAGCGCGGCGCGCTCTTCGCCAACCCGTGCTACACCCAGATCCACCCGACCTGCATCCCGGTCAGCGGCGACTATCAGTCGAAGCTCACCCTGATGTCCGAGTCGCTGCGCAACGACGGCCGCATCTGGGTGCCCAAATCCAAGGACATCGCCGCCAAGCTGCGCAACAAGCAGCTCAACCCCGCCGACGTCCCCGAGGACCAGCGCGACTACTACCTCGAGCGCAAATACCCGTCGTTCGGCAACCTCTCGCCGCGCGACATCTCGTCGCGCGCCGCCAAGGAAGCGTGCGACGACGGCCGCGGCATCGCCTCCACGGGACTCGGCGTCTATCTGGACTTCCGCGACGCGACCAAGCGCCGCGGCGAGGCGACCATCCGCGCCAACTACGGCAACCTGTTCCAGATGTATGAGAAGATCACCGGCGAGGACCCCTATCAGACGCCGATGATGATCTATCCGGCCGTCCACTACACGATGGGCGGGCTGTGGGTCGACTACAACCTGATGTCCAACGTCCCCGGCCTGCACGTGCTGGGCGAGGCCAACTTCTCCGACCACGGTGCCAACCGCCTCGGTGCCTCCGCCCTGATGCAGGGCCTGGCCGACGGCTACTTCGTCATCCCCACCACCATCGCCAACTATCTGGTCAGCCAGAAACCCGGCTCGGTCACCACCGACATGCCCGAGTTCAAGCAAACCGAAGCCGAAGCCCGCGACCGCGTCTCCAAGCTCTTCGCCATCAAGGGCAAGCGCACGGTCGACTCGTTCCACCGCGAACTCGGCATGACCATGTGGAACAACTGCGGCATGTCCCGCACCCGCGAGGGCCTCGACGAGGCACTGGCCAAAATCCCGCAAATCCGCGACGAGTTCTGGAACAACGTGCGCATCCCCGGCTCCGCCGAGGGCGTCAACATGGAACTCGAAAAGGCCGGCCGCGTCGCCGACTTCCTCGAGTTCGGCGAAATGATGTGCTACGACGCCCGCGACCGCGAGGAGTCCTGCGGCGGCCACTTCCGCGCCGAGCACCAGTTCTTCGCCAACGACCCGGAAGTCTTGGCCGGCAGCACCCAGGCCGGCGAGGCCAAGCGCGACGACGACCACTTCTCGCACGTTTCCTGCTGGGAATACAAGGGCCCCGGCGAGGCCCCCGCCCTCCACAAGGAACGCCTCGTCTACGAAAGCGTCCACGCCTCGATCCGCAGCTACGCGTGAGCGGGTATCTGTAGCGGCGGTCTGCGACCGTCGCTATTTTCTGCTAAGGCGTGCGCTTGAATTGAATCGAAACGCTGAGGCGCCGAGGTCGCAGAGAGAATCGCGGAGGAGTCTGCTGTTTTCAGACCAGCCGCTTGGACGGTTTCGCCTGCGGCTTTTTGGGATTGAATCGAAACGCGGAGGCGCAGAGGTCGCAGAGAGGACCGCGGAGGAGGCTCCAGGTTGGAGACGGCATATCTGAACCGATCCACCCGGCGTTTCCCTAACTCAGCGATCCCTCAGCGACCTCCGCGCCTCCGCGTTTCGCTCAAGTCCACACGCCTTTCCAATCTCAGCGATCCCTCAGCGACCTCCGCGCCTCCGCGTTTCGCTCAAGTCCACACGCCTTTCCAATCTCAGCGATCCCTCAGCGACCTCCGCGCCTCCGCG
>Ga0194037_1000570_pt1 | contig 28360 bp, 28 predicted proteins | sample JunL306m_MetaG_FD_148653 | JGI IMG/M metagenome (GOLD analysis project Ga0194037, IMG submission 148653) | Anoxic zone freshwater microbial communities from boreal shield lake in IISD Experimental Lakes Area, Ontario, Canada - Jun2016-L304-6m | ecosystem: Environmental > Aquatic > Freshwater >...
CTCTTTGCCGGGAATGGTAAACTGGGCTATAAAACAAAGCAACATGACAACGGCAGCAAGGATGGCTGTCGTCTTGCTTAAAAAGTCGCCAGTCCGCCTTACACCAAGAGTCTGAACAGTACCAAGACTGGCCATTCCGCCGGTCAAACCGCTGCCACTTTTTGGACTCTGCAACAAAATAACGCCAATAAGCAGAATCGATGCAAGTAAACCGACAATAACTATGAAAACATGCATGTCGAGCCGCTCTAAATAATTCGCAAATATTCTTGTATCTTTCGGATCAATAGAAGGCCTAAATTTAGCAACTTTTAAAATATATCCAAACCATGTTTTCAGTTGCTGGTAAAATAATTACCCTGGCTGGTCTGGTTATTGTTCTTATTGGCCTGCTTCTTATAACTTCTGATAAAACCGGATTATGGCGCTGGTTCACCTGGTTCGGCAATCTTCCCTTCGATATCAGGATTGAGAAGGCTAACTTCAAGTTTTATTTTCCAATAGGCACCTCCCTGCTGCTTTCAATATTTCTCAGTCTGATACTTTTTCTTGTCAACAAATTTATCCGCTAAACTCTCCATGCCAGAAACAATCTCCAGAACACCTCGTTCCGCAACGGTTAGCAGAACCACAAAAGAGACAGACATTACAGTAACCGTAACACTTGACGGCACGGGCATGAGCTCCGTCAACTCGGGAGTGGGTTTTTTTGACCATATACTGACCAATTTCAGCAAACATTCAGGCTTTGATCTGACACTGGAGTGCCATGGTGACCTTGAGGTCGATGATCATCATACTGTTGAAGACGTTGCTCTGGTTCTTGGCAGTGCCATTTCTGAAGCTCTTGGAGAGAAAAGGGGGATTCAACGCTATGGATGGGCACTTATTCCTATGGATGAGGCTTTGGCCCGATGCGCGCTTGACCTTGGTGGAAGAAGTTATTGCGTCTTCAATGCAGAGTTCAGGCGACCGGTCATTCAGGGTTTTTCAACGGAGATGGTTGAACATTTCTTTCTCTCGCTTTCGGGAACCTTGAAGGCCAATATCCACCTGTCAATTCTTGAGGGAGAAAACACGCACCACAAAATAGAGGCGCTGTTCAAGTCTTTTGCTTATGCCATGAAGGCTGCTGTTGCCATAACCGGTACTGAAATTCCGTCAACCAAGGGAAAGCTTTAAGCTCTCCCTTGGGTTTTTCAGGAAGGGCGACTCTTATTTTGCGTAGGCGACAGAACGTTTTTCGCGGATGATGGAGACCTTTATCTGTCCGGGATACTGTGCCTCTGATTCAATTTTGTGGGCGATATCATGGGCAAGGACATCGGCCTGTGAATCGCTGACATTATCGCCTTCAACAATCACCCTGATCTCCCTTCCTGCCTGCAAGGCGTAGGTTTTCAGCACACCGGGAAATCCTTTTGCAATCTCTTCAAGACTTTCAAGACGCTTGACGTTGCCATCGGCCGTTACTGCACCCCGGGCTCCTGGACGGGAGAGCGATATGGTATTGGCGGCGTCAACGAGATCGGCAATGGGCGACTCTTTATCGACATCACCGTGATGAGCGGCAATGGCATTAAGGACCAGAGGCGATTCGTTGAACCTTTTCATGAAGGTCATTCCAGTCATAGCATGGGGTTCATCACTTTCAGGCAGCACCAGTCCGATATCGTGCAACAGACCGGCACGTTTGGCAAGACGGGCATCAAGTTTGAGTTCAGCGGCCATAAGACCCGAAAGCATGGCTACCTCACGACTGTGCTGCAGCAGGTTTTGCCCGTAGACCGTGTAAAATTTCATTTTACCGACAAGTCCGATAACTTCAACGGGCATGTCGGAAATCTGCAGCGAAGCGAGTGCTTCCTCTCCGGCGCTTACGATGACATCATCAATCTCCTTTTTGGCATCGCCATAAGCTTTTTCAATAGCCACAGGATGAATGATTCCGTCAACCAGAAGTTTCTGGAGAGTCAGCTTGGCAAGCTCACGACGCAGAGGATCAAAGCAGGATAAAATAACAACCTCAGGAGTATCGTCAACAATGATATCAACTCCGGTTGCGTTTTCAAAGGCCTTGATATTGCGGCCTTCACGGCCAATAATGCGACCCTTGAGCTCATCGCTCTGGATATGCACGACGGAAAGAGCATTTTCTGTGGTCTGCTCAAAAGAGATCCGCTGAATTGCGGTCAAGAGCGTTTTCTCGGCAAGACGACCTGCTTTCTGCTCGGCCTCTTCATGAATCTGATGAAGCGTTTCAGTGGCCTCTTCACGTGCTTTTGCAACCATGTTATCTATCAACATCTGCCGCGCCTCCTCGGCCTGCAGGTTGCTGATGCTCTCAAGACGATGATTTTGTTCTGAAATAATCCGTTCAAGCTCTGTAGAACGAAGCATCACTGACTCGGTGAGCTGATCGATTTCCTTGCGCTGATCCTGGAGCTTTCGTTCAGTATCCTTGACATCCTGCCCCTGTTTTTTCAGTTGGGCCTCTCTCTGCTGGGTCTGCTTTTGCAGTTGGGTGTACTTGTTGTTTTTGATGAGAACTTCCTGATCAAACTCTCGACGCTTCTTCTTCCACTCCTGATTTACTTCACTGACCTTAAGTTCCTTGTATTCGTTGGCCTCTTTCTGGGCTTCCTGAACGATTTGCACCGCACGTTCTTCGGCTTCAAGCACTTTGGTCGTACCGATCCGTTCAAGAAAATATCGTCCAATAAAAAAACCCGCTGCAAAAAAAAACAGTGACGCAAAAACAATTAAAAACAGGTTTATAACTATTCCCATTAAACCACCTCCATTTTCATGCTCTCATACTCACATAAGAAGCACCGTTTTAAACAAAAAAAACCGCACCACAGACAAGGAGCGCAAGATTCAAGAACCCGTGATGCACGGTGGGTGCCTCCTTCAGATTTTTTGCTTCCAATGGAACACGGTTCCCAGTGTTCTCAAACTTCCCTCACTCACAGAGTCAGAAAAATTGAATAAGGCCTGCAATCAAAAAGAAGAGCCTGGCTCCCTTTTTTTTGATGTTAGTTCTTGTACCTTACAACCACCTCAATCAACCGGTGCGGATACTCGTTCTCTTTCAATGTAACGGTTTATTGCAGATTTTGCCCAATAAAAACATTCAGCCGGGCAATGTTCTGTTTCAGCGATGCCATCTCCTCTTCAAGTTCGATCTTTTTCTCGGCAAACTGAATCGCCGCAAGAACTGCCAGTTTTGCCGCTCCAAATGTCGGGGCTTTTTCAGCAAAAAGCCTCATAACCCCATCAACATCACGGGCGGCCTTTTCGGTCAACTCCCTTCTCTCGGACCTTAGGGGATAACTGTCACCATAAACATTTACATCAATTTTTTCCATCTCATTACGCTACAATGTCTGATTGTTTCTGAGTTCCATTTCTATTTTCTGCAAAATCAGAACCAACTTCTGTTTCACCTGCCCTTTTTCTGCATAAGCAAACACTCCATCAAGGACGACACCAGAATCAATGGCTGTGGAACCAACTGTTCCTGGCAGTTTGAGAGACCTGAGAATATTCTGAAGACTTGAAAGTTCAGAACGCAGTACCTCATTCTCTTTCCGGCAGTCAATCAACTGGACTATGAGCAGTTCAATATTTTTTTCTAAAAGGTTGACATCAACCTTGATGTTTTGCCCGTCAAAATCTTGCATAGAAACAAAGAGGATCAGACTTGTCGAATCACCGCACCAAGTTTACTTTCGGCATCTCTGCCGACTTTTGAAAGAATATCGCTGATTCTCTCTTCCTGCAATGTCCCCCTATGATCGACAATTTCAAGAGAAAGCGCCACACTGCGCTCTCCTCCATCCTCGCGGGTGCGCTCGAAAAGGTCAAAAACCGAGACTCCCCTGATCAACGAATCACTTGAACGGACAAGTTCTACAAGTGACTGAACGGTAACATCCGGTGGCAAAACAAGCGATATATCCCTCTGAACAACCGGAAATCTGGACGGAGGCTGATAGGTGACATCTGCATTGAAACAGCATTCCAGAACAGCCACATCAATTTCCGCCACATAAACATCCTGCGCGACATCAAATTTCCTGAGCAGATCATCATTAAGCTGCCGAACCGCCCCCACCCTGTATGAGCGGATACTTCCTTTTTCTGTCAACTCCACATCAATGCCGACAGAATTTCCATTATAAAGATTCACTGCTGATTTATCAAGCAAATTCAGCTTTTCCAGAAGCATCTCGACAGAACCCATGAGATCGTAATAATCAACCTTTTCAGAGGACTGGTTCCAGATTCTCGGAAAACGGCTACCTGTCATTGCGATAACAAGATACTCCTGCTCTTTGTACCCGTTTAGCCGCGACTCACCACAACGCTCACCCTGTGGAATACTCTGAAATCCCCTGGCAACCTCAAAGAGTTTCTGATCCCGATTGCCATGCCTGATATTATGGCTGATAACCTTGAGAAATGCGGGCACCAGCCCTGGCCGGAGAACCTCAAGCCCTTCACTGATCGGGTTAAGTACTCCTACAAGTCTGTCGCTGAACAATCCAGCCTCCTCTCGTTTCATGAGCGGATTGGTGAGAATTTCCCTGAAATTGAGGCCGACCAGAAGAGAGCGGAGAAAGTCAGGGAAAAATTCCGGATGTTTGCGTGACTGCGGATAGATGGTCGCCATTTGCGAAGATGGCTGAATGTTGTCGTAACCATAGAGACGGGCAACTTCCTCAACCAGGTCAATCTCTTCGGAAACATCAACCCTGTAAGAAGGCACCTCAATGGATAAAGACTCCCCTGTCGTTCCGTCGGATGTAAAACCTATGCGTTCGAGCATCTCCACCATATCAACGGCACTGATTGAACTGCCGAGCAAGGCATTGACCCGGGATGGCCGCAAGGTGACCTTCCGCAATGCGGCAGGCATGGAACCCCACTCCTGTGCCTCTTCAAGAGTGCCTCCGGCAAGCTCAAGTATCAGCGTTACGGCACACTCTGAGGAGCGCCTGACGTTGTGCGGATCGATACCACGCTCGTATCGATAGGATGCATCCGAGGAAAGTGCTGCTTTTTTTGCGGATTTCCGGATCATTGATGGATCAAAAAAAGCCGATTCAAGTAAAATATCAGTTGTCGTGTCACTGACGGCTGAGTCAAGCCCTCCCATGACGCCTGCCAACGCAACCGGTTTCAGGGTATCGCAAATAACCGGCATTCCGGGCTCAACCCGGATGAGCTGCTGATTGATGGCCGCAAATTCTGCCCGTATGTCACTCCTTATCACCACCCGCTCTCCGGCAAGTTTGGCAAGATCAAAGGCATGAAGGGGCTGACCGAGCGCATGAAGAATATAGTTGGTAATATCAACAATGTTGTTTTTTGGCCTGAGGCCAATACTTTCAAGCTTTTTCCGCAGCCATGCCGGGGAGTCGGCAACGGTTATCCCGCGAATGACCACTCCTGTGTAATAAGGGCAGGCTACTGCGTCCAGAACCTCAACCAGAGCGCCTGCCTTTGAATATGCAACCGGATGCCGTACCGGATAGTGAATCTGCTCGCGCCCGGCCAGCTCCCTTGCCACGCCAAGGTGGGAGAGAACATCGGGCCTGTTTGGCGTCACGGCAATATCAAGCACCACGTCACCGTCAAGGTAACGGGAGAAGGGTTGACCTGGTGTACAGGATGAATCAAGCTCCATAACTCCGGAATGGTCATCAGAAAGACCAAGTTCGTCAGCGGCACAAATCATACCGAAGGAGCGTTCACCGCGTATTTTTGATGGTTTAATGGTAATGGTCTGGCCGTCACGAAGCTGGAGCTTCGCCTTTTCAGTTGCTACCGGTACAAGCATTCCTGCTTTGACATTCGGGGCGCCGCAGACAATCTGCAGGGGTTCGTCCCGGCCGACATCCACGCGGCACAATGTCAATCGTTCTGCATTGGGATGCGGCAGAACTTCAACAATCCTGCCGACAACCACCAGGTCGTCGGGCAGAGAGTGTTCCTGAACCTCCTCTACCTCAAACCCGAGAAATGTCAATTTTTCTACAAGCGATGCTGTATCGAAAGAAAAAAGAGGCAGGAAATCTTTGAGCCAACTGACAGATATTTTCATGGGAGAGATCTGCTTTTATGAACAAAAAAAGCTCTGTACCGGCAAAGAACAGAGCTTTATTGAGTGACCCCAACGGGATTCGAACCCGTGCTACCACCTTGAAAGGGTGATGACCTAACCACTAGTCGATGGGGCCTTCTATGGGTGAATGAGGGGACTCGAACCCCCGGCCTCCAGGGCCACAACCTGGCGCTCTAACCAACTGAGCTACAATCACCGTGTACATCGTACGGACTTTTTATTCGTGCGCCCGACTGGACTCGAACCAGTAACCCTCAGCTTAGAAGGCTGATGCTCTATCCATTGAGCTACGGGCACCGCTTCAATCTTGAGAACCTTTTCCTGTCGGGGTGCCGAGACTCGAACTCGGGGCCTCCTGCTCCCAAAGCAGGCACGCTACCAACTGCGCCACACCCCGTTTTTTAAGGGAAGGCCCAATATAGCACAAGAACATTGATTACAAAAAAAAATCTTTCTTTACCTCGCTACAAATTGTCCCTGAAATAATTTGTAATAATCTGCCTGAGTTCCTCATGATAAACCATTTCAACAGCCTCTGCCGGAGTAACAAGCTTGCGGCGCCGGTCGTGCATCTCATCCCACTCCTCAAGCATGGTTTCAATGAAAAGCGGATAAACCTGAACCGAAAAGTGTTTCCCAAACTTTTGGTACCGGAATTGACCGGCTTTTTTGTAATGAACAACTCCTATCAAGCCAGCTTCCTCGTACGCCTCTTTCGCCGCTGAATCTGCAGGAGACAACCCTTTTTCGACATATCCCTTGGGAATGATCCAGCGTTCGGATTTTCTGGAAGTAATAAGAACCAGCCGATCGTCAAGAACCGGGATAACCCCCGACTGCCTGAATACTCCTTTGAGTCGTCCCGCCATAACAAATATTTCTATATTTGATTCTGCTCTTTTTATTTCAACAGCAGAAATATGAATTCCGTGTGCGCAAAATACAACTGATTTCCTTATTTAACAGCTATCTGTCAACAGATGGCTCAAATATTTTTTATACTGTCCTATTTGTAAATGTAAGAAGAACAACATATCGTGTGTTTTTTTAACCAAAACCCATTGAGAAAACATGAAAGCAATTATTCCTGTTGCGGGTGTCGGCACCCGTCTGCGGCCTCATACTTTTTCACAGCCGAAAGTATTGCTTAATGTGGCAGGAAAACCCATTATCGGTCACATTATGGACAAGCTTATCGCAGCAGGTATCGATGAAGCCATCGTCATTGTGGGCTACCTTGGCAATATGGTTGAAGAATGGCTTCTAAAAAATTACACGATCAAATTTACCTTTGTTTACCAAACGGATCTCCTCGGACTTGCCCATGCTATCTGGATGTGCAAACCTGACGTTATTGACAATGAGCCACTTTTCATCATTCTCGGCGACACTATTTTTGACGTGGATCTTGACCCTGTACTGAAAAGTCCGTTTTCAACATTGGGAGTAAAAGAGGTTGATGATCCGAGACGATTCGGTGTGGCTGTAACTGATGACGAAAAAATCCTGAAACTGGTGGAAAAACCCGATACCCCTGTCAGTAACCTTGCCATTGTCGGACTCTATTTTCTCCGCCAGTCCAAGTCGCTTTTTGCCTCCATTGACCATCTGATTGAGAATGATATAAAAACAAAGGGAGAATACCAGCTCACCGATGCTCTCCAGCTCATGATTGAAGGAGGGGAAACCTTCACCACTTTTCCGGTCAGCGGCTGGTATGACTGCGGCAAACCTGATACTCTCCTTTCAACAAACCAGATTCTTCTTCAAAACAATACAACGACAAAAGAGTACCCGGGCTGCATTATTGTCGATCCGGTTTTTATCGCCGATAATGCCATTCTGAACAATGCTATTATTGGCCCAAATGCCACTATAGGGGAAGATTCCAAAATTACGGATGCTATCATCAGGGATTCCATTATCGGCAGCGAAGCCAGGGTTGTCCATATCATGCTTAATCACTCCATCATAGGAAGCAATGCCAGCATCACCGGAAATCCTCATGAAATCAGTGTCGGCGATTATTCTGAAATTATGGTGGGATAAGAGAATTTTTGCATAGAAGGAAGCTAATGTTTACATTTCGGCTCTATTTTTCATCGGCATCCCCATTACCTATGGACACGGTGCCGCAAGCTTCCGTCAGGCGTTATTTCTCCGGGCTTGCCGGAGAAGGTTTTTCCGTGTCCAGTCATTTCCCCGTGAAATCCTCACACTGAAAAACTCTCGAATGGACAGTTTTTTTCTGTTCTTGTAGTTATTGTTCTTCATTTAACCAAAACTTTATTGAAAATATGTCACAAAAAAGGTATTTCTTTACCTCGGAATCTGTATCAGAAGGACACCCGGACAAGGTTGCTGATCAGATTTCCGATGCTGTTCTTGATGATTTTCTTCGCCAGGACTCTAATTCACGTGTTGCCTGTGAAACTTTTGTAACGACTGGCCAGGTAATTGTGGGTGGTGAAGTTACAACCAAAGGAATTGTCGATATCCAGACAATTGCCCGCAAGGTTGTAACCGAAATCGGCTACACCAAGGGTGAATACATGTTTGAAGCCAACTCATGCGGCGTTCTTTCAGCTCTTCACAGCCAGTCCCCCGATATCAATCGCGGTGTTGACCGCAAGGAAGAGATTGCTGACGAGTTTGACCGTGTCGGCGCAGGAGACCAGGGTATGATGTTCGGCTATGCCTGCACAGAAACCCCTGAGCTTATGCCAGCAGCTATCCAGTTTGCCCAGCAGCTTGTCAAGAAACTTGCAGAAATCCGCAAGGAGGGCAAAATCATGACCTATCTTCGTCCTGATGCAAAAAGCCAGGTGACCCTTGAATATGACAACGAAACTGTCAAGCGTGTCGATGCGGTTGTTGTTTCAACACAGCACGATCCTGAACCGGAAGGCGTCAGTGAAGCCGCATGGCAGGAAGTCATCAAAAATGACATCATCAATAATGTTGTCAAGGTTGTCATTCCGGCTTCCCTGATCGACGAAAACACCAAGTTTCATATCAACCCGACAGGGCGCTTTGTTATCGGCGGGCCACACGGTGATACCGGCCTGACCGGTCGGAAGATCATTGTTGACACGTATGGTGGTGCGGCGCCTCACGGTGGCGGAGCCTTCAGCGGCAAGGATCCTTCCAAGGTTGACCGCAGTGCCGCTTATGCAGCACGCCACGTTGCCAAGAATATTGTCGCTGCAGGTCTGGCCGACAAATGCACTGTTCAGGTCTCTTATGCCATCGGTGTTGCCCGTCCGGTCTCTATCTATATCAATACGCATGATACCGCAAAACAAGGCTTCGATGATGCCCAGATACAGGCAAAGGCTGAGGTGATCTTTGATCTTCGTCCTGCGGCTATCATCAAACGGTTCAGCCTTGACAAACCTCAGGGATGGAGTTATCAGCAGACTGCTGCCTACGGTCATTTTGGCCGGGATATTTTCCCCTGGGAAAAGACTGAAAAGGTTGCTGAGCTGAAAAAAGCTTTCAATCTGGTCTGAGCAATTGTAACCTATTAAACCCGAATGTCGATATGACAAGAGTAGCAGAGGCGCTTGACTATAAAGTAGCAGATATTTCGCTTGCCGAATGGGGACGCAAGGAGATCGAGGTTGCTGAGAAAGAGATGCCAGGCCTTATGGCCACCAGACGCAAGTATGCAGGAAAGTATCCCCTGAAAGGCGCTCGTATTGCTGGTTCGCTGCACATGACCATCCAGACTGCTGTGCTGATTGAGACGCTTGTCGATCTCGGCGCTGAAGTCCGCTGGGCAAGCTGCAACATCTTTTCCACCCAGGACCATGCCGCCGCTGCCATCGCTGTGACTGGAGTTCCGGTCTTTGCATGGAAAGGCGAAACACTTGAAGAGTACTGGTGGTGTACCCGCCAGATTCTTGAATTTGAAGGGGGAAAAGGACCAAATCTTATTGTTGATGACGGCGGTGACGCAACCCTGATGATCATCCTCGGTTACAAGATCGAGAACAATCCGGAGATGCTCCAGAAAGCTCCGGGCAATGCCGAAGAAAAGGCGCTGTATCAGCAGCTCAAGGATGTCTTTGCAGAGGATAACCAGCGCTGGCACAAGGTTGCTGCCGGGATGAAGGGTGTGTCGGAGGAGACGACGACTGGTGTTCACCGCCTGTACCAGATGATGGAGAAGGGCGAACTGCTTTTCCCTGCCATCAATGTCAACGATTCAGTCACAAAGTCGAAGTTCGATAATCTCTACGGCTGCCGCGAGTCACTGGCAGACGGTATCAAGAGGGCAACGGATGTCATGGTTGCCGGTAAAGTTGTTGTGGTGCTTGGCTATGGCGATGTGGGCAAGGGCTCGGCCCGTTCAATGCGAGCTTACGGCGCAAGGGTTATTGTCACCGAAATCGATCCTATCTGCGCACTGCAGGCTGCCATGGAGGGCTATGAGGTTTCCACCATGGATGAAGCGGTCAAGGAGGGAAATATCTTTGTTACCACTACCGGCAACAAGGATGTCATTACTCTTGAGCATATCAGGCAGATGAAGGATGAAGCGATTGTGTGTAATATCGGTCACTTCGACAATGAGATCCAGGTTGAACAGCTCTATGCGTATGCCGGTGCAAAAAGGATCAACATCAAGCCCCAGGTGGACAAGTATACTTTTGAGAATGGCAACTGCATTTATCTGCTTGCAGAAGGACGCCTTGTCAATCTTGGATGCGCTACCGGACACCCTTCGTTTGTGATGAGCAACTCATTTACCAACCAGACGCTTGCGCAAATCGAACTCTGGACCAAAGAGTATGCCGTCGGTGTCTACCGGCTTCCGAAAGAGCTTGATGAAGAGGTTGCAAGACTGCACCTTGAACAGCTCGGAGTAAAACTTACCCGGCTTACCGATGAACAGGCTGAGTATATCGGCGTACCCCTTGATGGACCGTACAAACCCGACCATTATCGCTATTGAGGTCTGATAGCAGACGGTACAAACAAAAAAGCAACCTTCGATGGTTGCTTTTTTGTTTCGCGGTGCTGGGGCGGCAGGATTCGAACCTGCGGATGTCGGCTCCAAAGGCCGATGCCTTACCACTTGGCGACGCCCCAATGCTCGCCGTTACAATAATTCCGATTTGGCCCGCAATATACGCACAATTAAAGAAAATAAAAACCGCTGGAGTATAACGAGTCTACCCGAGAGCTTGGCACTCCCGGGTTACCCCATTTTAACGTATCTTTTGTGAGCAAAACAGAGAGTGTACCTGTTCATAACCTTATTGGAAATTCATAGATGACTAAAATCAAGATCTGCGGAATAACCCGCCTTCAGGATGCTCTTGATGCCGCTCATGCTGGCGCTGATGCCCTCGGCTTTAATTTCAGCCGCCTGAGTCCGCGACTGATCGCGCCCGAAAAAGCAAAGGCCATCATTGAAAAACTGCCGCCGTTTGTTCAATCGGCAGGCATTTTCGTCGAACACTCCCCGGAAGAGATTAATACTATTTGCCGTCTCTGCAACCTGCAGATAGCGCAATTGCATAGTGACCGGTACAGCCCGGAACAGGCAAAATCCATCACGGCGGCAAAGGTTATTCGAGTGTTTCGCCCCAAAGAAAATTTTGCTGTGGAAAAGGTTTTTGAATTTGCCGAAAAAAGCCGCATCAACAGTTTCCTGTTTGATGCTTATCGGCCGGACATGGCAGGAGGAACCGGAGAGAGCATCAGGGTTTCACTGGCAACGCGTCTCTTCAACCAGATCAGAACATCATGCTATGCCATCCTTGCGGGCGGCCTGAATGCAGTAAATGTTGGTGAGGCCATCCACCGTATCCGGCCTTACGGAGTCGATACGGCAAGCGGAGTCGAAAGCGAGCCCGGCATCAAGGATCCTGAAAAAATAGAAGCCTTTATCCGGGCTGTACGCCAAACATTTTAAGTGCCGCTGTTGGCCTGCACGTGTCCCCAGATCAGTTTCGACGCGACTTCCGGCAATTCAACGGTGATCAGATGCCCGCATTCGGGAACGCAGACATAGCTCCCTTTGTGGGTCAGATTGACCAATTTTTCGGTGTTCTCTGCGGTCATGATTGAATCGCCCTCTCCGGCGACAAAGAGTACCGGCATATCAACGGTCTTGACCATCTCAGGCACGGAGTCGGTAGTACTGAACGCCGTAATATGCTGAGTGGTCTGCTCAATGGCCTCTGGAGCGCAGAGCCCGAGACTTTTATACCCGATAAGAATATCATGAAGCATGACGGTATTCTTCGCAAGAACAAGACGAGCAAAGATATAGGCAGGAAGCCACCAGGTCAGCTTTCGCAAGAGACCATTGAAAACAAAAGTAATTGTATTCGTGGCAAATGCCTGAATGAATTCGCTGTTTGGCAGAAATCCGAAATTGAAAAAGGTCATTGATCGAATAAGACCAGGATGAGAACAGGCATAATCGAGTGCAACAAAAGGACCAAAGGAAAATGCTGCAATATGAAACCGTTTAAGCCCGAGATTGACAACCAGATCATTCAGATCATGGGCAAAAAAGTCGATATGATAATGGTTATTCGGATCGTTTTCTGACCATCCATGCCCGCGCATGTCGTAGGAGATAGTACGAACCCCATGATTGTTGAGATATTTAATCACATGGTGCCACCACATCCACCAGCAATCCCAGCCATGGATGAGCACCACTGTCTCAGGGGCATCTTTGGGACCGGAATCGTGATAGTGATGCACAACACCGTTCAACTCCACGAAGCAACTCTTCTCCATTAAAGACAATTCATAAGTGGCCCGTTTGGCGGCACCTCTGTCCTCTGAAGCCTGAAGATCGAGAAGTTCCTGCCGGTATCGGATAAATTTTTGTGTCGGTTGTGCCGTCTGTTGTGCCATAACAGGTGTCAGGTAAAAGTGAGTAGAGATATGGTCCCTTTATAGCGTTAAATATAAGAAAAAATTTATCGTAGCCGGGAAAAAACCACCATCCATCCTGACTGACTGGAATGATTATTTCAAAAATATCTTTTCACATTCGCGTCTGATGATCTCTTGCTGTTCGAGAATCAGTTCCGGATCAACCGTAAAGTGGTTAAGCAACAGTGAAAAAATCTGGATGGATGTTTCAAATTTTTCGGTAACCACAACATTGGCACCAGCCTTGTAAAGTGCCGCAATATTATCAAGAGTTCTTGCCCGAACAATAATAAAGGCTTTTCTGTTGATGTCACGGATCATCGCAATACTATTACGGATCGCAGTGGTATCTGAAATCCCGAGCACCACTGCACGCGCATGATCTATTCCTGCCCGAAGTAGTGCTTTTTTCTCCGTACAGTCTCCATAATAGATTGGTTCACCCTTTCTTCTCATGACTTTAACCTTTTCACGGTCCAGTTCAAGGACAGAATACGAGATATTGGTTGCATGAAGCACCGAGGCAACATTTTGTCCATTAATGCCAAAACCGATAATAGCCGCATGGATCTCCCCGGCGCAAATAATGGTACTATCGGGAGGACGAACAGCAACAGAGGAAGACTCCCTGGAAACCAGAGGAATAAACCCGAGTGCTGGCGCTACCTGATCGGCAAATTTCGGAGCAACTGCTATCATGGCAGGAGTAACAATCATGGTGACGACACTGATGGCAAGCATGGCCTGAAAGACCTCATGATTGATGATGCTGTTCTTCATGCCGCTCTCTGCCAGCACAAAGGAAAATTCCCCAATCTGGGCCAGCGCCATGCCGGCCATCATACTTACCCTGGCAGAGTTGCCCAGAAAAAGGGAAATCCCGGCAACAAGCAGCCCTTTTACGAACAGCACAAGAAGGGCAATTGAGACAAAAAGTGGCAGATTGATCATCTTAATGTCGAGCAGAAGACCTACTGATATAAAAAAGATGCTGCTGAACACCTCACGAAAAGGATCGATAGTCAGGCTTATCTGATGACTTTCGTCGGTACTGGCGATCACCATGCCTGCAACAAATGAACCGAGTGCAAGCGACAGACCGGCAAGGGAAGTCAAATACGCAGCACCGAAACAGATAACAAGAGCGCCGATAACGAGAACCTCCCTGGCATGCAAAGAGGCTATCAGATGCACCATTTTTGGCATAAAAAGCTTGAATCCTGTAACAATAGCCATAGAGAACAGCACAATAATGCCGATCTTTTTGAAGACAACCTCAAAGGAAGGCACGGAATGGGGATTCAGAAAATTAATGCCGATCATCAAGGGAACAATGGCTATGTCCTGGAAAATCAAAATTCCAAGAGCAATGCGACCATGCGGTAAAGCAAGCTCATCGCGGTCCGCAAGAATTTTCAGGCAGATCGCTGTACTGCTAACCGAAAAGGTGAATCCAAGAAATGCGGCAGACGAAGCAGTAATGCCCTGACCAATGGCAAGCATAAACCACCAGGAGAGAATACTGATGGCCAAACCTGTAACAAGAATCTGGATGACACCACCAACCAGTACAATTTTTTTAAGTTTTTTAAGATCTTCAACTGAAAACTCAAGACCTATGGTAAACAAAAGAAGAACGACTCCAAGCTCCGCAAGCGTTGAAATCATTTTCTGATCATAGACGACTCCAATACCTGATGGGCCAAGGATAATCCCGGTAAAAATCAGCCCTATGACCGGAGGAATCTTTAATTGCTGAAAAATAAGAATAATAGCGATGGCTAATGCTCCAATGAGCACCAGTTCGCCAAGAAAATCAAATTCATGCATGACGTGACAGATTAATCAGGAAAAGCGGATTTTGGACAAGAGATATTAAATCAATTTCAAGAATTATTCACCCCGGGAATTATCTATTTGAAAATGATCATGAATTACGTTAAACTTCAAAAGAAATCAGTCAATGGTTGACTGATCGCTATTCAGGTAATTTGTGCGTTGGTTACTTGACGGTATCTCTTTCTATCAATGCATAGATACACTGAGACTAATAATGAATATTTACATTGGCAATTTGGCTTACACCGTTACTGAAGATGATCTTCGTGAAGCCTTTTCCGAATTTGGTCAAGTCGAGAGCGCAAGCATCATCAATGACAAGTTTTCGGGCCGCTCCAAAGGGTTCGGTTTTGTTGACATGCCTAATGAAAGTGAAGCTCGTGAAGCTATCGAATCAATGAATGAAAAGGATTTGAATGGCCGCACGATAAAGGTCAATGAAGCGAAACCTCGCGAAGAGAGACCTGCGAGAAGAGATCGCTATTGATTCTTAAGCTTTTCGACAGTTTCCCTCTCAAGCCAGACAGAATGCGAGTTTCGTCTGGCTTTTTAGTTTCATTCATTATTTCCTCAGTTATGCCTGTACAAGTCATCTACCTTACAGCCGCACTGCTGCTCCTTGGTTTATTGCCCTTCAATGATGATTTCTTTTCTTTTCTGAAAATTACGGCATCAGGGACCTTTGCCTGGGGAGCTTACAGGAACTTTGGAAAGAAAAAAGTGGTGCTTCCGCTGATATACAGTCTCTTCACGATACTCTTTAATCCAGTTATTGATATCCATCTTGCAAAAGAGATCTGGATGGTGGCTGACCTGGCAGGAGCAATACTTCTCTTCTTTACCAGGGAGCATATTGCGGAGTAAGGGGTTACATCCGGGTCACCAGCATACCACCCTTCAGAGGATAGTGATGCCGGGTCCCTGGAAAGCTTGTTGTTACACCTGCACAAACACTGACGCTTTTGCTCCGCAAATCGGGCAGGTTTCCGGCGGATTGTTCAACTCGATATGGCCGCATACGGGACAGAGCCATACCTCGGTTACGGTGATATCGTTGCCATTACGGACTGACTCGAGCGCTTGTTTATAGAGTTTCGCATGAACCCGTTCCGCTTTGAGCGCATAGGAAAACATTCTTTTAGCCGGATGCTCATCGGCTTCAGCCTGTTCCAGCATTGGCGGATACATTTCAGTATGCTCAAAGGTTTCTCCACTGATTGCCGCCTCAAGATTTTCGGCAGTTGTCCCTATTCCTCCGAGAGCCGCTAAATGCCCGGCGGCATGAAGACGCTCGGCCTGGGCTGTTGTACGAAACAACTTCGCCACGTTGGCAAAACCAGCTTTTTCGGCTTCGTTTGCAAAAGCCAGATATTTCTGGTTTGCCTGACTCTCACCGGCAAACGCCTCTTTCAGGTTCTCTTTCGTTGTCGCCATATCTTCTTTATCTCCTTTAATGTTATTGTGATAGTTAACGTTCTGGATACATCGCCTCCGCTCCAGCTTCTTCAGCAAGCCTTAATCCTCCCGATTCCAGTAAGAGTATATATTGATGACAAAGTCAGGAATCAATTGAAGCAATCCAAAAATCTCTACCTCAGTCAAGTCGTCAAAATCATCAGTTATTTTAGCAAGAACGAACATGGGCAGCACCAACTGTGCCGTCTCTTCATCCTCCAAAAAAGAGTTCCAGGAACCATGGGTCAACTCTATACCTACAGTAAAACCGAGCGCCCAGTTTTCAATGGCAATTCTCCTCTCTTCTTCATCACCGTACGCGAATTGTTCATACAGTGGCATAAAATCTTCAGGATCTTCATTGAATTGCTGCGCGATGGTGTTCATGTGGCGAACAAGAAGCTCCTGTATCTTCTTTTCTTCGACTTCGGAAGAAAAATCTGGTTTAGCCTGACGTTCCTGATCCCAGATGTAGGGAATCCAGATATCGGGCTCAATCGCTTCTGGTCCCACAATCAAGGCTGTCATATAACCATCAAGCATTTCAACCGGAAACATGCACTCTTCCGGAGTCGAGTCAGAGCCGAGAAAATCGTCAAGCTGTCCAAGCTCTTCGTCGGAAAGTCTTTGCAGATGTTGCTGCGTATCGGATGGGTTTTTCATATCATGATAGATTACGTTCAGGGTTCCTTTCGTCACTGTGGCGACGCTCTTGATACCTTTTTCCTCAAGATAAGTACCACGACACCACAAATACCATCAGAAAAAGTGCTTTTCCACAGGAATCCAACTTTTTTTAACGGAAGGGTGCGATGCATTGATAAAATAGTGTAAAAAGATTATATAGAAACCCATGCCTGCCAAGGGCTGCTTGTTCATTTTCCTTTTCTGTCGCTCACCATGTTCAAACCAAAACTGTTATCAATTTTACCGGAACTCACCCCGGACCGGATAATGAAGGATGTCATTGCCGGTATCATGGTGGGTATAGTGGCCCTCCCGCTGGCCATTGCGTTTGCCATTGCATCAGGGGTTTCTCCTGAAAAAGGGCTGATTACCGCAGTTGTCGGGGGCTTTCTGGTCTCTTTTCTCGGTGGAAGCAGGGTACAGATTGGAGGACCGACGGGTGCTTTTATTGTTATCCTGTATGGTATTGTTCAGCAATACGGGGTTAATGGACTGATGCTGGCAACGATCATGTCTGGGGTTATCCTCATGATCATGGGTTTCGCCCAGTTCGGCTCATTGATCAAATTTATCCCCTATCCGGTTATTGTCGGTTTTACCAGTGGTATTGCGGTCATTATTTTTTCCAGCCAGATCAAGGATTTTTTAGGACTTGATCTGGCGGTTGTTCCTGCTGATTTTATCGGCAAGTGGACGGCTTACGCGCACAGCTTCCCGACTCTTGACCCTTCAAGTCTGATGATCGGCGCCATTGCTCTTTTGATTATTCTGTTGTGGCCAAGGGTGTCACGAAAAATTCCAGGCTCTCTTGTTGCCATCATCGTCACAACCGTGATGGTGCGTTACTTGCAGCTTGATGTAGCTACGATTGCATCCCGTTTTGGAGAAATCCCCTCCACGATTCCCCCACCTTCTCTTCCCTCGTTTGATTTGGCAACAATTCAGCAGCTCATCATGCCTGCAACAACTATTGCCCTGCTTGGCGCTATTGAGGCGCTGCTTTCGGCGGTTGTGGCCGATGGCATGATCGGCAGTCGACACAAGTCGAATATGGAGCTGATTGCCCAGGGTGCGGCAAATATCATTACTCCACTGTTTGGAGGGATCCCGGTCACCGGGGCCATTGCGCGAACCGCAACCAATGTCAAAAATGGTGGCAGGACCCCGGTGGCGGGTATTGTCCACGCTCTTACGCTGCTCCTGATCATGCTGCTCTTCGGTAAATGGGCAAAGCTGATCCCGATGCCTGCTCTTGCGGCAATTCTTATTGTTGTCGCCTGGAACATGAGTGAGGTTAAAGTGTTTCGGCAACTGCTGAAAAGCCCGAGGAGCGATGTTATTGTTTTGCTGACAACGTTCGGTCTGACGGTGGTGTTTGACCTGACGCTCGCCATAGAGATAGGAATGTTGCTCGCCGTTATCCTTTTCATGAAGCGAATGGCGCAGCTTTCCAATGTCGGCGTCATCACCAATGAGCTGACCGACAGGGATGAGGAGGACGACCCGAACACGATTGTGACGCGCAAAGTACCTCCTGGTGTGGAGGTCTTTGAAATAAACGGCCCTTTTTTCTTTGGCGCAGCAAGCAAGTTCAGGGAGGCTATGCGTATTGTTGAAAAAGCGCCGAAAATCCGGATTATCAGAATGCGAAGCGTGCTTTCTATCGACGCAACCGGCCTGAACATGATGAACGAGCTGCTGAAAGACTGTAAAAAAACCGGTACCAGACTTATTCTTTCAGGAGTTCATGCTCAACCGTTATTTGCTCTTCAGCAATACGGACTTTACGATGAGGTCGGTGAAGAGAACATTTTTGGAAATATTGATGATGCGCTCGACCATGCACGGGAGATTCTCGGCCTCGAAAAAACAGGTCGGCAAAAAAATTTCACTCCCACCGTTCAACGTGAAATGAAATAACAGCGACCCGAAAGAAGAATTGACGGAGCCCGCAACTGAACACATAAAGGGAAGGTCATCTGACATGACAGGTGCCTTCCCTTTACGAAACCTTGAGCCTGCATACCGTTTATGACTCTTTGATGCTGTAGGTACGAATGCTTGAAACCGCTTTCATATCATAATAGGTATTCACACTGACCCCCTCAGCCTCCGTTGTAACCCTCAGAAAAAGATCGCTGATAAAAAGAACCGCATCTTCATAGATGCTTCCTTCGTTAATCTGCAGCTTGACTCCTTTCCTGATTTTTCTGGACATTGTTCCATGCAACGGAACTGAAGCATACTCCAGCACCTTTTCCCATGCCTGCAAATTGCTTTCTGCCATTGTTAAGATTTTGTTAATTATTAATGTAAAATCACAGATAGGCCTTATTAAGGAAAATAAAATACAAATTTTAATTAATAATTTTATGTTATTGGCGATATTTCATTATTATAAATTGAAAGTCAAGAATTAAGAAATCCGAACATAAGAATCATGGCAACGATACTCTTTTACGAAAAACCAGGGTGCAAGAACAATACCCGGCAGAAGGCGATGCTTGAGCTTTCAGGGCATAATGTAGAAGCTGTCAATCTGCTCGAATACTCCTGGTCAAAAGAGGAGCTTGAAGAATATCTTGGAGAAAAACCGGTTGTCGAATGCTTTAATCCGGCAGCGCCTGCTATAAAATCAGGTGAACTTAACCCGTTACGATTAACGAAAGAGGATGCCATCTCTATAATGATCCGTGAACCGCTGCTGATCAAACGGCCTCTCATGAAAATCGGCAACCATTACCTTCAGGGATTTGATACCACGGAGCTGAGAAACCTGATAAGCTTCGATGCGGTTGATGGAGCGGAGAATGTGATAAAATCGTTCAAAATGAGTGACATGGACTCATGCCCTCATAACAATAACAGTAACTTTTCATGCAAGAATCCGGAACAATAAACCATGGAAACATCATTTCGGCCACTGGGTAATGTCTTGCAGCTTCTCGAAGATCTCGGGCATGAAGTCACGTATGCCTATGATGATCTTGTTTTTGTCAATGACAATGATTTTCTGCTGCAGTTTGACGACGCTACTCTGGCACTGAACCTTTTCTTCAACCAGAGCTGCACAAAACAGGAGGCGGATAATATTGAGCAGAGCATCATACCCGCCGGTGACAAGAAGGGGCTTTCGATTACCAAAAAAGGTCGGTACAGCATAACCGGTCAATCAGATGAAAATCTGCGGATAGAGTTTTTCGACAACTGAGGCTGTTTTAGTACATTGTTTTTCACGGATGGGCCGCCTTGATTTCTTGAGGAGACCTGGCAATGATAACAATGAAAAGCCATGAAATATTCTGAAGCAAGGCAGGGAAGGGTCTTTGTGATCCGGCTTGAAGATGGTGAGATTGTCCATGCCATGCTTGAGCAGTTCGTCAAGGAGCATGCCATTGAGCGAGCTTCATTTTTTGCGGTCGGCGGGGCTGACAAGGGTAGTCTGCTTGTTGTCGGGCCGGAAGAGGGCCGGTCAAATCCGGTGATTCCGATGACGCATGAGCTCTATGACGTTCATGAAATAACCGGCACGGGAACCATTTTCCCGGATGATGAAGGGAACCCGATTCTCCATGCACATTTTGCCTGTGGCAGGGAGGAGAGTTCCGTCACCGGTTGCATTCGCAATGGGGTGAGGGTATGGCAGGTCATGGAAGTGATCCTGATTGAGCTGCTGGAGAACACGGCAACCCGTCAGTATGACCCCCAGACCGGCTTTAAACTGCTGATACCCTGAAGGAGAACGAACGTTCTTCGATTACCGGCTCGCTCGCGGTCTCTCCGACCACCTTTTCGCCGTTGTGTTTACAGACGTTTTAGGCACGGGATGGCCTGAATTTCCTCTCCCCTGCTGTTTTGGCGCTTTCACCGGATGATGATCCATGAGTGGAAACGGGTGTTTATCGATAACAGGAATTTTTTTTGCGATCAGTTTTTCAATATCGCGCAGGTACTCTTTCTCTTCGGCATCACAAAACGACAGGGCGGTTCCTTTTGCACCAGCTCTTCCTGTACGTCCGATACGATGAACATAGGTCTCGGCAATATTGGGCATTTCAAAATTGATCACATACTCCAGATCATCAACATCAATACCTCGAGCCGCAATATCTGTCGCTACAAGAACGCGCGTGGTTTGTGCCTTGAAATTCTTCAGGGCTCGCTGACGGGCATTTTGTGCCTTGTTGCCATGAATGGCCTCCGCCGTAATATTGTGCTTCTGCAAGACTTTTACCACTTTGTCGGCGCCATGCTTTGTTCGGGTAAAAACCAGCGCCGTCTTTATCTTCTCATCTTTTAAGAGTTCTACCAGCAAGCCATTTTTATTGCCTTTATCGACGAAATAGATCGATTGATTAATGATTTCTACCGTGGAGGATACGGGTGTGACCGATACTTTAGACGGGTGATGAAGGATAGTTGCCGCAAGGGTGACAATTTCGGGTGGCATGGTGGCCGAAAAAAAGAGTGACTGCCTTTTTTTCGGAAGCACGGTCAATATTTTTTTCACATCGTGAATAAAGCCCATATCGAGCATTCGGTCAGCCTCATCCAGAACGAGTATTTCGACGTCGCGCAAGTGCAGAAATCCCTGATTGAGGAGATCGAGCAACCGGCCTGGTGTGGCAACAACAATATCAACTCCGCGAATCAAGGCTGCGGTCTGCGGGTTCTGATTGACACCTCCGAAAATCACGGTATTGGTCAGGCCGGTATGGCGACCGTAAGCGTTAAAGCTCTCTCCTATCTGGATGGCCAGTTCTCGTGTCGGGGTAACTATCAGGCTTCGTATTTTCCGTTTCCGGTCGTAAACTTTGTTGGCGCTGAGCAACTGGAGAATTGGAATGGCAAATGCGGCGGTCTTTCCTGTTCCTGTCTGCGCACAGCCAAGCAAGTCGGTGCCTTGTAAAATAATGGGTATAGCTTCGGCCTGTATCGGTGTTGGAGTCGTATAGCCCTCTTCCTGTAGTGACTTTAAAATTGGATCAATGATATTCAGTGAGTCAAATTGCATAGTGTCTTGTTAATTTATTGAATTGAACGGCTACAGAGAGCTGATGGACTTTCTGTAATGCTACTCCTGATAACGCACGCCACGCGCGCCACAGTGTAAAATGTCCCTGAAGTGGAGAAGCGAAACAGGCGATCTATGGTACCGTGCGGGTATGCTGTCCTGGCCAGCCGCAGAACGCGCTCTTTAAGCGGGAAATCAGATTGGGTCAATATAACAATTGCATCTCATTTATGCAGCATATCATTCGGGTCGCCTGCCCTGCTGAAGAGATTCACGCCTTGCCGGAAACCCAGGCCGGGACATATTTCCAGGCACTCTTCATTTCTCGATTATGAATTCTCCATAACGGATCGTACTGATGAACCAAACCCCAGAACGAGCGCGAATGGTTGAGATGAACGGTGTGACACAGCTCATGGACCATAATATGTCGGATGAGATGTTCCGGTAAAAAAAGCAGTTTGTTGTTCAGGGTTATGACCCGGCTGGAGGTGCAACTCCCCCAGCGGGAGTGCTGCAGGCGAACTTTCGCTTCTGCATAGTCGAAATCGAGTGATGCGGCAAGTTGTTCAAACCACGGCAACAGAAGCCGACTTGCACGATGCTTCAACCATGAGAAGAGAAGTTTGCGACAGAGCGCATCATTGGCGATATCACCGGAAACAAGCAGAGCGTTGTTTGAACGCTCCTTAATTGCAGCCTTCCCTATCGCCGTTTGAACATACTCCACCTCCCACGCTTCAGCAAAATGGGGAAAGGTAACCGTGCAGGGTAATCCATTATCCATGGCGGGAGGCGGCTCCTCTCGCTGAGCATCAAGCTGCGCCGCTGTCTTTCGTATCCACAACTCATGACGCAGCAACAAGTCAGGAACATGCTTTTTGTTGAACCCTTCGGGCAACACCACAATCAGACCATCATGCGGCGTCATCTTCAGCCGGGCATGTTTGGCCCTTGCACTGACCTGCACCGTATAGGGTGGGGGAAAACTATCCTTGTTCATCAACCAAGCGCATGATGTAAATCGGCAAGAAGATCGTCACCATCCTCAATTCCTATGGAAAGCCTGATAATCGTATCGGTGATCCCGGCCGCCTCGCGATGCTCTTTATCCATCGACGCATGGCTCATCGATGCGGGATGCTCAATCAGCGACTCCACGCCGCCAAGGCTTTCGGCAAGCGCAAAAAGCTTTGTGCCCATCAGCACCCGGTTGACATCCTCAAGGGCACCATCAAGCTCGAACGAAACCATGCCGCCAAAACTCTTCTGCTGTTTTTTGGCAAGCTCATGCTGGGGATGATTCACCAGACCGGGGTAAAACACCCATTTCACCTTCGGATGCTGCTCCAGAAACTGCGCCACCGCCAGTGCATTGCGCTCATGCTCTCTCATACGAACCACGAGCGTCTTGATACCGCGAAGCACCAGCCAGCAATCGAAAGGCTGGGCGCAGGTGCCAAGCGCATTGACGGTAAACTTCAGCTTTGCATCAAGATCTTCACTGTTTGAGAGCACGGCCCCGCCAACTACATCGGAATGACCGTTCAGGTACTTGGTTGTTGAATGCACCACAATGTCCGCTCCAAGTTCGAAAGGCTTCTGCCCATAAGGCGAGAGAAAGGTGTTGTCAACGATAGTCAACAAGCCTCGCTCTCGAGCAAGCGCTGACACAGCAGCAATATCAATAAGGTTCAGGAGTGGATTGGAGGGTGTCTCAACCCAGACCGCTTTGGTGCGCTCATTGACATACGGAAGAATGTTTTCCGCCACTTGCATGTTGACAAAATGCACCTTGATACCGAAATGCTCTTCAACCGTCTTCATCAATCTGGAGGTACCACCATAGCAGTCATCAGTACAGATAATCTCGTCACCCGCATGAAAAATGCTCAGGGTGGAGGTAATCGCCGCCATGCCTGTAGTAACAGCAACTGCTGATGAACACCCCTCAAGGGCACAAAGATTATCTTCGAGCGCCTTGCGGGTGGGATTGCCGCTTCTGGTGTAGTCAAACCCCCGGTGCTTGCCGATGTCCTCAAAGACAAAAGTTGAAGACTGGTAAATCGGGGTCATAATAGCGCCGTAAGCCTTGTCGGGGCCTACACCGGCATGAATGGTATCGGTCTGGAAACTCATAACTCTTTCCGTTAGAATATTGAAAAAGATAATACAACAAAAAAACCTCTTCCCTGATGAGCATGGAAGAGGTTTTTAATGGAATTCTGTTCTTGTATGGCGCGTTTTGAGAGCAACTCGCCTGTTTTGAAAAGAGAAACTATTAAAAGCTCTTTTTCACTCATCGTTCTTCTGCTTCACCTGGCGTTAAACAACCAGATGCATAGAGCGCAAAAGTAGAATTTGGCACCGTGTTCCCTTTTGACAGGAATCGGTTGTCAAGGCTTCGCAGGGTCTAGTCCCTCAGCCTTTCTTGATGACCAGTAATGGATAAAGAACGTTTTAACGATTGTTAATATAGCGCTTCTGGAAAAATAATACAAGCGAATCAGCCACTTGAACAAAATTGTCTTTGACCTCAATGACGGCAATGGGAATATTGGGTCTGTAAAAAAGTACATAATCAACCCACTTGTTCTGAGCGCGGGTGCACCGCTTGCCACGAACAATAATGCGACCCTTGGTCAGCGGAAACTCTTCACGCACGTGGGGCGCAATATACCACCCTGCCCGTTCAAGAGCAGGGATGATGTATTTGATGCAGATATCGCATTCGGTGAGCTGTTTCTTGTTCATGCATCAGTTTGCGTTACCTCATGGTTTTTTCCGGCATATTTTTTCATCAATGAGATATATTGAAACAGAACAATCGTCATCGAAATCACATAACATAACAAGCCCCCGGCAATTCCCAACCGTACTTCACTATGAAAGAAATCAGTACAATTAACCTTTCCAATAGTAAAAAAAAGCAACATGGCTGTGAGCGACATTCTGCATAACCAGCGCCATGCAAAAGGCCACCAGATCCCCTTGTCCCCTTTTTTCTGGAAAGCCCGGCGGCCATTGTTATCAGTGCTATTGCTTTCTCCCTCACTTTGATTCAACAGTATTCGCCTCCATTCAACAGCCGCGACAATCAGTCTTGTAAATATCCCGGGATTAAGAATGTTCTTCCAGAATAGCGTCAATCTTGACTGATGTACCCCGTGATAGCTTGTTTTTTCTTTGTAATAGGTCAGGAACGCAGGTATTACCCACAAAAACAACGCTATCAAAAACGATAGAGCCATTTTTAGCGGCTCAAGGTTAAAATGGGCATGAATACCGAGTGCAATGATTATTCCCGTAATGAGAGCTGCAATAAAAGGGAGACGAAAATAAGCCCATACCATAGCCTGTGTATGAGCTTTTTTTACGTTGCGAAACTTCTCTGGATCCTCTTCTTTCCCCGGTTTCCTGTCAATAATTTCTCGGAGTATATTTTTGAACAACTCCTTGTCTTTCCAATACATAAGGTGCGCAACACCCGGCACGGCGTAACGCCGATAAACAACATCTCGGCCTTCTGTATCCGTTATATCGAACAGTTGTTTATAGACCCTTGTCTTGTTTCTGGTCAGATCAAGATGATGACCGACAGGATCCTGTTCGTCACAGAAATTATAATGCCTTATGGTGTTGGATGATTCAGGAAAGTCATACTGGGTTTCAATGGGCCTGAGCTTGTCGTACCGTTCGATCATCAAATCGAGATGCAGATAATTCTTGTGCCACATCACCAAAAATTTATCGATGGGAGCGCCGAGAGTGATGAAATTTTTCACCTGGGTTCTCCAAAGAAGAGGAGGAATTCTCTCTGGCATCAATCCATCAATCAATGGTGGTTTTTCTGGTTGTGGCTGACTCATCAGATTCTGGTCTCTGAATCCGTCAAGAAAATGTTTCCAATAGTGCTGAATGCTGCACTGAACCGTTTCAGCATGCTCTTCATTCAGCCACGCTTCCACATCATGAACAAACGCCTTGATTTTTTGTCGCTTTATTTTATGAATATCTTCCTCGCCTGGCAATGGTGTTGTATAACCCGGAAACGGCAGACTTGAAAAAAATCTGATGCTTTCGGACGAAGCCATTCGTATCTCTTCTTTCACAAAAGCATAGACAAGCGCATCAAAACTCATAATACCGCCAAGACTGTGAGCAACAACGGTTACATCGGGTTTCTGATAGGGGGACGGGCGGAAGACCCCTCCATTAAGCTTGCTTGCATCAAGCTCACGTCTCCGCCAATCAAGAAAGTCATTGAAGATGATCTTGTCGAGTTCGAGATGAAAATGCCGGACTGCCTCCCCTCTTGTACGGGTATAATCGCCATACAGATGTACATCTCCGAGATAACCATCAAAAACTGTTTTCACCAGCGGTGCAAATTTCAGCACCAGCATTTTTTTGAGAGGAACAGCCGTGTTGACAATTGATTCGAGCATCGGAACGGCCCAGGAGGGTAGCCATTCGGAAGGTGTAATGTTTTCGTCATTAAGACGATTGAGCATTGCCCTGGCCCACACTTCAGTCTCCGACGCGAAAAGCTCCTGGTGGCGCTGGAGAATATCCTGCCAATACAGTTCAACAAACCGGAAGTTCTCGCCAGCTGTTTCTGTTGCGTGAGTGCCGTCAAATTTTTCATCAGGCATCCCCTCTTTGTCAGCTATCGGAATTCCGCGATACTCGGCCCATCCATGCTGATCGGTTTCTGAACGGACTGATTGTGAGGATTGCGTGGCAGGAAGAATAATTTCATATTTGTCCTGTTTGTTCTGCCTTACCTCGGCAAATCGATGAACAAACGGAGGAATCGTCTCGTTCAGCTTCTGTTCACCTATGCCATGAACAACAACAACGTAATGCCGGGGGGTTGATGGGGGGGAAATAGGCATATCATTAATTCTCAAAAGGTTGAAAATTTCCAGAACTGTTTTCCTTTATCCATATAATACGTAACTTTTTTCTGTAAATCAGAAAACACTGAGCCGTAAACAAAAACACCCGTCCAATCAATATTCCTGCCTTACATCCTGAACTATTATTGCCCGCTGGGGTCGAAACCTGAAAGTAGGATAAAGCGCACACTATTTGCAGGGCACTCCCAGATATTCCAGGAACAACCTGTCTCTGGCTACTGATTCGGTAGACCAACGGTAGTTGCCCATAGCTGTTCGCACGTTGGTCGTTTCAATGCAGTCGAACCAGTCCAGAATCTGGGCGAGTGATCGTTGCTCAAGCCACTTGTCCAGTTGATTTTCGAGCTTGACAAGTGCTGCGGTCTTTTCGCTTTTGTTCTTTCCAAGCCCTTCCCGCATTTCCTTGATTTTCTTCGTCAGAAAGCAGTGATAACCCAGTGAGACAAACTGCACGAACTGCCTTCCCCGCAGATTGTCGGGGTGCTCTATGCGCGGCCGTGCTCCATCAACCCCCCCCTTATTCACCGCGAAGAGCTTCTCTATTTTTTCACGCAGTCGATAGTTTTCAAGCGCGGTAAACGTATCCATGCTCTGATTGCTGACGAGCGCGAAATAGCCGAAGTATTTCTTTGCTTCGGTGGTGGCTTTGTCGTTGAAGCCAACCTTCACTTGTCCACCACGCCCCTTTTTCGAGCAGACCAGGTACCTGTCTATCTTTCTTTGCGCGGATTTTGTGAACTCCGCCACTCCATCTTCCACTTGAGCCTTTAACTCAAGCAAGTCTTTACGGAAGGCAAGTTGCTTCCTGGTATCGGTGTCGGTGGAATAGAAGACATGCACATAAAGGCGGCGCAAGAATGTCTCTTCTTCTCCTGCCAGCTTGCCGTTGCGCGACCGCTCACGCAGTTGACGGAACTCGTGCGTTCTCATCATCATAGCACCGCAAACGGACGGATCAAATGGACAAGTGCTGGACATGCTCGCCAGCGTCTCACGAAGTACGTCCACTGCTTCGCGAACCCAAGTGATGTTTGGGTCGACCAGAGTCAGGAATTTCATGTTGCGCAAGGCAAATTTCATCATGTTCTCCTGACTGTAGTAACCATTGTCAGTAACGATCAAGGACTTCTCAAGGCTAAAGCACTTGAGCTGAGTCAGGGCGTTCTCAATGGATATGACATCCGGGACATTACCGGGCTGCTTGGCGAAGGCCAGAGGCTCGCGCTCCTTGACGGAATAGAAGGTCAGAAGCTTGATGGTGTTCAGTCCGTCACCGTCCTTGTTAAACCCGCGCCGCGCTTCCAACTGATTCTCGGAGTAGGTTGATAGAGTGGTCGAATCGAACGCCAGCACAGGATATTTGCCCAGGCGATCCGCCCGGAAGGAGAAGTAGCGTTGTACGCC
>Ga0194037_1000573_pt1 | contig 28321 bp, 28 predicted proteins | sample JunL306m_MetaG_FD_148653 | JGI IMG/M metagenome (GOLD analysis project Ga0194037, IMG submission 148653) | Anoxic zone freshwater microbial communities from boreal shield lake in IISD Experimental Lakes Area, Ontario, Canada - Jun2016-L304-6m | ecosystem: Environmental > Aquatic > Freshwater >...
CGCCAAGCAACACTTCATCACCCAAGACCAATGCACCCACATAACAAAAGCGATCCCGAAATTCTACTTTGATGGGCCCGGCGTAAGGGACGCTCATTGATCGACCATCTGCAACCGTAACTTCCCGCTTTGACTCCATGTCAAGCTCAAGCTGAAGGGCAATATGTTCAGGTATGCAAAGCATCAAGGCTCCGGTATCAGCTAACGCCGCTGTGACAATGGGTGTCAAATTCTGATTGCGTGGGTTACTGAGTTTAATTTCAGCAAAAATATGTCCCATTTCTACGGTATTCGTTTTTGTTGGAAATCTCGTGCTGATTAACCTCTTTAATGTTTATCCATGCCAGCAAAGGAGGGAAGCGATGCTTTTGTTGTACCGTACATCCGTGCAAGTTTACAAAAAAACTTAGAATTTGTTGCTTTTGAGGAGAGTTCAGGTGAAGATTACCTTTAAATTAGTGATTATACACGACACAATGCATCATCGTACTACATTCGTGGTGCTTTTTGGGAGAGAAAATCCTCAATCTTCATATTCAGCCCAGCCGTCTGAACGAGGAGGCCTTGATGGCGGCAAAAAGGGTAGAACCGGGTGAGATGTTCAATTCATCAGCCGCCGATTGCACAATTTCCGCGATGAATTTATTTCCTTTGGCGGAGAGGACGATGCCAACTCTTCCCGCTGCATTGAACATCTCCACGACGGTACACTCCAGCAGATTACGGGCGCTGATTGCCTCTGGATGCTTTTTGAAGAGGATAATTTCGCGTGATGAGAGTTCAAACAGCGACTCTTCGGCACCGCTCTCTCCGGTCGAAACAAGCAGGGTATTCTCTCCCCATTGATAGGCATATAAACCGTTGTGCTGCTGCGGATCGGCAAGAGAGAGAAGATTGAGATACCCGCTCTGACTTTGAGCCATGCGGTTGCGTGCAAGCCGCTCGGGAGTGGTCTCTTCGGTCAGGGCACCTCTCGTCAAGACAATAATTTGTTCTGTCATTAACTGCATCTCTTTTACTGAATGCGATATAAAGAGATAGGGAATCCTGAGCTCATCACTCACACTTCTCAGATAGGGGATGATCTGGTAACGGAGTTGATCATCAAGGGCCGAAAGTGGTTCGTCCATCAAAAGAAGACGGGGGTTAGCCAGAACAGCCCTGCCGAGAGCAACCCGCTGTTTTTCTCCTCCGGAAAGATGGTATACTCCCCGATGCAGAAGTGGTTCAAGTTTGAGCAGATCAATCAACGCGTCAGGCCTGATGGTTCTGTATTGCTCGACACATCGCCTGTAGCCATACAAAAGATTATTTTTGACGCTCAAATGCGGAAAAAGCATTGCCTGCTGAAATACGATGGCAATCCCTCTTTTTTCGGGAGAGATATTGACACGCCTCCTGCTGCTGAAGAGAGACTCACCATTCAGAACAATTTCACCCTCATCAGGTTGCATCAGTCCTGAAACGAGTTTGACAAGAGATGATTTACCGCTGCCGGAGTCGCCAAAAATACCAATGCGATCACCGGAAATATCGGTATCTACCTCAAGGCAAAAAGAGCCCAACTGTTTTTTAACCTTGATGCCGAGCCTCATGATTGTCTGCTCCGGTCAAGTTGCCTGCCGAGCATTTCATGCAGAAGGAGTACGGCCACCGAGATAACAACAGATACCAGGCAGAGTGAAATGGCCATAGCCGTACTTGAGGGGGAGCTGGTGTAATCGTAAATTGCCAGGGGAATGGTTTGCGTTCTTCCGGGCATATTGCCGGCAACAATGACGGTGGCTCCGAATTCACCAAGACTTCTGGCAAACATCAGCGATGAACCAGCGACAATACCTCGCAGAGAAAGAGGCAGAATAATGGTCAACAGACTGTCGAACCAGGATGCGCCAAGAGTTCTTGATGCCGCGACAAGCTGCCCGTCAATCGACTCCATGCCGATACGGATCGACCGTACCAGCAGGGGAAAACCGACAAAGGCGGATGCTATAACAGCGGCTTTCCATGTGAATATCAGTTGGATGCCTGCTTCGGCAAGCAACTGGCCCAACCAACCGTTTTTTCCAAGCAGGAGCAGCAGAAAATAGCCGATAACCACCGGCGGCAGGGTAAGGGGAAGATTGACAAGAACTTCCAGAACGACCTTGCCCCTCAATGTTTTGAAAACCAGCAACCAGGCGGCAGCAAAACCGAATGGCAAAGAGAGCAGCGTTGCCGTCAGGGCAACTTGCAACGAGAGCCATATAGCGGTAATATCTTCAGGTGTCAGCAGCATAGCATCAAAAAACCTTCATAGTCTTTTCTCTTTATCGAATGAGCATTACGTCAGCATAAAGCCTGATTTTGCAGGAATCGATTTGGCAATATCGCCAAGAATATAAAGAAAGAACGCTTATTCTTGAGAATGTTATAAATTTATTATACCTGAGCCGCAATCAACCTAAAAAAGTTATTTGTTTGGTCTTTTTTATTTTTTTTCGTTATATCCTATGGTATATATCGATTGGTTGCACTGAACAAGGTGATTAATTTCTTATAAAGTAAAAGGTTATGAAATTTAAGGCTATCCGGTGCATCTCATTTTTTTTGTTTGTCGTTATGTATGTATAGTAATAACGGAAAATAAACTTTCCAATTTCTGTCGAACGGGGAATATGTATGAAAGGATTGTCACTCATTATGCTTTGTCTGCTTGTTTTGGCAGTGGTGAGCCTTTTTTCAATGGGCACCGGAAGGTATCCTGTAGCGCCTGGAGCCCTGCTGTCATGGCTTACGACTGGACAAAGCACGGATGATAATCTCCCGGTTATTCTCTTCAATATTCGTTTACCCCGACTTATTGCGGCAATAGCCGCTGGAGGTGCGTTAGCCATGTCAGGTGCTGCTTATCAGGGGATGTTCAGAAATCCGATGGTCAGTCCTGATATCCTTGGTGTCAGCTCGGGGGCAGGATTTGGTGCAACACTGGCAATTCTGCTCTCATTGCCTGTAGTAGGCATACAGACCCTCTCTTTTGCTGGCGGCATTGCCGCTGTAGTAATAGCTGTCATTATCAGCAAAACAATAGGTCGCAGCCATGATTCCGTTCTTGTTCTGGTGCTTTCAGGGCTCATTATCTCCTCACTGTTTGGCGCACTTCTCTCAATGCTCAAATATGTCGCGGATCCTGACGACAAACTGCAGGCCATTACCTATTGGCTTATGGGCAGCCTTGCAAATATTCGCATGAACGACCTGTTTATTATTCTTCCATTGTTGGTTGTCGGGAGTATTCCCCTCATGCTGCTTAGTTGGCGGCTGAATGTGCTCTCCTTCGGTGAAGATGAAGCCCGTTCGCTTGGCGTTCATACCGGTTTGATGCGCGTACTGGTTATCCTCTGCGCAACACTTATGACGGCAAGTATCATCTCGGTTACCGGGATTATCGGCTGGGTTGGGCTCATTGTGCCCCATCTTGCAAGGTTTGTCGCAGGACCAAACCACCGGATGCTTCTGCCAACTTCATTTCTGTTCGGCGGGATTTTCATGCTTGTTGTTGATAATGTTGCCCGTTCACTGGTCTCTGTAGAGATCCCCATCGGAATTATCACAGCAATTCTTGGTGCCCCCTTTTTCCTCTGGTTCCTGAAAAAAACATCAAAAAAGTCATGGTAAAAGAGAGCAACATTTCGCTGCAAGCTCAGAGGGTCGATTTTGGCTATCATGGTCGAGTGGTTTTACGCGACGTAAACCTGACCATTCTCTCTGGTGAAATTGTCTGTCTGCTGGGTCCTAACGGTGTTGGCAAAACGACACTTTTTAAAACCATTCTTGGCTTTATCAAACCTGTTAGCGGGACGATCACCATTGATGGAACCGATATTTCACGGTTTTCACTGAAAGATTTTGCGCGGCTGGTTGCTTACGTGCCTCAAGTTCACCACTCACCGTTTCCCTATAAGGTCAGGGATGTTGTGCTGTTTGGAAGAACCGTGCATCTTGGTCTGTTTGCCTCTCCGGCACAGAGCGACAGGGAGATAGCTGACAGTTTTCTTGAGATGCTGGAGATTGAGCATCTCGCTGAAAGGGTCTTTACCGAACTCAGTGGGGGAGAGAGGCAGATGGTGATTATCGCCCGAGCACTCACACAGGAGGCAAAATTCATCATCCTTGATGAACCGACATCGAACCTTGATTATGGTAATCAGGTGCGGGTTATCCAAAAAATCAAGGAGCTGCAGAGACAATCGATTGGCATCCTCATGTCTACCCACTTACCCGACCACGCTTTTATGATTGCCTCAAAAGTTGTTGTCATGGATAACGGCTCTCTCTACAGTTGTGGACGGCCAGAAACAACACTTACCCCTGAAACGCTGAAAAAGATCTATGGCGTTGAGGTGCAGGTTTTTGATGCTCCCCCTTATGGAGCCTCTTCACGCAAGGTCTGTGCACCAATCATACATTTATAGCGATGATTCACTCTACCATTAAAAATAAAATGACTCTCTCAGCATCAAAAAAAACCGGTGCATTGATGATGACCCTCCTGTTGATTCAGAGTGGTTCTATCGCCAATGCAGAGCCCTTTCTCCTTGAAGGTATTGACGTTACCGCTCAGTCACCCTCAACGCGGGAAGATCTTGACCCCAAAAGTATCACGAATCCTTACCGGGTTGAATCAAGCGCCATGGTCGGCACGGAGGTACTTACCCGGAAAGAGATAGAAGCTTATGCGGCCAAGGATGTTTTTGAGCTTTTGAATAAAGCTGTTGGCCTGAACATGACCTACCAAGGGAGAAGAAGCCCGTTTTTTCTTGATCAACGGGGAGGAGGGCAGCTCACCTATATTCTTGATGGGTCGATTTTGCCTCCCTCCTCAAACAGGATTCTGCAAAAACTTCCGATGGCTAACATTGAAGAGATACAGGTTGTTCGCGGGTCAACCTCTCTCACGTTGGCACCAACCATTCCACTTGGACCCGGAAACAGCGGATCGGGTATGAATACCGGGTTTGTTGTGATCCGAACCAAACATCCCGTTAAAACTGAGGGAGTTCTTTCTGCCTATGTTGAAAAGGCATCGTCACAGCATCCTGCAACTGGAGAAAGTCTCTATACAGGCACTCGGTCAGGTTCCTCAGCATCTTTTGTCAGCGGGTATATTGCGGTTGGTGTTTCAGGGTATAGCAGGCCAAGTTATGATGCCTGGTTTGACGGACAGAATGCACAGTCGGGCATTATCAATGGTGGATTCAAAGCAGGGAAGTTTACGCTTGATCTCACCGCCTACAGTGACAAGGGAAGGCTTGAGATGCAGCGAGGTGTCACATACACAGGAGCACTCGATAACTCCAAATGGTATTATGATCCTTTAACGACCACTATCCTCTCATCTGACATAAAGATGGAGTGGAGTAAAAACCAGATTACCATTCTTTCTCTTTTCAAAAACAGGTATGAGCAAACCGAACATAATGAAAGTTTTGCCAATGCAACAGTTTCATTAAGGCAGTACAATGAAGAGTCATCAGGGTACAGCCTCCGGCATAATGCACAATTTGGTAATACATTAGCGCAGTTTGGTGCTCAACTTGCCAACAGTAATGGTTTTGGTCCGAATCTCAGCAATCCGTATAACAATTTTGATACTTCGATTAAAGGGTGGTCAGGTTCAATTGAACAGAAACTTTTTGACGGGGATGTAACGGTTGATGCAGGATACCGTCGGGATGTCAAGCATATCAATCTCTCCAGTACCAGCGCATCAAGCAATCTTGCCAACAACAATGTCGATATGGCACCAGCACAGGTTATTGCACTTGGCGGTCGATGGAGAGTTAATGATGTATATGCTTTGAGTGCACGATATTTTCAGGGAGATGAAGGCACCTCTGGAGATTTTGCGCTAAAAACCCAGAATGGAACAGCACTGCATGCAGAAAAACAGCGCAGAGTTGAACTCGCGATTGAAGCATCACTGGCAAACTATTTCAAGCCTGTGTTGACGTGGTTTGATTACAAGATTAATAACCAAAAAACAGCATCCACCTTAACCTACGTTGATAATGGAAACACCTACTACTATTATACTGAGGCAGATGCCCATCGACAGGGAGTTGAGTGTTCAATCAAGGGAAACTTCGCGGCAACGACCTTATACAGCTTTTCATGGACTCATTTAATGACCAACAGTACTACGACAAACGGAGTGAGCTCTGATGGTGTCGGGCTCTCCACGCCAGAAAATTACTGTACAGCATTGTTGAGTCACTCATGGGAAAAGTATCGGGCTAATCTGTCGGTAAAACAGGTGAGTGGATGGCAGACATCTGCCAGTCCTGTTGGAATCCTGAATGCTGATCTTGGTGGTTATACCGCTGTTGATGCCAATATCATGAGAGATTTTGTGTTCAGTGGCTTTAAACTTACCGGTACACTGTATGGCCGAAATCTTGGCAATGTTCATTACGCAACACGTTATGTGACAGGTTATTACCCCGATCGAGGAAGAACACTTGGGGTTGAGATGAGTATGGCGTTTTAGTGAACAGAGGGATATTTATCAAAACAGGAGGAATTAATGTACACCATGAATGCTGCCGAGTACAATGAAAAGGTGATGAAAGGCCACTTTAAAAAGATTTATCCGGTTATTGCCCGCCAGATTATAGAGCGTACCGGAATTACCGCTGGTCACTGCATTGATCTTGGTGGTGGCCCTGGAATGCTGGGTATTTCGCTTGCCAGGCAGAGCAATTTTTATGTTACCATTTACGATCTGTTACCAGAGTGTATTGCTCTGGCAGGGGAGAACAGCAGGGAACATGACGTTCATGAACGTGTTACTGCCCTGCAGGGAAAGGCTGAACTGATTCCTTTTAAAGATAATTCTACAGATCTTGTGGCCAGCCGTGGTTCAATCTTTTTTTGGGAAGATCAGCAACAAGGACTATCAGAAGTTTACCGAGTCCTTCGTCCAGGAGGGTGGGCCTATATTGGTGGAGGTTTTGGTACCATTGAGCTTTTACTGGAAATACAGTCACAAAGAGCAAGTGAGCCGAAATGGGATAGAGAGCGTAAAGAGCGATTTGCGAAAAATCCCCCTGGACATTTTGAAACTATTCTGGCAAACCTCGGTATCGAAGGGGTTGTAGAGCGGGGAGATGCTGGTATGTGGATCATTTTCAGAAAACCAATGACACTGTTATGAACAGAGATCTTCAAAGGGTATTGAGAAAAACCGGATGTATTGCTGTATCGCTTTTTCTTATTGTTCTTTCAGCCTGCAATCCTGTCAAAAAGAGCATTCAGACCGCCACCCAAGAAGTGACGGATATGGCCGGACGCACAATGGTAATACCCGATACCCTCAGGCATCTTTATGTCAACCGACCAGGCAGCATTCTTTTGTATGCCGTTGCTCCTGATATGCTTGTCAGCCGATCGTTGTGGATGACCGATGGAACCAAAAAATATCTGAAAAGCTCTTACCTTCGCTTGCCGTATATCGATGGCTCAGTTGAGGAGATTGTCAAACTTCGGCCTGACATCATCATCTCCAGTTTTAACATCAATCCAAAAACAAAGGATGATGCTGATAAACTCAGTCAAAAAACCGGTATTCCTGTTTTTATGGTCGAGATGGACATGAACAAGTACGATCAGACCTTCAAGGTTCTTGGCGATCTTCTGAACCGTAAAACGCAGACAGACAGGATGAGAGGTTTTTTACATACCTGTCTCGACACCATTTCAATAAAAGCAAGAGAGATACCAGCGAAGCAGCGGGTTCGAGTCTATTATGCGGAGGGCGGTCGGGGTCTCAATACCGATCCATCGGGGTCGTTTCACAGTCAAATTCTTGATGTTGTCGGTGCGGTGAATGTGGCACAGGTTGGCATAGTTGCAGGGCAGGGGATGAGCGCGGTCTCTATGGAGCAGCTTCTGTTGTGGAATCCCGATGTCGTGCTTGTCTGGACAGGTATGAGCAGCTCAATGAACACGTTGCAGTACATCATGAGTGACAACCTCTGGGCCAGAACCAGAGCGGTTAAAAACAGAAAAGTCTATCAGATACCCTTTCAGCCATTTGGGTGGTTTGACCGCCCGCCCGGAACCAACAGAATTATGGGTGCGATCTGGGCCGCCGATCTTCTCTATCCAGAGATCTACCATTTTAATCTCAAGCAGATTACCCGTGAGTACTTCGATATCTTTTATCACTATCAACTGACCGATAAAGAGCTTGCCGAGGTACTTCATCCCTATCCTGAACAACGTGAAAAATCATTATCCCCAAACCACTAACTCATTATGGTCATGCCGGAACCATTACAGACAACGGAAAACAGTGGCGCGGTGCTCGCTGTTTGTGGCGCACCACCGCTTCACAAAAAAACAACCGAAAATGGAGTGCCACTGTTAAAAAAAGGGGCGCTTAATCTTTACGTGAATATGCCTTGTCCTCTTAAGGTGGTCACCAAAATGGCTATCAGCGACTTTGCCGACCAGTACAATGCCTCGCATAAGATCCAGCTCTATTCCCCCATGCTGCATGATGGAAATTCAAAAGGCATTGAGGGTGAACTGAAAGCAGCACAAACAGAGGATGAGCTTCCTGAAGTTCTTATTGCATCAGGGCTGCATACGGTGCTCTCCAAAAATTTCAGGGAGCGATTTATTGATACCGGCATCTATACCGGTGTCACCACCCCAGAAGCACTCAAGATTATGCCTGAAAGCTTTCAAAAGCTTGTTACAGAACATAATATCGGTATTCTCGGCATCGGCTACTGGAGCATTGTCCTTGACCTCTCAACCAATCCCAAAGAGTCATATCCCCATCGGTGGCGCGATCTGGTTGAGCCCCGCTTCAGGGATCTTGTGACGGTACATGGCTATAATGGTAAAGCCAGCATTGCAACACTGTTGATGCTTCTCAAAGAGCAGCTCGGCAGTGGTGCTGCAACCGACTTCGCTCGAAATATTCGTAATGTCTGGCACTTTGCTGAAATTCTTAAGCGACTTGACTCCAGTGAACCGCGTCGAACTCCTTTTAATTTGCTACCGAATGCGGCTACTGTGCAAATGCCGTCACGCAAACAGGCGGCCATTCTTGAATTTGAAGATGGACCAGTACTTGCGCCAATGCTTCTGTTTGTCAAGACATCAAAAATTGAGGAGTGTCAGCCTGTTGTCGATTTTTTTTACAGCGATATCATGCGTCAGGCATTGAAACGAGGAGACTTTTACCTTGCTGAAGATGTCAACTGGCAGGAGCCGTACAGCTTTCCTTCATGGGAATATCTCCTTAATAATGACTATGAAGAGCTGACGGCCATGCTTGATACTGAACTGAAAAAAGGGCTCCGCGCCGATGTCTTTCAAAGCTGATTTTTTGAACAATTATGAAACTTGTCACCATATCCGGCCCCCCTTCGTCGGGAAAAACTGCCGTCCTTGTTAATGTTATCAAATCGATGAAGAGCTCTGGATTTCGCACGGGAGCGGTGAAATACGACTGCCTTGCAACTGATGATGATGCGCTCTTTCGTTCGCTTGGCATTCCTGTGCAGACCGGGCTTTCAGGTAACCTTTGTCCTGACCACTATTTTGTCAGCAATATTGAGGAGTGCCTGAAATGGGGTCTCTCGCTCAATCTCGACCTTCTTGTCTCCGAAAGTGCTGGTCTTTGCAACCGATGCTCTCCACATATCAAAGGAGTTCTGGCGGTCTGTGTTATCGATAATCTTATGGGGGTTACCACTCCAAAAAAGATCGGGCCTATGCTCAAGTTTGCTGATATCGTCGTTATCACAAAGGGTGATATTGTGTCGCAAGCCGAGCGGGAGGTCTTTGCGTTTCAGGTTCACCGGGCAAATGCAAAATCGAGAATTATGCACGTCAACGGCATTACAGGGCAGGGGGCAAGCGAGCTGACCTCTCTTTTTTTGCAGGCCCCCGAAACTGAAAGCCTTGATGGTGGAATACTGCGCTTTTCCATGCCAGCAGCGCTCTGCTCATATTGTCTTGGCGAGACTAAAATCGGCATGGAGCATCAGCTTGGAAATGTTAAAAGAATCAAAATGAAGCAGGAGCAATCATGATCGAAATCCTTGAAAAGAACATTGGATATCTGACCGCAGAATTTCCGCTGATTACCGGATTTTTCAATGATTACGGTATTGCCTTTTACGACCTTCACGCAACGCTTGGAGAGTCGCTTGACCGTTTACCCGAAGAGATTTATGAAGATATAGGGATCGATCGTGAAAAGTTGCTTGAAAATCTTGATGGTTTTTTACAGCGCATTACCCGTTCAGAAAGCGCCGAAGCGCCAACAGTTGCTGATATTACCATTATCGGAGGGCACGATAAAAGTGGAAAGCCTGAACAGGTTGAGCTGACACTGGTGCGTGGCTCGGTTACCAGTATTGTCGGGCCGACCGGTTCCGGAAAAAGCCGTCTCCTTGCCGACATCGAGTGGATGGCACAGAATGATACACCAACAGGGAGAACAATAAGGGTTAATGGTAAAAAACCTGATCCGGAACTTCGTTTTTCTCTTGAGTACAAACTGGTTGCGCAGTTATCGCAAAACATGAATTTTGTAATGGATACCACTGTGGCGGAGTTTGTCTTCATGCACGCAGAAAGTCGAATGATCAGTAATATCGAGAGTGTTGTCACCGATATTATTGCTCAAGCCAATCTTCTTGCAGGAGAACCATTTACCGGTAAAACACCCGTGACTGCGCTTTCCGGCGGTCAATCTCGTGCGCTGATGATTGCCGATACTGCCTTTTTAAGTTCATCGCCGGTTGTGTTGATTGACGAAATTGAAAATGCAGGCATCGATCGAAAAAAAGCGCTTTCGCTTCTGGTCAAAAGAGAAAAAATTGTTCTGATGGCAACCCATGATCCCATTCTTGCCCTGATGGCCGAGCAGCGTCTGATCATCAAAAATGGTGGGATTCAAAAAATAGTAAAGACGACAAGGGGTGAAAAAGAGAATTTAAAACGGCTCGAAAAGTTTGACAACAAGTTTCAGGTGCTTCGTATCCGACTGAGAAGTGGTGAGCTTCTTGATGAGTTGTAACAGCAGTGAAGGAGTCTGTTCAGCTCTTTTCGTGCAAAAAAAGATGCAGTCCCCAAATTTTTATGCAAAAATTTTTCTTTTGCTCGTCTGGCCAGGAGTTTCTTGATACAGAGTGTTTACGCAATTTGAGTTACGGAAACCTTGTACTGCGCCACCAGATGCATCTTTTTCTTGGATGTGGAGTCATCTTTTCTCTCGTGCTTCTGCTGCTTTTCTGGCTTGTTACCTTCAACATTGATTATGTTGCCTGCGGACGAAGATCATCTGGCAGCGCAGCTTTTCGCGAATCCTGCGAGTTGGTGACCACCATGGTACAGTTTGCACCTCCACCTGCCTTGGCATCGTCACCCGTTGCAGTTCATCCAGTGACTCTCCGTGCAACATCCTCTCAAGTTGGAAAGATTGTCGAAGTGCGAGAGACCGAGATTCCTCCCGAACACCCGTCTGCAACGCAGAGCGAAATCAAACAGGGTATCGAGAATCAGAGTCTCCAGAATGTTGTTGCAGGCACCGGTTCTGGCACTGGCACCGGGGGAGGTGGTGAATCTTCGGGTCTTGAGGGCTTTGGCGAAGAGGGTGCGATCTTTGGAGCATGTGAAAAAATGCCCGGTTTTCTTGAACAGAAAAAAACAGTCTATCCGGAAGCCGCAAGAATTGCCGGAATAACGGGAAGGGTACTTGTCAAGGTGTTGATAGAGGCTGACGGGCACCCGATCAAGGCAATGATTGTCAAGCGTATTCCAGCCGAAACAACTGTTTTTGACACTGTTGCTCTCACATCAGTACTTGACTCAACCTATTATCCTGCAATACAGAACGGACAACCGGTCAAGGTATGGTGTATTATCCCGATCAATTTCAGGTTGAAGTGAAAGTTTTTTTATTGGAAAGGAGAGCGCTATCACCTTTCGGGTTCAGCTTTATGCTTTGATGTCAAACAAAAAAACAACCTGATAATAAGAATCATCCCCCTCCACGACAAACAACGAAACAAGCATTACTTCAGCAGAAAGCCAAATTTCGTAAGCACTCTCTTTGCCTCTTTGCCCCGAAGATAAGCAATGAATGCCTTTGCTTCACTGTTTTGTGCAGCTTTTACTGTCAGCGCCATTGGATATACCACCCTTGGATAGAGTTCCTGGGGTACGGTAAAAAGAAGTTTTGCTTTTTTAGCCTGCAATGCATCAGTTTTATAGACAAAAGCGCCATCGACCTCACCAAGTTCGGCATACATCAGACAATCACGGACATCTTTGGCCATCACAAACTTGTCGGAAAGCTTTGTCACAACCCCTGATTTTGTCATGGCTGTCATAGCGTACTCTCCTGCGGGAACGCTTTTTGGACTTCCGATGGCAATTTTTTCAAGGTTCGGAAGATCCTTGATGGATCCAACTGTTTTACTGGTAGTTCCGACAAAAACAAGCGAGTTCCAGGCAAAGGTGTTAACAGTGCTACCCTCAACAAGCTTTTTGTTGTGCAGGTAATCCATCCATTCGGTGTTTGCAGCAATAAAAAGGTCGGCTGGTGCCCCATTTTCTATTTGTCCGGCAAGTGTGCCTGATGCGCCATAATTTTTTACAAATCGGGTACCTGGATTTTTTGCTGTGTAACTGGCGCTCAGTTCATTCATAATCTCTTTAAGGCTGGCTGCGACAGAGAGGTTCAGCTCACCTGCTCGGACAGATGCTGTCATGACAAGCAGGATAACGCAGATGGTAAAGATCCTTTTCATGGTGTTCATGATGATTGTTCTCATTGCCTAAGTTGATCGATTTGCTATAAAAAAAAGCTCCCATATTCTCGGTTAAAATGTTATATTAAAATGGGTAACAGGAAATTACCATTTGCAACGTAACACAAACCAAAAAGCACGGAAGCTCTATGGCAAAAGATACAAAAAAAGCCGCAAAAAAGACCATCATATCAGCTCTGTCGGGACAACTGATGATTGCCTTACGAATCGCGCAGGATTGGCATTGTTTGCCACCTATCTGCAGAGTATTAAGCTCATGCCGATTATGGAAAAAATGTTTGGTACCATGCGAAAAAACAAAAAAGGTGTCCCTGTTATTGAAATGCTTTTTCAATTGTTGTGCTTTTTTATGGACGGCACCAGCCGTCGCCTGACTTGGTTTGACGAGCTCATAAAAGACGAGAGCTATGCTCCACTGATTGGATGTCAACCGCAATACTTGGCATCATCTCACGCCGTCAAAAGATTTTTCGGAGCATTTTCTTTCCAACGAGTTAAGCTGTTTCGTCTTTTGCTGCAAAAGATCTTTTTGTGGTGTCTGAACATTGATAAACCTGCCATTATTGAGCTGGGAATTGATTCTATGGTCATGGATAATAATGATGCCAAAAAACGTCACGGTGTAGAACCAACATATAAGAAAGTGAAAGGATTTCATCCTGTGCAGATGAATTGGGGGCGCTACTTTGTTGATGCTGTTTTCCGTGGTGGTAAAAAACACTCGAACCATGGCGTAACCGTCGATTACATATTGCGTTATATCGTCGCTAAAATCAGAAAAGAATACCGGGCAGATGTTCCAATCATAGTGCGTATGGATGCCGGATTCTATGATCAGAAATTGTTCAAAACCTGTGAATGGTTGAATATCGGCTATTTGTGTGGTGGAAAATTATATGACAATGTGAAGAGCATGGCAGAGAACAGCACAGAGTGGGCTCATTTTAAATCACTAAATAAAAAAGAGATATGGGAATTCACCGATTTTTTATGTAAGCAAGAGACTTGGGACTTAGCCCGTCGGACCATTTACAGCCGAATGATTCAACACGACAATCAACTGGTACTACCAGTATTGATCACCGACAGCGTGATGATCACCAACATTGGCATGGGTGGTAAAATTGATGAGCTGCTTCGGCAAGCTGGTGCAGAAAACCTCCTCTTGGCTAATAACCTCCTCCGAAACTATCACCAACGCGGCAATGACGAACTTGCTAACCGCGCTATCAAAAACTTTGGTGACGAACATCTGCTTTTCAAAGATTTCAATTCCAATGCTGCTTGGTATTTCCTCATGCTTCTGGGCAATAATCTTTTTGAAACATTTAAGACGGATGTCAGTACATCAGTTATTCCTGCGACAGTTTATGCCGATACGTTTCGTCGCCAGTTTAGGTTCACATAAGATTTTGAGGATCCACATCAATGACAAACAGAATGTCTGAAGAGCGGAAACGGGCCGTGATATCCTCATTCAGATGCTTGACGAAGTGAGAAGAGAGTTTTCCGTTCATGAGCTTGACAAGTACATGGTAGCGGAAACGATCCCTGATTTTAGCTATAACTGCCGGAGCAGGGCCAAGAATAGTCCCTATTTCAGAGGGGATGTGATTCGACAGACTCATTTTGCAGTAGAGTGCAGCGGCTTCGGCCTCTTTTTCATTTTTTGAGCTGCATTCAAATTTGACAAGACGCGATTCAGGGGGATAGTGCAGCTCTTTTCGGCTGGAGTTCTCACTCAAAAAAAAATTTTCATAGCTCCCTTGAACTATGGAAGTAAAGAGATCGCTCTCCCTGTTATAGACCTGAAGATAGACTTCGCCGGGCAGTGATGCTCGTCCAGCTCGTCCAGATACCTGTGTGAGGAGTGAGAAGATGCGCTCTGAGGCTCTGAAATCCGGGATATTGAGACCGATGTCAGCCATCAGTACTCCGACAAGGGTTACAGCAGGAAAATCGAGCCCTTTGGCGACCATTTGCGTTCCGAGAAGAATGCGTGCCTTTCGATCGTGAAACTCTTTAAGAATCCGTCCATGGGACCCTTTTGCTGTTGTGGTATCGACATCCATCCTGAGAATTTTCTCATCAGGAAAAAGTGTTTGCATCTCCTCTTCTATGCGCTCTGTGCCGCTGCTTTTATACAAGAGCTCTGTTGAACCACATTTTTTACATGAAGCGGTAAATCCTTCTGTGTGTCCGCAATAGTGGCAGCGGAGCTGTTTTTCGGTGGCATGATAAACAAGTGGAATGTTGCAGAACGTGCAGAGAGGGATATGGCCGCAGGCCAGGCAGAAGATGCTTCCGGCGAATCCTCTTCTATTCTGTAGGAGAATAACCTGTTCATCTTTTTCAAGACGAAGCGCGATCTGCTGGTAGAGAACTTCTGAAATTGATGCTGAGGCTTTTGAACTGTCTTTCATCCAGACAAGATGAATGAGAGGCATTGTTGCCCCATCTACCCGTTCAGTGAGGTTGATCAGCGTGTATTTTCCGTTTCTGCTATTATGGTATGATTCGAAAGAGGGTGTTGCAGAACCGAGCAGGCAAATTGCCTGGTTGAACATTGCTCTCATAACAGCCGTATCGCGGGCATGGTAACGGGGATTTCGGTCTTGCTTGTAGGCACTGTCGTGCTCCTCATCGACAATGATGGCGCCAAGATTTTCGAGGGGTGCAAAAATGGTCGAGCGGGCTCCCAGGGCAATTTTTGTTTTGCCCTCCCGGAGGCTGTGCCAGGCATCATACTTTTCTTGCTCACTCATTGCACTGTGCATGATGGTAATATCACCGTGAAAGTGTTCGCGGAATCGCCCGGCGGTCTGTGGTGTCAGCGCTATTTCAGGCACCAGAACGATTGCACTTTTTCCTGCGGCAAGAACCGTTTTGAGGAACTCAATGTAGACCAGAGTTTTGCCACTTCCTGTAACGCCGTGGAGGAGAAACGTTTGGTATTCCTTTTGTTCAAAAGAGAGGCAAAGTTTCTTGAGCGCACTCTGTTGTGATACGGTAAGTGTTTTTGGTGACTGTGGCTTTTCTGAAAAACCGGTCAAAAAATTGCTTTGTATCTCGACCTGCACTTTCTCCACCAACCCTTTTTTGACAAGGGCATTCAGGCACTCTCTAGTGGTGTTGATAGTTTCCGGGAAAGCGCACTCGGGGTAGCGTGAGAGCAGTATTCTGAAGGTGTCAAGCTGTTTCTGCAAGTTCGTCAGACTCTCTGCCCCCTTTTCTGGTAGTGGATAAACCGTGCGGTAAGCTGTTTTGTGTTTTGGCTTTCTTGATATAAACTTTTTAGTGAGCCGAAGGTGTCCACCTCGCTCAAGTTCAGCAATAGTTCTGTAGAGCTGTTTTTTTCCAAGACGTCGCTGTAGCTGGGGAAGAGTCAACCGTTTCTCTGTAGTAATCATCTGCATGATTGAGCGGCGCAGTGCAGTGTTAATTATTTTCGGACTCTCTGCATTTAGTTCAAAACCGGTCACTTCGATGATATCGTGGACGGTAGTCCTCACTGCAGACGGAAGCGCTGCCGTCAGGGTATCAATCTGCCTTGTTAGGTAGTAATCGGCCATCCATCCCGTCAGATGCAGAAGTTCAGGATTCAAGACGGGTCGTCCACCGTAGAGGATATCAGAGAGTTCAACATTGGAAAAATTTTCGCACTCCTGGACCAAAACATCGAGGATATAGCCTGTTGAAACACGACCATTACCTTTTCGTAGGGAGAGCAAAACCATGCATCCGGCCTTGATCTCTTCGTTTTGCGCATCAGATAGCTTGACAATAAATGGCTCGCCTCTGAAAAAATGTTCCGATATGGTCAGTGCATACATGATGACGAATGAAAAAAAGCCAGTATTCGGGTACTGACTTTTTTATGAATGGAATGGAGCTGTTGAATCGCTATAGGATATATTCCTCGAAGCTCTGCTTCGTGCATTAATTCTTAAACATGAATTCATACCCCGTAGCTCTGCTGCGGGGTAGTTGATTGCTAGCTTAGGAGACGAGAGCTTCAAGAATTCTGTCGCGGATCTCTTCTACTTTCCCTGTGCCTCTAATTTTATGAAAACGTGGAGCATTATGGCGACCATTCAGAGACAATTCTGTGTAGAACTCGATAAGGGGAGCCGTTTGGGAATGGTAGATTTGAAGCCGTTTTTTTACAGTTTCTTCGTTATCATCCTCTCTTTGAACGAGTGGTTGGCCGGTTTCATCATCAATTCCCTCATTTTTTGGAGGATTAAACTGGATATGATAGGTTCTGCCAGAAGCGGGGTGTACCCTCCGTCCGCTCATCCTCAGTATAATGTCATTATCATCAACACTGATTTCAACCACATGGTCAATGCGTACCCCATCCTTCCCTAGCGCTTCTGCCTGGGCGAGTGTTCTGGGAAAGCCGTCAAAGAGGCATCCATTCGTGCAGTCAGCCTCTTTCAGACGCTCTTTGACGAGTCCGATAATAATATCATCAGAGACCAGTTGTCCAGCATCCATTATTTTTTTTGCAGCAACACCAAGTGTTGTGCCTGCGCTTACAGCAGAGCGAAGCATATCCCCTGTAGATATCTGTGGTATACCAAGGGTCTTTGATATGTAGCTTGACTGTGTGCCTTTTCCGGCTCCAGGTGCTCCCAATAGAATAATTCTCATCAAACGATTTTTATAAGGTTTTTTTTGTGGTCACAATCGTGATTTTTGGCTTTGATGGTCTTGGTTCTTCTATAGTTGTAACTGTTTCTGATGAGCTTTCGGAAGATATGGTTCTTACGTTAATATATGATGGGGCGGAAGACGGCACGGGCTCCTCTTTTTTTAAAGAAGGCCGTATCTGAATGGTTTGTACCGCTGTCTTTTTTTTGAATTCAATCGGTGTGGCTTTTGCCATACCTTCTGATTTTTTAGTCTTTTCCAACGGCGCTTCATTAAAGATTTGTTGCATTGCCGCTGATGCACCTTTGGTATCAAGAGAACGGTGGTGGTAATCCTCTTCAGTGATCTGATTTTTTTTGAAATTAAAGTCCAGTGCGCCAAGCATCATCCTTATGACTCTGCGACTTTCACCAAGGTCGCCCCTTGCCCCAATCTGGGTCTCGGCCTTTGCATTGACAGTTGTCATCAATAATCCACTACTATCCCGTTCTTCAAAAAGTCCGAAAGTAACATTAACTTTCAACCCAAAAAGAATTACGGAGCTAACCTCAGCTCGAATCGTGGTTATGCCGCCTGCTGCTGTTTTTTCTCTGATGATCAACCAACCAATCCAGCGGTCAATCTTGTCAACGATAAATCCGGAGAGGTCGGACATGGGTCTTCTATATCGTCTGACCCTCAGTTCTTCGAAAACAGGTTGATCCGACGTTTGGGTGGCATTTGAGGTAATGCCTTGACAAGCCTTGTTGAATTCGTTTTTAAACGGAATAAAATCGTTCAAATCCATAGGTGATAAAACTATTAGAGATTATTACGGTTCATTGCGCTCTACCTGTCGTCGCAAGCTGCCCGCACGCGGCATTAATGGTCGTTCCATAGCTTTTTCTGAGCGTAACATGAAGTCCTGCATTGACGAGGTATAGCCTGAACTGCTCCCTTGTAGCACTGTAAACAGGCCTGAGGTCCATATTAATGATTGAATTGTAATCAATCAAATTTATTTTGCATAAAAAGCTTCTTGAAAATCGCGTAAGCATTTTTGCATCCTCCAGAGAGTCGTTGACTCCATTGAGAAGCATATAAACAAGAGTGACTGGTGTGCCCGTCAACTCTGTGTATCCTGAAAGTGACTTTCCCAGATCTTGAAGTGGGTATTGTCTTGCCGCTATTGGCATCAACGCTTCTCGTTTCTGTTGGTTGGCAGCATGAAGCGAAACAGCCAGCTTTGTTTTCATGCCTGATTTTCCAATTCGCTGAATTTCGGGTATTACTCCTACGGTTGATATGGTCACTTTTTTTTGTGAAATTGAGAATTGGTACTCTCTTGAGCAGAGGCATTCAATTGCTTCGATAACATTGTCGGTATTCAGAAGGGGCTCTCCCATTCCCATGAACACAATATTTGTTAGAGCCAGGTCTGAATTTTTTTCCAAAAGTATCATGTTTAGTGCGTACGCCTGGCTGGCAATCTCGCCGGCACTGAGATTGCGATGCAGCCCCATTCTTCCTGTTGCGCAGAAGGTGCATCGAAAGGGGCATCCAACCTGTGATGAGAGGCAGGCAGTCATCCTCTCCGCCGAGGGAATAAGCACGCTTTCAACCATCTGGTTATCATGAAGTTTCAGAAGAATTTTTTCAGTTGTCCGATAGCAATCTTCATCGAAACTACGCTGCTGATCGACAATTTCCGGACGGATAATCGAGAATGTTTCAGAGAGCTTCTTTCGTAATGAACGGCTCAAGCTGGTCATCTCTTCAAAGCTTGAGGCATGATGGCTGAAAAGCCACTGATGTATCTGGGCAGCCCTGAATAAGGGTTCTTTCATGGTAATAATTGCTTGCTGAAGCTCTTTGAGCGTCAGATCTATCATGTTTGGAAGCGCTATGGTCATGAAATTGAAAGGAGTTGTTTCGTGGAAAAAAAGAGTGGAGATGGACCAAATTATATAAAACGGGGAAAAAAGCATAAATTCAATTTTATGCTTTATAATAGTTATTCCCAACTCATGATAGTACCAGAGTATGGTCGGACGCTTAATGCCGAGGAATGGTCTCCGGTCATCGATGCGCTGCTTGAAGGGCAGCATTTTGTTCTTGCAACTCATGAAAATTCTGATGGTGACGGGCTGGGAAGTGAGGTAGCCCTTGCGCTTGTGCTAAGGGCTCTCGGCAAGGAGGTCGCCATCGTCAATCCAACAGAAGTCCCTCCTAATTACCAGTTTCTCAAAAAACTTTATCCAATAGCTTTTTTTGACAAAAAGAGTGAAGAGGCGATACAGGAGTTGGCGCTTTGCGATGTTGTCGTGCTTCTTGATGCCAATTTGAGGGACAGAATGGGCTCACTCTGGCCTCATGTCAAGTTCTCGAGAGAGCTTGGAAGTTTGAAGCTGCTGTGTATTGATCATCATCTTGAACCTGATGATTTTACCGATGTTATGGTTTGTGAGAATTATGCCACCTCGACGGGTGAACTGGTCTATGGCCTGATCTATGCGATTCAGGAGAGGGTGGGTCGTAATCTTTTTACTCCTGAAATTGCTGAAGCATTATATGTAGCTGTGATGACGGATACCGGTTCATTCAGATTCCCCAAGACAACCCCTTATGTCTATCAGCTTGCCGGAGATCTGGTCAGCAAGGGAGCCGACGCGTCTGAAATTTATGACAGTATCTATAACTCTTTGACCCCAAGCGCCCTCAAACTTCTGGGAGCTGCCCTGAGCGCCATTACCATTCTGGATAATGGCGAAATTTCATGGCTTTTTATTTCGCAGGACATGATCAAGGTGACCGAAAGCAAGCTGTTTGATACCGATCTGATTATCCGCTATCTTCTGAGTGTTCCTTCTGTGCGAATTGCTGTGCTGATGGTTGAGATGCAGGATGGAAGAACCAAGGCGAGTTTTCGTTCACGCGGTAATATTTATGTCAATCAGTTGGCCAAGCAGTACGGTGGCGGTGGCCACATGAATGCTGCAGGCTGTCTTTTTCACTTCTCTTCGGACAAAGCTCAGAAGGTTTTGCTTGAAGATGTAAGGCTTTTCCTGAAAAGTCATAAGGAGAAGGGTTTTTTACAGTAAATATTGATGTAATTTTGGGTTATGAAAATAATTGTAACAAAAGGTGATTTTCGCACTCTTGGCGCTGATGTTCTTGCTCTGCCGTTCAGTAGTGTTGAACTTGAAAAAGCGCTCCCTGCATCAGGTGTCGATCTTCAGCTCCTGGCTGATTTCAAGGGCGATGCGGGAGAAATTGTTGTCATATACGGAGTACACAAGGGATTCTCTGCATCAAGGATTATTTTGCTGGGTGTTGGTGATGGCAATAAGATTGATGATTGGCGTAAAGCAGCAGTTGCGTTTGCCTCAAAATCTGTTGAGCTGAAGTGTCAACAGATTGCAATTGATTTATCCCGGATAGGCGATTTTGCATTGACAACCGGACAATCGGTGACTTCGCTTGCAGCAGCTTTTGTGGAAGGAGCTTTTACAGGTTCCTATCGGTTTGACCGTCTCAAAAGCGGCAAACTGGAGAAAAAGGGAAGGGATGAGAAGTCCCTTGACATTAAAGAGCTTGTTCTTGTTGCTCATTTGGATACTGTTGATGAGATCGATAGAGGTGTGATTGACGGAGAGATTGTTGGTTCTTGCAAAAAAATGGCCAGAGATCTGGTTAATCTGCCTGGTAATTATCTCAATGCTGAAGATATTGGAAAGGCTGCAGAGGAATCTGGCAAAAGAGCTGGTTTTCATGTGGAGGTTTTTCATAAAAAAGAGATAGAGTCTCTTGGAATGGGCGGGTTGCTTGCGGTGAATAAGGGCAGCGATCAACCCCCGACCTTTACTGTGCTTGATTATACGCCAAAAGGAGTCGTCAGGGCTGTTGTTGTGCTTGTGGGAAAAGGGGTAACGTTTGATTCGGGTGGAATTTCTCTGAAGCCCTCTGAGAATATGGGGGAGATGAAGTCTGATATGTCGGGTGCGGCGAGTGTTTTGGGGGCTGTGGAAGCAGCCGCCCGTCTTGCGCTTCCTCTGCGTGTTATCGGTTTGATACCTGCAACGGACAACATGCCGAGCGGCACGGCCCAGCAGCCTGGCGATGTTATTACCACCTATTCAGGAATTACTGTTGAGGTAGGCAATACAGATGCCGAAGGCCGACTGATTCTGGCCGATGCACTGACCTATGGCAAGGAAAAATACAATCCTGATGTCCTTATTGATGTTGCGACCCTTACCGGAGCATGTATTGTCGCACTTGGGTATTCAGTTGCCGCTCTTTTTAGCAACAATGATAAGCTTGCTGAAGAGCTTTTTCAGGCGGGAGAACAATCGGGTGAGAAGGTTTGGCGAATGCCGCTCTGGGATCTTTATAGTGAGCAGATCAAGTCTGATATTGCTGATGTCAGCAATACCGGCAGTCGCGGAGCAGGTTCTGTGACTGCAGCCAAATTTCTCGAAAAATTTATTGATGGCCATGGCAACTGGGCGCATCTTGATATTGCTGGCCCCTCTTTTGCACCGAAAGGCTCTGGCAAAGTGAATGGCGGAACGGGTTTTGGGGTTGGTTTGCTTGTTGGTTTGCTGAAGAAATTGTCGAGTTAATATTTTTTCAGGAACTTTATTTAAAGTTTATCATGATGGCAATTCCGCAAAATCCCGTGGTGATTGTTCCGGGTGTTATGTTCTGGGATGGGTTGTACCGTGTCATGAAAGATGCTCTTGCAGCATATATGCATATGGAGAAAGTGGCTGTTGCACCAGTATCCTTTCTTGACTGGATTGGTTTTCCTCCCTCCCCGGAACGATCTACAAACAGGGTTATGCACGTCGTTGATCGTACCGTCAGGGAGATGGGTCGTAAATTTCCTGATGAGCCTGTGACGCTTGTTGCCCATAGCGGAGGCGGGACTGTGGTGATGGTTTATCTGCTTGAGAAGCTATTCCAGGGGGATATGTATAACCCCGGAAGGCGGGTCGGCAAGCTTCTTACCCTTGGAACCCCATTTCATACTCACGAACATTATGCCAGGCTCAAGACAGATTTCATCTTTCACCATCTTCGCCCCGATTTTTTTCATCGTTATCGTGTTGTATCTGTGGTCAGTGATAAGTATTATGGCAATTCAAACGGGAGTTTTGTCGAGAAAGCATGTTTTAAATTTTACGAGAGCGTTCTTGATGATGGTAATGTTGCCGGTGATGGTATTGTCCCTGCAAAAAGCTGTTATCTTGAGGGTGCCGACAATGTTATTATTTCAGATGCAGAACATTTACCAACACCGCTTACCCGATGGTATGGCACAAAAGAGGGGGTTAAACAATGGATTCAGTGGCTGTAAGGGATAGCCGATTCAGGGGTGCCGGGGTTGTATTTATTGCTCTTCTGTTGCTTCTCTCATCATGTAGCTTAGAAAAACAAAAACTTGATCCACAGCAACAGCATATTGAGTCAATGATGGCGATTCTTGCTCAGGTGCAAAAAAATCTTGGACGTATTCAGCAGAAGGAAGCGGTAGTTGAGCGGCTCTCTTCTGGTATTGAGGGGAAGGAAAGCCAGAATATTGAGCGGGTTGGAAAGGATATTGCCGCCAGCATTCGTTTTATTGATTCTACTCTTGTCGCCAGTAAAAATCTTGTCAAAAAGCTGGAGGAAGAGAACAAATCTTCATCGTATCGTGTCGAATCTCTTGACAGGCTTGTATCTGAGTTGCAGCTTGCAATTAACACCAAGGATGGTGAAGTAAATGCGCTTAAGGGGAATGTTCAGAAACTGAACAAGCAACTTTCATCACTCATGGCAACTGTCGATGTGCTTGATGAATATATACAGGATCAGGAGGTACAGCTTTACACCGTCTATTATATTGCGGGTACTTTCGATGAACTTGTTTCAAAGGGTATTCTTGTGCCAATTAATCCTCTGGAGAAATTTTTTGGTAGTGATTATCGTTTAGCCTCTGATTTTAATGTCAAGCTGTTCAAAAAGGTGGATATGGTGGAGACGAGGGATCTCTTTTTTGACAAGCCACTCAAAAGTCTGAAAATCGTAACACCTCATACAACAGGCTCTTACGAACTTATTGGCGGTAAAACTTCATCACTGCTTCTTATCCGGGACGAGAATGCTTTTTGGCAGAAATCTCGCTGTCTGGTTATTGTTACTGAATAATAAAACTGATATCTTTTGAAGATAACCATATTTGGATCTGGCTATGTCGGGCTTGTTACCGGCGCATGTTTTGCTGAGGTTGGTAATGATGTACTCTGTGTTGATATTGATCAGCAGAAGATTGATAATTTGAAGGAGGGGAAAGTTCCAATCCATGAGCCTGGTCTCGAGGAGATTATTGTCGAAAATATTCGGGCAGGAAGATTGAATTTTACCACAGATATTTTTCAAGCAGTTGAGTTTGGGCTTTACCAGATTATTGCAGTTGGGACTCCTCCAGATGAAGATGGCTCTGCAGATTTACGGTATGTTTTAAAGGTGGCCGAGAGTATTGGAAGCTTCATGCGGGAGTACCGGATTGTTATAAACAAGTCCACGGTACCAGTTGGCACGGCTGATCTTGTGAAAGAAAAAATTGCATCAGTACTTGCCAGCCGTCAGGTTGAAATTGATTTTGATGTCGTGTCAAATCCTGAGTTTCTGAAAGAGGGCGATGCGGTCAACGACTTTATGAAGCCGGAACGTATTATAGTTGGTGTTGATGATCCTCGCACAAAAGAGTTATTACGTTTTCTTTACTCTCCCTTTAATCGCAGCCATGAGCGTTTTATCGCCATGGATGTCCGTTCAGCAGAGTTGACCAAGTATGCGGCAAACGCCATGCTTGCCACAAAAATCAGCTTTATGAATGAGATTGCCAATATTGCCGAACGGGTTGGTGCTGATGTTGAGGCTGTCAGAAAGGGGATTGGCTCTGATTCCAGGATTGGATTTTCTTTTATTTATCCTGGGGTTGGATACGGTGGCTCCTGTTTTCCCAAGGATGTTCAGGCGCTCGAAAGAACGGCAAGCAAGCATGGCTATCACTCACGAATTTTGAAGGCTGTAGAAGCTGTGAATCATGACCAGAAGAGCTCTCTTGTCAATAAAATACGGACTCATTTTAATGACAAGATTGACGGTAAAATTTTTGCATTGTGGGGCCTTGCTTTCAAGCCTAATACTGATGACATGCGTGAAGCTCCAAGTCGCAGGGTGATTGACGAGCTTCTGAAAGAGGGTGCCCGGGTGAGAGTTTACGATCCTGTTGCCATGGATGAGGCAAGGAGAATCTATGGTGATTGTGAAGAGATTGTCTTTGCTGTTCATCCTGAAGATGCCTTAAAAGGCTCAAATGCTCTTGTTATTCTGACGGAGTGGCTTATGTTCCGGAGTCCCGATTTTGATATGATCAAAAAAGAGCTTAGCCATCCAGTTGTTTTTGACGGCCGAAATATTTATAACCCGGAATTTATGGAGCTCTCAGGGTTTACCTACTACTCTATTGGTCGTCGTCCCAGGGGTATCTTGTAATTTATCCCCACTGGCTGTAGCCGTGATGGAGTGGGCCGTTTCCCATCCCTATTTTGTATCTTTTTCCCGCCTCCATTGCTTCATTGAGGTATCGTTTTGCCTTGCTGACAGCCACCTCTGTGGCATCTCCCTTTGCCATAAAAGCTGCAATGGCCGATGAGAGTGTGCAGCCGGTGCCATGGGTGTTATTTGTATGGATTTTTTTTGAGCTTCTCCATGTGAATGTATTGTTCAGCAGCAGACAGTCACGACACACCTCACCCTCACCATGTCCCCCTTTTATAAGGACAGCATGTGCTCCAGTTTCCAACAGTTTTCTTGCGCTTTTTTCAATCTCATTCTCTGTTGAGGGATAATTTTGTACTCCTGTCAAGATGGCTGTTTCCGGGAGGTTTGGAGTAATAAGTGATGCGAGCGGAAAAAGCTCACTCTTCATTACGTCGATTGCATTCACTGAAAGAAGCTCAGCTCCATTTGATGCACGCAGAATGGTATCCAGAATGATGGGAGCTGCTCCGTTGAGCTTTATTAGTAGTGCGGCAACAGCTTTTATGATTTCAGCACTGCCGAGCATCCCAATTTTAATGGCATGAATCTCCATGTCAGCCGCAATTGCCTCAAATTGTTCAATAACACATTTTTTTGCAAGAGGATAGATAGCATGAACCCCCATTGTATTCTGAATTGTAAGGGTGGTTATGACTGATAATCCATAGCACTCGAGAGCAGCAAATGTTTTAAGATCCGCCTGTATTCCTGCGCCTCCGCTGCCGTCAGATCCTGCGATAGTGAGAACGGTTGTATATTTTTTCATCATGTGTACGTGGTAATGGCATCAACAAGCTTGCGGGTGGCATAAAGGGGATCATCTGTTCGGCTTATCGCTGATATGACGGCCACTCCAGATGCTCCTGAAGAGATAATGATGCCGGCATTCTGACTGTTGATGCCTCCAATAGCCAGAATGGGAATGGTGAGCATGGCAGATACCTGCTGTAATGTATCAATTCCAACAGGAGAATTTCTCTTCTCTTTAGACGATGTGGGATAGATATGGCCAAAGCCTACATAGTCAGCGCCATCTTTTTCAGCCTCCAATGCCTCATGGATCGATGCGGCAGATACTCCGATAAGATAGTTTTTACCAACAATTTTTCGTGCTGTTATTGCTGGCATATCTTCCTGACCGAGATGTACTCCGTCAGCTCCGCTTGCCATGGCAATATCGAGACGATCGTTTACAATGAAAATAGCCTCGGATTGCTGGCAATACTTGCCGATGGCAACAGCCCATGAAAAAAGTTGGCTCCCTGAAGCACTTTTATGCCTGAGCTGGATCATGGCCGCCCCCCCTTTGAGGGCCTCTTGAGCAAGAGTGACGGGGCAAAGAGCTTCGTCGGTTATGACACAGAGAAAAGGAGATGCAGGGATCATGGTGTTACGGTATGGTATAACTGTTCTATGGTATCGATAAACCTTATTGTATCCATAAATAAAGCCAGAGCGGCTACTCCATAGGCTCCTTCTGCCATGCATCTTTCTGCATTTTCTGGCCCTACTCCTCCAAGAGCGAAGACTGGAAGGGTGGTTGACTGGCAGAGTCGTCTAAGCTTTTCGAGCCCTTGAGGAGGGCCATAAGGACGTTTCGATGGGGTGTCAAAAATCGGCCCAAAAATCAGGTAATCAGCCCCGGACTCTTCCGCCACCTGTGATGCTTCAAAAGAGTGTACACTGCATCCAAAAAGCATCGTTGGGGCAAGAGGGCGAAGTACCATTGGAGAACAGCCATTCTCAGGCAAATGAATGCCATCAAGAGCCGCTGCAAGAGCAATATCAACCCTTTCGTTGATAACAAGAAGCACTTTTTTGGAGAGAGTGAGCAACTTCATTCTGTGCGCCAGCCTCAAAAGCTCATGTGTACTGAGTCGTTTTTCCCGGATCTGGACAATACAGGGAAGATGGTGGGGGAGAAGAGTGAGCTGCGTTTCCAGACGACCGGATTGTTCACCGGCTTCATCCCCACTGCTCACCAGGCAGATGCGCGGCATCTGGCTTTTCAGTTCTTTATTCCGCTCCATTTTTCCACTTTGCTTTGATTTCTCTCATACTATAAATAATTTTCATCGTAATCACAATTAACCCTTTTGGTGAGGGGTTATGGGCGGTATATCGAGTAATTATTAAAACATTAAAACCCTTTTTATGTGTAAAATCGAAGAAAAAATTATCGAAGCGGGTTTCGCCCTTCCTTCGTTGCCTGCAGTTGCGGGGCTGTACTCTCCGGCTGTGCGCACTGGTAATCTTGTGTTTACCTCGGGACAGCTTCCTCTTTGTTATGGCAAGCTAATTGAACCTGGAGGGTCCGGCAAGGTGAATGATACGACGATTAAAGAGGCCGCCAATGCTTCCAGGGTTGCCCTTCTTAATGGGCTTGCTGCTGTTCAATCGTTGACAGGATCACTTTCAGCCATTGAACGCATTATAAAGCTTACTGTTTTTGTTGCAAGTGAGCCTCACTTTTCAAGTCAACATATTGTGGCAAATGGAGCCTCTTCTTTACTTCATGAACTCTTTGGTAATATTGGTTTTCATTCAAGAAGTGCGATTGGTGTTTTATCATTACCTCTTAATGCAAGCGTTGAGATAGAGCTAATAGTTCAGTGTAAATAGTATTATTTACTATCTTTTTTTGAGTTATAACTGTATCTATCCCCCATATATATCAACAATTATAAAATAAATCATTATGTCTTGTTATAATCAAATTATAACAAGACATAATGATTTATACATACAAATACATATAAATTAAAGATTATCTATTTGTATGTATTTGATAAGAATTATCAATATAAAATCAATTTATATGCGATTTATATATTTATATTTACATATAATAATTTTGTTATATATTTTATTTGTTATAGGTAATAATAATATAAAATTTTTATTAGCTTATGATAACTAAAGTATTTTAATTAAATAGATTAAATATTTTCAGGTAATAATTTGTTGATTATGTTAATTATTTATTATCTAACAATCTTTATTGGTGTGGTAACTAATATTATTATTAATACATATTAATATCTTGATTCATTTATGTAATAGTTATTACTGTTTTTAATTTTTTAATTATATTGTATATTTATTGTTGTGTTCCTTTTATTGATTTATATGTTTTATTTTTATGTAAAAAAATTATGTATAGATATTAGTAATAATCCTTTAGTTGTGTTATTTGTCTCTTTATTTTTCTTAATTATAGATGCGGTGGTATCGGTCTATATTGTGCATATTAT
>Ga0194037_1000574_pt1 | contig 28314 bp, 17 predicted proteins | sample JunL306m_MetaG_FD_148653 | JGI IMG/M metagenome (GOLD analysis project Ga0194037, IMG submission 148653) | Anoxic zone freshwater microbial communities from boreal shield lake in IISD Experimental Lakes Area, Ontario, Canada - Jun2016-L304-6m | ecosystem: Environmental > Aquatic > Freshwater >...
ACTGATAAGCAAGTGTGGAATGAGGTGGATTGTCTGGCATGTGCCAATTGTTGTAAAACAATGACCCCTACTTTTACTAAAACAGATATCAGCCGCATCTCAAATCATTTAGGTATGAAACCTAAAGAATTTGTAGACAAGTGGTTATACAAAGAAGAAGATAGTGGGGACTGGGTTAATAAAAGCCAACCTTGTCAGTTCCTGAATAAAGACAACAAATGCAGCATATACGAGGTAAGGCCCAAGGATTGTGTGGAATTTCCACATCATAATAAGAAACCTTTTGACCTATATAATGAGACCTTTATAGGCAATGTTACCCGTTGTCCTGCCACATTTTTACTCACACAACGCCTGAAAAAGAAGATAGAAGAAGAATACGAATGGTGATATAAGCTTGCCTTCATACAAGGGCAAAATTTTTCTGCCATACATATCCTCATTCCTATTGCCACATCTGTACATTGGCTTATCTTAGCCATATGTCTGAAAAGAAACTCTTCCTGCTGGATGCAATGGCATTGATATATCGATCGTATTATGCACTAATACGTAGTCCGCGTATTACCAGCAAAGGCCGCAACACGAATGCACAATTTATCTTTACCACTACTTTGATTGATCTCATCAATAAAGAAAAGCCATCTCATCTGGCTATGGTATTTGATACCCATGCGCCTACTGAACGACATACAGATTTTACAGACTATAAGGCCAATCGTCAGGATACACCCGAAGATATACTCTCTGCTATACCGGATATCAAACGCATAGTTAAAGGGTTCAACCTGCCTTGCTTGGAAAGTGATGGTTTTGAGGCCGATGATATCATAGGTACGCTAGCACTGGAGGCTGCAGATCTGGGTTATACTGTATACATGGTAACCCCCGATAAGGATTTCGGACAGATAGTGCGCGAGAAGATATTTATCTATAAACCTCCTTATCAGGGTGCTAAGGAAGAGATCATGGGCGAAAAGGAGATATGTGCTAAATGGGGTATCAACAGAGTAGAACAAGTAATAGATATACTAGGCCTAATGGGTGATGCGGTAGATAATATTCCCGGTATACCGGGTGTGGGTGAGAAAACAGCTGCAAAACTACTGGCAGAGTATGATACATTGGAAAATGTATTGGCAAATGCAGATAAAATAAAGGGTGCATTAGGAGAAAAAGTGCGAAATGGCAAGGATCTGGCTATCATGTCTAAGAAACTGGCTACCATTATTACCAATGCTCCTATTGCTTTCCATGCTGAAGATTTTCGTGTGAAAGACTGGAATAAAGAGGCTTTGAATGAGGTATTTACTGAACTGGAATTCAAAGCGCTTGGCAAACGATTGTTAGGCGACAATTTTAATGTGAATGAAACACCTGTATCTACCGACCTGTTTGGTAATGCAGTTAAACAAAAACCTGTAAACATCCCTGTAGCGAAGGATCAAGTAGAATTGCATGAAGAAATGCCTGAGGAATTGCCAACAAACCTTAGCAGTATAGAGAATACACCTCACAACTATATTTTAGTAAAGGAAACTGCAGAAATTGATGCATTGGTAAAGAACCTCCTTTCGCAAAATGAAATAGCTTTCGATACTGAAACAACCAATATAGATGCCAATCTGGCCGATCTTATAGGTATGAGCTTTTGTTGGGAAAAAGGTACCGCATATTATGTACCCGTGCCTGAGGACAAGGCAGAAGTTATCAAACTACTAGGACGATTCCTGCCCGTTTTTAATAAAGAGGCCATACTTTGGGTGGGGCAAAATATCAAGTACGACCTGATCATGCTTAAATGGTATGGTTTCGGACTTAAAGGCAAAATTTACGATACCATGTTGGCCAATTACGTGATAGAGCCTGATGGTAAACGAAATATGGACGCACTTAGCGCCAAATATCTGAGCTATTTACCCGTATCAATAGAAACCTTGATAGGTAAAAAAGGCAAGAACCAAACCAATATGCGTGATGCACCATTGGAAGAGGTAAAAGAGTATGCTGCAGAAGATGCTGATGTAACCTTTCAGCTCAAAAAAGCATTCGATCCACTTTTACAAAAACAGCAAGTACAAAGAGTCTTCGACGAAGTGGAAAACCCTTTGGTGCCCGTATTAGTAGAGATGGAATATGAAGGTGTAGGTATTGATGTGAATTTCTTAAATGATTATTCTAAAGAACTGGAACGGGATATTCGTCAGGCCGAAGAAAGTGTGTATCGTCAAGCCGGGGTTACTTTTAATCTAGGTTCCCCTAAACAACTAGGCGAGGTGCTTTTCGACCTGATGAAATTGGATAGTAGTGCCAAAAAGACCAAGACCGGCCAATATGCTACTGGCGAAGATGTGTTGCAAAAACTGCGTAACAAGCATCAGATCGTAGAAGATATACTTATATACCGTGAGCTTACTAAACTGAAAAGTACTTATGTAGACTCACTTCCAACACTTATCAATCCTCGTACAGGGCGTTTGCATACATCTTTTAATCAAACAGTAGCTGTTACCGGACGACTAAGCAGCAATAACCCTAATCTACAAAACATACCCATACGTACAGACAGAGGTAGAGAGATAAGAAAGGCATTCATCTCTCGTAGTGCAGACTGGTGTATTATCTCTGCTGATTATTCACAAATTGAATTACGAATCATAGCAGCTATTAGTGGCGATGATGGCATGATACAAGCCTTTAAAGATAATAAGGATATACACACAGCTACTGCTGCTAAAGTGTATGGAATAGAGGAAAGTGCCGTTACAGGTGATATGCGTCGTGCTGCAAAAGCAGTCAACTTTGGTATCATTTACGGACAGTCTGCATTTGGTCTGGCAGAGTCACTAGGCATAAGTCGTACTGAGGCAAAGGGTATCATTGATAACTATTTTGTTCAATATCCTTTGATCAAAAAGTACATGGATGATTCTATACATTTTGCAAAGGAGAATAGCTATGTGCAAACACTCATTGGTCGTAAACGTTACCTGCGCGATATACACTCATCCAACCAAACAGTACGTGGATATGCAGAACGAAATGCCATCAATATGCCTATACAAGGCACAGCGGCAGATATGATCAAACTGGCCATGATACAGGTGTACAAAGAATTAGAAGCTGCAAAACTACGCACCAGAATGGTACTACAAGTGCATGATGAATTGGTATTTGATGTGCCGAAGGAAGAACTTGATGTGGCTAAAAGTTTGATCAAAAAGGCTATGGAAGCTGCTATGCCATTACCGCATGATGTACCGGTAAGTGCGGAAACAGGTTCTGGCAATAATTGGTTGGAAGCACATTAAAAGAGATATCAACCAATTGAGAGGTTCTTTTTCATTATCTGATGAGGGATACCTACTTCTGTGAATACGCTACTGGTTACAGCATAGCCCATTCTCTCATAAAAGCCCACTGCATGCACTCTGGCATGCAGTACTATTGTATGAAAACCTCTTATTCCGGCAGTTTCTTCAGCATGTTCAACTAGTAACCTACCTATACCTTTCCCTTGTTGAGCCTCATATACAGCCATTTGACGTAGCTTTATGATCTCATTACTGATAGGGTGCAACATTACACAACCTATTATAGCAGTATTTTCTTCAGCAACTAAAATAATATCTTTAGCATCATCGCTCAGGTCTTCATCCTTCAATGAAAGCCCTATTGGTTTGCGCAATATCTCATCCCTTAGTGCAAATACCTCAGCATATGCCTTGTCGCCAATGTTTATTATACGAATAGTTATTGCCATTACTTTAGTTCCAGTTCAGTAGCCTCATTGCTCTTAACTATAAAGCCAACTGAAGCCTGTGAGGCATTGGGCTTACCTTCATTTCTGATAAATCTTGCTTGATAGATACCGGGTTGCAATTTTATTTTTTGATCCTGTAGATTACCTACTACATCCATTGTATGAAAACGTACATATTGATCTCCTAGTGGGCAATACAGGGATACCTTACCAACCTGATTCATATTGGTGAAGTAAACATACCCGGGTTCATCAATATCTATGATAGTCTCGTCTCCAAAATCCAAGGGTACTGCCCGTTTGGTCACAGGCAGTGTATTGATCTCTATATGGTATTCTCCGGGTTCGTATGTAAGCACAGCAGTACATTTTTGTTTGATGGTAGGACCTACATCAATAATACGTTTAACTACTGCGAAAAACTCTTCTACAGGCCTATCGGGTTTACCGGTGTATCTGAAACTCAGGGTACCTCTGCTTACAGGCACCATTATTTTTTGGTCTGTATTGGCTTTGATAGCTACATTCTTCATTACAAAGTTCTTCTTACCGGTCACTGTCAAATTATAGGTACCCGGAGCTATGTTCTTTTTAGGGTCAGGATTACCTGATGCATCAACGGTTCTGTAAAATTTTTGTACCTCCTTACCTGTGGCAGGGTCTGTAAGTACTATTTGCGGTGTGGTACTAAAGAATTTTCCCTTACCATCAGTAAAGTAGATCTCCACACTTGTTTCTGCTGCTATTTTTGCATCTATTGTATACGGTATCTCTTTTATATTATTCGTAGCCAAAGCAGTTAAAGGTGTTTCAGTCTTTGGAGTAGGTTTTATGGTTGTTGGCTTTTTAGCAATAGTATCAGGCTTAGGCTTAACAGGGGCTACAACAGGAGTAGGTTTTGTAGCAACGGGAGTTGCTGCAATAGGCACATCCATAACTGCTACAACAGGACTTATTATTTTAAATGGCTCTATATAAATTCTAGTAGTTAGTTGTTTTACATGCCTGTTAGCTACTATTGGGTTCAGTATTTCAGGTTGTTTTGCTTTAGGTATCGAACCCACATTTATAGTTGAGGCACTTGTTGGGTTAATAGTATTAACAACTTCTTTGTTTTGACCTATGCCTATTGGGTTCAGATCTTCATCATACTTTGGTGCTGGCACCTTATTAGGTACAATAGGGTTAAAGGTTATCTTAAAATCTATTAGCTTAATAGGTAACATTGGTAATGAAGTAATACCAACCATTACATCAGGCTCCTTTATCACTAGTATCTTATCTACTTTTATGGTGTTGACTTTTTGCGGTTCAGGTATACCAATAGTTAGCTCTCTCAAAGCTGCTATAGTAGTATAGAGTATGGTGTCTTTTTCCATCTCAGGTTGTGGCACATTTGCTAATCCTACATTTGCAAATTTATAAGGTACAATTGGCTCAATAATAAATGGCTTGATGACATAGGTAGGTAGCAACATCATCTTCTTATAAGATGCTACAATGGCACCTATGGCTTTAGGTATGTCTTCTGGCTTTGTTACTTGCAGGTAGGTTCCCAGACAATCATATTCACCTTTTAGAGGTGCATAATCCACCATACTTACTATATAGGGTTTGAAGTATATTTTCTTGTCTAGCAATGTTCTTACCACAGAGCAGATATCTCCACCGCAACTTTCTCCCCCATCGGTTATTAATACTAAGCTGTATGCATAATCATCTGCATTGGTGAAATCATTCTCAGCTGCTTGTTTTAATGAATAGGCAATTGGGGATACACCACTTGGAGAAATACTGGAAACACGAAATGCCATTTGTGTCAGATTGTTTTTACTGAACATGACTTCCCTTTTCGTATCAAAACAGTTCTTTTCCTTTGCAGGATACTGATGTCCGAAAACGCGTAATGAAAATTCTACCTGATCATTGACTTTATAGACACTATCTATAAGCCCCGTAATGATACTGCCGGCAGCTGTAAATCTGCTTTGGTCTTTGTACCACGATTCTATCATACTTGAGGAACCGTCCAATAATATAAGAATGCGGGCTTGTTTGCCCTCAGATGCTATCTGTGCTCGGGCAGGAACTTGTATAAAAAGAAAACAGACTATGAATAAATAACAAATAAAACGCATGAATATCAACTTCGTTGACAAACCTACATTAAATGCTTGAAGATTATGAAATATTGTATGGAACTTCAATGTGGTAATTTATTAGCAAAACGGTAATTAGTATCGTTTTTATAATGTTTTTTTCTTATCTTTGGATATGTTCTTGACTGTAGTATTGATCGTAGGTATAGTGGCTTTTCTTGTTTCCCAGGCGGTAAACAATAGAAAGGCTGTACGTGAGCATAGGTCTCAAATGCAAAGGAAAGAAACACTGGACGCAATTCTTAAAAACAACAAGGACCGTTACCCTTCCTAATCATCAGGTTATTAATACCTTTTATATTAAACTCTAGTTTTCCCCTCATTTTCTGTATGGTCTATTGAGGTTTGGTCTATCACATACAGTGGTCTGTCTCTTACATTATTCATAATACGGCTAATATATTCGCCTATTATTCCTAATGATAATAATTGAACTCCTCCCAAAAATGTAAGGCTGATAATGGTAGATGCCCAACCCGCAACTGTACCCTCACCAAAGAAATAACTATAAAGTGCATATAGAATTATTAGGAATGAGATGATGCAAACTGTAAATCCTAATTTGGTAGCTAATTTTAATGGAGAATCAGAAAAGCCGGTAATGCCATTGAATGCTAATCGAAGCATTTTTTTGAACGGATAATTGGTTTTACCGTATTTACGTTCATCCCTGTCAAACATGACATAAGTGCTCTTAAAGCCCAACCAGGCTATCTGTCCGCGCAAATACTTATCGTATTCCTTCATCCTTTTCAGATACTCTAGTACATCTCTTGTTATCAACCTGAAATCTCCAACATCAGTAGGTATCTCAAAGGATACGAGTTTGGACATCAATTGGTAAAACACCTTGGCAGTAAAGCGTTTAAAGAAGGTCTCACCATTTCTTTTATTCCGCTTGGCATAAACTACCTTGTTACCTTTTAGGTACTCCTCATACATTTCCTTTATTAATTCCGGTGGGTCCTGCATATCCCCATCAATGGTTACTATAACATCACCTTTAGCATAGTCCATACCTGCAGTAATAGCTATTTGATGACCGAAATTTCTGGAAAAACTGATGTAGTGCAGTTGAGGATGATTGTCACACAACACTTTTAGTCTGGGTAGAGTACTGTCTTTACTGCCATCATTTACAAATATCACTTCATAATTATCACTAATGCTTTGTGCAACGTATATAATTCTTTCAGTCAGTTCTGTAATGATCATTTCTTCATTGCAGACCGGTATTACTATTGATAATGCTATTGGATTTGTAAGCGACATTGAATAATTCTGTACGTTTTGGAGCTTTTTATTTGCTACTAAATATAATACCTAAGTATAAATGTACTTGAATTATAGTGTTTTTATAAACATATTTATATGCTCTTTGTTACTATCTGAATGGATAATAATGTTTCAATATTTTGGTTTCGCCGCGATCTGCGTTTAGATGATAACGCAGGATTATACCATGCATTGCGTTCGGGTAATATAGTACTTCCAATTTTCATTTTTGATACCAACATCTTGGATGATATTGCTGATAAATATGACAGAAGGGTAGATTTTATACTCCAGGCATTGCAGACTATTCAAACCCAATTGTTAGAAATCGGTAGCTCCTTGAAAGTTATGTATGGTGATCCCATTAGTTGCTTGGAAAAACTTTGTAAGGAATATCATATAGTTTCTATCTATACTAATCATGATTATGAACCTTATGCCACTCTTAGAGATGCAAAGGTCGCTGAGATACTATTAGAAAAATGTATCTCGTTCCATACCTACAAAGATCAAGTTATTTTTGAAAAGAATGAGATTCTAAAAGCCGATAACACCCCATATACAGTTTATACCCCTTATAGTAAAAAGTGGAAAGAAAAATTGAATCCTTTCTATCTCCTGCCATACCCTACCGCACAATATTTTTCCTCATTTTTCAAAACACAAACTATACCAATACCGGAGTTAACCGACATTGGATTTTTAAAGTCCGGTCTCAAATTTTCTACACCTGTATTAGATGAGACAATTGCCATAAACTATAATAAGACCCGCGACTATCCTGCTATACAAGGCACAACCAAATTGAGTGTTCACTTACGTTTCGGCACTATCAGTATTCGTCAATTAGCCCAACAATGTTTGCTACTGAATGAGAAATTGCTGAACGAATTGATATGGAGAGAGTTTTACCAAATGATCCTTTGGCAGTTTCCACATGTTGTAAATCAGTCATTTAAAAGGGAATACGATTCCATTGAGTGGCGTAATAATGAAACGGAATTTGAAAAATGGTGTAATGGAGAAACAGGTTACCCAATTGTAGATGCAGGTATGAGGGAATTGAATGCCACAGGTTTTATGCACAATAGAGTGCGCATGATAACAGCAAGCTTTCTCACAAAACATCTTTTGATAGACTGGCGTTGGGGTGAAGCATACTTCGCTAAAAAACTCCTAGATTATGATTTGGCCTCAAATAATGGTGGTTGGCAATGGGCTGCAGGATCTGGCTGCGATGCCGCACCCTATTTCCGAATTTTCAATCCCTATATTCAAACTCAGAAATTTGACCCCAATACATTATATATATCAAAATGGGTTTCTGATTATCAAGATTTTTCATATCCTAAACCCATAATAGAGCATTCGTCTGCAAGAGATCGTTGTTTAAAGTTATACAAGTCTGCATTAACAATTAGTTAACCAAAGCCGACATTATTATATATATTACTTAACTAAGACAATAATATTAGCTAACTGTGTTGTTTATAATTTCTCAAGTATTAATATATTTTTTTTGTGTTACCCTTTTGAGATTTTTTTGTGAAAAAAGCCAAATCGTATCTTGTTCTTTCGTAATTAATATTATCTTTAATCCTCTAAAATGGGCGTTAGCTCTTTTGCACACCCTGTAAAGTAGAAGTGATAATTCAATTACCGGATTATGAAGAAAATAATTTTTATTCTTTTAGCAGTACTACCTTTTGTTGCAAATGCTCAGAAATATGAGGCAACATTGGGTGGTGGTATTAGCATAAATGGCCAGCCAGGTGATAATGAGCCTTACAAAGGCGATAAGACAGTTGTCAATTATGCTGTAATGCTAAATGTGATGCAAAATTTTGGTAAATATAATTGGCAAGCTGGTGTACAATACAACGCTTTGCCAATGATCAATAAATCTAGCAAAACCTATCCGGCAGTTGGTAATCCTAATAGATTTGTAGGTGGTAACGATCAAAAATTCATTTATTCTTCTCTTACAAATGCTGTTTGTTTCGTAGCCAACAAAAAGTTCAATTTAGCAGATCTGAAAATGAATGAACATGGTTCTTTTAAAATAAAGGGTACTATTTATGCCGGTATTTCTTTAGGTTTTGCAATGACTAAAAATAGCAATGCTAAGGATACAACAGATAAAAGTGTAGCATATAAAGCTCCGGATGGTGGTATAGGTCCTGTTACTGGTCTTCAATTCGGCTATTCATATCCTATTAGTAGTCGCCTTTCAGCTAATATTGACTTAGGTATTCGTTACTATTATATATACTTTACTGCTCAGGCACCTACTTTAGTAAAAACATCAGGTGATATTCCTAATTTGCATTTTGGTCTTTTAGCTTATCCTATTACAATAGGTGTCAAATACAATTTCTATGGTTTGACTAGAGCACAAAAGAAAATGGATGAAGCTAAAAAGGCAATGGCTGCATCTAGTTCTGAAAAACCAACTGATGCAATGATCGATGTAGAAGGTCAATAAGCAAATAAATACATTACTTATTCTAAATAAAATAAAAGAGGATGACATTGTCATCCTCTTTTATTTTATTTATATCCTCAAATATTTTTTATTGTTTGATCATTGTTATGGTACATGCACTGCCACCGGTACCAGTTGAATAATTGATCGTTAAAGTAGTAGTGCTGCCATTTACAACTAAAGTACCACTACCCATAATAGTATTTGTAGTTGTAGAAGAGGCTGTTAATGTAATATGCCCATTATTATCTACAACATTAGCTACTACACTTAAATTAATATTCCCAAATCTACTGATATCAAGAGTATAACCTCCATTCGTAGCATCTTGTGTAATTGTACTTGACCACGAATTGGAAGTGACTGCTGGGGTACATACTTGAGTACACTTATAGGTACCTAAATATTGTGTAGACCAGGCATTCTGACAATTATTACCGGTATATCCTGTTGGGCAAGCGCAAGTATCACTTGTACAGGTACCTCCATTTTGGCAATTGAAACTGCCACAATTATTTTTGTTACATGCAGCACTGTAAAGAATACAAGTAAAAGCACTGACGGTAAAAAGGGTGGTAAAAGCTATATTACGTATTGACTTCACAGTAGTTTTTTTTATTCAAGCAATATTGAGTAAAGAAACTTGAAAAATTTGTTAAAGGGAATAATTCCGATTAATATAATATTTTTAATTAAATAAAAAATCGTAATATTATAAATTGTCACGCAAGTATAATTTGTTTGATTTTTGCCGCATAATTGCAATAATCAACGATATTTACCAACTAATGCATTTGTAAATACCGTCTTAATATTGACATACTATCGTTATATGAAAATTACTACGCTATCAGTTTATCTTAGTATTATAGCGTTATTATTCCCTGCATTACTTTATGCACAAAATTTAGTACCGAATTCGGGATTTGAAGTATATAATGCTTGCCCCAATAATCTTTCAGATATAGCATATTCGCCCGGGTATACTCTTTTCCCCACAGTAGACAAATGGGTAGGACCCGTATCCAATACCTCACCCGATTATTATAATACTTGCGGAACAGGAAATGTAAGCATTCCTAACGGTATATTTGGATATCAGATGCCACATGGTGGTAATGCATATGTGGGTATCGTGCTATGGGAGGCTCAATACACAGCAGGAGTACTTACTTATGATTATAGAGAATATATACAATGCAAATTACTACAACCATTACAAGCAGGTAGGAACTATTGTGTATCTTTTTATATCAGCCCCACCATCAGCAATTCACTTCAGTATAACTATATCGCAGTAGATAAGATCAACATAAATTTTTATAATATACAAATAGGTGATAATACAAACACCTCATTATCTCTACCTAATAGTATACCTAATATCAACGGTACATATGTGACAGATACAGCCGGTTGGACAAAAGTAAGCGGTGTATATAATGCTACAGGCTCAGAACAGTGGCTAACAATAGGATGTTTTAAAAACAATAATTCAACACCAGAATATATATCGGTATATCCCAATCCCCAAAACCCAAATTATAAACTGAGAGAGTATATATATATTGATGATATAAGCGTTACAGAAATACTCAGTACCGACACATTAAAAAAAGTACATGACACACTTATATGCCAAAATGTAGCTCAAGGTTTTCATTTGAATGGAAGCTCAGGATATGAGAATTATTTATGGAATACCGGTGATACAACTGCACAAATAACAGTTAATGATAGTGGCACATATTGGTGCAGAGCTAGCAGTACTTGTAATGTTTTCATTGATACTTTTCATGTAAAAAGATACGTTTCGGGTATTTTACATTTAGGTACTGACAGTATAAGCTGTACTAATCAACCTATTGTGTTGATTTCTAATAACACCTACGATACGTATCATTGGAACACAGGGCAATTTACCAACAGTATAATAGCAGATCATACTGGTACGTATGTGCTTACCGCTACAGATATATGCGGTCAACATATAGACAGCATACATATAACCATACAAGACTCAACCCCAATTCCTATAGCACTCGATACAGTTATTTGTCAATATGTGGACAATGTTGTGTTGAATATACAGGGAACAAATATCAAATGGTATAATACTGCTACTGATTTAACCGGTAGTAATACGCAACCTTATATAAATACTCAGTCTCTGAAAACCTATGTGTACTATGTTACACAAAAAATAGGTGTGTGCGAGAGCCCAAAAGCTGCAATAAACGTAAAGATCAGATATACGCCAGAAAGTAATCATTCTTATGATACTACACACATTTGCATCACAGATACGGCCACTACTATAGGTAATATATATCCGGATGTAACCTATTTATGGAATACGGGACAGAAGATATGCTGTATTGAACCAGAAAATTCAGGAATATATTCTGTTATCATAGCTAATACGTGTGGCTTATCTACACAGTTTTCATATGTGGATATTCAATCTTGCGACGAGTGCATTAAACTCCCCAATATTTTTACTCCAAACAATGATGGACATAATGATTATTTTGATATACTGAAAACGTGTGATGTAATAAATTTCAATATAAAGATCTACAATCGTTGGGGTCAGATGGTCTTTAGTTCTAATGATGTAACTAAGTCATGGGACGGGAATTTTAATGGCCATTCTGCAGATGTAGGGGTATATGTATATGAATTGGAGTACCAGTCTAACAGTACAGGAATTAAGAAGCAGATAAGAGGGAATGTATCATTAGTAAAATAGACACACATTTTCATTATCGGGAAATTTATCTAATCATCATTTATTTTCATGCGCTGCATGTGTATCTATTGATAACTTTGTACAGAGTTTCATGCAACGCCCGTATACAATAGCATTAGTCGGAAATCCCAATAGTGGTAAAAGCTCCTTGTTTAACGCCTTAACAGGTTTAAATCAGAAGGTAGGCAATTTTGCGGGAGTAACGGTAGATAAGAAAACCGGAATATCTAAGATATCTGACACACTGTCTGCATCCATTATCGATCTGCCGGGTACTTATAGCCTATACCCAAAAGGTGCAGACGAACAAGTAACCTACGAAGTATTACTGAATAGGAACAATGCCGACAATCCGGATCTCATCATTGTAATTGCTGATGCGTCTAATCTAAAACGTAATTTATTATTCTGTTCTCAGATCATGGATCTGAAAGTGCCGGTAGTGATAGCACTTACCATGATGGACATAGCCCAGAATAAAGGTATAACCATTGATACTACAGGCCTGCAGCGACTAATGGGGGTGCCGGTGATTGCAATCAACCCGAGAAAGAATAAGGGTATCCCGCAGTTAAAAAAGATCATAATACAACTGCATCAAAATAGCCAGGTAATATCAGCAACAGGTTTTATTGATGTACAGAGTTTTACAGGTACTTGGTTAGAGGATATCAAGGAATTATGCCACTTAAAAAGTGATTACAGTGCATTGCATGTGGCATGTAATTATTCAGAATTGGGTTATCTGAATGCTGCTCAACGTATGCGTATAGCAGCATTGCTGGATGAAGTAAAATTTTATAAATCGAAGGTACAAGCTGAGGAGATCATGCAACGCTATAGCAAGATCGGTACCATTATTCAAAAATGTGTAGTAGAAACCAGCCCACTGAAACGTAGTGTATACAGTGAAAAGATAGATAAGACACTATTGCACCCAATTTGGGGAAATGTGATATTATTAGCAGTACTTTTTTTACTATTTCAGAGTATTTTTTGGTTAGCAGCATATCCAATGGATTGGGTAGAAAAGAGTTTTTCTGCATTGAGTGGTTGGCTGGGAAGTATGATGTCAGACGGATTGATAAAAGATCTGCTGATCAATGGATTATTAGCAGGTATCAGCGGAATAGCGGTATTTATCCCTCAGATAATGATACTTTTTGGTTGTATCACTATACTTGAGGATAGTGGATATATGGCTCGTATCAGTTTTCTTACAGATAGAATGATGCGTAGTGTAGGATTGAACGGTAGATCTGTAATGCCCTTGATAAGTGGTATGGCATGCGCTGTGCCTGCAATTATGGCTACACGTACCATACAAAACAGGAAAGAAAGACTGATAACCATACTGGTAACACCATTAATGAGTTGTTCTGCACGTTTGCCGGTTTATACCATCTTGATAGCATTGGTAATACCTAATCATAGTGCATTGGGTATTTTCAATTTGCAAGGTTTGGTATTGATGGCATTGTATTTATTAGGCTTCTTCATGGCTTTGATAGTTTCCAAGGTCATGAACATGATCATCAAAACCAAAGAGCGTACTTACTTCCTGATGGAATTGCCGGTATATAGGGCACCACGTTGGAAAAACGTAGGTATCACTATGATAGAAAAAGCAAAAGTATTTGTATCTGATGCAGGGAAGGTTATTATGGTGATATCCTTATTGTTATGGGCATTGGCTACTTTTGGCCCACCTTCATCTATGCGTAGTTTGGAAGCAAAATATGCTACCCTGAATCAGCAATACCCGGAAAGGCAAAAAGAGTTCAAAAAAATCTATGCTACTGAAAAACTGGAGCATTCCTTTGCAGGTATGATGGGTCATGCAATAGAACCGGCTATTAAACCATTAGGTTTTGACTGGAAAATAGGCATTGCCCTCATTACTTCATTTGCTGCCAGAGAAGTATTTGTAGGTACAATGGCTACGCTATATAGTGTAGGAGATGATACTGTAGTAGCGACTACGCTAAGAGATAAAATGCGTGCAGCCCGCAGGCCTGATGGAACAGCTGTTTACACATTGGCTACAGGCTTATCCTTGCTTATTTTTTATGTTTTTGCCATGCAGTGCATGAGTACAATGGCTGTAGTGCGCAGAGAAACGCGCAGCTGGAAATATCCACTTATACAGTTTACATATATGTTGGGTATCGCCTATACCTGCTCGTTCATAGTATACCAACTACTGAAATAAGGCAAATAAAAAATCTCAGGTGTATTTTTCTGTATTACAGTAACTAGTATTATATTGCTATATCGATTAGTTAATCCTATACGTATAAATAGCGAATATGAGTATGAAAAAGTCATTCATAACATTAAGTATACTAGCTGTTATTTCTATATTCTTTAGTTCTTGCGTAACATATGATCGTGGTTACCACAGACGACATAAGTTCTATATGCAACATGACCATAACCACTACCACAGTGGTAAAAACTATAAGTACAGAGGATATTAATATCTTATCGTAAGATATCGAGGTATTTATCTTTTGGAACAGGTTTGATGAGAAAATCCTTAACGTCGGTATAAGCTTTTGCTTTATTAGTTTCTTCTTCAGAGATGCTAGAGCTTACCATGTAAATAATGATCTTTTTTGGGAATCCTGAACGTATGGTTTCATACTTATCCAAAAATTCCCAACCATCCATATATGGCATATTAATGTCTACCAAGAGTATGTCAGGAAGTAATTCGACATTGTGAGCATTATTCAATAGATATTCATATGCTTTTTCTCCATCGGTAAAAGACATGATCTCTTTTGCCATTCCGGTCAGCTCAATCATTTTTTTTGATGTGAATTGTATCACCTTGTCATCGTCAATAATGCATACAATTTTATCGTTCATGTGGATTTGGTTGAATAGGAATTTAAATTAATGGCTAAGGTAATGTGAATAGTGGCTATAGTGCAAATTTTATAGTTGTATTTATTATTAATGAGGTTCATTACTACAAACTAATGACACAAATTATATGAGTATTCGCATCTTGCTTCTTGCAAACGGCTTGTTAATGCAAAGAACTAAGCTACTAATATTAGTAGCTTAAGGAGTGGTTTTCATATATTTATGACACGCTTACAAATTAAAAAAATTTCTATAAACCGAAATGATGGTTTTATTAATATCAGATGATAATGATGAAGTTATAGTACTTAAAAAGCAGTTATTAGCTTTAGGGTATGATGAAAACAATATCATTTGTACATCTTCGTTGAGTAAAGCTACATCTTTAATAACGGATACTATAGAAATTGCAATAGTAGAGATCTCCTTATTACAAACATCAAGCGAAGTACAAAAATCCTTTCTACAAACAGTAAAGCATATCCCATTCATTGTAGTATCTATTACGGATGATCTAGAACAATTAACACATGGAATAGATGAAGGAGCGCAAGATTATTTACTAAAAGAAGACATACTATCTGGTAGCCTTGATAAAGCTATACAGAAAGCTATTCTAAGAAAAAGATATGTACTGAGCAATACTGTTTCGAAAAATAAGCATAAGAAAGACAGTATAGCCAATGCTACAGAAGTAACTACAATATTGGAAAGTATCACCGATGCTTTCTTTACTGTGGATGCTGAGTGGAATTTTATTTACGTAAATAAAGAGGCAGAAAAATTATACAAGCGCAAACGTGAAGAGCTGCTACATAAGCCAATGTGGGAATATTTCACTGAAGGAAATCAATCAAAATTCTTCACTGAATTTCATCGTGCAGTAAGAGACCATGTAAGTGTACATTTTGAAGAATATTCCAGTTCTACAGAGATGTGGATAGCTACTAATGCATACCCTACAGGTAATGGGTTGACAGTATATTTTTCTGATATTACAGAACAAAAGAAGTTGCAGGATAAGATAGCTAAGGATGAACAAAATCTGAGAGCGATCATAAATAATACAAGGGATATTATTTGGTCTATAGATCGTGAGTATAATATCATTTCTGCTAATCAGGCATTCTATAAAAGAATGACCAATAGCAGGGCAGAGAATTTTTACTACATCCGTTTAGCTACACAAGATTTTGATAATGAGGCTTTTGGTAAATGGATAATTTATTACAACAGAGCATTTAGCGGAGAGACATTCAAAGTAGTAGAAAAAACGGTTCTGGATTATAACGTGATATATGAGGATATCAGTTTTAACCCTATTTATGATAATGAGGATAATATCATAGGTGTAAGTTGTTTTTCAAGAGATATTACAGAACGACGTAGCCATGTGTTGAGAATAGAATCGCAGAATGAGAAGCTGAAAGAGATAGCCTGGATACAATCTCATAAAGTAAGAGGCCCTGTAGCCAGTATTTTAGGTTTGGTAGAACTATTCAGTCATAATATACCAGCAGAAGACAATAACAAAGAGATGCTTGAAGGTCTGAAAACAGTAACAAAAGACCTGGATGATACTATCAAATCGATAGTAGAGAAGGCCAACACCATCGAATTGTAATTATTTAATATAAGATTTGACTACAAGTACATTATATCCCCTACATATTTGCTTTTAAATCATTATGTCTGGTTTGTAGGGATTTTCCAATATTTTTTTATATTTTCAGCCCCTAAAGTTGCGCAATAGATAATACTGCGTAGTGATATTATTGTATGCATTGTATATGCAAGTGGTAAGCACTATGTAAGGTTCTATACTAAGCTGCAATTTTTCAAATAATACAATTATGAAAAATAAGTTACAAAAAAGCATTCTTTTTCTATTTACGGCAGTAGCTGTTTGTGGTACTGAAGTTAGCCATGCTCAAACAATATCTACTGTTGCCGGTAATGGTGTAGTAGGTTTTGCGGGTGATGGTATGGCTGCTACTACAGCTGAGCTGAACTATCCATACGCTGTGGCTTTAGATACTACAGGTAATTTGTATATCGCTGATGAACAAAATCAACGTATACGCATGGTAAGTAAAGCAACCGGACAGATCAGTACCTTGATAGGGAATGGTGTTGCCGGTTTTGCAGGCGATGGTACAGATATCGCATTAGTAAATAAACCACAGGGATTGGCAGTAGATAAATTAGGTAATATCTATTTTGCTGATAAGAATAATCATCGCATTCGTTCTATCAGTACATTAGGTATTGTACAAACTGTAGTGGGATCTGGTGTAGGTGGATACTCTGGAGATAATGGACCAGCCCTTTTAGCAAAATTGAATTACCCTACTGATGTGATTTTAGATACTGCAGGTAACTTATACATAGCAGATTCTTATAACAATGCAGTACGAAAAGTAAATATGACAACAGGTATCATTACTGCTTATGCAGGCAATGGTTATAATGCAGGAACAGGCTTGGGTGGCTATTCAGGAGATATCGGACCTGCAACTTCTGCACATTTATGGAATCCTACAGGTTTGGCATTTGATACAAAGGGTAATCTGTATATAGCAGATAACCAAAATAACGTGATACGCAAAGTGAGCAAAACAGATTCTATAACTACTATAGCAGGTAATGGTGTACAAGGTTTTGCAGGTGATGGTCAATTGGCAGAAGGACAGGGTGCTGAATTGTCTCATCCTAACAAAGTAACTGTAGATACTGCCGGTAATATTTATATTGCAGATGCTGCTAACCATCGGATACGCAGAATAGATGCTGTAACAAAGAAAATAAGTACGGTAGCAGGGAATGGAATAGGTGCTTATAATGGTGATGGAATATTAGCTACTAACGCTGAGATATTTACACCAACAGGTATCACTATTGATAAAGCTGGTCATATCTATATTGCAGATAACGGTAATTATCGTGTACGTAGCTTGACTATCCCAGCTACCAGTGTAGTAGCTATCAACGGAAGTAACAGTACTGTGAAAGTATATCCTAATCCTACTAATAACAATGTAACTATTAAGGGTCTGGATCTGAATGATAAAATATGTGTTTACGATATGATAGGCAGAGTAGTATCTCCTGTAGTAACTGTAAGCCAAAGTGAACAAACTATTAGTGTAAAGGAATTGCCAATAGGTACTTATATTATTAATATCTGGGATAATGCAGGTAGTAAGAAAGAAAGTATCTCTATTCTGAAACAATAATTAGAGATTTCCATATTTCATGGCCCCGTCAGTGTTTTCCTGACGGGGCTTGTTTTTTCGATAAAAAACAGATTTAACGTTATTAAAATCTGTCATGTCACAATAAACCATACATTTCCATACCTTTGCACCCTTATTTTTACCTTTCATGGATCGTAATTCAGTCATTGGATTTGTCCTATTAGTAGTGTTGCTGATAGGTTATATAGTATACAATAACAAGACACAAGAGAAATATTATGAGCAAAAAAGAGCTGATTCTATTTCCTATGCAAAGGCACACCCGAAGCCTATCATAGACAGTACCAAAGCTGCCCAACAACTGGCAGCTGCTGTGGTTGATTCTAATTTGATAAAAAGCCAACCGGCTGCTTACCATGGTACAGAACAAACTGTAAAACTGGAAAACAAAAAGCTGTCGCTTTCTTTCAGTACTAAGGGAGCTTTTCCTACAGAGGCCCAGGTAAAAGACTACAAGACCTATGAGCAAACACCACTCTATATTTTCAAAGGGAAAAGTAATCAGTTAAGTTTAGTACTGCCTATCAACAATGGTGCTGTAGCTACATCTGACCTATATTTTGTACCTGTAGAAAAGACAGAACCCAATGGTGATAAATCGATAGATTTTTCTGCTGATCTGGGAGAAGGTAAGAAAGTGGGTATAACCTATACCTTGGCTGCAGATGATTATATGATGCGTTGTAATGTTCGTATTACAGGTATGCCCTCTAATAATCTGTTGATGAACTGGAATACGGATGCAGTACATACTGAAAAGGATGTAACGAATGAACGTATGAGCTGCCAGATATTCTACCACTTCAAGAATAATGAATCTGACTATTTTACTATAAAGGGAGAGAAAAAGGAACTAAAAGATGCTATACATTGGTTGGGTTTTAGAACCCATTACTTTAACAGTACCCTTGTGGCAGATGATGCCTTTACCAAGGCGAATGTAGATGCTACATCTACTCTTACAGATAGTACTATAGTAGCACGCAATCATACTACTTTCGAAATACCCCTGAAAGCAGGTGGTGATCAATCTTTTGGTTTCCGTTGGTTTATAGGTCCTAATGACTATAGATTATTGCAGAGCTATAAGATAGATCTGGAAGAAATGGTGCCATTAGGTAGTGGCATTTTCGCATTTGTAAAGTATATCAACAAATGGATGCTGGTACCGATATTCTATTTCTTGGGTACTTATATCAGCAATTATGGTATCATCATTATGTTGATGACGATATTCATTCGTTTAATACTATCCTTCTTTACATATAAGAGTTATTTGTCAGCAGCCAAGATGCGAGTATTGAAACCTGAGTTGGATCAACTAAGAGATAAATTCAAGGATGATCAACAGAAGTTCAGTATGGAGCAAATGAAACTCTATCGCACTGCGGGTGTGAATCCGTTAGGTGGTTGTTTACCTACTCTTTTCCAGATACCGATCCTCTTTGCGATGTATTACTTATTCCCAACATCGATAGAATTGAGGCAGAAGCACTTCTTATGGTCGCATGATCTTTCTACATACGATTCAATACTCAACTTCTCATTTAATATACCACTATATGGAGACCATGTGAGTCTATTCACATTGCTGATGACAGCTTCCAGCTTGTTCCTGGCATTATATAATAGAAACATGACCCCACAAGATCCTAATAACCCTATGATGAAATGGATGCCATTCATATTCCCTATCATGTTGTTAGGTGTATTCAATAAGATGGCAGCAGCATTGACTTTCTATTATTTCTTCTCAAACATGTTGAGTATTGCACAACAATTCATCATACAGAAGTACATTATAGATGAAAAGGCCATACATGCACAAATACAAGAAAATAAAAATAAGCCACCAACAGTATCTAAATGGCAACAACGTCTTGAAGAGATGCAAAAAGTACAACAGACAAAAGGTAAAATAAAATAAATAGACAAGGCATACATAGAAAAAGGGCTGGAGATTTCTCCAGCCCTTTTTTGTTATTCATCTCATTATACTATCAAAGCACCATCTTCAATGTCTTTATAGCGTTTTACCTGATCTAAAGCATCAGGTACCACATCGCTGATAACTACAATGAAAGAGTCTTTTACAGCATTCTTGATGGCATATTCAATAGCTTGGTTCTCATTTCGTATAACAGTGATCTTCTTCTTCGGATCTATATGGTTAATACCTTTTACTATCAAATCAATAATTTCCTGTTCTGTTCGACCACGAAGGTTTTTATCTTGCCTGATAATGATCTCATCAAATATTTTAGCAGATTCTTCGCCCAAAGAAATGATGTCTTCATCTCTACGATCACCTACACCGGCTACCAGTCCTACTTTTACAGAAGCATCTATAGCACTTACGAACTTGCCTAGGGCATGAATGCCATGCGTATTATGCGCATAATCCAACATCACAGTAAAATTCTTGAAGTGGAACATGTTCATACGGCCAGGAGTATGTGCTGGTGATGGAACGAATGTTTGTAATGCTTGCTTGATATCTTCGGTTTTGAAATCGCGTACATAAGCAGCTAATGTAGCAGCCAATACGTTGGAAATATTGAATTCTGCCTTACCCGAGAAAGTAAGAGGGATCTCAGTAACTTTTTCAATACGGATCTTCCATGTGCCTTTGAGTAAAGTGATATAACCATTTTCGTAAACAGCAGCGAGTCCACCTTTAGCACAATGTTTTACGATACGAGGATTCTTTTCGTCTAAAGAAAAGAAAGCTACTTTACAGTCTACTTCTTTATGCATGGCATACACCAGATCGTCATCGGCATTCAGCACCACATAGCCATGTGGCAATACGGTTTGTGTAATAACAGCTTTTACTCTAGCTAGTTTTTCTATGGTATCTATTCCTTGTAAGCCCAAATGGTCTTCTGCTACATTGGTAACAACAGCAATATCACAATTGTGGAAACCAAGTCCGGCTCTAAGTATACCACCACGGGCACACTCTAATACAGCAAAATCTACTGTGGGGTCTCGTAAAACAAACTCAGCTGAAACCGGCCCTGTACAGTCGCCTTTCATCATGAGTTGGTTTTGTATGTATACGCCATCTGTTGTGGTATAACCTACCTTATGGCCCATTTGTTTTACTATATGTGCTATCAGACGAGTTGTAGTGGTTTTACCATTAGTACCTGAAATGGCTATGATAGGAATACGTGCACTATTGCCCTGAGGGTACAACATATCGATAACAGCTTCTGCTACATTGCGTGGCAGCCCCTCAGTTGGATCCAGATGCATACGGAATCCTGGTGCTGCATTTACTTCCAGCACAGCACCACCATTTTCGGTAATAGGTACTGATAGGTCATCGGCCATAATGTCAATTCCACAAATATTCAAGCCTATAATACGTGCAATACGCTCGCACATGAAAATATTAGACGGGTGTACAAAGTCAGTAACATCGGTAGCGGTACCACCAGTGCTGAGATTTGCAGTTGGTTTCAACCAGAGCTCTTCGTTTTTTTCTATAATTGTTTCTAATGTATATCCCTTCTTTTCCAGGATATTCATGGTAAAATCATCAATCTTGATAGCAGTAAGGACTTTCTCGTGCCCGTATCCTCTGCGGGGATCACTATTTACAATATTTATGAGTTGTTGTATGGTGTGTTTTCCGTCGCCTGTAACTAATGCAGGGGTTCGTAATGCCGCAGCTACGAACTTATAATTTACCACCAATACACGAAAATCTCGTCCTGTGATGAATTTCTCACAAATAACAGAACGTGAGTATTTTTTAGCAGCGGCTAATGCTTCTATAGCATCTTCCCAATTGGTGATATTGGTAGTAGCACCTTTTCCATGGTTGCCATTTACAGGTTTGGTAACTATTGGATAACCTATTTTATCAATAGCTTCCTTTAGTTCTTCTTCATTGAATATGATCCTACCTCTAGGTACAGGTATCTCTGCAGCATCTAGCAGATTTTTAGTTTCTTCTTTATCGCAAGCTATTTCTACAGCTATACTGCTAGTGGTACTGGCAATAGTAGCTTGTATACGTAATTGATTCACACCATAGCCTAGTTGTACTAAAGAGTGCCGGTTAAGCCTTATATGGGGTATCTGACGGCGAATAGCTTCTTCAACAATAGAACCTGTGCTAGGCCCCAGACGTTCATCTTCACGTATCTCGCGAAGGGTTTGGATGTCATTTTCTAATGCATAGTTTTCTCCATTTACCAAGGCTTCTGCCATTTTAACTGCAGCTTTTGCAGTATAAACACCAGCTTTAGCCTCCTGATATGAGAATACAACATGATATACTCCTTTTTTATCACTTTCTCTTGTTCTTCCAAAGCCGGTATCCATTCCTGCCAGAGTTTGCAATTCAAGAGCAATGTGCTCTATTACATGCCCCATCCATGTGCCTTCTTTAACGCGCTGGAAAAAGCCACCAGGATCGCCTTCAGAGCAACGATGCTCATATAAAGATGGCATGAATGTTTTCAGTCGTTCCAGAAATCCCGGTATCTTATCAGTGGGTCTTTCTTCCATTTCTTCAAGGTCTAAGAGCATTACTATCAGCTTATGTCTTTTTGCTGACCAGTAATTCGGCCCACTCATTACTTTGATATCCAAGATCTTCATAGGCATTCAAATTTTGTATTAAGTTAAAGAATAATAATCCATACAACAAATAGGATAAAATCGATAAATTTGCAGCTTTCATTTTTTGGTCAAAATTTCAACTATTGTCGACACCTATAGGGTATTTGGTTTCAATTGGCGGTGCAGAAGATAAGGGCACGGATCTGGAGAAAGGAATTATAGAACGTAACAGGCTAAATTTCTTTGAACTAGGCATACTTAAGAATATCGTGAAGTTATTGAACCATACGGAAGCTCCAGTGGTAGAAGTGATCACAACAGCATCATCAATTCCTGATGAAGTAGCAGAGAATTATGTTCATGCTTTTAGTAAACTAGGTTGTGCCAAGATAGGTCATTTACGTATCCGCAATAGAGAAGATGCCTCAAATCAGGAGTATATACAAAGACTAAAAGAATGCGATTGTGTAATGTTCTCCGGTGGAAACCAATTACGCTTATCTTCTATTTTTGGTGGTACACTATTCTTAGATATTCTTAAAGAACGTTACGATACAGAGAAGTTTGTAATAGCAGGTACCAGTGCTGGTGCTATGGCTATGAGCAATACTATGATATATGAAGGCAATGCAGCTCAGGCACATCTGAAAGGTGAAGTAAAGATCACTACAGGGCTTGGCTTAGTACAAAATGTGATCATTGATTCGCACTTTGATAAAAGAGGTAGATTCAACAGACTAGCACAGGCCGTAGCTGCCAATCCCGGAACAATAGGTATAGGCCTTGGTGAAGATACAGGCGTAATAGTAACTGGAGGAGTGCAGCTACAAGCCATAGGATCCGGTAGTGTAGTGATCATCGATGGTAAGAGCATCCACTATAATAACATAGCCGATATTACATTTGGTCAGCCCATATCTGTAGAGAATATCATTGTAAATATCATGTCTGTAGGAGATATTTACAATATAGCAACCCGAAAATTCGAAGGCAGAGAGATCATCATTAACGATGAGGGTTAATCTTTGTAAATACTAATTATTGCTTCTGCATCCTTAATACGACTAGCTCTGTACATACCTTCACTATTGAATGGCATTGAGATATTACCTTGATGGTCTATGGCTATTAGCCCACCTTCTCCGCCTATTTTCACAAGTTTGTCCATTACTACTTTATCGCAGGCTTGCAGTAAGGATAGGCCGGCATACTCCATTAGGCAGGAGACATCATATGCTACTACAGAACGAATAAATAATTCGCCATGCCCTGTGCAGGAAACAGCACAAGTATGATTGTTGGCATAAGTGCCAGCACCGATGAGAGGACTATCGCCTATACGACCAAATTGTTTATTGGTCATTCCACCTGTGCTGGTAGAGGCAGAGAGATCCCCATTCATATCAAGTGCTACTGCACCAACAGTGCCAAATTTCTTTTCACTATGATCTAGTAGGATGCTACCTTCTTGTAAGGCTTCCTGCCATTGTTTATAACGAAGTTCACTATAGAAATAATCGTCATCAGCCAAATCCAAACCATGTTGTTGTGCGAATTGCTCAGCTCCCTGTCCACATAATAATACATGTCCGCTTTTCTCCATTACAGCCCTTGCCAGTTTTACCGGATTCTTGACATATGAAACACCACATACTGCGCCTGCTTCCAATGTTTTACCAAACATGATAGCTGCATCCATTTCATGTGCGCCAATATGGTTAAATACAGAACCTTTACCTGCATTGAATAAAGGACAATCTTCCATGGATGTAACAGCTGCTTCTACTGCATCAAGACTGCTACCACCATTTTTCAATATAGTATAACCTTCGTTGAGTGCATTTTCCAGTGCCTTTTCATACTGATGTTGCAGTTTATTTGTCATGGTACTTTTTAGTATAGTACCTGCACCACCATGAATAGCTATTGCAAAATTGGAAGAAGACATTTTATAAAGTATTTGAAAGTTAAAGGGCTTTTTATCTTTCGTTAAGAATAAAAAGCCCTTTCAAATCTTATTTATAATGAGATATATTACACATCTATTTTAGCGTACTTAGCATTTTTTTCTATAAAGTCGCGACGTGGTGGTACATCCTCGCCCATTAGCATAGAGAATATCTCATCTGCATATATAGAACTTTCGATAGTCACCAACTTAAGAGTACGAGTAGCAGGATTCATGGTTGTATCCCAAAGTTGCTCTGCGTTCATTTCACCAAGACCCTTATATCGTTGTATAGCTACAGCATCTTCTTTCCCATGACCTAGCTTTTGTATACCGTTCTTACGGTCCTCTTCAGTCCATGCATACATTTGTTCCTTACCTCTTTTCAGCAAGTATAATGGTGGTTGTGCCAAGTATACGTGACCTTGTTGTACTAATTCCTTCATATAACGGAAGAAGAAAGTAAGAATAAGGGTTGCGATGTGAGAACCATCCACATCGGCATCGGTCATGATGATGATCTTATGGTAACGAAGTTTTGTAAGGTTCAGTTCTTTAGGATCGTCAGGTGTACCAACGGTAACGCCTAAAGCGGTGAACATATTTTTTATTTCCTCGTTCTCGTAAATTTTATGTTCCTGAGCTTTTTCTACGTTCAATATTTTACCACGTAAAGGAAGGATAGCCTGATAGCTACGGTCGCGACCTTGTTTGGCAGTACCACCGGCCGAGTCCCCTTCTACTAAGTATAATTCACACTTTTCAGGGTCTTTTTCTGAACAGTCGGCCAGTTTGCCGGGCATTCCACCACCACTCAATACACTTTTGCGTTGAACCATTTCACGTGCCTTACGTGCGGCAGCTCTGGCCTGTGCAGCAATGATGATCTTATCTATGATCACCTTAGCTTCTTTAGGATGTTCTTCCAGATAAGCTTCTAATGCACGGCTAACTGACACATCTACTACACCCATTACCTCGTTATTACCCAGCTTTGTTTTAGTCTGACCTTCGAACTGAGGTTCAGGAACTTTAACTGAAATAATTGCGCTTAACCCCTCGCGGAAGTCATCACCTGTAATTTCAACTTTGGCTTTTTCAAACAATTTGTTCTTATCGCCATAAGATTTGAATACACGAGTAATGGCACGGCGGAAACCTGCTACGTGTGTACCACCTTCTATGGTATTAATGTTATTTACATAAGAGAATATGTGCTCACTGTAACTGGTGTTATAAGATAAAGCCACATCTACCGCTACGTTAGTGTCCTTATCATGTGCTTCTACATATATAGGACTAGGAAGTAACGGGTCACGTTTTGCATTGTTATCCAGCATCTTCACAAATTCTACTATCCCACCTTCACTATAGAAGGTTTCAGTAGGTAATTGCCCTTCTTCAGTCATTTCGCGGGCATCAATGAGTATGATACGAATACCCTTGTTCAGGAATGACAACTCGCGTAAACGACCTGCTAATATATCGCGATGATAATGAGTGTCTTTGAAAATAGTAGCATCAGGTTGGAAATGTACTAAAGTACCTGTAGCTGAAGAAGGAACCCCAGTTTCGCGAACCTGATACATTGGTACACCTTTTTGATACTCTTGCTCAAAGGTTTTACCCTCTCGCGCTACGGTAACATGCAAATGAGAGCTTAATGCGTTAACGCAACTAACACCCACACCATGTAGACCGCCGGAAACCTTGTAACTATCTTTATCGAATTTACCACCAGCATGTAGTATGGTCATTACCATTTCCAATGCAGATTTGCCTTCCTTTGCATTTATACCTGTAGGGATACCACGACCATCATCCTGTACACTGATAGAATTGTTTTCATGGATAGTAACGGTGATATTATTACAATAGCCTGCGAGCGCCTCATCAATTGAGTTATCTACTACCTCATATACTAGATGATGTAGACCTTTTACTCCCACATCGCCTATATACATGGATGGGCGCATACGCACCGCTTCCAATCCTTCTAATACCTGAATGCTATCCGCACCATAGTCTGCCGGTGCCACTTGTAACGCTTCGTTTTCTGTGCTCATATGATTCTGTTTCCGAAGTTTTCAGTTTTTTAAAAATGTATAAAAATGCCAGCTTCAGAATCTGGCATGTACCTACTTTTTGGGTGGTAGATATAACCTGACAAATATAACGAAAAAAGCCCGTTTTAACAAGTAAAATAAGGCCTTTTAACAGCTATTAACAGGTAAAAAGGAGATCGCTTTTTGAAAGCAAAGGAAGACTATTTTATGTAATAATAATTATATGTAATTTATTGTGTGATGAGTGCTAAAAAAGTGGTTTTTTTATGAAAGGAGAGCAGCAATTTTTAGCTCACCGCCTTTTTTGTGGTATTTACCGATAAACTACTATTTCTAACCGAAATAATATTTCTAAAGCTGGTTTCGCATAATAGATTTGCAGCCATATTCATAGAAGATAAAATCATGCAACAACTATACACTGCCCCAATAACATTAAGAACAGTACTAATGACAATAGTGGCACTTTTGTTGAGTAGTTCTTTTGCTAACGGGCAATATAACATAAGCGGAAAAGTAAGTGATGATAAAGGAAGACCTTTATTAGGTGCAAGCGTGTATCTGGAAAACACATTAGATGGCAGTACTTCTGATTCATTAGGTCATTTTCATTTTAGCACTACAGAAAAAGGTAATCAAACAATTGTAGTGTCTGCTATAGGGTATGCTACTGCAGGTAAACCCATAGAAGTAAATGCCAATATCAGCAATCTGGAATTCAAACTAAAATCTACAGCGCATGACCTGGAGTCTGTAACGGTTACTGCTGGTAGTTTTGAGGCATCTAATGAAAGAGATAAGACAGTATTGAAACCACTGGATATAGTAACCACCGCAGGTGCCAATGCAGATATAGTAAAAGCCATACAAACATTACCGGGTACACAACAACAAGGCACACAAACAGGATTGTTTGTAAGAGGAGGTGATGCTAGTGAGGCTGCAATGGTGGTAGATGAGCTGATAGCTCAAAGTGCATTTTTCACTACAGCACCCGGAGTAGCGGCACGTAGCAGGTTTTCTCCTTTTCAATTCAAAGGAATTGCCTTTAGTAGCGGTGGATATAGTGCTCGTTACGGACAGGCACTGTCATCGGTATTAGAGCTGAATTCACTTGATCTGCCCGATAAAAGTAATGTGAATTTAGGGATCAATAT
>Ga0194037_1000575_pt1 | contig 28232 bp, 26 predicted proteins | sample JunL306m_MetaG_FD_148653 | JGI IMG/M metagenome (GOLD analysis project Ga0194037, IMG submission 148653) | Anoxic zone freshwater microbial communities from boreal shield lake in IISD Experimental Lakes Area, Ontario, Canada - Jun2016-L304-6m | ecosystem: Environmental > Aquatic > Freshwater >...
CCGATGGAAGTATCCATAGTAGGGAGTCATGTATTCTTCGATACCGGGAAAAACGATTTCTGTTGTCATGCATTGAGAATATTACATACTAAGGCCTAAGTCAAGACAAGTGTCGGAGTAGTATTAGCTTGATGTGGAAAGAGATCTTCATAACTTTCCAGCGTCATAGCTCCTCGATAGCCGGTTTCACGATCTTCAAACAGTGCTAGTTCCTTGCCGGTAGCAGCGTCCAGTAGTCGCCCCTTGAATTTGATGTAAGCCTTACCTGCGCCAAATCCGACGAAGAATTTGAGTGCCCTGCTACCTGCATTGAATTCGCTAAATGTACCTTCCATGATGACTGCTTTACCGGTTGGCTCACCGTTTTTAATGATCGTCTTGAAAACCTTTTTTTCCTTGAGTGCCGCTTCCAGAGTCAGAGTAATGTTGGCCTTCAAAAGCGGAAGCATTGCTTCAATTTTTTTACGTTCCTCATCGTTGACACTTGAATATTCGACACCTTCCGCTGAAAACTCCTTGATGACCAGTGTGTCGTAATTGGTCGAAATTTTTTCTGTCAGAAAGATCGTCTCTTCACTGATTGCCTCCGGCTTCGGCAGGGCCTTGTCACCGGCCAATGAGAAACTACTTAATGTAACGACGAGAAGCAGAGCTGATACGAGAGTTTTCATACATCCTCCTTTTGGTTTTCAGCGAATTGGTAAGTTGCGATAGCGGCTGTATCGCATAACGCAACAGTTCAATGTCGCGTTGAAAAGACTAACGCGACCTACATGAGATCACCCTTTTAAACCCACCTCACGGGCCAGATTTCTCCAAGCCGGCAGGCTCCGCTCTATGATGCCTTTATCAACACAGTAGGCAATTCTAAAGAAACCGGGGGCACCGAAACCGGCGCCCGGCACCAGCAGGATGTGATGTTTCTGGGCCAGCTTAACAAACTCGACGTCATCTGCAAGCGGTGATTTCGGGAACAGATAGAAAGCGCCATCAGGCTTGACCATCGTGAACCCCATCCCGCGCAGTTCATTCACCAGCAGATCCCGTTTTTCCTGATATTCGGCAACATCAACCAACTCGTCCTGCAGACCGGCTATCAGGCGCTGCATCAAAGCCGGTGCATTTACAAAACCGAGTACGCGATTGCTAAACACCGCCCCTTCCATAAATTGCCCGGCGGTCGGCATGCATGGGTTGGCGGCGATATAGCCGATGCGCTCACCCGGCAAAGCCAGGTCCTTACTGTGCGAAGTAACCACAACAGAGTTTTTGACCAGCGGGAAGATGGCAGGAACATGCTGACCATCAAAGGCAATCCGGGCGTACGGTTCATCCGAAATGACATAGATAAGGTGACCACTCTGCTGATGGATTTTATCCAGCACCGCTCCGAGACGTTTCAAGCTTTCCGCCGGATAAATCACACCGGTCGGATTGTTGGGCGAACAGGTGATGATGGCCCGCGTTTTGGGAGTAATGGCCTTTTCAATGGCATCCACATCCAGCTGGAAGGTCTCATGATCAGTCCAGACCTCAACCGGTACACCGCCATGATTGTCGATGTAAAACTTATACTCGACAAAAAAAGGAGCCAGAATGATGACCTCTTCGCCGGGATTAAGGATGGTTTTAAGCACTACATTCAGCGCCCCGCCAGCACCGCAGGTCATAATGATCATATCAGCACCGACCTGCAGACCGGAATCCCGCGAGATCTTGGCGGCAACAGCGGCGCGCGTTTCGGCATAGCCGGCATTATTCATATAGCGATGCATACCGGGTAGCGGATTCCGGGCTAACTCAATCAGGGCTCGATTAAATGCTTCGGGAGGCTCAACGTCCGGGTTGCCAAGCGTAAAGTCAAAAATTTTATCTGCACCGAACTCCTGACGCAGCCGTTCTCCCTCCTCAAACATTCTACGAATCCAGGATGATTTTGATATCTGACTGGCGATCTTCATGGCAATAGCCATAACAAGTTTCCTCCCTGATAGTTTTTCTGATATAGATGACCGGCGCGAAATACTACAACACTTTCTGGAGAACTGAAATGGAAATTCCGGTCTATCCGGCATCACGAGCACTCAACATGGCCGACAAACCGCTTCTGGACCGGCTTTATGAAGAGCTGCAGCCGAGAGTTTCGGAGTTGACCTTTGCCGGAATGTACCTGTTCCGTGCGGCACATGACTACCGGATTGCATCAATTGCAGAGTCGGTCGTACTGCTCGGAAACGGCTATGATGGCGCTCCCTATTGCCTGCCCCCACTGGGTGGCGATGTGGCTGCTGCGACAGCACGACTGTTATCCGACAAGCGGATTATGTATGGAGTCGATCAACCGTTTCTCGATGAATTCTGTAACGGCGAACAGTATGAAATCACCGAAGATCGCGATTCATTCGACTATCTCTATCTGCGTGAAGAACTGGCCACACTTCCGGGAAGCCGCTTTCATAAAAAGAAAAACCGGGTCAACTACTTTACGGTTCGGCATCAGTATCAGGTTGCCCACTATTCAGCCGAACATCTGCAGGGGTGCCTTGATTTGCTGCAATCCTGGCTGGCCAGCTCGCAACAACCGACCCCCAAGCGCACATCCATCCTGGAAGCAGAGGCGGCTGCAGAAGGATTGCGCTGCGCTGTTGAACTTGATTTACAAGGCATCGTTATCCTGGTGGATGGCGTAGTTGCTGCATTTGCACTGGGTGAACGGCTTAACGAGAGCACCGCTGTCTGCCAATTCGAAAAAGCCGATCCCTTCAAAGAGGGGCTCTATCAATTGATCAACCGGGAGTTTGCACGACTGCTCTTTACGGACTGTATCTATCTGAACCGCGAGCAGGATCTGGGTGATACCGGCCTGCGTACTGCTAAGTTATCCTACCACCCGCTGGAACTGATCAGAAAATATAAGGTCTCGTTGCGGCAATCTTAAAGATTTTGTTGCACTTTGTACAAATACATAGTAAAAGGTTCGTTCTTTAAAAGACGGCATCCGTGCCGAATCTCCTTGCTCCGGGTAGGACCGGGGCTCGAATCCGTGAGGAGGATTACATATGAGGAAGTACGAAACAATTTTCATCCTCTCGCCTGAACTGAGCGAAGACGACATCAAGTCGGTCACCACCAAGGCTCAGGACGTCATTTCGTCGTATAACGGCGAATGTTTAAGGATGGATGACTGGGGCATCAGGAAACTGGCCTACACCATCAAAAAGTCTGCCAGAGGCCGTTACTACTACCTGCGCTTTAATGGCGACAGCGCCCTGATTGCCGAGCTTGAACGTCGCCTGCGACTTGACGACAAGGTTCTGCGTTATCAGAGCGTTAACATCACCGACCTGCCCGAACGTGCCGCCGTGCCTGAGAAAAAGGCCGAAGCTGCGGAAGGCGATGCTGTAGAAGGTACAGAAGAGGAAGCAACGACTGAAGAGACCGCCGAATAAATTTATTGAAGGAGACTATATATTATGAGTGACGAACGACCAGCAGCATCTACATCTTCCTATCAGCGTCCGGCCGGTGCTCCCGGCCAGCGCCCTTCCGGCCCTGGACAGCGTCCTACGGGCGGCCCTGGCGGCCCCGGTGGCGGACCTCGCAAGCGCCGTCCATTTCAGCGCCGCAAAGTATGCCGTTTCTGCGCTGAAAAAAATCTGACCATCGACTACAAAGAGCCGCGCACACTGCGTTTCTTTGTTACAGAACGTGGCAAAATTGTACCGCGCCGCATCTCCGGTAACTGTGCAGCACATCAGCGCCAGATTACCGAAGCTATCAAGCGTGCCAGAAACATTGCGTTGCTCCCGATTGCAGCTAATCACGCCGTTAACTGATTTCTACTGAATGGATGTTACCTCGCAAGCCGGTCATGCCACTGCAGTCCGCCTTAAAGCGGCGCTGTTTGGCATGGTCGGCTCGTTTATTCTGTTTGCAGCATATCTGGCAGTACCCCCTGTCGGCATGCTTACCGGCATATTCACTCCGTTCCCTGCCGCCTATACAAGGGTTATGTACGGACGCCTGCCGGCTTTCATTGTTACGTTGGGTGCTGCCACTGCAATAACGCTCCTGTTCGGCATTTTTGCCGGCGCTCTGTATCTTGGGTTATGTGCCATCACCGGTTTCGTCATGCCGGAACTCCTGATACGAGGCATCAGCGGCAGTCGTTCGTTGTTCGTGACAACGGCCATAAACATGGCCGTACTGGCAGCCGCAGTGGTACTGTACAGCGCTACCTCAGGAATCGATCTCCAGCAGTTTCTGTCAGCTGAAATTACAAACAGCCTGAAACAGGCTACCGAGATGTATGAAAAAGGCGGCGTAAAAGGTGAAGATCTGGAGCTGGTGAAACAGACGATGCAGACCGTTGCCGCTCTGTTGCACCGCTTGTATCCGGCGCTGATTACGATCATGTTCATCTTCATCTCGATCTGCAATCTTGCTCTCTTAAAAAAGACGACGGCCACATTGACACCAACACTTACTATTGACGAATTCAACACATTCAAAAATCCGGACCTGCTAGTCTGGGTAGTGATTGCATCCGGCTTCGTAGTACTGATATCAGATCAGATGATGTCGACAGCAGCACTTAATATCCTGCTGGTTGTATCAGTACTCTACTTTTTCCAGGGTATGGCGGTCGTTAAAACTGTCATAGAGCGACAGGCTCTGGCGGGAATTCTTCGGATTGGATTGTATGTCATGCTGATATTTCAACCGTATCTGGCCGCATTTGTTGCGGCTATTGGTTTATGCGATTTGTGGGTTGATTTTAGAACCCCTAAAAAACAGGAAAACCTGTAATTACTTAACAGGCTCGAAAGGAGAGCAACATGAAAGTTATTCTGAACGAAAACATTGAAACTCTGGGACACATCGGCGACGTCGTCAAGGTAGCACCCGGCTATGCCCGCAACTACCTGCTCCCCAAGAAACTGGCTGTACTGGCAACTGAAAAGAACGCCAAGGCTCTTGAGCACACCAAACGCCAGCTTCTGTACAAGAAAAATCAGGCTCTGGAAGCGGCCAAAGGGCTCTGTGCCAAACTGGAAGCCCTGCCGATTGTCCTGGCTCATAAAGCCGGTGAAGAAGGCAAACTGTTCGGTGCCGTCACCAATATGGACATTGCTACCTTCCTGAAAGCCAACGGACTCGACATCGACCGAAAAAAAGTTGTACTTGAAGATGCCATCAAGCACACCGGCGAGTATTCCGTCGTTGTCAAGATTCATCCTGAAGTGTCTGCTACTATCAAGGTCACTGTCGCAGCCGCCTGATCGTACTGATAACCACACATTTATCCGCTGAATCAGCCCGCCAATCTAAAGAGATTCGGCGGGCTTTTTTCATCATTTTTCAACGCTACAGTTGACATCAGCCCCGTCTCGATAGAGAATGCCGCATGTCTTCTTATTACTACCTGCTGATAGTCCTTGTGCTTGTCGCTGCCAACGGTTTTTTTGTTGCGGCAGAATTCGCTCTCGTATCGGTCCGCTATTCACGCATTGCCGCCCTGGTGGAAACTGGCGACCGACGCTCTGTCATCCTGCTGGAACTGCTCGATAACCTCAATTCCTACATTTCTGCAACTCAGCTCGGCATCACCATGGCTTCTTTGGCACTGGGATGGGTCGGTGAACCGGCCCTCTCTCGCCTGCTCGAAATCCCGCTGCGTGACCGCGTATCGGTTGCCGTACTGCACACCATTGCCTTTACGATGGCCTTCACCATTATTACATTCCTGCATATCGTGCTGGGGGAACTGGCTCCAAAAACCCTGGCCCTTGAGCGCACCGAAAGAATCGCTCTGGCAGTAGCCTGGCCGATGCGGCTCTTTCACAAGCTATTTATCTGGCCGATCGTACTGCTTGATTACGCCGGTCGCGGAGTAATCCGCATGTTGGGACTCCGTACGTCGGACGATCATTCCAGTGTGTATACCATTGATGAATTACGCCAGATAATCGATGTTTCCCGTACCAGCGGCACCCTGGAGGCCGATGAACAACGCCTCCTGCACCGTGTCTTCGAATTTTCAGACTCAGAGGTGCAGGATGTCATGATCCCGCGCAGCGCCGTTGCAGCGCTGCCGGTTACGGCAACTCTGGAGGAAACCCGCCAGGCGTTTGTAGCGCTCGGATATACCCGTATTCCAGTCTATCGCGAACAGCTCGACAACATTGCCGGAATTGTGGTTCGAAGAGATCTGGAACCGTTTCTGTCGCAATCGGGTGTGAGCGAGTTCGATCTTGAAAATCTGCTTCATCCGCCCCGCTTCATACCAGCCAACGCCCAATTGAGTGTCGTTCTCAAGCAGATGCAGGCAGCCCGGACCCATATGGTTTTTGTCGTTGATGAATATGGCGGTTTTGAGGGTATCGTCACTCTTGAGGATCTGATTGAAGAGATCGTTGGCGAAATTGACGACGAATATGATGATGTTTCGCCATCCCAGATTACCGAAGACACCGGCAGCTATCTGCTAGACGGCATGCTGACGGTGCGGGAAGTCAATCTCAGAATGGGGTTGCAACTGCCGGAGGATGCCCCCTACTCGACACTGGCAGGTTTTATGATTGCGCAGGCCGGCAAGCTGTTGAGTCAGGGTGACAGCGTCGCTTATCAGGGATCCCGTTTCATCGTCGAGAGTATCGACCGTCGACGGATTCAGCAAGTCAGGATGACGGTTGAAAAGGTGCCATCATGATCATCAGAACCAGATTTATCAAATTATCCGGCATACTGCTAATGTCTCTCGCCGCAAGCATCACCGCGATTGCCCTGTTCCTCCCCTTCCTGCTGGACGTCAACTCCTATCGTGACGAGATTCTGGCGGCACTCAAAAAGTCGCTTAATCGCCCGGTCAGCTTCAGCTCCGGCTCTTTTGCCTGGCACTTCGGCCCCTCCTTCGACTTTTACAATGTTTCGGTACTGGAGACGGTCGGCACACAAAAGTTTCTTTCTGCAAAAAAAATTACGATTCAACTGGCCCTGCTGCCGCTCCTGGAAAAACAGATCGAACTCAAAAGCCTGCACATTGACGAGGGCAGCATCGTCCTCACCCGTAACGCAGATGGCAGCTTAAATATCGACGACCTGTTGAAACCAGGCAAAGAGAGTACCCAGATCAATTTCAAAAAGATCCGCGTTACCAAAAGTACACTTGTTTGGCATGACCTGACAGGACAGAAAGGAGAAGTTACCGTGACCGCCGCCAACCTCGCCCTGACAGTCGACCACCTGGCCAGAGGGAAAAAGGGGCACATAAAACTGTCGACTGACATTCTGCCACTCAGTGGGCCAACATCGCACATTTCACTCTCCGGATCAGTCAGGTTACCCTCAGCCGACAAACCGATCGGGGCGACGGAACTGATCTGCGATACAGAACTCAAACAGATCGAAATAGGAAGAGTCTGGCATTATGTCGGCCGCTTCATTCCGTTTGCAAATCCAGGAGGCCGTCTTGACTGGAGCACCAGCTTTAAAGGCACGTTTTCTGAATTTACGGCAGCTGGCAAGGTCGGATTTTCAGGAGTTTCCGTGTACTGGCCGACAGTTTTCCATGCAACACTTGCACCTCGCACGCTGCAACTTGAATATTCGCTAAAATTGAACGATAAGCTGATCGATATCTCAACCGTCGATGCACGTACGGATGGATTCAGGATCAAAGGCACGTTTCAGATGTTTGACTACCGTTCTTCTGATCCGCGCCTCGTCGCAAAAGCTGCGACTCCCGGCACCTTCCGCTACGAAGAAATCTGCAACTTCATCCCCTACGGAATCATAGAAAAAAGCGCCTCGGATTATATCGAGAATCAAATAAAATCCGGCGTATTCAAGCTTGATACCGGCATACTGGACGGACGCATCAGCCAGATTGCTCATATGGAGGTAGGCCAGAACTACAATGTGCTGACTATCCGGGGACCGGTGGAAAAGGCAGTTCTCAGCTATGGTAGCAAGGTCCCCACCTTCAACAATCTTAAAGGCACGATTGAACTGATGGGTAAGAATTTTAATCTGATCGGTATGTCGGGATCTTTCGGAACATCACCGTTCACGCTGGATGGATCGATAACTGAATACAATACCCACAATCAATCAAATTATCCGGTCCGGATGGATATTGTGCCGCATACTTCTGAAGTGGCATGGCTGGCAAAGATAGTCGGTCTGTCGAAACTTGAGTATAGCAATACTTCCATGCTGAAACTGACCGGGAGCGGACATCATTCCGCCTACCGTTTAAACGGAGAGTGGGACCTCAAACAGGCCGCCTATTTTATACCAGGTACAATCCGGAAACCATCGGGACGCGCTAACACACTCACCTTCAGCTCAATTATCGGAAACGATGAAACCAGGCTGACCGCTCTCTCCTATTTTCTTCAGCCATTTTCCCTTTCTGGAAACGCCGTCTTTAGCTATGCTGCTGAGCCCCATCTTGGATTCAGCCTGCAGACAAATCGTTTTCTGATGAATGAAACCCTTCCGATCCTGCCGGTCTGGCAACGCTTCCATCCAGTCGGGACGGCCCAAGCTACCGTGAAAGGGAGCGGCAATCCGTCTGATTTCAGCAGCATGACCTACAACGGATCTGTATCGCTGAATAATTTTTCAGTAACTCCAGGTGATACGTTACAGCAAATGACCGGCATGAACGGCACGATTACTCTGCGCGGCACCAGCCTGGAGACCTCCCGTATCACCGCGCGTTACGGCAATTCACCGCTGACCTTCAGTGCCGCGATTACGAACCTGCACGACCCCGAAGCAGATATCCTGCTCTCTTCACCACAGCTTTTTCTGAAGGACATCGTACTTGCCTCAAAACGTCCTGATGCCGCCATCAGACGGTTAAACGCAACAATCAGCGTTAAAAACGGGTTGTATAATGTCAAAAGTGTTTCAGGGCTGTTCAACGAATCAAATTTTAATATCAGTGGCGTCTATCAGAGCGGGCAGGATCCCACGGCATCACTCGCGATTACATCCACAAATCTGGACCTCGATGAAGTTCTGAACGTTTCATTGCTAAAGAGTTCAACAGGTGAAACCGGTGCAACAACCACGGATATCAAGCTTAAACTTAACGTAGTAGGCGGCACGTATGGCAAACTGCCGTTCAAAGCTTTAAAAGTTGTCGCACAGCGGGACAGTAGCACTCTCTATCTTCAGAGTCTGGCCGCCGATGTCGTGGGCGGTAAATTGACTGCTACGGGAAGAATTGCACCGGGTCGTGAACAGGGGAACCGCTACGATCTGTCACTCGACCTCATAGGTGGAGACGCCGAAAAACTCTTCGCAGTGCTGGAGGTGTCGCGTGAGGTAACCGGCAGCGTAACTATTCACGGGAATCTGACGGCACGCGGCAACAATCTGACTGAAGTAAAAAAGAGTGCTCTGGGAAACATCCGCCTGCAGATGAGCAATGGTACACTCCGGAAATTTAGCACACTTTCCAAGGTCTTTTCAATTCTCAACGTGTCACAACTTCTCAAATTCCAGTTACCCGACATGGTTTCAAACGGAATGCCCTACAACTCGATAATCGGCAGCTTTGCCGTCAAGGATGGCACTATTTCCAGCCAGGACCTCTTTATCAGTAGTGATGCCATCAATATTTCAGTGATCGGCAGTGCCGATATTGTCAAGGAAGAGCTCAACCTGACTCTGGGTGTACAGCCGCTTCAGACGGTTGACAAGATCATCAACCATATCCCGATCATCGGCTGGATCCTGACCGGTAAGGATAAAGATCTTCTGACTGCCTACTTCGAAGCCAAAGGTACTTGGGCTCACCCGCAGGTAAGCGCCATTCCGGCCAAATCGCTCGGCAAAGGTGTGCTCAATATCTTCAGGCGGGTATTCGAATTGCCAGTAAGACTGTTTACTGATACAGGCGAGGTAATTCTTGGAAAGTAGGAGGATGGACAATACGGGGTGCCGATTACTTATAGTAATGATTCTGTTCATCCCGCTTATCTTCTCCGGCTGTTCAATTACTCAAGCCCTGCACGTCGAAGATCGCACAACGGTCACTATCCGCACCATGATCGACGAAGTCGCCACTGTCCCAATTGTCTTTGTCGGCGAACGCCACGACGCCTATGAACACCACCGTCTGCAGCTTGAAATTATGAAAGGACTGAAAGCGAAGGGCAAATCTCTGGCCATCGGCATGGAAATGTTTGAGGGTGCCAGCCAGAAGGCGCTGGACGCCTGGAGTACCGGCAGTATGACGACGAACGAGTTCAAAAGCATCTACGAGTTAAACTGGCGCAACATCCCCTATTGGCTGTACGGGGATATCTTCAGCTATGCCCGTGAGAACACTATTCCAATCATTGCACTGAACGCTCCACGAGATCTCGTCATGAAGGTTTCTGTCCAGGGTTTATCTTCACTGACAGATGCTGAAAAACGGCTGCTACCTCATGAGGTTGATGCCGAAGTGAGCGAAACCTACCTTGATTTCATGAGGTCCTCTTATTGGTCTCACGGGAGGAGCAGTGATAACTTCCGCTCTTTCTGTGAAGCGCAGATGCTCAGAAACAGAGTCATGGCGAGTCGCATCCGCAACTACTATCAAAATAATCCGGAACGCGTCATGGTGATAATTGCAGGCGGGGGGCATGTACGGAAAAAGGGGGGCATTCCTGCGGAACTGGGCAATCTGCCGTTCAAGATCATCCTGCCGCCAATTCCGGGACTAAACGCAAAAACGATCCGCACCGAAGATACTAATTTCCTTCTTGATGAACCCTTTTCGCTACTCGACTGGTTGTGAGGGAACCCGGCTCTCCCTGTTTTTAGTCCCCGGTATCTTTATTACCTGGAAAAGCAAACCTGCTGGTAGTAGCCACGTTACCATCAACTTCCAGATAAAACTGTCCACCATACGGGTCTGATGGAGGGGGCGAGAGCAAACCGGAGCGAATCAAAATATCAACTGTTACCGGTAGCGCTCCTCCTGTTTTTACATAGTGATCTCGCACCAATTCGATCCGGCGCACCTCCTTGAATGCAGCCAGTCGAGTCTGATAATTTTTTTTGACCGCCTGATTCTTTTCGCCGTTTTCCAGCATGGTAAGATAGATAATCGCGAGATCGGTTTGCCCGGATCGCTGCATATAGCGGCCTGCCAAACTGAAATACAAGGGATCACCGCTCAGTTCACCGGCGCGCTTGTAATATTCAGCTGCCTTTTTATAATCCTTCAAAAAAAAGGCGTGATTGAAACCGGCAAAAAAAGGGAGATACCAATCCCATGTGCGGTACTTCATGCCATAATCAAGCAATTTATTGGCGATTGCATACTGCTTCACTTCCCAGGTCAAAAACGACTGCGCAAAATAGTAACCATCCATATTATACGGATCGAGCTTCAAAGCATTATGAATCATGTTTGACATACCCAGATAATCCGGCCTCTCGGCCACCACATTAGGCTCCTGCTTATCCATCAACCCGCCAAAATACATCATTACCTTCATGAGCAGCGCCGCCCCGACAAATTCTTTTTGATCGGCACAGACATAACGCATTAGATTAACGCTCGGTACATACCCTAATTTTTCTTCTACCGGTTTTTGCTTCATATATACGGTAAACGGCCCAAGCACGGCCACATATCCAAGCATGCCGACAAACAAGAGCAGCAATGGTCGCTGAAGCGCACTCATTTCATTTCTCTCCGTTCAAACAGGATAGCAGCTATCGCCAGCAGGATTCCCGTATAAGCAATAAAATACAGCACCGTTAAGAGCAGACCAGACAGATTCAAGGGGATGGCATAGATGGCATGAACTTTAAGGTCAAAACTACTCAGGTTTGGCAGCAGATAATATAAAATCTGTGCCGCATTCCTGACTACCGATGAGACCGTTTTCTGCGCAGACGGAGACTGTAGATAGTCATAGACCTGTTGAGTAATAGTACCAGCCAGAAAGGTACTTACAGCACCAAAGATAGGCAGAAAAAATGATGTGCTGACGGTAGCCATCAGCATGGCGACGGCTACGATAACAATGTATTTGAGTGCATCAAAAAAAATGGCTGCAGTTATGGCACTCCATTGTATCGCCCTGGCGGGCGGATACAGAGAGGAAGACACCTTGATGACAAACAGGGATACCGTTCCCAGAAACAGCGCCGTCAGGAGCAGGAACAGAGCAACACCGCAGAATCTACCGATAACGTATGTTGTTCGGCTTAACGGAAGGCTAATGATACTGAAGGTATAGCGGCGTTCGACATCTTTCCAGATCGTGGTTGCCCCCAGAAATACCGCCAGAAGCAACAGGATAAAAGAGATGAGAGACAGGCAAAGGGTGATCGATAATTCTGTAGTCTGCCGCATGGAAAGAGATGCAGCTGAAGGTATAAAGAGAAAAAGTACCGCCAGCGCCATGATTCCCTGAAAAATGCGGTCGCGAAAGATACCTTTGAGAGTGATACTAATTATAGATGGCATTGTTGCTCCCTTCAGTTTGCTGACAGTACTGCATTAAACCGTGACAACTCAGCTAAAACCTGGGGTACCATTATCTCTCCCCTACTCACCACAGAGCACACCTTCAATTAGATCCGCAAGCTCCGGATCTTTCTTTTTGATGCTTTTCAAATGTGCTTCTGCCTTGGTTACCAGTCCAGACATATTCAGAGAGCGTATGAGGCCGGTATGAGCCTGAAATGACTCTTGATCTTCTTTCAACGCAGAGCGGTATGTTTCCACCGCCTTTTTGAAATCATTATTTTTGTAGACGTAGTCAGCTATCATCAGATATTCATCTACGCTTGCATTGCCGGACTTTACAAGTTGATTACAGAACTCAACAGCCTCTGCAAACCGGCCAGATTCCCAGCAGTCGGATGCTTGTTGAGAAAGTAATTCTACTCCATCGTTCCCTGGTTTTCGCTTTGTCAGCACTGCACGGATATCACTGACCACGTTGATGTAATGTTTGATGGCAAATCGAACGTCATCATCATTTTTCCCCTGCCAAGCCGGATCAAGATAATAGTTACATTCAAAATCGAAATCAGCTGTGATCGGATAATGATCCAGCTTATTGATAGTTCGCCATTCTTTACTGAAATAAAGATAGGTATTTTCAGAGATAGCCCGCAGATGTGTCGGATCCTGCCAGGCACGAATGCTTGAGTAATAGGGTGCAATAATTTCGGCTTTGGTGCCTACTTTCATAATCCGATACAGCTCATTGGCAAACGAAATCAGGTCTGGCGTATGTTCGATGTAATGAGAGCAGAAAATTTCATCCACGCTATTGTCTTCAAAAGGCCAGGGAAACTTTTCCAGATCGGCAACGATGTCGGCACCTACCCAGATATCTACTCCGGTAAATCCCGGCTTCCTGTTTTTCCCACAGGCAATATCCAGCTGGAGTTTTTTTCTTTTACTGGCCATCAGATAAAACCTCCGGTTGTTTTTGTGTACGTTCCACCTTCATCCGCCACATTTCAAAGAAAGCATGTTCGACAGCAGCTGCATGTGCTTTTGCATCGCACAACGGAGAGGCTGCCATCGTATCCCGCAACGTACTCCTGATGTCGCATAACCTTTCATGGTTACGGGCCAAAGTAATGGCATGATGTATATACTCATCCTCGCTATGTGCCACAAAATTCTGTAACCCGACAAGCTTGAGAAAAGACTCCGTCTGCCTGCTGATTGGCAGTTCACCTGATAAGGTGACTATCGGCACACCCATCCAGAGTGAGAGTAAACTGGTCATCCCTCCAGTAAATGGAAATGGATCAAGGGCGATATCAATATCGCCATACTCCATCATCATGAAAAACGGTAGTGTTTTCTTCCTGAATTCTATCCTACTGCGCGCTATTCCATGTGCAGCAAATAATGCGTAATACCTGTTGCGCACGTTTATATCTTTATATGCCTTATATTTGAGAATCAAACGAGAACGGGGCACTTGCCGCAATATCTGGGCCCAGATTGCAACAACTTTTTCCGAAATCTTCATTGGATTATTAAAGCTACCGAACGTTACATAATCGTTGTCATACAGGGGTGGTTCGACTACCTCAGGCGACGGAATGGGTGGAACAAAACAAAAACGGTTGAAAGGCAATCGCACTACCTGCTCCGAAAACCATTGTTCGTCCTCAGGGCGGATAAAGTCCTTATCTGCAATTATGTATTCAATTGACGGAAGGCCGGTCGTATGTCCATAGCCCATCCAACTCACTTGAACCGGAACTGGGTGCAATGAAAATAGCTCCAGACGGTGGCCGGCTGTGTGTCCAGAAAGATCAACAAGAATATCTATTTTATCTTCTACTATAAGGGCGGCTGCATCACTATCACTCATCTTTGTAATGTCACGCCACGCCGTAGCATTACTTTGATACCATTCTGTCCAAGCATCCTGAGATAATCCGTTATGATAGCAAAACAAAGAAAGATTTTTTGCATTAAAATTTTTAAATAGAGCGGAAAGTAACTGTCCCACCGGGTGATTACAGAAATCCGGGGAGACAAAACCAATCCGAAGTTGATCTTTGAACATCAACTCTAACGGTAGAATTGGTGTAATGTTAATATGTTGATTAAATGCAAATCCGATCAACTTACTCAATTTTAAGATATCATTTTGATTCGTATCATCGTCGTAAAATAAGTATGTCAAAAGGGCAGAAAGAATATCAAGATTATTTGGCTTTTGCACCATTACTCTTCTTAGAATTTCAATCGCACGTGGTATTTCACCTTTATCACCCAAGACAAAAGCAAGACACCCCAGTGCTGTTGAATGTTCTGGTGATATTTCAAGTACTTTTTCACAATAGTACTGCGCTTCTTCTAATCGTCCAAGTAACCTGTTTGATACACCCAAGTTGACTAATGTCTCAAGATGGCCTGGACTGTACTCTAATACGCGCAAAAATTCTGTACGAGCCTTATTGAATTTTCCGGAATTAAGAAGAAGGTAACCTAAATTAAAATAAGAATAATAATACGATGGATCGTGCCGAATTGCTTTTCGGAATTCCTTAATAGCAGCAGGATAACAACCCTTTATTTCGTATGTTTTTCCAAGACCATTGAGTGCTTGGACATGTCCCGGCTTCCGCCTAAGCGTTCGATTAAACATATCAAAAGCTTGCTTACCATCTTCATCATTAAGACAGTTATATCCTGCATCGCACAACTCTTCAGTCGTGAACTGCCTGTATGATTCAACCGGCTTATTTTCAGAACACCATAACTGCCACATCCAGCGATAGGCCTCTTCGAGATGGAGCGTAAACGTAGCGCCATCACAGAGGGGTGAATCTGATATTTTTTGACGTAGACCTTTACGCACCTGCTGAAGACAATCTACATTAGATGCAAGATGCTGAATTATATCTACATATTCATCCGCAGTTGACGCCACCCATTCGGGATGACCTATGGTGTAGAGAAAAGCTTTACTTTGACGACTGATGGGCGTTCCACCTTCAAGCGTGACAACCGGCACACCCATCCAGAGGGCTTCGCACGTTGTAGCACCTCCGTTGTACGGAAATGTGTCGAGAGCTATATCGATATCACCATACTCCCTCAGCATATCTGTATAAAATGATTTGGGACGAAGTTCGATACGATCTACTGTTATACCTTGCAACCCGAATTTACTAAGAACATCTTGTTTAACAATTTTATCATTGAAATATTTAGACTTAAGAATGATCCTAGAGTTTGGTATAGAGTGAAGCAGTCGTGCCCAAAGCTCAATCACCGAAATGGTAATTTTCTGTATTGCGTTAAACGAGCCAAAGGTCACATAACCATTACGCAGTAAAGGTGTTAGAGCGACTTCAGGTGCATTCGACATGGGTTGATAACAGAAACGACAAACTGGTAATCTAAAAATATGTTCTGAATAAAAAGCCTCTTCTCCTGGAGGGATCGTAATTGGATCACTTATCAAGTAGTCTATCGTAGACAACCCAGTCGTATTGAAATAGCCAAGCCATGAGATCTGTACTGGGGCCGGCTTGAGAGCAAAAAGTCCTAGCCGATTGAAAGCGGTATGGCCGGCTAGATCAACCAGAATATCAATGCCATCCTTCCTGATCAATTTTTCCGTCCTATCATCCGACATGCTGGAAATATCTCGATAAACCGAGACATAACCAGACAGTTCTTCCGTCAGTTTATCAGCAAGGGGAAAGGAGTTATACAGAAAAATTTCAAAGTTGTGCTTGTTGTGGGCAACCAATACCGGTTTGAGGTGAAATGTAACTGGATGCAACTTGAAGTCACCGGATACATAGCCAATGCGCAATCGGCGTTCTGGGTGTCGAGAATTTAAGTGTTCATGGATTTTTCGAAAATAATGACAAGAAAACTTCTTTCCCCAACGAACAGACTCTTCAAAAATGTCTTTTTGAGTAAAGGAGGAAACCAGGTTCATCATAAACAATAGCTGCGAATCTACTCTTTTTTTTATATATTTAATTGCTTCATCAGCCCTTCCATAAGCCAGCATGATAGACGCTAAATTCTGATAGATAGGATTATATTTTTTATTTAACACCAACGCTCTTTCACAAAGCTCCTGCGCTTCCTGAATCTGATCTTTCGTTATCAACACCGTTGCCAATGATGTAATCGCCCTGAAATTTTCAGGTTCATACTCAACTGTTTTACGAAACAGTTCTTCCGCTTCATCCTGGAGTACCGCGTTCTGTAACATAATTCCAAGATTGTAGCAGGCATCAGCAAAATCAGGTTTCAGCTGAATTGCCTTGCGCAGCAACTGTTCTGCTTTCTCTCGTCCCGTACCTGTCCGGTAACGCAACAAACCAATGCCATGTAAAACGCGTGGATTTTCAGGGTAAACATCAAAGAGTGCCTCACACAGTTTTAGAGCCTTCTTCAACTGCCCCCGATCAGATAGTCGGTTAATCTCTTTAAATTCCTCTTCGAGAAGGACTTCGTTATCGATTATGGTTTTCACAGTTCCTCGCATATTTTCAAAACAGGATCTAAAAGAAAACACAGCTATTTTAGAAACATGACTACTCAACGTTGCATTTCTAAAACACCCGTTAAAATCCCTCACTTACCCTTCCCGCTGCGAAGCGGAGATTTTTTTTGTTTAGTTCCCTCTAAAATTACAGAATACTTATTCAACAATCCCGAAAGCTTTTCACGTTCCTGCTCAGAAATATTATCAACTGCCAGCATTACGCGAACATGGCGTATTGAAGCCGTTAATAATAGTTCTGATTTGAATTGCGCACGCTTTAGTGCATCCTGATAAAGCTGTAATGCCTCATAATTTCTACATTCGCTGACTAATTTAGCGCTGATCATCAATGCTGCCTGCTCATCACCAACGGGTGACGGCACCTCAACAGCAGCAAGATAATATTGCTTCAATGCTTCATCTGTTGCTCCTTTATCAAGCAACGCTTTTATATATATATTACGCAGTTTCCGAATCCGAGGGGTCTGGGCGACGGTGTCGCGCATGAGAGTAACATTGCTCTGCCAGACAACATTTCGCCAAAAAGTTACACAAGCAGCAGACAAACATATAATTAGAACCAAAGTCGTGACAAGATGTTTTTGGGCAGGGTTTTGCTCCAACCAAACCCCACCCCACAGACAAAGTGCAAGTATCCAGAAGGCACTGGGTAAATAGATATAACGCTCGGCGTAAGCGGTCCAGGCTATCGTACCAAAGGCGAAGGGAAGCACTGGCAGAAGAAGCAATAGACCCGAGAGAAATAAAATCACCGTGAGTTTTTTTGAAATTATCAGGTTGCAAACTATCATTAATACAGCAATTCCAACGAAGTCATACAAGGGATCAATTTCCAGTATAAAAAAATTGAGTGGTAACGGGAGGAAAAACTTTTTGACATAGAATCCGACAGCACCTAAAAAAAGTGAAATTGTATAATTAAGATCAGCCATCATCAGTGTTACCGTTTGGCCAATCTTACTAACGCTTGAAGTAAAGGCTAGCCTGCGCACAATAACAAACAGCGCGACGGCACCCGTAAGGGCGGAAATTGAAATGCTACTCCACGTTACTATTTTGCTAACTGACGCTTTAATGTGATTTAATTCACATTCCTTGTATAGAAGGTGAATCATGTAAAACAAGGTAATCCCCAGAACCAGCCAGTATGAATTGAAAAAGAGTGCAGCCAGAAAAGCACCGATAAAATACGCAAAATACAAGTGTACTTTATTGAGAACATTTTTATCTTCAGTTAAAACAGTCTCCCTTTTATGCATCGCGAGACGAGGTAAACCAACCAAATAAGCGAAAGCCGCCTCCTTGGCTAAGCATGCAATTAAGCCACTGATGATCGCCATCATCAACAGTGTCTTTGATCTGGATTGAATAAATCGCAGCAGACAAAGAACACTGGCAAGTACAAAAGTCCCCATCATGATATCAGTTCGACCAGAAATCCAGTTAACAGACTCAGTCATAATCGGATGTAGCGAAAACATAAGAGCAGCAGCGAAAGGCAACCATGTACCCCGGCGCCTGAGGTGGAGAATGACAGCTTCGCGACAAATACAAAAGACCAGTAAAGCGTTGACGAGATGTGCCACCACACTTTCAAAATGCATTTGCCGTTCGTGGAGGAACCAAAAATCTTTATCCAGCAAATAGCTGAACGATATCAACGGCCGATAGTAACCACCGCCAGCACTTTGCGGAAAGAAGACTCTTTTAAATGACATTGAGTCTTGTGTAAGAAAATACGAGATTGCATCATAGTCATCTATGAGGCATATATCAGCGAACATAGTCGGAAAATATACCGCTAAAACTGCCACGATGAGGAGCATAATCTGAAATGGTATTGAAAGTTTTTTCATTCGCTGTCGCCTGACTCACGTAAAAAAAAAGGGTTGGCGGAATGCCAACCCTTAAAATCTGTTTAAATTATTTTTTACATTGATGTCCAAGTTGATACATCCAGAGTAGAAGATGCTACTGTGGCTCCCGCCGCACCCTGACCTGCACCAGTTGCACTAAAATAAAGTACTGAATTACTCGACTTGGCAGCGACGACCTTGTCCCCCGAAGAGTGTCCACAGGCTATTCCATAGCTTGTTCCATCAAAAGCACTCGCAGTACCATTCGAATCGTAGTAGCACGACACCTTCATTGATGCATTAAAACTGCTGCCACCAATACTTGTTGTTACGGCTGCACCATACACAGTCGAGCTTGCAGCCATAGTAAGAACAATAACGACTGCTAATTTAAGATAATTTTGTTTAGCCATGATATGTACTCCTTTCTAATAAATGTTTAATTATTTGACAAAAGCCAAAAAGCTACGTTTACGGAGTTGATCCACCAGGATAACCTTGACGATCTGCATTTACAGCTTCCAATGTTGTTCTCAAATTGCGAAGGTCACTGGTTGCATTGGAGTTGTACCCTTTAGTGCGGTACGTGGAAAACTGCGGGATGGCAACTGCTGCCAAGATGCCGATGATCGCGACGACGATCAGCAGTTCGATCAGGGTAAAACCTTTTCTGCTTCTCATTTTCTGTAACATAATGTCTCTCCTTTCATGGTTTGTGCTCTGAGCTCAGAGCTTGGTTGTCAGGTTACCGCATAATCGAGCAATATCAAGGCCAAAATAAATTATTTTTTTAACTGTCTGTAATTATAAATGAAGCAAACATCACCTCACACGCCTTGACTATCTAAAACCCATTTACGGCTACTGGTGATGACAAAAAATGGCAGTACGATCTGAACCGCAATACGTGGGATTGAATGATTGGCTGGATAACCAGGAACATCAGATAAATATATTCTCTTTACGGGATTTGTTACGGAGCCTCCACCTTTCCGTCGTTTCTGCCGTAATGGATCTTCATGCCGGTCAGCAGGGCGTTACAGAGTAACGGCGTAATATTGGCGATAATCAGCGGCAGATCGTGAATTAGAATACCGTAGAGCATCCAGAGTGCCACTCCGACCGTCAATAGCAGCGGCTGCCAGATCGAGATGTCGCGGGCATGGCGGGTTTTGTAGGTTTTGATAACTTGCGGAATTGCCGCGATACTAGTCAGAGTTCCGGCTACAAGACCGATGGTAGTAGCTGTCATGAGCGTTTTCTGCCGTCAAATCCGGAGCTGGCCCACTCGATCTGGGTCAACATGCCGCGTAGAACGATGACTTCGCGACTGTCCATGTTCGCCCGGAAAAATATCCGCCGCAGCGAACGCATGATATGATCCGGGTTCTGTTCATTTAAAAAACCGATTTTCTTCAGGCAGCCCTGCAAATGATTGAAAAGCCCCTCCATATCCGCAGAAAGCGCCATTTCAATTGTACGTCCGCCACCGGGCGATTCACCGGCCTTGCCCATTTCGTAACAGAAAAGCAGCACCGACTGGGCCAGGTTGAGCGAACCATATTCGTCTGAAGTTGGGATGGTGGCATGCCAGCGACAGAGCGACAGCTCTTCCGTCGTCAGCCCGTTATCCTCACGCCCGAAGACAAGCGCTGCGCGACACTCGACCGATGCCTGCTCCCGGAACTTAACTGCAACTTCAGGTGGCGTCATGATCTCCTGCCGATATTTGCCATGTCGGCGGGTTGTTCCAACACTCAGGGTGCAGTCGGCCAGGGCGGAAGCAAGGTCCGGGTAAATGTGCGCAGATTCAAGCAGATCCCGTGCCGCTACGGCGAATTTGAGTGCTTCGGGATGAAAACGATCACAGCCGTTAACGATGCGCAACTCGCCAAAGCCCATGTTTTTCATGGCACGACAGGCCATCCCGATATTACCGGGAGATTGCGGTTCGACCAGGATAATGACAATATGTTTGTTCACAATATGGTTCCTTGGATAGATTTATACGCCCGCATTCGTGCCAGGCGGGCTCTGGCCGGCTTTTTTAGCTGCCAGAGATGGTAGGCGTGCAGACCCCAGAAGGTCATGATAATGCCAAGCAAAGCCAGAATCAGATAGTGCTCGTAACGACTGACGTTATCAAGCAGCAGAGCGGCGCTTTTGCCGAACAAATAGCCCCCCAGCGAAAAGAGGAGCGACCAGGCGAGTGCGCTGGCCAGATTGATCCAGAGAAACGTGCGGGGAGCAAGCGAGGTGATGCCCAGGATGATTGGCAGAACAATTCTGAAACCATAGGTAAAACGCGAAATGAAAGCGACAAAAATACCGTATTTTTCAATCAGCTTCAGCGCCTGACGAAATTTGCGGGCGATGGAGTGGAACCGTTTGAGCAGCGTCCGCCCTTTGAAACGCCCCAGATAAAAATAGCATTGGTCCCCGAGAAATGAACCGGCCCAAGCGGTCAGAAAAACAGCGCCAATGTCAAGATAGCCACGAAAAGCCAGAAACCCTGCCAGCAGCAGAATCGCCTCCCCTTCCAAAAGCGTACCGACGAACAGCACCCAATAGCCGTGCAGCTCAAGATATTCTCTGAGGATCTGCTGAAAATGCACAATCAAACACCGATGCCGGTCATATTACACTGCAAGGCGACTGACAATTTCAGACCTCATCAGGCCAATCATTTCATCAATACGGGCCTGGTCATCGGCAGCCCGGGCATCAGATTCAAGCAGACACAGGAACTGTTCCCGACTGCTGCCATCACACAATAGAGCGGCACCGCCCCCTTCCGAGATGCGGTTTGCCACCATTTCGCGGCCGGCCCGTGAGAGATAGGCACTGGCAACCTCTTCCAAGTCATCTACCAAACCACGCAACAGTTGAGAAGCTGGTAGAGAAGCGGCTTTTGCAACACGGCTCTCTTCTTTCTGGCGAGAGGTTACTTTACGGGATTGAGCTGTTTCCCAGAGTTTTGCCAGATTGAGCATCTGCAGCAGATCATACTGCATCAACTCTTCAACCGGCTGCGTCGTACAGATCGTCACACAGGCGCCCGGAAGAGCCGCCACAACTTGTGCTTCGCGGGGCGAGGATTCAATGGCACTACTTTGATCGTGATAAAAACCGATTGGCGTCCCATCCTTATAAAAAATAAGGGCTGATCGTTGCGGGGTATAAAAATGGACCGCCCCCTGGATCCCTTCAACTTTTAGACGATTCAGAATACCTTTGATATCAATCTGACGGACCTGATCGCCATTAAATAGTCGCGTGCCCGCAATCATGGCATGAGCGCACATGGCAAGGTCTGTAGTCATACGATAGACGTTAATTTCCCCCCCGACGGAAAGGACCTTATCGAACAACTGTACAAGCGCCTCAAAGCCGGATTTATCCCGTTCGCCATCACTGCTGGCGGCGCAGATCAACTTACCCACAGCAAAGATGCAATAGAACTCATACCCACCGGCAACGTGGCTGAGATATCCGGTAAAACCGCCGTGGCCAAGTTTTGCAAGCACATCCGGAATAACAATGTTGGAGGCTGAAATTTTTTCGTAGAGCGGATTTGCTTTTGGCAGGAAACGCATTTCCTTAGCCTCCAGAGCCAGGCAACCGAAACCGCCTTTAATTACACGCGACTGTCCGGGGAAAATCAGTGTTCAACCGGCGGATACCGTAAAGGATTTTAGTGACCATGTCAAAACAAATAAAGTTGTGCAACGTAGCGAATATCCTAATATTACCGCTTTATTAAGCTTGACAAGCAGGGTCCGTTCCAGTAGCTTTTACCAGCTTAATACGGTTAAATCATCTGTGAGTGGCGCTTGTTTTTAGCCCGAGGGCATAATGGCAGCAGGCACTAAAAAAGATAAACTGATTGAGGAAGCACAGAAACTTGTTCTGCGCGGTCAGTTTGACAAGGCGGTTAAAATCCATGAGCAGCTCCTTGCTATGGAACCATCCGCCATAAATCAGCGCCAAAAAGTGGCCGAACTCCTGCTCAAGGTCGGTCGGCTTGATGACGCACGCCGGGAATTCGAAACAATCGGTACGTATTATTCCAAAAACGGTTTTTACCTGAAGTCAATTGCCGTCTATAAGCAACTACAGAAGCTGTTTCCTGGTGATATCCTCCTGACGCTGACTCTGGCAGATCTTAACGAAAAACATGGTCTGACCGCCAATGCATTATACGAATACCAACGGGTCTATGATTATTACGCACAAGCCGGAAATGTTGTCGAAGCCATCAGAACACTGGACAAGATGCAAAATGTTGATCCTCAGAATATCCCCGTCAAAGTAAAGCTGGCAGAGGCATATCTTCAACAGGGTAAACGAGATGTGGCCTACAAGCTGTTTTCGCGCTCAGCGTCGTTACTTCAGGAACGTAGCGAACTGACTCTTCTTGCACGGCTGAACACTCGCATTCAGCAACTGTTCCCCGAAAAAACAGATTTCGTTCTGGAGGTGCTGGCAGAGCAGGTGAATACTGGCAATGCAGCCAGCGCCATAGACGGGTTACAGAGACTCCTGCGTACCGACCCTTCCAATAAATTCGTCTGGGATCTTGTTGTTTCTGTTTACAAAAAATTGGACCAGCCTCAGCGGCTCAAGAAAGCGTATCAGCATTATCTTAAATATTTTCCGGCCGAATCCAGAGCCATGGCCGGCCTGATCGAATGCCTCATCGCGGAACATGAACTAGCAGACGCCCTGGAACTGCTTGACCGCTATGACCCTGATCTTATATCAAGCGGATTACTGCAGGAACGTGAAGCACTGTACCGTGGTCTAGCTAACCTGGATCCGCTTAACCCCCGGATACTGGCAGGACTGGCCAGTATCGTAACGGTACAGGGTAACGAGAGCGAAGCCGCATCACTCAACTCCAGGCTTCATGCTCTGCAAACCGGTTCACCAGTTTCTCCGTCAGACAATCCCACGTCAGATGTCTATGTCGGAATAGTGGCTGTAACTGAAGAAGATGCAGAGATTGAGCCTGTAACCATGGCGGAAGTCGAGCACATTGCAGATGTTGAGGACGATGAAGACATCGAAATAGATATCGACATCGATGACGATTCGGCGTTTGAAACGCTTTCTTACAATAATGAGACGGTAATCGGGCAATCTGGCTACTTTGAGCCGATTGAAAACGTGGCCGCACCGCTCAGCAACATGTCACGAGGCGTAAGATTCGGTGCCGAGATGGATAGCTCTGATGCTCAGTCGCATTTTGATCTGGGATTGGCATTCAAAGAAATGGGACTCTATGACGAGGCTCTTAAAGAGTTTAACCACGCATCGTGCGATCCACAGCACAGATCGGGTTCTCTAATCATGCAGGCTGCCTGTCTGCGTGAGCGGGGAGAACCCGAAAAAGCGCTAAGCATGCTTCATGAACTATTGAAGACCGAGCTGAGCCGTGATGACAATTGCGCAGTTCAGTACGAACTGGTAATTACCTTCGAAACTATGGGAAACAGTCAGGAGGCGACCGCCCTTCTGAATGAAATCTATGCCCGTTGTCCCGGTTTTCGGGATGTCAGCTCGCGCCTCAACGCCGCTAACCTTGAAAGCACGACACTTGACTTTTCGGAAGAAGAGCTGCAGGGATTTGGTCCCAAATAACAGATCGTCCGTTTCGACTAACACCCAAGGAGCGCCCCCTATGAAAATGATTCTCTCAACCGCAATCTGGATTGCCCTGCTGTCATATTTCTGCTCCGACCTTCAGGCCGCCGAGTTACTGGACGTCAAACCGGTAATCGTTGGCAGTAGTGTTGCTGTGGAGATTACTGCCGATCTACCCATGACCTATACCTATTATAAAATCCCCGGTCAGGCACGCGTTGTCGTCGATATCGCCGAAGCTGACCCTGAAAAAGTTGAACCGTTAATAGTCGTCAATAAAGGAATTGTATCCAGTATCAGCGTCGATAAGGCACAGATTTCAGGAATGGTCGTCAGCAGGGTCATTTTTAATCTGGCTGCCGAATCTAATTTTGCGGTTGCTGCAGCAGCAGATCGCAAGCGTCTGACCGTAACTTTCGGACATACCGCTGCCATCGGACAACCTGCTGTGACGAGTGAACCTACTGCCATTATCAGCGCACCGACTATAAGCAACTCAGGTGCAGTGCCGGTTGCTGTAGCAGTAGTTGCACCGGTGGTTGCTCCGGTTGCAACACAGCCGACACCTGCCAGGGTTCAAGCGCTCGAACCGGTCGTACCGACTGATGTGCCTCCGGCAATCGCTTCCATCCACAGCATTGTAACCGGAGACCACTATCTTGACATTTTGACAGACAAGGCTATCGCCGATTACAAGGTGATCCCGCTGAAAAAGCCGGAGCGGCTTGCTCTCGACCTGCCGGGCGCAAAAAGCGCACTTGCTTCAAAATCAGTCATAATCAATAAATTCGGCATTTCCACACTGAGGATCGGTTACTATCCCACTCATATCCGGATTGTCCTTGACGCTTCCGGGGCATCTTTTCCAAAGTACGCTATTACCTCAACCCGGAACGGCATCAGAATTACCTTTAAGTAGTCGCTCCGTTACATTCTGCCCGCAAAAAAAACCGGCCACTGACCCAATCATTTAATTAAATTGTGACAGTGGCCGGTTCAGTATCAGCTCTTTACGTAAAATCAGTTTTCCGTCAAAAAATGCTGCTCGTACAGATCCTCAAGTGCCTGCAGGTGCTGGCTCTCTTCCGCATACAACTGAGCAAACAGCTTTCCCATCGGGGCACCTTCACAGCCGCTGGACACCTTCCCGTAGAAATCAACGGCCCCTTTTTCCAGATGAATGGCGTAGATCAGAGCCTCACGCACACCGGACTGCGGGCCAAGCTCCTGTTTCTTGTAGAGAACATCCAGTTTCATAGTCGGAATCTTTGTCGTAAGCGCTTCTCCATCCTCCATCCGGCCGTTGAGCAGCGCTTTTTCAAGCTGATTTTTATGGTTGAGCTCGTCCAGGGCGTTATCACGCATGAGCTCCCTGGCGCCCTTATGCGTCAACTGTCGAATGGCATACAGATAATTGCGAAAACCTTCTTCCTCCATCGCAATCGCCATTTCAATGGCAGCATCAAACGTGTAACATACCTGATCATTATCCATAGTGCTAGGCCTCCTGCTCAATCAATTTGGCGGATATTATAAACAGTGCTTCCAGAGGAACATCGGAATGGCCGTTTTTGTTACCCGTCTTGACCGCCCGCATCTGATCGACAACATCCATCCCTTCCAGAACTCGTCCAAAGACGCAGTAACCGAAACGATCAGGCTGTTTGCCGGTATGATCCAGAAAAGCATTATCAACCGTATTAATGAAAAACTGGCAGGTAGCCGAATCAACCATGGCGGTACGGGCCATAGCCAGTGTTCCGCGCGTGTTCTTAAGACCATTGGTCGCCTCGTTCTTGATAGCAAACTTGGTCTTTTTCGTTTCCATATTTTCATCCATACCGCCACCCTGAATCATGAAATCCTTGATGACGCGATGAAATATCAGCCCGTCGTAATGACCTTCTTTTACGTATGAAAGAAAGTTTCTAACGGTGATGGGTGCTTTATCCTTGAAAAGCTCAACGGAAATATTGCCCATAGATGTTTCCAGCATGACCTGCGGGTTCTGCTCTGACATTGTAGATCCTCCGAATTAGTTGTTGTGATAAATGGTATCGTTCAGTTATGAATACATATCATACCGGTACTTGAATTTAAACTTGAATTTAAACTTGATTCCAATCCGCACACCACAGGAATTGTCTATTGAATCCGCAGCACGATCTTGCCGAAGTGTTTGTCCTCTTCCATCATGCGATGCGCATCAGCTACTTGGTCGATGCTGAAAACCTTCTCTATAATCGGCACGATCGTACGATCGGCAAATTTCGGCAGGGCGCGACGAGTGAATTCAGCGATGATCTCGCCTTTCTCGGCCACCGGTCGTGAACGCAGGACACTACCGATAATCTGCTGGCGCTTGACCATCATCAGAGCCAGATTCAGCTCGGCCTTGATGCCGCTGATAACGCCGATTACAACCAGTTTCCCCTTGTAGCCAAGCGAATTCATGTTGGGGGCCAGATACTTGGCGCCAACATGATCGAGAATCACGTCAACCCCCTTCTTGGCGGTGAACTCCTTGACGACCTCGCTAAAGTCGGGCGTCTCGCGGAAGTTGATGAGCAGGTCAGCACCGAGCTCCTTGACCCGCTCCATCTTTTCCGGCGACGCCGTAACGATCAGCCTGGTCATTGGGGTCAGGGCTTTGCTGAGCTGGATTGCTGCAGTATTGACGCCGCCTCCGCCGCCATGCAGGATCGCCGTCTGACCATCCTGCAACTCACCGATCATAAAAACATTCAGAAAAGCAGTGATGTAGGATTCGCAGACGCAAGCCGCCTCCTCGAAATTCATGCTTTCCGGAATGCGCATCAGGTGACAGGCATAAGCCACGGCTAATTCGGCATAACCGCCCCCACCCACCAACGTCATGACCCGCTCGCCAATCTGCCAACCGATAACACCGGCTCCCAACTCCTCAATCACACCGGCAACTTCCAGTCCAAGAATCTCCGAATCTCCCGCTGGTGGCGGATATTTGCCCTCGCGTTGCACCAGATCAGGCCGATTGATCGACGTCGCACAAACCTTGACCAGCACCTGCCCTGCCCCCGGAACCGGTCTGTCAACCTCACCAACCTTGAGTACGTCAAGTCCACCAAAAGCATCCATTAGAACAGCCTTCATACGCCTACCTCCTGAAATACACAGTGATTGTGATATGTTGTAGTTTCAAATCAAGTTGGTGAATGTAGCGCCTCGGCTTTATTTTGTAAACACAATTCATACAGCGTCTACACCTTGATTTGCAGTCGGTTTTCTGCCATAACACTCACCAGATTCTCACTAAAGGATATCAGTATGAACATCATGGTTACCAATGACGACGGCATCCACGCACCCGGTATCCGCGCACTGGCAGAGGCACTGCAAGCGCTTGGCACGGTAACGGTGGTTGCGCCGGATCGCGAGCGGAGTGCCGTCGGTCATTCACTGACCCTCCATTCGCCGCTGCGGGTTTTTGAGCTGCATAAAGGGTGGTACGCCGTTGACGGCACTCCGACCGACTGCGTCAACATGGCGATTCACAGCCTGCTGCCGGTCAAGCCGGACCTGGTCGTGTCGGGGATAAACCATGGACCAAATCTGGGTGATGACGTCACCTATTCCGGCACAGTAGCGGCAGCCATGGAAGCCAATCTGATGGGCATTCCAGCCATAGCAGTATCGCTGGCCACGTTCAACACTG
>Ga0194037_1000576_pt1 | contig 28218 bp, 30 predicted proteins | sample JunL306m_MetaG_FD_148653 | JGI IMG/M metagenome (GOLD analysis project Ga0194037, IMG submission 148653) | Anoxic zone freshwater microbial communities from boreal shield lake in IISD Experimental Lakes Area, Ontario, Canada - Jun2016-L304-6m | ecosystem: Environmental > Aquatic > Freshwater >...
GCCTTATTCCAGCCTACAGCTATATCATTTATATTGTGGTGCTGGTCGTAGGGGCGTATTGCATACGCCCTGTAAAATTAAGTTCGTTCGAAAAGGGCGAATCTGTCGCCCCTACTGTGTTTTGCGTCAATACCAACAGCTAAGCCTTTTGTAGGCCGGAATAAGACCACCCAAGCGTAGCGCGTGGTGGCGTTTCCGGCGCATGAGCCCTACCAATACCGGAAACGCTTTACTCGCTGATGTTCGAAAAGCCTTATTCCAGCCTACAATTAAGTTTACATATTTCTTAAATTTGAGTAGTGAAAGGCTAGTAGGGAGTTATCAAATACCAAAAAAATGATCGATTAACTAAGCGAGAACTTATTAGACGATTAATATTATTTTTTAGCACTTTCTTCTTTAATAAGCTTATCCATGACTTCAATCATTTTTTCATGAGACCCAGCCAAAGTACCATTTGTTTTGTATTTTCCATTAACAATAATTGCAGGTACGCCTGTTATGCCATATCGAGAGGCCATAAGTGGTGCTTGTCGCATTTTAGAATCAACCGCAAAAGAACTATAAGCTTCTTTAAATTGGCTTTCAGTCACACCATGAGCAACAAAAAAAGCGGCTAACTTAGCTTCAGTATCTAGTTTTTCTTTACCATTCTGTATCGCATCAAAAAAATCAGCATGAATTTTATCAACGATACCTAATGCTTCTGCGGTGTAATAAGCTTTAGCGTGTTTACTCCATAATTCATTAAATGCAGCGGGTAATCGAATAAATTCTACATTAGCAGGTAGACTTTTTTTCCACTTTTCAAGCAAAGGTTCAAAGGCATAGCAATGAGGACAGCCGTACCAAAAGAACTCAATGATTTCGATTTTTTCAGGATTTTGTGTCGCTTGAGCGGGTGATAGCGTTTCATAACCTACAGACTCTGCTTTTACTAAAAAAGTAGAAAAACAAAATAAGATTATCAAACTGATTTTTATGATTTTTTTTAACATAAATTAAGTTTCCATTGAAGATAGTCGATTAAAAAAAGCCGAGAAAGGTCGTTCAAATGTTCTGTGTTAAGGGACTAGCCCTAATGCTTACTTCATCATTGAAATACGATAGGCCACTGCTTTAATTTCTTCGGCGGTCATTTTTTTAGCAATCATACGCATCATATTTTCTGGATTATTACTGCGAGCATCGGTTTTATAATCAGTCAATGATTTAATCAAATAATCAGCATGTTGCGATTTTAATGATGGAAATGCGGCGGGTTTATTTCCTTCACCGAAAGGTCCATGACAAGCAATACAAGCTGAAACTTCTCGAGTTAGATCGCCATTTCGGTACAAATCAGAGCCTTGAGCAATTATTTCCTGTAAAGGATTTTTGTCTTTACTTGTCGTAGCTACCGGCTTTTCATCATCATCTTCATCTAAAATAGGCAATTCATTTGCTGAGATTTTTTGTGACGCATAGTAAGCACCTAGATCAGCCATATCACTCTGTGATAAACCAGATGCAATGGCAGACATCATCGGATTCTTGCGCGTACCGTTTTTAAAGGCTTGTAACTGCTTTACAAAATATGAAGAATGCTGGCCAGCCAGTTTAGGAAATGTTGAAACTAAACTGTTGCCATGCTCTCCATGACAACTTATACAAGCAACTGCTTTTTCTTTTCCTGCATCAATACTGTCTTCTGCATGTAAAATACTTGAAGTACCGGCAAATGCCATGGCACATAAAAGAGCCAGCAATTTTTTTTTCATCGGATTTCCTTTGGAATAAAGTTGTCATTGTATGGTAGCCCTTAATCTATGCAGGCTACTAAATGTAGCCAGATTCTACCCTAATTAGTAAGCTTAAGCGAGATAGCCATGAATCCAATTTATCACCAAGCAAAATTTATCAATAGTTCACCCGATCTTAAAGATACCCCTGATGATAAAGGCAAAGAGATTGCCTTTGCTGGACGTTCAAATGCCGGAAAATCAAGTGCTATTAATACCCTCACCCGACAAAATGGCTTAGCAAGAATTAGTAAAACACCTGGTAGAACGCAAATGCTTAATTTTTTTGAAATTAATGATCAGCAACGATTTGTGGATTTACCGGGTTATGGTTATGCCAAAGTACCTGTTGCCGTAAAAAAGAAATGGCATGAACTGATGGAAAAATATTTAACGCGACGTAAGTCTTTATGCGCCATTATTTTAGTCATGGATGTACGCCATCCCTTAACTGAATTCGATTGGCAAATGGTTGAATGGTGTCAGCATACTGGTTTGCCATTACATATATTACTCACTAAAGCCGATAAATTAACCTATGGAGCAGCTAAAAACACTTTATTGCAAGTGCAAAAAGAGCTCATAGATATTAATTTTCCTTTAACGATACAGTTATTTTCTGCTCTGAAAAAAACAGGCATTGATGAAGTTCATCTAGCCTTGGATCATCTTTTCAATCAAGTTGAATTTGAAGAAGAGGCTGAACAAATAGAGGTTTAATAACAGTAGCTCGATGCTTATTCCACCTAAGTATCATAGGTGGAATTCACACAATATAAAAATCAATCATTTACATCATGATAAACATTTTGCACATCATCTAAATCATTCAATAAATCTAAAAATTTCTCAAATAATTCGACGTCATCAGGATTCATCGTCATGAATTCTTTCGGTATAAATTGAATTTCATCGACATCAAAGTCTATATTGCCTAACAAATCTACTAAGGCTTGCTTGGCCTTAAAATATTCTGAATGAGGCGTAAAAACGGTAATTTTACCTTCAGTACTTTCAATATCACTGACATCAACATCAGCTGAAAGTAAAGCCTCCAATATAACGTCTTCATCACTATGTTCGAAAACTAAAATAGCCGCATGATCAAACATGTGACTGACCACACCCTGCGTACCAATTTTACATTTTGTTTTTGTAAAACAGAGCCGTACATCGCCAAAAGTACGATTTGGATTATCGGTTAAACAATCAACAATGACTTTACACCCCCCCGGCCCAAAGCCTTCATAACGTATAGGTGCAAAATCTTCGCCACCACCACCTTTGGCTTTATCTATGGCTTTTTCAATAACATGAGTGGGAACTTGGTCTTTTTTTGCTCTTTCAATCAAGCCACGTAATGCTAAATTGCCATCAGGATCAACGCCTCCAGCTTTAGCACAGACATATATTTCACGACCATATTTGCTATACACCTTTGCCTTAGCATCAGATGTTTTAGCCATAGAATCTTTACGATTTTGATACGCTCTACCCATTTAACTATTGCTCCATTTACAAAATAAATACGACAATTTTACAGATAAGTCTGTAGGTAGGGAATTTTTTAGTCATAAAAAACACTCTATTGCCCTACATTACCGGCATCTTAACTGGGCGCTGTCTATGCAACAACAGCCAATCGCCGGTTTCAATTAAGGCTTGCTTACCAATATCGATAAACAATTGATCTATTACTGCCAAGTTTGTCTCATCTAAAATCTCAAATTGCTTTTCACATAAGCCGTAATATTGTCCTATCTTCAAATACCGTTTGGCATGTTCATCAAAAGCCATAGTATCTAAATAAATTTTCAAAGAAGGCACCATACAAAGGATTGCGCCAGCCGTTGTACTGCATTTGCGATTGCCATAGAGTGCATCCTAATCAGGGTAAAGTTTATTTTAATGAAGTTATTGGTATAGATAAGGATTAATTAAGGTAACTTGCGTAGCCGTCAAAATGACGGGTATTGCGTGTCTGAACTGGATAGCCGATAAAATATCAGTATCTAAAAGCTAAGACATTATTCAAAATATCTTAGCTGAACAGCCATGCGCTTAAGCTCAACGTCATCACAAGGCATACTAAGCAGATGATCGATAAATGAAGGTGCTTGGGCGGCTTCTAGTCGTTGTAATTTCTCAAAATCTTCGATTAATAAAACAACTGCTGTTGGTATCCTTCGTAGTGTCACTATCTGCGCCTTAACTGTTTTAGCCGCTGCAACCACGGCACCTAATTTATTTTTAGCATCCTGTATTGACCATTTTTCTGTTTGCATAACTACCACGCCTGATTAGTCACTTACTCGTTTAATTGCAGCAATTTATTTAACCTAAGTATTATTCGCAAAGCCATAGTACCACGCTTCCTAAAACATCTTTATGGCACAAATAATGTTGCTAAATAAAGGATGATTCCATTGGAATATAGTGCCTGCTTATAATGTTGGACTAAGAGCTTTATCGTTTGCCTGCCATTTGTCGAACAAAGTGGTGGGCAGAAAAACGTTGCCCACTCTACATGACTGATAACAGTGTATGTCACAGAGTAGGGACGAATCGTTATACCAGCAGAGATAAACCAGAGGTTGGGGCCCAATAAACGTTATTTTGACTTTAATTTTTTTCATTGACTGATTATACGAAATATCATATAAAATAAACAGGAAGGCGAGAAAGCCATCAATACCAAACCACTGGCAGGCTTTCACGGGGCTTCTGTGTTGGAAATCAGAGACAATCATCTGGGCGATACCTATAGAGCTATTTACACGGTAAAATTTAATGAGGTTGTGTATGTACTCCATGCTTTCCAAAAGAAAAGTAAAAAGGGGATAGAGACCCCGAAGCATGAGATCGACCTAATCGAACAGCGTTTAAAAAAGGTAAAAGAACACTATGACCAACATCACACACAATGACAATGAAGCTATTACGATCACCTCGCATCCTTTTAAAGGACTGCCGAATGGAGAGGAACGTTTTGCCAAAGCTCAGCTTGCTCGTCAAATTAATCGTCTAATTGAGGAGCGGGGCTTAAAACAAAGTGACGATTCAGAATTGCTCGGCATCACCCAACTTGACGTTTCCGATCTCGCTACGGGGCGGCTTTCTGGTTTCACCTTTGACCGCCTTTATCGCTGTCTGTTCGCTCTTGATACAGATGTTGAAATTATACTCAAGAAACATGCTCCAACCGATGTGACTCCCGCTTGTGTTCATGTGTCTTATCTTTAACTATGGACACTATGTCCGGCCCTATAATGACTTAAGCAAGGGCTTTATCATTTTTTTGTTTCGATGGGCGTTGCCCATCGCTGACAGATTATGCCCCTTTGGGGCTTTTTAATTCACCGGCAAAGGCTTTTGCAGGATAATTCATCCAAATCATTTATCTTCTGCTAGTAGATAGCTTGTATTGCCATGTTTACCGCTCATAAATCACTAATCCTACCCGATCAACATGCTCAACTAAAGCGCGATTCTTAATCTCGCTATAATTTTGCAAATCCACCGTATAAGGTAAATCGGTATCCGTTAAATCCAATAAAATATCAGCGACTAAAAAGCGGTCTATGCCTGTGCCGATCAAGACTAAATCTACATCACTGCGTTCATTAAAGTTGCCTTTTGCGCGTGAGCCATATAATTTTACGGCATCAATTTCAGGGTGCTTGTTAAACACCTGTTGTAAAAGTGCTAGTTGTTCGGGCGTTAAACCTGTAACACTCATACTTCAGTGATTTCCATTAGCAATTGCAAGTGCCATTCTTCCAGCATGGGTAAATAGGCATCAGCTATGGATTGAATGACAGCTTCAAATTTAACAAAGTCATAGGTGTGGCTCATTAAATTTCTATCTCCAATCATTTTTAACCAGGTGTCAGGGTCATTGAGGTATTTTGCCGCATAAGCTTGTCTGACCACAGCTTTGGGCGATATTTGGTCTAAGATAATGCCGTCATTTTCCATTTTGTCTTTGAGTACTTTCCAAGCTAACTCAAAGGTATATTCAAAGCGTTGGATGATGCCTTCTTTTTCTAGCTGACTGAGTGTTGCGAGATCATTTTCCATCGCTTCGCGTAGCAATAAGAACGCTCTGTTAAAATTAACAAAACGTTGTTTCCAGCGAATGTCTTGCATAGTGATTGTCTCCAGTTAGAGCAGCGTTTTGATAGTCGCCAGAAGCTCGGCACTTTGTTTATGGGCAATTAAATCAATAGTGGTCTGATTTATGTTTTGTACAGCAATAACGAAAAAACTTAATGACTACGAACTTAAGTTGGGGCAGTGTGAATAATGTTATTAGGTGTAGTCAGCGATAGCGTAACCCGACAGGATGCGCAGGAAATGCTTGGCTTACGCTATCGCTACGCCAAGCAACAAAACTCGTGAGTTTTGACTCCATTGCAAAGGTTTGTAGGTGTAGGTCGGGTTAGCGATAGCGATAGCGTAACCCGACACACCCCGACAAATTGTCGGGTTACGCTATCACTAACCCGACTACATAAGCGTTTTGTGCCTTGTTAAGCTAATAGATCTAGCTTAGCTTTACTCATTTAGTAGGGTAATTTTCATTCACTTCGATTCAGATAGAATCGGTACCCATTATTCCACGCTCAATATAAAATCCCATTGTGCGGCTGTCACAGGCATAATTGATAGTCGATTACCGCGACGAACTAAGGCTAAGTCTTCTATTTCTGGGTAAGTTTTTAACTCTTTTAATGAAATATTACGTATTAAGGTTTTGACATGGCGGACATCAACCATTATCCAATGAGGTTCTTCTGGATTTGTTTTAGGATCGAAGTGCGGGTGATCAGGATCAAAGGCGGTAAAGTCAGGGTAACTTTCTTTTACGATTTCCATGATACCTACGATACCCGGTACCTCACAATTTGAATGATAAAAAAACACTTGATCACCTAATTTCATGTCATCGCGCATCATATTTCTTGCTTGGTAATTTCTTACGCCATCCCAATGCTCTATTTTATTAGGTCTATTATAAAGTGCATCAATGCTAAAGCTGTCTGGTTCAGATTTCATTAACCAATAATTCATAGTTTTTAACTCCCTTAAAATTTAAAATGATGATTGTAATCATTCATTGCAAGCTCAATGACTTCGTGAGCTTCTTCTCGACCATAAACATGAGTTATTTCACAGATGCTTTTTTCACTAGGCAAATGTTTATAAGTTAAAAAATAATGTTTTAGCCTATTAATATAAGATTCTGGACAATCTGATACATCGTTCCATTGCCTATAAAACTCATCTCCTTTCATTACCGCAATAATCTTATCATCGGCTTCGCCACCATCTAATAAGCGAAAACCGCCAATGGGGATTGCTTGCAATAAAATATCACCATGCGATACCGTACGTTCACTTAAAACGCAAATATCTAAAGGATCTCCATCGCCTTTTGTGACTTCTTTACCTGATTTTTTAGCCGCATAATCAGCTATTTTTTCTGCACAATAGGTACGCGGTATAAAGCCGTAAAGCGTAGGGATCATATTTGAAAATTTTTGCGGCCTGTCTATCTTAAGATAGCCAGAATCTTTGTCTATTTCATATTTCACTGTATCTGACGGCACAATTTCGATGAATGCGGTCACAATAATCGGAGCATTTTCGCCAGGACTAATGCCATGCCAGGGGTGGGCTTTATGTTGATGTTTCATACGGGGTTGCTCCTTTTAACTCAATTTATTACACAGATATCTGTGCTTTAATATGCTCATGGGTCTGATAGTGTTCAACTTCAAAATCTTCATAACAATAATCGAATATAGAAGCAGGTTTATTTTTTAGGGTTAATTTTGGTAAATCATAAGGTTGACGAGTTAATTGTAAGTTGGCTTGTTCCAGATGATTAAGATATAAATGTACATCACCACCGGTCCAAATAAAATCACCTACGGCTAAATCGCATTGCTGAGCAATCATATGCGTCAATAAGGCGTAACTAGCAATATTAAACGGCAGTCCTAAAAATGTATCACAACTGCGCTGATATAGCTGACATGATAACTTGCCATCAGCTACATAAAATTGAAAAAAAGCATGACAAGGTGCCAAAGCCATTTTTCCGCAAGCTACATTCTGTTGTGGGCTGATACTTTCATCAGGTAAATCGGCTACATTCCAAGCTGATACAATAATGCGCCGACTATTGGGTGTTTTTTTAAGTTGATCAATAACGACTTGTATTTGATCAATATGCTGTCCATTTGAAGTAGGCCAAGAACGCCATTGATGTCCATACACGGGACCCAAATCACCGCAATCATCAGCCCACTCATCCCAAATATTTACACGATGTTCATGTAAATAAGCGAGATTAGTTTCACCATTTAAAAACCACAGTAGTTCATGAATGATGGATTTTAAATGAATTTTTTTGGTTGTCACCAAAGGAAAGCCCTGAGTTAAATCAAAACGCATCTGATGACCAAACAGAGACAATGTACCACTGCCGGTTCTATCGCCTTTTTGGACGCCTTCTTTAAGAATCTTATCGAGCAGTATTAAATAATTTTTCATGCCTTGTTTGCTAATAATGAGCTTTATAAATATAGGGTACTGATTTAAAGAGGACGCTTTAGCTTAATCGTTATATCGAAAGTAACTGCCCACAGTTAAGCTTTCGTAGGCCGGAATAAGGCCACCCAAGTGCAGCACGTGGTGGTGTTTTCGGCATAGGTACAGTAGCTATGCCGGAAACGCTTTACTGGCTAATGCTCGAAAAGCCTTATTCCGGCCAACAATAAGTTCAACTATTCCTTAACTGACGCGGAGGCTAAAGCCTTTCCCTCTTATCATGCGATAACTTATGCAATGATTAAAACTTTATTTTAAATTCTTCTGATAACGTATAGATGAAATAATCGATAAACCAATTAAAATTGCACCTACCAGACCTGTAACAACTTCAGAGATATGATACATCATACTTAATAGCATAATTGTTGCCAAAGTACCTATAGCGTAATGAGCACCGTGCTCTAAAAAAACATAGTCATCTAAAGTGCCTTTGCGTACTAAATAAACAGTCAGGCTTCTTACAAACATAGCGCCTATCGCTAAACCAATCATGATTATAACGACGTCTTGGGTGATGGCAAAAGCACCAATTACACCATCAAATGAAAACGAGGCATCTAATACTTCAAGATACAGAAAACTCATGACACTACCTTTTTTTATGGCAGTAGAGACTTCTTCGCCCTCTTCTTCATCTTCAAATAAAGCCGCTAAACTATCTACAATAACAAATAAAATCAGCCCAGAAATACCTGAAATTAAGGCAGGTAATCGTATCGCATCAGGTAGCCAGTTTTGAACTATTAATAACAAACCTAAAGCTAAAATAATGCCAATAGATTCTAGCTTACCAAACTCGGACATTTTTCTTTCTATGTAACCTAACCAATGTAACTCTTTATCTTCGTTGAAAATAAAAGAGAAAAATACCATCATTAAAAACATACCACCAAATGCAGCAATTTGAATATGAGATGCATTTAAGTGTTCTGCATACTGAGCTGGATCATGCAAGGCCATGGTCGTTACACCGATAAAATCTAATCCAGTGGCGACAGAAACAATTAATATAGGAAATACTAAGCGCATACCAAATACGGCAATTAATATGCCCCACGTTAAAAAGTATCGCTGCCATTTTTCATCCATACGCTTCAAAATACTTGCGTTAACTACGGCATTATCAAAAGATAAACTCACTTCTAATACGGCTAGGATAAAGGCAATAAAGACGCCCATAGTGCCGCCCCAAAAAAAAGCCCCCGTTAAACCTATGATGGCAATAATGAATGAAAAACGAAAATGCTGCATAAAAGACCTCAATTTATTGTTTTAGTAGCCTAACTATAAGGGTATTTAATTGAAAATCAACATTATCAATGTTAACAAGCTATTACAATTGCCATTGCTTGTTATTTATTAACATTGAAAATTACCTAATTTACATGCCATTTTGTTTAAATATGGCTTAGCCCTCGGATGTGAGGCTAAGAGCACAAAGTACTATAACTCTGTTTTTAAATAGTATTTAAAAGTTAACGAAGGATTAGACTGATCTATATCAATACCATAGTGGCAGCTAAGATGATTGTCTCATCATCTTAGCTAATTGGGACATTATACTTTAGAGAGCTATTGCAAATTTGAAATACTCATATCGGGTTAGTGCAATCTAACCTGATTTTGTTTATTTTGTGTCGGGTTAGCGATAGCGTAACCCGACAAAGTCACTGCGGAAATCATACTGTAGGGGCGACAAATTCGCCACGTATCACAGCTCGAATGTACTTGGCGAATGAATTCGCCCCTACAAGATTGCAATTACCTTGGCGTTATCAGCGTAGTAGCTCGAGTTAGCGATAGCGTAAGCCAAGCATTTCCTGCGCATCCTGTCGGGTTACGCTACCACTAACCCGACCTACGTCTACAAACTTTTGTAATGGAGTCAAAACTCACGAGTTTTGTTGCATGGCGTAGCGGTAGCGTAAGCCAAGCATTTCCTGCGCATCCTGTCGGGTTACGCTATCGCTAACCCGACCACAAAAGATTAAATAACGATTTTACTGACTGGGGTACAAAAGTCTGAGGTACCCTCCGAAGAAATACTAGCAAAGCGAAATGAATAAATAAGGCCGGGCGTTAAATTATCTATTTGAAAAGTAGTCACCGTGCTGGAATCAACAGTAATCCATACTGATGCGGAATTCGGTGAACCTTCTTGAACATATTGCCATATATAGGCAACTGCAGCTTGAATAGCTTTAATTTTCAAGATAACACTCCCACTGTGTGCACCATCATACACAGCTAATTCTGGTTTTTGATAAGGTGTTGGTTGTTTTGAAGCATGAAAACCACTTTGTATAATAATGGTTTCGTCACCATTCGCTACTTTATTAACGTAAGTCGCTAATTCTCTGAACACTTCATCTGCTGCGGCTTCTTTATCATTCCTAATCGCAATGGCACTATGGGCGCCGTCTTTTGCTGCCAATAAGGCGCTTTCAAAATCATCAAGGACTGTTTTAATAGTCGCTAGAGGTACTGGTAGATTCGGAAAGAGACTAGTATCAGACAGATGGATATAAATATTTCTATAAAATGGGAGCTTCTCAACGACCGGATAGATCATGAAGTCGAACACAACTTTAATTCTTCGCATTGAATTTACCTCTATAAATTAACATCTAAAGTACGCATTATAGGTAGCTATTAATAAATAGATAGCTTTATTAATCTAACTTTAAAAATTAGTTTCTTATAAAAGCTATTTTATAAACTAACCGCTTGTATTGTCTAGACATTTTAGATATAACATTTCGTGAATTATTATTTTATAGATAAATTATTGTATTTATTAATGATATTATTCTAAATACTCGCCAGAAATCTAAAATCAATATCAAAAATTGTTAAGCTATTTTAAATTAAACCCTTTTAAAAGAGTCACTTTACTCGTTATTTAAATAACTTTATTTTTTCTTTAAGGAAATACTGTTTTTACTTTTAAAACATAGTTTTTTCGTTAAAGTTTTCGCTATTTATTGCTGATAAAGTGAGGAGTGATTTTAATAAAGCTAAAGTTCAATAATGAATTTTCTGAATTCATTATTGAACAGGTGAAGATGGATAACTATCTGTGGGCATTCTTCAATTGAAAAAACCAATTTTTATTAACTAGAAGCTAGTATTCGATTACTAAAAAGTAAAGTTGCTTTAGCAAAAAACATTTTTACTTAACTAAAAAGCTGTTTTTAAAGATGAAATTAAACTATTAAAATAAGATTTTTTAGTAATTGAAAACGAAAATAGGGGATATTCCTAAACAAAAAGCCGAATTTACATAACTAAAAAAGAAGGTAGTTTATTAAAAGACCTCTTTTAGTAAAGCAAAACCAACTAGTCGAATATAAGAAGCAAAAATATCAAATTCATTTGGCAAAATATTAAAAGCAACCGGTTTGAGCAGGGCGCGATTAAATATGTGGGGAATTTGCGATTCATCAACGACGCTGAAGGAAACATAAACTTCATCGATACAATCAGCTAAAAACTTATCTTTCTAGGATGATACAAACTAGCTGCTAAAAAGAACACAACCGCATGATGACCTAGCGGCTGCAATATATCATCGAAATCAGGTTGAAGTTGTATTTGCATAACGGCTCAATATATTTAATGAATTAGAAAAATAAAATATGTTTGACAGTAGTTTACATCTTAGTAAACGAATCTTTCATCATAAACACTTCTTATCCAATCACTCACAACACAAGTCTTACCCTAGAGTTCGCACAATTGCGCCTGTGTTAACCAAACCGTTTCTCCCACACGCGGATCGGGGTTTGTAACCCCAAACCGCACATAGGACGGGCTAAAGTTAGTGTAACTCGACAAATCACCTACTGCGGAAATTAAACTGTAGGGGCGACAAATTCGCCACGTAAAATCATACTAATATACTGGGCGAATCTGTCGCCCCTACAATTAAAATTAATGCCGGTCGGGGTTTGCAACACCGACCGAAACGTTTGAGACAGGGTTATAAACCCCGCCTCGCTTGGAGATTAAATCCAAAGAACACATAGGACGGGCTAAAGTTAGTGTAACTCGACAATATCACCTACAGCAGAAATTAAACTGTAGGGGCGACAAATTCGCCACGTAAAATCATAGTAATGTACTGGGCGAATCTGTCGCCCCTACGATCTTGACCACAATGTTATCGTTCACTCGTGGGAATGCTAACCATTATTTGTGAAGATACCTATGCCTTTGGAAAAGGGGAACTGAGGGAGTTATCAAACACGAGGCATGCATAATCGATTAACACTGCGAGGACTTATGAGACCTCTAATTAATAATACCTATTCACCTGTCTCAGTAATAATGACATCAATGCCATTTTGTCTGAGTCTTCCTCTGATGGTATTAATACTGGGCATTTGAGTATAAGGTCCCATTTTTACTCGATACCAACTGATGATGCCTATTTTTTGTTTCTGTATGGTTGATTCCATTCCCATACTGGCTAATTTAGTTTTTAAGGTTTCGGCTTCTTTGTAGGTTTTAAAAGAGCCTACTTGCAAAATATAATGAGCCTCTTTGGCTTTACCTACATGCTCTTCCCGAGTTCTGGTTTTGATTTCATATTCAGGAACAACCACTTCTTTTTCTGGCAAGATGGTATAAAAATCAAATTGAGGAGGTTGAGGGGTTTGTTTTACTTCAGGCTTTTTCTCTTCTTTAATGGCTACTGAATTTTCTGCAAGTGTTTTATTGGCTGGGACTTCTACAGCCGTTGGAATAGTTTCTTTATGACGAGTACTTATATAAACCAAAAATACCACAAATGAAATAATGATGGCGGTAATTAACATCCACCTCCACACACTTACTTTGGAGCGTTCATCATTATGATGTCTTTGCTGCTTAGCAAATTTTCCTTTAACAGGCCTTGGTTTATAATCTCTAGTCATTACATGGATTCGGGTGCGTTAATACTTAATAAACCTAGTCCATTAGACAAGACCTGCTTTACTGCACAAATCAAGCTTAGACGGGCATTACGGATCACTTCGTCATCAACCAAAAATTGATGAGCATTGTAATAAGTGTGAAAATCATGTGCTAATTCGCGTAAATAAATAACTAATTGATGCGGTTCATATTGCAGAGCTGCACGTTCTAGTACTTCAGGATATCGTGCCAATACGACTAATAATGAGCTTTCATGTTCTTCTGTTAGTTTTTCTAAATTCTCTAAACCTAACACTAAATTTCTTTGCCAGCCTTTTTCATCTAATTGACGTAATACACTACAAACGCGTGCGTGAGCGTATTGAACGTAAAAAACGGGGTTATCGTTAGATTTTGAGGTCGCTAATTTTAAATCAAAATCCATGTGTTGTTCTGAGCGACGCATTAAATAAAAGAATCTAGCGGCATCCTTACCGACTTCAGCTCGCAATTGTCTTAAGGTAACAAATTCTCCGGAACGAGTGGACATTTGAACACGTTCTTCACCTCGATAAAGCACAGCAAATTGAACCAATAGCACATTTAATTTAGATTCATCAGCACCGAGTGCTTTAATCGCCGCTTTTACTCTAGGCACATAACCATGATGATCAGCTCCCCAAATATCGATAATTTGGTCAAAACCTCTATCTAGTTTATTCATGTGGTAAGCAATATCAGAAGCAAAATAGGTGTATTGCCCATTCTCTCTAATGACCACACGATCTTTTTCATCACCTAATTGGCTAGAAGCAAACCAAGTCGCCCCCTCTTGCTCATATAGATAATTGCCAATTCGCAAACGTTCTAGAGCATTTTCTACTGAATTATCATCCATAAGCTGACGTTCTGAAAACCATTGTTGATAATCGACACCAAATTCAATCAAATCTGCTTTGATATCTTCTAAAATAGTCACTAAACCAATCTGAAAAAACTCTCTATATAATGAGGGACCTAACAAGCTTTTCATCTTAGCAATCAAAGCGTCGATATGTTCATCTTTATCGCCACCTTGAGGTTCATCGGTAGGAATTTGTTCGAACACGACTTCTATGGATCTACGATATTTGTCTTTATCGTTATTAACAATATCTGAGGCAATATTACGTGCATAATCACCACGATAAGCATTGCTTGGAAAAGTAACGAGTTCTCCACAAACTTCTAAATATCTTAACCATATACTAGTGGCCAATATATCCATTTGTCGACCCGCATCATTTACATAATATTCACGATGTACTTCAAAACCCACTGCTTCTAATAAGTCTGACACTGCAGAACCATAAGCGGCTCCTCGACCATGACCAACATGAAGCGGTCCAGTAGGATTAGCGGATACAAATTCAACCTGAATTTTCTTACCAACACCCTTTGTACTTAAACCAAAGGAATTGCCAAGCTCATGAATTTTTTTAATCACACCAAATTGGGTATTTGGATTAACAAAGAAATTAATGAAGCCAGGGCCCGCTAATTCTATTTTGGTAATGGCATCATTTGTAGGTAATGCTGCGATGATTTTTTCTGCTAATTGACGAGGATTTAACTTTGCTGGCTTTGCTAATACTAAAGCTAAATTTGATGCAAAATCACCATGTTGAGCATCACGAGTACGTTCAATCATTATCACGGGTGGAGTATCTAAATTTAACACACCCTCAGCTATAAGTGTTTCAACAGCTTGGATGAGTAAACCCTCTATTTTTTGTTTCATTTATTCACTGCTTAGTTATCGGATAAATATTGAGCGCATTATCCAACATAATGCCTTGTTTATCCATTCAAACCCTATTAAAAATCACTTTTAAGTTAATAAACCACCCAAGATAACATTACAAATATGATTGTTATTTTAGTTATGCAGTTAGATTCTCTGTTACTAAATCTGTGATTAACTTGCTATCAAGCTGAATATAAAATTTTTGAAAACTTTTATCCACAGATTACAGGGCTATAAAAACACAGCTTTAAAATAGCCGCTAAGGTTTAATTTTAATAGCCTGCCACTAGTTATCCACAGTTAATTGCCTTGTTAATAGTAATTATCTTTTAAAAAAATAACTTATATTATTATATTACGATTAATTCAATAGTCAGACCCTAACTCGCTTTTTGAGTCCTTGTTTTTTAAATAGATATTCATTTAACAAATTGTTTTATTGGACAAAATACTAGCGTATGGGCTTCGACGACTATATAATCATGGAACATAATCATTGTTAGGCCAATATAATGACTAGTTTTTGGCTTTGTTTAATTAGCTTATTCTCCCAATTTAAAATAAATGAAATTTATAATTAATAGAGAAGATCTATTAACACCCTTGCAACAAATAGTAAGCGTTATTGAAAAAAGGCAAACCATGCCTATACTTTCTAATGTTTTATTAGTTGTACAAGAAGACTCTATATGTTTAACAGGCACTGATCTTGAAATACAGATTATCGCTAACATTCCTGCAAATTCAGCAATCCCTGGAACAATTACTGTACCTGCACGAAAATTTTTAGATATTTGTAGATTATTGCCTAATGGAGCAGAAATTAAATTTGAACTGCAAAGTGATAAAGTAAAAATTTCATCTAATCGCAGTCGTTTTTCTTTAAATTGTTTATCAGCGGATAATTATCCTGAATTTTCTGAGACAGAGTTAAGCCATTCTTTTTTTATTAATGCGGGTAAGTTAAAAAAATCGCTAGATAAAACTCTATTTAGTATGGCAAATCAGGATGTTCGTTATTATTTAAACGGATTAATGCTTAATATAAGTAATAATAAGATTAAATTAGTGGCATCAGATGGCCATCGTCTTTCTATTTATGAAGATGATTTAGATCAAGAAACAGGGTATGAAGCTCGAATAATTGTTCCTAGAAAAGGGGCAATCGAACTGAGTCGTTTATTAGATGATCCTGAGTTGGAATTGCAGGTTAATTTTTCTACGAACAATATACGTATTATTATCAATAAGTTAATTTTTTCTGCTAAATTAGTTGATTCAAAATACCCAGATTTTGGTAGGGTTTTTAAGCAAGAATTCAATAGTCCAATTCATATACAAAAGCTCGCTTTAAAAGAAGCTTTAACGCGTGTAGCTATTTTATCGAATGAAAAAATTAAGGGTATTACTTTTGAGATAAATGATAATAGCTTAAGAATTAGTGCCCATAATCCGGAGCACGACGAAGCTGAAGAAGAAATCGGCATTGAGTACATGGGACCTTCTATTTCCATAGGCTTTAATTCTCAGTATTTATTAGATGCAGTTACTAATTTAGATTCTGAATTAGCCGTTTTAACTTTAGCAACTAATGGTAGTAGTTGTTTTATTGATGAATCAGAACTCTGTGCTTATAAATTTATTGTTATGCCTATGACGCTTTAGTTTATATAACTTATTGTAATTTATGTATTTATTAATTTTTTCACGATAAAAAAAATGATAACTAAAACTAATTCACCTCTTGAAATCTCTGTTGAAGCTGGCACTAAATATTCTTGGTGTAGCTGTGGTTTTAGTAAAAATATGCCCTTGTGTGATAATGCTCATCGAGAGTTTTCAGATAAGAAGTCTGTTAAATTTATAGCAGAAGAAACTAAAGCTATCTTTTTATGTGGCTGTTCAGAAACAAATACGCCTCCTTATTGTGATGGCAGTAATAATTGTAGGTCATAAAGTGGCTATAGAAATAGAACATAAATTTTTATTAGCTAATAATGAATGGCGTAATGATGTTAGTTATTCTGTTAAATATAAACAGGGTTATTTAAATTCAATTGCAACGAGTTCGATCAGAGTAAGAATTAGTGATAACCATGCTTGGCTTAATATAAAGAGCGCTACTATTGGAACCCAACGTCATGAATATGAATATGAAATTCCAATATCTGATGCACAAGAAATAATTACTAATCTATGTAAAAAACCTATTATTGAAAAAACTCGTCATATTGTTATTAATGAGGGCAATACTTGGGAAATAGACGAGTTTGAAGGTGATAATATTGGTTTAATTGTTGCTGAAATTGAACTACCAGAAGTTGGAGCTTTTTTTTCAAAGCCTAATTGGTTAGGAGCAGAAGTTACTTCTGATCTTCGCTATTATAATAATAATTTAGCTAACCATCCTTATTCAGTTTGGTAATATCATTTCTAAGCATAAGATTGATTTCTTACTCTAATTTGATCATCGTGCTTTGTCAGATTCTCTAGTTAGTTTTCTCTGTTCATAATTGCAATGATAATTACTAAGCTAAATATTAGCTCTGTACGTAACATTATTCTGGCTGCGGTATATCCCTCGCCGACATTAAATTTTATTATTGGAAAAAATGCTAGTGGAAAAACTGCTTTTCTTGAGGCAATTTTTTTATTAGGACGCATTAAGTCTTTTCGTTCTTCATCAATAAAATCAGTTATTAATTCAACACATTTAGAATTAGTTGTTTCTGCTGAAATATTGCAGATGAATGGTGCTACAGCCCATTTAGGTGTTCAAATTGACAGTAAAAACTATTGTTGTCGAATTAATAATCAAACTACCCATAAAAAATCAGATTTTGCTTATGCCTTACCTTTACAAGTTATTCATCCTAAAAGTTATGAATTACTTGATGCTGCACCTCAATTAAGGAGAGAGTTTTTAGATTGGGGGGTTTTTAATGACAATGAAAACTTTTTATTAGTTTGGCGACATTATAAAAAGTGCTTAGCGCATCGTAATTCATTATTAAAGACTCGATCAGTTAATCAACTCAATGTTTGGAATAACGAATTGGTTAATTACGGTACAATGGTGAATAATTACAGACAAAATTATTTACTTAAATTTAAACCAGTCTTTATAGAAATTGTTGCTAGGTTTCTTGATCTTGACGACGTGGAATTAAAGTATCTCTCGGGATGGAATACAGATAAGGAACTCGATTGTGTTTTTATAGAAGATATTGATAAAGATCTTCGTTTCGGTTTTACACATAGTGGACCCCATCGCGGTGATATACAAATAATGGTAGCGGGTCGCTTAGCCAAAGACTATGTTTCTAGGGGTCAACTAAAATTATTAGTAATGAGTTTAAAGTTAGCTCAGATGCAGTTACTTAAAAATCAACATAGTAATATTGGTTGTTTTCTTATAGATGATTTTGCAGCTGAATTAGATGTCATCAATAGAGCAAAATTACTCAACTATTTAGTTGAGTTAGAATGCCAAGTATTTATAACAACGACTGAGCAATCTGATTTTGGTGATCTAGCTGATATTAAGAATTACAAAATGTTCCACGTGGAACACGGCAATATAATACAAGTGTAATGTTTCATGTGGAACATTCACAACTACAGTAAAGTGAGAGAATTATGACCAACATTAACGAACAATATGATAGTTCAAATATACAAGTTCTAAAGGGATTGGATGCGGTTAGAAAAAGACCTGGAATGTATATTGGTGATACAGATGATGGATCAGGATTACATCATATGGTGTTTGAAGTAGTTGATAACTCAATTGATGAAGCTTTAGCTGGATATTGTAAAGAAGTAAAAGTTGTTATACATAGTAATGGTTCGGTAACGGTTTCAGATGATGGTCGAGGAATTCCAGTAGATATACATAAGGAGGAAGGACGATCAGCAGCAGAAGTTATTATGACGATACTACATGCCGGCGGAAAATTTGACGATAATGCTTATAAGGTATCTGGGGGCTTGCATGGTGTTGGCGTGTCAGTAGTGAATGCCTTATCCGAAGAGTTAAATTTAGAAGTGCGTAAAAATGGGCTACTTTATAAGCAACAATATCGTATGGGTAATCCAGTAGCTCCATTGGAGTCTGTAGGGCCAGCAGAAGGTTCAGGTACACTCATTAATTTTAAACCCAGTTCAGAAACTTTCACTGACACAGAGTTTCATTATGATATTTTGGCAAAAAGATTACGTGAATTATCTTTTCTTAATTCAGGTGTACGTATAAGCTTGAATGATGAAAGGACAGACAGGCAAGATATATTTGAGTTTGAGGGTGGAATCAGTGCATTTGTAGTGCATCTTAATAAGAACAAAACACCCCTGTTTCCTGAAGTTTTCCATTTTGTTGCTGAAAAAGAAGGTGTAACAGTCGAAGTTGCGATGCAATGGAATGACTCTTATCAAGAAAATGTGTTTTGTTATACTAATAATATTCCACAACGTGATGGGGGTAGCCATTTAGCAGGGTTCAGAGGCGCATTAACTCGAACTATCAATCAATATATTGAAGCGAGTGGTTTAGCTAAGAAAGAAAAAGTATCTACTACGGGAGATGATGCAAGAGAAGGTTTAACAGCGGTACTATCAGTTAAAGTACCTGATCCAAAATTTTCATCTCAAACAAAAGATAAATTAGTGTCTTCAGAAGTGAAACCTCTAGTTGAATCGACTATGAATGAAAAGTTACAGGAGTTTTTACTAGAAAAGCCACAAATAGCTAAATCAATAGTCGGTAAAATTATAGATGCAGCTCGCGCAAGGGAAGCTGCACGTAAGGCTAGGGAAATGACTCGTAGAAAAACGACATTAGATATAGCTGGACTACCAGGAAAACTAGCAGATTGTCAGGAAAAAGATCCAGCGTTGTCTGAATTGTTTTTAGTGGAAGGGGATTCAGCAGGTGGTTCAGCAAAGCAGGGTAGGGATCGACGTACCCAAGCGATATTACCTTTAAAAGGTAAGATTCTAAATGTTGAAAAAGCACGCTTTGATAAAATGATTTCTTCAGAAGAAGTAGGCACATTAATTACAGCATTGGGCTGCGGTATAGGTAAAGAAGAATATAATCTAGAAAAATTACGCTATCATCGCATTATTATCATGACAGATGCGGATGTTGATGGTTCGCACATTAGAACCTTATTATTAACGTTTTTTTATAGACAATTACCTGAGATAGTTGAGAAAGGTTATATCTATATTGCACAACCTCCTTTATATAAAGTTAAAAAGGGTAAACAAGAGCATTATGTAAAAGATGATGTTCAATTGAATGAATATTTAATTCAATTAGCACTAGATAAGGCTCAATTATTTACAGATGAAACAGCTTTGCCAATACAGGGACAAGGCTTAGAAAAATTAGCAAAAGAATATACGGGAGTTGTAAGTGTAATTAATCGTTTATCCAGACGTTATGACGATGTGTTTTTAGAACAATTTTCATATATGGAAGTAATTACAGATGAAATTAAACAAGATCAGCAAAAGCTAGCTGCATGGTTTGGAAAACTTCAGCAACAATTAGAGGAGTCTGAAACTAAAGCCTTGTTTAATATAGAGCTAGAATATAAAAGCAATAATGATTTCACTGCAGTCATAAATAAGCGTTTACATGGTATTACTAAAACATTTGTTTTACCGTCATCTTTCTTTAATGGAAAAGATTATCAAAAAATAGCCCAATATGCTCAGGATACTTTGGGTATGTTTAATGAAGGCTCATATATGCAAATGGGTGAGCGAACCTATCCTGTCACAAGCTTTAAACAAGCCTTTGAATGGATGATGAAGGAAATTAAAAAAGGCCAACATATACAACGTTACAAAGGTTTAGGTGAAATGAACCCAGAACAATTATGGGAAACTACATTAGATTCTAATAATCGTAGGTTGTTACAAGTTAGAATCGAAGACGTCATTGCTGCAGATGAAATATTTACAACCTTAATGGGTGATGTGGTAGAACCACGACGTGACTTTATAGTTAAAAACGCATTAGATGTAACTAATTTGGACGTTTAATTATGCTTAATTATCCTAATATTGATCCAGTCATATTCAGCATAGGACCTGCAAAAGTACATTGGTATGGGCTTATGTACGTCATTGGCTTTGCAGCTGTATGGTTTTTAGGACAAATAAGAGCTAAACAACCATGGTCGCCTATCAAACCAGAAACTATAGAAGATTTAGTCACTTACGGGGCTATAGGAGTCATTTTAGGGGGAAGAATTGGCTATATTTTATTTTATAATTTCAGTGAATTCATAAGTAACCCATTGATATTATTGAAGATATGGCAGGGAGGTATGTCTTTTCATGGGGGAATGTTAGGGGTATTTATAGCAATGCGGTTTTTTTCAAAAAAAAATCAATGCTCTATGCTGCAATTAACCGACATTATCGCACCATTAGCCCCTATAGGATTAGGTGCTGGTCGTATTGGAAACTTTATTAATTCAGAGTTATGGGGTCAGGTCACTCAAGTACCTTGGGGAATGGTATTTCCAAACGGTGGCCCATTAGCACGACATCCTTCACAGCTTTACGAAGCGTTTTTAGAAGGAATTGTTTTATATATTTTGCTTAATCTATATTCAAGAAAACAAAGACCTGTTGGAGCAATTACAGGACTTGCTTTGTTTTTGTATGGATGTTTTAGATTTTTTGTAGAATTTTATAGAATGCCAGACGCTCAACTTGGATATTTGGCATTAGATTGGGTTACTATGGGGCAGATATTGTCATTGCCAATGATTATAATGGGTGCAGCAATGATCTATTACGCGACAAAAGCACCTTTAAATATAAAATAGATTGTTACGTGTGGGTGTAATTAAAAGTGCGTGGAAAAGTAATATTGAAAGGTATGGGATGTGCTTAACGATAGTGAAGCGCATCACGACCATAGAGCTATTCGCTACACTATCGTTAAGCACATCCTATAAAAATAATAGTTTATTATTTAGTCCCACCAAAAGGTAATAACCTATGATTATTACCTATTTAATTGCACCTGTTACGTGTGATATTTATAAACGTGCTATAAAAATTTAAATGTTAATTTAAAAATCATGAGAGATAAACGATGCTTTGGATAAAAGCTTTACACTTAATTTTTATGGTTACTTGGTTTGCTGGCTTATTCTATTTACCTCGCTTATTTGTTTATCATGCGCAAAGTACCGATGAAATAAGTCATGAACGATTTAAGATAATGGAACGTAAATTATTTTACGGCATTATGACACCAGGTATGATAGCGACTTTTATATTTGGTATTTGGATGTTGGTTGATTATGCTTGGTTGCTTTATGGTAACTCTTGGTGGTTAACAATAAAGCTTACTATGCTAGGATTAATGGTGGTCTACCATTTTGTATGTGGTCTTTGGCTAAATGATTTTAAGCATGACCGGAATGTACATAGTCATATTTATTATCGTTGGATGAATGAAGTCCCCGTCTTATTTTTAGTAGGCATCATTATTTTGGCAGTCGTTAAGCCTTTTTGAGCGTCAGACGATAGTGATAAAAACGTAGTTTTGAGGGTTAGTAAGGCTTTAAATCCTTAATTGCATAGATATACAATTATAGGTATTTAAAATAAGACGCTTCATTTAGAGTATTAAATATGGCCGACTGAGCGTTTATTCGCTCAGCCTTTATACCAACTATTAACTAAAGAACTAGAAGTTTTTTATACAGTTATAGCTTACTAGGGGTAGTAAAAGAATAGGGACTTATTCAGCTAAACTATCTACTTTTGCTAGTAATGTAACTAATTCACCTTTTTTATATAAATCAGTAATAATGTCACAACCTCCGACTAACTCTCCATTGATATATAACTGAGGATAAGTTGGCCAGTTTGAATAATCTTTAAGAGCTTCACGTAGTTCAGGATCTTCAAAGATATTCACTGATACATATTTTGCATTACTAGCAGCTAAAATTTGTACTACTTGGCCAGAAAAACCGCATTGTGGAAAATCAGGAGAACCTTTCATATATAAAACAACTGGATTGTTTTCAAGTTGATCTTTAATTCTTTCTATAACGCTCATATTCGTATTCACTCAAACAAAATAAAAAAGGATTTTAGCAACTTTATTAGCTTTAAAAAAGCTAATCTTGTTAGTCAGTGCTTGCCTGATACTACATTGATACTTATAATCAAACATTTTTATTATCAGCTAGCGAAATTTAGTAGCTAACCTTTAAAGGCCAAATGTCATGACCAGCCATATTATGCCCACTTACGGTCGTTTACCGGTTACTTTTGAACGAGGTGAAGGTGCGTGGTTATTTGATGAAAACAGTAGTCGTTATCTGGATGCTTTATCAGGTATAGCTGTTTGCAGTCTAGGTCATGCACACCCTGCTGTGCATAAAGCTATTTGCGAGCAAAGTAAAAAACTTCTACATACGTCAAATTTATATAAAATCCCTGCTCAAGAACAACTAGCGGATCGCTTGGTTAATAAGAGCGGCATGGATAATGTTTTTTTCTGTAATTCTGGCGCAGAGGCGAATGAAGCAGCAATAAAGTTAGCACGTAAATTTGGTCATGAACGTGGTATAGAAAAGCCTGAGATTATAGTCATGGAAAAAAGTTTTCATGGACGTACCTTGGCTACATTGAGCGCGACTGGAAATACTAAAGTTCAAAAAGGTTTTGCGCCATTAGTTGAAGGTTTTATTCGAGTTCCTTACAACGACATTCCGGCTATTGAATCAGCAGTTAAGCAAAATAAAAATATAGTTGCCGTGCTGGTTGAACCCATACAGGGAGAGGGTGGTATCAATATTCCTGCACCAGATTATTTAAATAATCTTCGTGATTTATGTGATGAACATGATTTACTCATGATGTTGGATGAAATTCAAACCGGTGTAGGACGAACCGGTAAATTTTTGGCTTTTCAACATAACGATATTTTACCTGATGTTTGTACTATGGCTAAAGCACTAGGAAATGGTGTACCTATTGGCGCTTGTTTAGCAAGAGGAAAAGCTTCAGAACTTTTGACTGCAGGTGCTCATGGTTCAACATTTGGTGGCAATCCTTTGGCTTGTAGTGCCGCTCTAGCTGTTATAACTGTTTTGGATGAAGATAATCTAATTGAGCAAGCTGAACAAAAAGGAAGTGCTATTTGCTCTGGCTTTACTGAGAACTTGCAGAAAAATACCCATATTGTAGACATACGTCACAAAGGTTTGATGATTGGCATTGAACTTGATAAACCCTGTACTGATTTAGTTAAATTAGCATTGCAACAGCATTTATTAATAAATGTGACTAATGAAACTACGATTCGACTACTACCTCCCTTAATAATAGACAAGCAACAAATTAACATGTTGATTGATATACTATCTACTTTGATAAATGAGTTTACTCAATAAGTACCAGATTGAATTATGAATATGAATCCCAGACATTTCACTAGCCTACTTGATTTATCCAGCGAAGAGTTTCGGCACATTATCCATAGAGGTATAGAACTTAAAAATAACCGTGACCCTAATTTTCAGCCCTTAAAAGGTCGTGTGTTAGCGATGATTTTTGAAAAGTCATCAACTCGTACTCGAATTTCATTTGAAGCAGGTATGGCCCACTTTGGAGGAAGCGCTTTATTTTTATCCCCTAGAGATACACAACTAGGACGAGGTGAGTCATTGCGTGACAGCGCTAAAGTTATATCTAGTATGGTTGATTGCATCATGTTAAGAACCCACAAACATGAAACGGTAACAACTTTTGCTCAGTATTCTAGTGTACCTGTTATTAATGGTTTAACTGATTTACAACATCCTTGTCAATTACTAGCGGACATGCAGACCTATTTTGAGTTTCGTGGTGATATTCGTGGAAAAACTGTGGCTTGGATAGGTGATGGCAATAATATGTGTCATACATATCTTCAAGCTGCGACATTATTGGATTTTACTTTACATATTGCTAGCCCTGCTCAATATCAACCATTATCTGAATATGTCAGTGCTGCAGGCAAACATGTTAAATTTTTTGATAGCGGAATAGCTGCAGCTAAAAATGCAGATCTTTGCGTAACTGACGTTTGGGCCAGCATGGGTCAAGAAGAAGAGCAAAAACAGCGCGAACTAGCCTTTAAAGATTATCAAATTAATGCAGAAATCATGAATGCAGCAAACCATGATGCACTTTTTATGCATTGTTTACCTGCTCATCGTGGGGAAGAGGTAACCTCTGATGTTATAGATGGCCCACAAAGTGTGATTTACCCAGAAGCTGAGAATCGTTTGCACGTACAAAAAGCTTTACTTGAGTTTCTTCTAAGTAATTGAAAAAATAGTATATAAAATAAATTATTAAATTGATTTAATAGATTTTTAATAAAATGATTCTATATTAAAAAAAATTTAATCGATTTATTTAAAATTTGGCAACCTAACCTAAAATTATAGCCGTGAAAAAATTACTTTGTTTTATCTGTATGTTAATCATCAGCGCAACGACTACTATTGCTATGGCTGATATTGTTTATGTAAACGATGCACAGAACTTATCGCTATATGACGCAGCAAGCAGTCATAGTAATGTAATAAAAGTTCTAGCCACTGACACCGCCTTGACTGTTCTTGATAAGAAACCAAAAAATGGTTTTATTAATGTCCAGTTAACGGATGGTACAGAAGGTTTCATAAAGGCACGCTTTACCAAAGCGGAACCTCCTGAGATCGACCCTAAAGATAGTACAAGTAAAGAAATGTCGATATTGCAATCAAATAATGTGACCTTACGTGCTGAATTATCGGCTTTAAAAGAAACTCTAACTCCGGGTACTACTCTTGAGAAATCATTAGCCATTGAGCGTGACAAATTAACGCGTGAATTAAATGAGCTGAAAAAAACCATGGCTAGCTCTTCGCAATTAAGAAATGAGCGTGATGAATTACAAGAGCGCGTCGTTAATGTTGAGCGAGACTTACAACAATATAAACTTGAAAATCAAGCCTTAAAAGATACTGCCAGTCAGGACTGGTTTCTTTACGGAGGTTTACTTTCATTATTTGGTGTTTTGCTAGGGTTTATATTGCCAAAACTTGGATGGAGACGTAAAAATAGTTGGGATTCTTTTTAAGGGAAAAGGGAAGCCTATACTTTCATAGTCTTTACACTTTTACATTAGTTACTAAAATCTTATAAATATCAGGAATTGATCACATGGCTCGTTCAGATGACCACAACACCCGCAACTTTTCATCTTTAGTCGTTGATGGCATGGAGAGGGCACCTAGTCGAGCAATGTTACATGCAGTCGGCTTCAAAAATGAAGATTTCAAAAAACCACAAATAGGGATTGCTTCAACGTGGAGTATGGTTACACCTTGTAACATGCATATTAATAAGTTAGCGGATGCTGCAGGGTTCGGTGTTGATCAAGCTAATGGTAAGGCTGTTATTTTTAACACTATTACAATATCAGATGGTATTTCTATGGGTACCGAAGGTATGAAATATTCGCTGGTATCTCGTGAAGTCATTGCCGATTCAATTGAGACTGTGGTTGGTTGCCAGGGCTTTGATGGTGTGGTTGCTATTGGTGGCTGTGATAAAAATATGCCTGGTTGTATGATTGCAATCTCGCGCTTAAATCGTCCAGCAATCTTTGTTTATGGTGGCACTATTATGCCGGGTTGTCATAAAGATAAAAAACTTGATGTAGTCTCGGTATTTGAAGCGGTGGGAGCTAGAGCTAATAACCAAATTGATGATGCTGAGCTTGCTGAAATTGAGGCCAAAGCTATTCCTGGCGCAGGCTCTTGTGGTGGTATGTATACAGCCAATACTATGGCTTCTGCAATTGAAGCTTTAGGAATGAGTTTGCCGAATAGTTCTGCACAAGCTGCAATTTCTAATGATAAAAGATTAGATTGTGAACGTGCTGGCGCAGCAGTTTTAGAATTGTTAAAAAACGATATAAAACCTAGCGACATCATGACAAAACCAGCCTTTGAAAATGCTATTACTATAGTGATTGCTTTGGGAGGTTCCACTAATGCGGTTTTGCATATCTTAGCGATGGCCAACGCGGCAAAAGTAGATATTACTTTAGATGACTTTACTCGAATTGGTAAACGTGTACCCATGTTAGCCGATTTAAAACCTAGTGGTCGTTACCAAATGGCCGAACTAATTGAAATCGGTGGCATACAGCCTCTCATGAAAATTTTATTAGATCAAGGTTTATTGCATGGTGATTGCTTAACGGTTACCGGTAAAACTTTGGCTGAAAATTTAGCCGACGTAAAGCCATATCCGGAAGGTCAAGATATGATTCATCCATTGGCTGATCCTATAAAAAAAGACAGTCATTTAGTGGTGCTATACGGCAATCTAGCTCCTGGTGGTGCCGTTGCAAAAATTACAGGTAAAGAGGGTTTGCGTTTTGTTGGAACAGCCAGAGTATTTGATGCTGAGGAACAAGCGTTACAAAGTATATTAAATGGCGATATCGTAAAAGGCGATGTGATTGTTATTCGTTATGAAGGGCCTAAAGGTGGGCCGGGTATGCGCGAAATGCTATCACCTACTTCTGCAATTATGGGTAAAGGCTTAGGTAAGGAAGTCGCCTTAATTACTGACGGTCGTTTTTCTGGTGGTACCCATGGTTTTGTTGTTGGCCATATCACTCCAGAAGCTTATGTGGGTGGCCCATTAGCCATCATTGAAAATGGTGACACCATCACAATTGATGCAGAAACTAATGAATTGAAATTAGATATCAATGAACATGAAATAGCTCGTCGTTTAGAATCATGGAAGCAACCTGCTCCACGTTATACGCGTGGTGTATTGGCAAAATATGCAAAATTGGTAAATTCAGCGTCTCAAGGAGCAGTAACTGACAATTTGGATTGAGTTAAGTTAACTACAATCGAGTAATGGCTACGTATGCTGGACTATTATTAAAGACAGGACAGTGTGAACAATATTATTGGGTGTAGGTCGGGTTAGCTATAGAGATTGAAAGTATTCTTTTTATGTCCCCTTTTTAGTAAAGAGGGCTTAGGGGAGATTAGATCTAATAAAAAATAATCATTAAATATTAAT